>Ga0315282_10000593_pt1 | contig 71121 bp, 60 predicted proteins | sample YL17G07_20_MG_FD_203693 | JGI IMG/M metagenome (GOLD analysis project Ga0315282, IMG submission 203693) | Sediment microbial communities from Yellowstone Lake, YNP, Wyoming, USA - YL17G07_20 | ecosystem: Environmental > Aquatic > Freshwater > Lake > Sediment | place: USA: Wyoming | collected... | reverse complement strand
TGGTATGTTGTCTAAAACCATAATTTATCTGCTGTTATTTATGGTAAACATTAAATCAAATATAGGTGAAAACCATGAACCCATCCTACAAAAAACGTATTTTTTAACGATTACGTAAAAAGAGATAATTTCAATCACGAATCACACAAATAAGCAAATTTCACGAATTATTCAAAAAGTAGGTCCGCTAATAACGTTAATATAATTAAGTATCCATGATTAAATAGCTTACCCAATAAGAAACACACCCCAGGACCCCTCTCAAGAGGGGAGTTTAGGTCTATTCCCCCTTTCTGAAAGTATGAAGGATGACGGATGAGGGATGAAGTGGTTTCTTTCATCCTTCATCCTTCCGCCTTCATCCTTTAAGATCGGGGATCAAGGGAGATTTAAAAAGGTTATTTTTATGACGCCTAAATATCTTAAAATAGGTAAGTTATTTAATTACAGTTCCTAAGATTTGTGAAGATTAGCGAAAATTAGCGGATAAAAAAATTCATAATTCGTGATAAAAAACATGGAGATTTATTTATGAATAAGGCTAGAGAAACAATACTAAAACTATTATCCGAAGGAAAAATTACAATTGAGGAAGCAGAGGAACTTCTGGATGCGATCTCTAGTGGTGGACAGGCATGGAAGAATATCGGAGAAACTGCTAGTGAACATCTAAGACATGCCAAAGATCTTTTAGGTGCTAACATTCCACACAGACACAGACCAGAGCAGAATCTTGGGGATAAAAGTTCCGGTTTCAATTTTGATTTCCACTTCCCCTGGGATGACCCGGATTGGAAATGGCCCTGGGATCAGGAAGGCTGGCAATGGCCATGGGAAGGAATGTCTTCTGGTTCTAAAGAGCAAGATGAACAGCGTGAAAATGTGTTTCAAGTGGAGGAAAGTTCATTCCTTATAATCAAATCCTCTGATGGAAACATATCTATACAACCAGCAGACAATGAGGACACTGTGAGAGTTGACAGCGCTAATGATGAGACACAATGCGAACTCAGTGACGATCATAAAACAGTACTTATATCCGCTGATGACGATAATCTTAGCATACGAGTTCCAGCAAGGATCATTTCGATACAAATCTCAAAAGATGATGGTAATATTGCAATCAGAAATATAACATCAGATATTGCATTAAAACTTAATGATGGCAGTGTGGCAATATCAGGCGTGAATGGCAAGATTCACGTTGCTTTAGATGATGGCACTATTGCTCTTAACGATGTCATTTCAGACGAAGTTGCTTTGATGATGCAGGATGGCTCGATCTCAATTAACTTGAATCAACCAGTGAGTGAAGGTTCATTCAACGTAAAACTGGAAGATGGCAGAATTTCATTAGCATTACCCTCTGATTCTAAGTGCCAGATAACCGCAAATGTCGAAGATGGGATGATCCAGCATAACCTTCAACAGGCATCGGTTATTTCAAATGAAGATGGTAGTTATTTAAATACAACACTAAATGGTGGTGGTGCTGATTTTGCCATCTCCCTAGAAGATGGTAACATAGTCATTAAATCTCAATAGTCAAATATTTACTTCAAGAATGAGGGATGAAAGAAAGCACTTCATCCTTCATCCGTTATACTCGAAGAAAAGGGAAGTTATACCAATAAAAACTAACTTAAAGGTTTTTCTCTGGCGCCCTCTGCTTCGATAATTGGCCAAGAAACTCTAAATTCGCTTTTGTACGGTCCGATTTTCTCTAAAGGTATAGGTTGGAATCCTAACTTGAACGCTGGAGAATCAGGGCGCAGACGATAATCATCTTTACTCGGATCAACAAATAATGGGTCTGCTATAAGCGAATGTTGATCTTGATTCATCTTTTGCCATGCTTCCCATTCCTTATCTTCTGGTACGTCTTTAAGCGGAATGCTCAAAGGTAATCCCTGATGCCAGTATAGATTAAAATCCCATTCGTTATGATCGAAAGGAACTGTTCTAAGTTGCATCAGTTTCGCTTGGGGATCAGTGTAATAGACAATATTGCGGCGGAACACATTACCTGTCATAATCATCCCATTGGGCAATACAGCATCATTTGGATGGATATTCATGTTGCGCATATTCCTCCATGCCGGCTGATCCTTCACGGATTCGTAACCATTGATCATTGTTCCAAGATGCTCTTTCCAGTATGGATGGTCTTTAGTCCAACCGTTGTATTCAACCTGTTGTAGTTTACCATTTACGAAAATGTTGTTCTCTATAAGATTATCACGACCATTGTGGAGATGGATTAGCCCACGTACACAGCGAGTAACTATATTGCCGATCACGTCCACTCCACCGGTGTTGTCATCAAGATATATGCCCCATGCGTAATGCGGCGACACCCATTTTCCATCTTCCTGCCCATATCCAAGAATATCATGGAAGTAATTATAGCGGATGACGGTTCCCCTTGACGAGATCCAGTCACGCCCACCGGTATATACTGCGCCAGTATCTGCGGTTTCAAGGTTCATGTGGCGAATGTGATTATACTCAATGGCTAAATTGTTTCCACTGAACATGATACCCATGCGAGGTCCATCGTGGATCATGTTATGTGATGCAACATTTCCACAACCATCCAATGCAATCCCAACTCCCTGTTTGTAAAAAACGCCGACGTGATGTATATAGTTATTATCAGCATAGTTCTCTGCTGGCGTGAGCGTGATACGGTCTCCTCCACTGATGGATATGCCGTGACTACCGATCTCATAAATATCATTACCAACTACACCGTTCTTTGATCCTTCATTTACAGACACTCCAGAACCATGATAATCACCCACGTTACGAATAACGTTGCCAGCAATAAGGCAATTTTTGGTATCTTTGAGTCTAATTGCAGTTCCCTCACAGCATTCAAATATGAAACCTCGAAAAACAACATTTTCTGTACCATTAATCTCAAGAATTGTTCGCATTGTTGGCGCATAAACCGTCATATTAGCAGGATCAACATCCTCTGGTGGTATAAAGTAAAGCGTACATGTCTCTTTGTCCAGATACCATTCACCGGGTGCATCTAATTCTTCAAAAAGGTTCTGAACGTAGTAACGATCAGTCGGTCTTATGGGATAGGAACAATCGCCTGCAAGTGTTATTATGCGATTCTCACGATCAATGGATTCAATGCGGACAATATTGTTCCACCAATTATAACGTGGAAATACAAAGACTTCGCCTTCTTCAGGACGTGACCAGTTACGAGTATCTTGCTCTTTATATTGAAGGGTATGATTATTCTCTCCCGGTACTTCTGCATACATAGGTACAGGTTTACCATCAGCATAAGCCCATCCACCGCCATAAGGATTATTAGGATCGAAGTTCGGGTAACGGGCAAGGTGCATGCGCTTCCCATTGCAGAATAGTTGACGGAAGTAGATGCCATTGAATCCCTGCTTGCCAACGTCAGCCTTGAGAATATTGTCTTTGTAAGCAGAAAATTCAATGATCTTCTTTCCACCGATGATAACAGGCTTTTCTTGATTGTATGCACGATAGGCAATCTGGGTTTCAGAATTTCCTGAATCCTGCTCATCAAGTTTCAACGTTTGAGCAAGTTCGTATAGTCCACTACGCACAAAAACTGTAACCTGTTTCTTTGCAGATTTAATATTACGGATCTCGTCACGTGCGCGCTCCAGCGTAGCGAATGGTCCATCAGATTTATCCGCATTTGGTTCTGCGAATCTACCAGACCAGCTATCACTGCCGTTAGCTGCAACGTATAGAGTAATATTTGCTGTTTCAGCGCCAATACTGCCGATCAACATGGATTCCAGTAATAAAATGAACCCAAGATTTAATGCTCCATTCATAGCGATCTCCTTTCGTTAATATTTACCATATTCGAAGGCTTCCTCGTACATAGCTATAACGTTATCAACAGGGAACTCATCAAGCATCAGGTCATGACTTGCGGCTAGACAGTATCCGCCACCGGGGGACATTATGTCAATGACCCTTCGCACTTCCTTGCGGACATCGTTCACCGATCCTCGTGCCAGAATGTGCTGATGATCAACACCGCCGTGAAAAGTCAATTTATCACCGAAATTGGCTTTCAATTCTGCCAGGTCCATACCCTTTGCAGAAACCTGAATAGGATTCAAGGCGTCCAGTCCAAGCTCTATCAGGTCTGGAATAATCTCTCTGACTGCGCCGCAAGAATGAAACATAGTTTTGAGATTCCACTGATTTGCCAGTTGGATAAAACGCTGAATCTCAGGTTTGCAGTATGTGCGCCAGTGGTTCAAAGATATTAGCAGCGCCAACTGTGTGCCTATGTCGTCGCCGAAAAAGAAAATATCAATCTTGTCTCCAACTGCTTCAAAGAACCTTGTTGCTAATTCGTAATAAAAATCACTGACCTTTCGGATCACAGCCTGCATGACTTCGGGATGGGTGTGCATCTTGACAAAAAACTCATCCATCCCGACGATCTCAGTCGCATCTGTGAAAACAACGACCCATGGTCCCCCGATGATAGCGTATTCCATCCACCTATCGCATTGTTCATCCAATTCGCTAAAGTCGAACCAGTCAGGAGAAGGCCATCCTTTGTAGTTCAAAACTTCCTCAACAGCCTCAACACCTGCTAGAGGATGAGACATTGGCTGTCCATAATAAAAGCCTTCGCGCTTAACTCCCCAGATAGTTTTGCTCCCAAGCGGAGGTCCGACATATCGTTCACGCACGCGCCGAAAGTCAATGTGCATCTTTTTCATTAAGCCCTCTTCGTCAGAAGCAGAATGGACTTTCATTATCTTCTCGGTGAGACCTGACGATGCGCCGTACCATAAAGGCACTCTATCAGGTTCTCGATGTTCAAACGCTGCCAATACTCGCTCTTTGCTGTTCATACCCAAGTAAATCCTCTTCATCCCTAATATTTGAGTACCACACCCCATTTACCAACTGCATAGAGTAAACCGCCGGGTGATACGCATATTGAGTAAAGATCAGTATCAATTCCAGATGGTATGGACGACCATGTAGCACCGCCGTCAGTTGTGTGTAGTGTAGTACCTTTCTCACCTACGATCATGCCATCATTTTTATTGATAAATGCCACTGCTTTAAGGTTATTATTCGTACTGCTTTTACGCTCTTCCCACGTTTGTCCGCCATCTGAAGTAGCTAGTATCATACCTGAGTTGCCGACTGTAAATCCAGTCTTATTATCTATGAAGGATACACTCTCCAGATTGTTACCAACACCGCTCATCTGCCTACTCCACGTAGTTCCACCATCTTCGGTATGAATTATTGTGCCAAAGAATCCTACTATCCATGCTTCCTTTGGGCTAACAGCATCCACTCCAATAAGGTTGCTGAATACGTCAATGGGAGCCAACTGAGTAGCCCATGTCTTCCCGCCATCCTTTGTGTTGAGGATAGTAGCACCTTCGTAAGCAACCTCACCGACTATCCACCCCACGTTAGCGTTGGCAAAATCTATTCCGTATAATCCAACACCCGCTTTTGATGGGTATTGCTTCCAAGTTTTTCCACCATCTACACTGCCCAATACAGTATTATTTGTGCCGGTGATCCATCCGATTTTTGGGGTTGCAAACTTGACCCCTTTTAGTTCAAATACACTTCCACTGTTGGTGAGTTGCCAATCTGCGCCGCCGTTAATTGTATGAATGAGTAAACCATTGAGTCCGACTCCCCAACCCTCTTTATCGGTAATAAAGTCAACATCCATAAGGTCATCACTTCTTATTGCAGACGTCCACGTATAACCGCCATCGGTGCTGTGTAGAATTGCGCCATTTTCACCGACAGCCCATGCTTCTTTTTCGCTGACGAATCTAGCCTGCGTTAGTCTAGTTCCCGTCCCGCTTTTCTGAGCTTTCCATGTCTTTCCGCCGTCATTGGTGCGAAGGATAACTCCAAGATCGCCAACAGCCAGCCCATCATTAGCATTGATGAAATGCACACCATCAAGAGGTTCTGGCATACCATTTGCGTAAGGGAGAGTTTTTGTTTTTTGCTCTTCGCTCATACCTTCCCAGGTTTTTCCACCATCGGTTGTACGGAGCATAGTTCCTAATCCGCCTACTATCCAGCCGTCCTTATCATTTACAAAGAACATGCCATCAAAAGTTGAGGCGATCTCGCTGTCTTGTGGCGTCCACGTATCTCCACCGTTGTTTGTGTTGAGTATATTGCCTTTACCACTGACTACCCAACCAACGTTTTCATTAGTAAATTTTACCTCAGTAAATGGATCGTCCATACCAGATTTCTGAGGAAACCACGTTTTTCCACCATCTTTTGTATGATAGATCGCTCCACCATCGCCCGCAACCCAACCAAGCTCCTTGTTGACAAAGCATACGGAGAACAACCATTTCTGAGTTCCGATTGGCTGTGGTTTCCATGTCTGCCCACCGTCAGCAGTATTAAGTATCAGACCATCAGCGCCGACAACCCAACCATTTAATTCATCAACAAAAGAGATTTTGTGTATCTCTTTCTTAGTATTGGATTTTTGAATATTCCACGTTTTACCACCATCACCTGTATGTATGATTGCACCGTCTTTACCTACTGCCCATCCATTTTTTGTCCCGACAAAGAAAATGTCATTAAAATCCACTGACATACCTGCCTGACGTATGATCTTCCATGAGCGATCTTGCGAGTATGCGCAAAGAGTAATTGCTATCATCAGGAAAGCAGAAATTAAAGCTAACCGTTTAGTCATTTGATTAACCTCCATTATAATGAATTTATTTCGTCTTTATATTCGTCTTTGTGTTTATGCCAATTATATCCTATCATATCATAAATCATTAGTCAAGCTAAGTTGAGCTAGGCTATGTCCGAACTCATGTCTGAATATCAACATTACCGATTTTTTTCACATTGAAAAAACTATACAAATATGGAATAATAATATTGCCATACAATCTAATGAGTTGATATTGTGAATGCTTTGATAATGAATAGAAGGAAAGTGATATAATATGTATAAGTCATTTGAAATACATAACTTTAAGTGCTTTCGGGAACTGAAGCTGGATAAACTGGCAAGGATTAATCTCATCGCTGGTATGAATAATGCTGGTAAGACCGCCTTGTTAGAAGCAATATTTCTGCATAGCGGTGTATATGAATTAGAATCGTTTTTAAGGCTCAGTCACGTTCGTAATATTAAAGACATGAATCTATCACCTCGACGTCGGGATGAACATCCTTTTGGCTTTTTCTTCAATCAATTTAATGTTTCCAACAATATAGAGATATTAGGTGAAGATACATTGTCTGGTCAAAGTTCAACCCAAATAAGTGTGTCTCCTTATTCCCCAGGTTCAGAAACAACTACTTCTCTTATTCTTAAGCATAAAGATGGAAGCAAAAGTGAAAACATAGAGTGTTACCTGACCATAAATAAAGAAGGTGGTATCGGATTTAATTCTGTACCTTCTTTTCCTCTTTTTGAGACGTTTTTCCATGATTCTGGAGTTACCATTGATCCTCAACAGCAAGCTGAATTATATGGAGAACTTCAGGTAATCGTTAAAGAGAATTACGTTTTTGAAGTCTTGAAGATTATTGAACCTCGCTTGAAAAATATTGAATCTATAGCTATAGCAAGAGGTTCGGTATTACACGGTGACATAGGTATAGGGCATCTTATACCGTTACATTTAATGGGAGGAGGCATTACTCATCTAACAAACTATGTACTACGGATTGCCAACATACCAAATGGTGTCATACTCATTGACGAAATTGAAAATGGATTGCATTATTCCGTAATGACGAACGTCTGGAAGGCTATCGCATCCGCCGCAAAGGAATATAACACTCAGGTTTTTGCTACTACACATAGCTGGGAGTGTGTTCTCTCTGCCCATGAAGCCTTCGAGCCTAGTGAAACTTATGATTCTGATTTTCGCTTATATCGCCTTGATCGTTTGAAAGATGATGAAATCAAAGCTGTAGCTTATGATCGTCGATCCCTTGATACAGCGATAAAGGCTGGTCTGGAGGTCCGCTGATGAGAGAAGCTTTAATTCGACAGAACCAGAAGCCGCCTATGCCGATAGATTTACCAAATCAGCTTCTTGTTGAAGGTTATTCAGCCAAAATCTTATTTGAAACTCTGGTGGACAAGATAAGTATAAAAGATAAAGTTCAGGTACAGGACTTTGGCGGGAATAATGAATTGAGGAATTTTTTGCACACACTTAAAGTAACATCTGGTTTTGATATAGTCATATCAATTGGTATTGTTCGTGATGCAGAATCCAATCCATCGAATGCTTTTAAAAGTGTATGTACTGCTTTAAATAATGAAGGATTTTATCAACCAAGCCAACCTGAGAAATTTGAAGGAGCCAATCCCAGAATTGGTGTGCTTATCTTGCCGAATGCCGAAGAATGTGGAATGCTGGAAACGCTTTGTTTGCAGTCGGTTTCTAATGATCCGTCTGTAAAGTGTATTGATGATTACTTTGATTGCCTGAAAAAAGTGGGATTTTCGCCAAAGACTATAGATAAAGCAAAAGTTCAGGCTTTCCTTGCTTCAAGAGAAAGAACTATTTGGCTTTTGGGAGTGGCAGCACAATGTGGATATTGGCAATGGGACAGTCCAGCTTTTGATCATGTAAAGCGATTTCTGGCTTCCTTGGTAAGTTGATTTCAGGAGAAATTTATGGAGGATCACATATCTGATAAAAAAGCCATAGGCGTTACGTGGCGGGCAATCCTTATTGGGCTTATACTTATATTGCCTATGACCTTCTGGATCATGGAGGTGGAATGTGTCTGGCATTCGGGACATCCTACGTCTATATCACTCATGTGGGGCGTCGTGTTCGTCTTGCTCGTTGTTATTCTCCTTAATCTTTTGGTGAGACGATTCCTGCCAAGATCATCCCTTACTCAAGGGGAATTGATCACTATTTACGTTATGCTCTGCATGGCGGCAGGTCTTGCCGGTCATGATACTTTACAACTTACAATCCCTGCCATTCCTTATGCCTATTGGTTTGCCACTCCTGAAAATGAATGGGCCGACATTGTAATCCCATATATACCTCACTGGCTTGTTGTGTCCGATAAGAATATCATGCGTGGATTCTTTGAAGGTGAAACTCCTTTTTATACCAAAGAGATTATGGGCGCATGGCTTGGCCCTACTCTGTGGTGGACAGCGTTTATAACTGCTCTGGGTATGATTATGATCTGCCTCAACGTCATCGTTAGAAGACAATGGACAGAACATGAGAAGCTATCATATCCGATAATACAACTCCCACTTGCAATAACAGAAGGCGGGGGAACATCCCGTTTCTTTAGGAATAAGACACTATGGATAGGGTTTGCTGTCGCCGCTTCGATTGATGTTATAAACGGTCTGCATCAATTTTATCCAATGATCCCTAGAATACCTGTAAGACACGATTACTATAATATCGGACAATATTTTACGGAAAAGCCGTGGAATGCTATGGGATGGGTTCCACTTCCTTTGTATCCTTTTGTGATCGGATTGGGCTATATTTTACCGCTTGATCTGTCCTTCTCTCTCTGGTTCTTCTACATATTCAGGAAGCTGCAAGAAGTTTTCACAAGCGCTGCAGGTATAAGGCTTCCCAGATTCCCGTATGAAAGCGAACAATCGGCAGGGGCGTGGTTTGGGCTTTTTGTTATAGCTGTGTGGGTGACAAGAGGGCATCTGAAGGAAGTTTTCAAGAAAGTCTTTGGACTCAAGACTACGCTTGATGACTCTGATGAACCTATAAGTTACAGGTTAGCTTTTATATTGACGGTTGTGTCTTTTGCTTTTTTAGTCTGGTTTTGCATGAAAGCGGGAATGACTTTTGGTATAATAATTGGATTTTTTGCTATATTCTACGCCTTTTCATTGGCGATCACCCGTGCTAGAGCAGAACTTGGACCACCTGCGCATGAGATGGCTGGAATGATGAACTCCCAACAGATCCTCGTGAATATACTCGGAAGCCGAAGGCTGGGACCTGCTAATCTTACAGTATCAATGTATTTCTGGTTCTTCAGCGGCAGAGGTTACAGAGAACACATAATGCCACATCAGCTTGAGGGCTTCAAGATGGCTGAACGTGCCAGAGTGAGCAACAAAAGACTTGTCTTGGCTATGGCACTCGCTATCGTCTTCGGTTCTCTGGCATCATTCTGGGCATTAGTCAGTGAGCTATATAGAGTCGGTGGTGAGAATGGTCCCTCTGTTGGACACATAGGACAATTCTGGTGGCTTACAAATGAATTAAACTATCCAAAAGGCACGGATTTTCCTGCGATAATCGGTATGTTGGCAGGATTCGTTTTCACCTTTTTCCTTATGGCGATGAGAATGAGATTGCTCTGGTGGCCATTTCATCCTGCCGGTTATGCTCTATCCACCAATTACGGCGTGGAATATTTTTGGTCCTGCCTTGTTATTAGTACTGTGGTAAAATATCTGGTGCTAAAGCTCGCTGGCGCTGGCGGTTATCGTAAGGGACTTTCGTTCTTCTTTGGTGTAATACTTGGCGAATACTGCATTGGAGCGTTCTGGAGCGCAATAAGCGTAATATTCCAGACTTATACGTACGACTTTGCACCGGGTTAATTTATGTCATCCCATAACGATCTTCATTCGTAATACACAAATAAAGATAATTTGTTTTCCGGCTTCAGTATTGGAAAAAAAAACTTATGGTTGAAGTGATCATCAATGAAAAAAGCAAGGTATTCTCTGATAACATCATTAATAATACATGCCATTGTCCTCATGCTATCAGTCTATATAGTTCTCCCACAGGTAGATATATCAAAAATTCACAGCAAGCTTGACGTCTACATAGTCCAAATTAAACCTTCGGTTGATAAAGATATTAAAAAGAATGAGAATAATGATCCATCTAAAACTGCTCCCGAAAAGAAAAATGAAATTAAGCCTGCACCAGAGAAAAAATCTGAAAACAAATCACAAGAATCTGAAGGTATTAAACCTATAGATCAGGCAACTCTAGTCTCATTATTTTCTACTCCTATTGTAAACTCATCAAGGACGAACGAAGTCGAAGATAGAGCAAATTCCGTATATATGCCCCAGTTGAGACCACCTGATTCGGCAAATATCGTAGTCTCACGAAAGATTACTATTACTGCGGATAAGCGAGAAACCTTAGCAATACCAGCATTAAACCCAAAAATAGATAATATAGGCGTTAAAAGCGGATCAGGATATGTACTCAAGGTTGGACCTATCGGGAGTGGTACAGCGACTAAGGGTGAAAGCTCTCGTTATGTTGATGCTATGAACTCAGTTGTACCACGAAGTGGAAGTGCTGAATTCGATCACATTCTTCCTGTCATTGCTCAAGGCATACTCAAGCGTGTAACTCAGAAGAAACTGGATGTTGTTTTTATAATGGATACTACCGGCAGTATGGAAGATAATGTTCTCGGAGTAAAGGATTATATTCACCGATTCCTTGAACCATTGGAAGAAAAAAAGCTGGACGTTGAGCTTGGACTGGTTACATTCAGTGACGTTTCAGCAAGAAAAGAGAATGTGTATGATTTAACTGATAAATCGGAAAAATTCAAGAAGCGGCTTGAAAAAGTCATTTTCTATGGAGGTGGAGACCTTCCAGAATCGGGTTATGAAGCCATTGTTACTGCTCTGGATAAGATAGATTTCAGGAGATCATCACAGAGATTCTTTATATTTATGAGCGATGCCCCTCAGCATGATTTTGACTATGATGGAAAATCAAGGTACACTCTTGACAGGATAATCTCGATGCTGAACGAGAAAAACGTCAGTACAGACGTTATAGGCTTGGATATCCTGATGATGAAACAGCTTGCGATAGGAACAGGCGGGCAGTGGAAGCCCATCCCCGGTGGAAATTTAAGGCTGGATATTCCAGAATCACCGTCAGTTCAAAAAATACATTCAAAACTTACCGTTTCTTCCATCCCAAATTTACTGGAAGATAAAGTGATCATTGACTTTGATAATCCTGTTCCTGATTGGGTTGATCTATCGTATAAAGTGCTTGATCCGCAGGGCGTTAATGTGCTTGGAACATTGACTTATCGTAAAGAGATCACTGATAAGTCAGAGAAAAAAATTACGATACCTGTACAGTTTGACATCAGTGTATTCAAATCTGGCGTCTATACGCTGATATACAGGACAAAAGATAGCTACGGAAATCAATGCATCTTGCGTCAGACCGTTGAGCTGCAAAAGGATAGCTAATGGCAGATAAGATTTTTGCATTTCTTGAAGTTTATGAAGTTAATAGTGGAAAAACTGGAATAATGTATCAACTAAACTGTCGTTTGAATATCTTTTTCTCTGGTATATCTTCATATTCGGCTATAACCATTTGCCGCCAATCAAATCGATAATCCCCAATTCTATCATCGGGATGAACCAAAACTTCATCCTCATTCATTGTGGTTATATACTGAAATTTTGGATAGCGAAGATACATAGAGTATACATAATTAAGCACATTTATAACGGTTTTTTTAACAATACTATGAAAAACTCCATCATGTATTAAAAAATATGGTGAATCTGGCCTTGTTTCTATAATATTGAAAAAAACCATTAGATCATAAGCAAGTATCTTAAACCGTTCTTGACCTAGAGCATTATGCATCGGAACATTGATTAATACATTAACTGGTAGGGTTCTTTTGGATGAAGCCTCAATATTAAAATACCCGCGAATCGAAGGTTCATCTAATAAAATAGCCTTTCTAAGTATATCATTGAATAATGAAATTAGCTTTTCAATTGTTTCCCTGCTCTTGCTAATATCATCCATCATATAACTTATTGTTCTGGATTTTTCAATTTCCAAATCTGCTATTGATTTTTCAATTTCCTGGATATTTCTGATAGATGATGTATTTCTTTCTATTTTTGTCTTTTCATTTATCAATTGCTCGTAAGTGTTCATGATGCTATCTAACGCTTCCTTTTCTTGAAGTAGCTTATATAGTTTGCTTCTTTCTTCTTCTAATGCGGATATATCATCTAATATATTATTAATCGCACTATTTAGCTCTGTTTCCCTTTTCATTAAGAATTTTTTTCTATTATCTGCTATTTCTCTTCTAAATGAAATTACATCATCAAGCGTCTGTTTAACAAAATGTGACAAGTCATTATTTATACTACTATATAATCTTTTAATTTGCTCTAAGTTTACCTCTAAATTGAGTTCATAGCTTTTTTGATATTCGTCAAGTTTTCTTTTCAAAGCATTATAGAATTTTAGCTTTTGTGATATCAAGTCAGAAAGCTCTATTAATCTTTCTTCAATATTCTTATAGTTATCCAGAAATCTAAATTTTTTGAGTGATTCTTGATGAAACCTTACCTTTTCCTCTAAATCTAGAATCTCAGTTCTGTATTCTATCACTGTTTTGCCAGTATCCTCCTCTATCTTGTTTTCTAACCCCTTTTTAGTGCCTTTAAGTTTTCTAATTTTCCCCTGAATAACATCAAATTCGTAAGCATTTTTGTTTGGTATGCCCAAAAGATAGAGATTATAAAAAAGGAGAGCAGATTCCCTTAAATGCGGGTCTATAAAATTTAAAGGATCTTTTCGATAGTGACGGTTAATGTCGTCCTTAATAAAAAACCTCATTAAGCTTCTGAACCAAGAACCATCTATATACCCATCATAGTCATCTATACGAAAGAATTTGGTCCCCAGTATTTGCCTTAACTCAACTTCATCATACTCAACAAGGCTTCTTTCTTTTACCCCAAAATATGCGATACTCGGACTACTAAAATCCCTTTTTATGATATAAAAATCATTATCAATGTTAAATTCCAATGTAACGCTATGCTCTTTTAGAAATGAATATTTATTTATATCAAAAAAACCTTTAGATTCGTTTGACAGAAATGAAAAATCGATTAATCTTATTAGAGTAGATTTACCCACACCATTGGGACCTCTTCCCTCTCTATTTCTGGAATATTTGCCCAGTATTATATTTATTCCTGTGCGGAACTCTACTTCATCAAATAATTTGGTCTCTGAATAAATCCTGTTGAGTAATATCATTTTTCTTTAACCTAATTTTATATCCTTTAATTTCTATTAAATCTAAAGCAAACAAGAGAGTTATCGCATCTATAAATGCATCTGGAGTTCTTCTTAAATCTTCTTTTAAAAATATATCCATCACATTTTCGATTATTATGAAATCATTTTTCCTATCAAATATTTTTATGATTTCACTTCCAAGAACCATAATATTCATGGATAAATCACTCTCTGGATAAGGTTTTATCATTTCTCATCCTCTGTCTTTTTGCCAATCAAACAATCTTCAAAATAATATATTAGCACTACCCGAACATAAAATTTGTAAATATCGTCATTCTTATATTTTGCTATATATTCCTCTGTCAAATAATTTAATCTTTCCTTAAAATTCCCATGATATTTCATATAATCATTTCTAATTCTAGACCGTAAAGCCGATATGTTTTCACCATTATAGGCAGCTAAAAGGCTTCTCAAGTTAGGAAAACATTCTAGGCATTCTCTATATTCATCTAACGCCATATCTACGTCGTCTTGTGAATAATTCAACCTTACTTTATCTTCTATATATAATACCTTTTTATATATAATATCATCAGGTTTAATACCTTTTATCAGATCATCAATAATTTCACTTAGTATATCATTTATGAAGTAAACCCCATCTATATCTAAATATTCAATGATGTTTCTTTTTTTATGCCACTCTAAAGAATCAATAAAGGTCAGTATATGATTTATGTCAATTATTTCTGCTTCTTTTTCAAGTTCCAGAATAAAATTTCTGCTTTCGGTCGTTATTTCGCCATTATATATGAATCGCCACTTATAACCTTTATCTTTCCAATTTATCTGATACTTATCAAAATCCCCATCTTTCTTACTATTTGTTACTTTATTCTTAAATTTTCTTGTCTCATATTTTTCTGGTGAATATGCTGCTATGACTATTTCATTATCTAAAATGCCATCACATCCTTTATCTTGCTTTTGCTTAATGGGTGTAAATCTACTTCCTTCATAAGCAATTATATAAAGCTGATTTATAAAATCATTAAATTGTAGATTTTTTAATGACAATATTTGATTTTTAATAATATTATGTAAAACCTTATCCATGATTTAACCTGAAAGTATAAATGCACAGTATCTTATATGTTATTACATTTTAAGTCCTTTACTCCAAAAAATCAAGCAAAAATATAAACATAATAATATATAACTCCATATCAAAGAAAACAGGTTGGGTCTCGTTTTTTAACCCAACTACAAACTTAGACTCATCACTGACAACATCCGTCCAGTAGTGCCATTCTCTGCCCGGTGTGAGTAAAACAAGTCTAAATTGCAGGCAGTGCAGTGACCATCAGATACTATATTATCCACACTCACACCAACATCAACAAGCTGAAGCTTAACTGCTTGTGATAAATCAAGCTTGTTCTTTTTAGTACATTTTCCCACGCCAAAGGCGTTATCGAATTGTGAGATTAATTCCTCGCCAACTTCGTAGCAACAAGGTCCTATTGACGGTCCCAGTGCTACAATGCAATCTGATGGATCAGTACTAAAAGATTCTTTCATTTTGAGGATAGTCTTTGCTGGAAGCATGAGGATCGTACCTTTCCAGCCAGCGTGTGCGACCCCAATAGCTAACCTAACGGGATCAACGATCATAACAGGAACACAGTCAGCGGTGAGTATTCCAATACTAACTGATTTAGACATTGTTATCATAGCGTCTGTATCTGGTATCGCATCCTCAATACCGAATGCCCCTCGACCTGCATCTTTATCTCTGATTATCTCTATTCTGTCGCCATGAATCTGTCGGGCTAATACTAGAGAGTTTATGTCAATGCCAAGTTCGTTGCAGAACCTTTGTCTATTCTCCGATACATTAATAATATCATCGTTGACGTGATAGGCTAAATTAAGGGTGTCGTAAGGCTTTGGGCTGACTCCGCCGATCCTCGTGCTAGTAACACAGATGATGGATAGAGGTTTATCAAAATCGGGCTTTAATCCGTAATCTATAATCTTCAATCTTTAATCTTCTAATCCAACTATGGATTTTGAATGTTTCCATTCATTTTGCTTTTCGCCACTGATTTACCAACAACCCCTTTAAAATCTATTATAGCACTGAACAATGCTTCAGCCGCTTTCTGTCTGTAGAATTCGCTCTGGAGTTTTTCTCTCTCACTCGTATTCGATACGTACGCTAACTCGACTAAAGTTGCAGGCATCTTCGTTCCAGCAAGCACATAGAATGCCGCATGCCTTACACCACGATTGCTCAAATCAAGATTCTCTGTTATGGATTTAAGAGTTCTCCTTGCAATATCCATGCTATACGGCTCAGTTCCAGCATGATAGCAATGGCTTAATATCATCGTCAAGTCCATTGGTTCGCCTTCATTTTCTCTGCTGGCTAAAGCCCTTGCCTCATTATCTGTGGCTTCGAGGTTAAATACGTAAGTTTCTGTGCCATGACCACCGACTTTAGATGGCGCGGCGTTGCAGTGTATACACAAAAAAAGTGTGCTATCCGCGGGATACCTATTGGCAATGTCTGTCCTTCCCGATAATGGAATGAATACATCGGTATCTCTCGTCAGCACAACTTTAAGGTCTGTTTTTGACTTTAGTAATTTTGCAAGGCGCAGAGATACGTCAAGCACAACATCCTTCTCAAGGACTCCTGCTCTGTGTGCTCCTGAGTCATGCCCGCCGTGTCCAGGGTCTATGACAACAGTTTTTAGATTAAAATTCCCCGGTAACTCACATTCCTCGTCAATGTTGAATTTTGTGACATTTGAATCAAGTTGAGATAACGTATCATTCGTTTTGGGAGTACTGTCTTTTTGGGCTACTGCAATCGTGGTTAGTGTGTCATCATAAGACAAATCAAACGATGGAAGCATTTCAGAGAGTATATCCACAGTATCCTTTGGAGAAAGAACAAAAACTCCTCTTAGGATCGCCGGTGGTGAGGACAAAAATATTAGTTTAGACCCATTTATCAGTGCATGTTGATTGCCTAATATCAACCTGGCGTTAATACTGTCCTTTGACAGTTCCATTTGTTCCTGAGCAATATCCCACTGTGGTTCAACTCCATAATAAGATGCTACCTCGTGCAATGGCAATAATAAGGGATCACTGGAAATCGGCTCAATATTTGTTGAACCATCCGCTGATTTTAATATTACAGAACCTGCAATAGTGGATGAAAAAAAGATACTATTTGCCAATATAATGGCAAGTAATATAAATAACTGAAAAAAATTATTGTTATACAAGCGTAACTTCATTTCTACCCCCGATCTGTTTTGGATGCTGTAAAATTTAGAAAAAACACAGAGGCACGGAGTCACGGAGAATAAAAGAAAAAACCAAAAGTTTATCTCCTCTCTTTCCAAACTCCGTGTCTCTGTGTCTCCGTGTTTATTTTCATTTTATTTTTTACAATGCCCTGTTTTGTGAGTAGCAAAGGTTGGTAGAGAGTCAGTCATAAATTAGATATTATTATTGCTTTGTTAAACGTTCTTTTGGCACAGAAGGTTTAATTTGGTCCCATGGAAATATTTCACCAAACTCTCTATGTCTTTTCAGATAGAAATCCTGATGTATTTTATTTTCTCTGAACGCTCTGCCCCATGATAGTTCCTTCATCTCCATATCGTATAAGATGCTTGACAACCTCCTGTCGCCACATGACAGAACACCCTGAATCGCCGACCATTTCGCACTGCCGGAAGTTAATCTGACGCCTCCAATTTTGCCTATTTCCTGTTTCAAGAAATTAAGTTTTCGTGTTAGAGCTTTTTCGTCGTCCATCGGATGCCATTGAAAAGGTGTTTGCGGCTTTGGTACAAAGGGGGATATTGATATAGTGAGACGTGAGATATGTTGATTTTTCGCCTTTTGTGTCAGTTTTTTGACATCCTTAACTACCGAAACAATGCTTTCCACATCTTCCTGAGTTTCGGTTGGCAGACCTATCATGAAGTAAAGTTTTATACCCTTTAAACCCTTATTCAGCGCGGACTCAATAACTTTAAAAACCACATCAAGAGATACGTCTTTTCCGATAACTTCCCTCAACCTTTCAGAACCAGCCTCTGGCGCAAGCGTTATAGTTTCTTGTTTACTTAATGCGAGAGCATCAAGCATAGCTTCACTCACAGAATCCGCCCTCATAGAAGCAACAGTAATCTTTCTTCCCATATTCCCCAAAGATGAGACCACGTAGTCTATCTGTGGATGATCAGTAACGGAAGAACCTACTAATCCTATCTTCTGTGCTTTACTTGCAAGATCACTTTGAGCCAGCTTAATTATATTATCGGCAGATCTGAACCTGCACTTTTGTATGTAGCTTCCAACGCAGAACTTGCATCTGTGTGTGCATCCCCTTGAAACCTCAACGAGAAAAGTATTTGCAAATTCCGTGCCTGGAGTTATTATTCTTGATATTGTATCAAATTGATCGAGTTCGATTATCCGACGGTCTATTTGAGTTTGTGGGTGAATACTATTTAATGTTCCATCTTCGTTATAAAAGTGTTCGTATAAAGATGGAACGTAAACGCCTTTGATCCGTGACAGATTCAGAAATAGTTTCTGTTTATTACTGAACTGCTGACAATCTTGGTACTCATATATAAGTTCGTGTATCGTATCTTCACCATCGCCAATGACAAAGGCATCTATAAAACTCGATAATGGTTCAGGATTAAAAGACGGACATATACCCCCAGCAATAATGAAAGGGTCTCTGTAACCTCGCTCATCAGTTTTAAGAGGAATCTTTGCTCTATGCAATATTTTTATGATGTTAAAATAGTCAAGTTCAAAAGATATGGAGAAGCCAATTATGTCGAAGTTAGAAAGCGGTCTTTGAGTTTCAAAAGACCTTATAATTTGGTCAGATTCCTGAAAGAAAACTCTTTCACAAGATACGTCGGGATGCTGATTGAGTTCATAACAGATCACCTGAAATCCAAGACTTGACATTCCAAGATAATACGAATTAGGAAAAACAAGAGCAACTTTAATTTTCCCTCCGGAATTATATAATCTACCGTATTCCTCTTTGGGCATACTATCCCCTTTTAATAAAAAGGATGAGATATGAAGGCGGAAGGATGAAGGATAATAGCAGAAAGATAAAAGATGAAGAGAGTGTTGGATTCTTTCATCCTTCATCCTTCTGTAGTTACCCTTGTGAATTTAGTATCCGTGATTAAATAACTTCCCTATTTTGAGATATTTAGATATATAACTCATTTAATCAAATCCCCCTTTATCCCCCTTTAGCTAAAGGGGGAAATGACTTGATTCCCTCAATGTCCACAAATTTGTGGGTAAAGATTAGTTAGCTAAAGGGGGAATTGACCTAAACTCCCCTCTTGAGAGGGGCCCGGGGTGTGTTTCCTATTAAGTTAAGTTATTTAATTACAAATCCTTAGCTACTCGAATTTTTGTTTCCCATTCTATTACGCAGGAAAGCTGGAATCTCTAATTCTTCTTCCAGCCCGCTTTCGCTATTTGAGCTATTAATGCCACCTCTCATAAGCGAGCGTTTCCTTCTAACGGATTCCTTTGTGCCAAAACTATTCTTTAGAATCTCATCCAGGTCCCATGGGTTTTCTTTTTCGGCGCCTACAATTGCAGTGGTAGCGCGTTCTTTTCTTGTGCCATCGAAGCCCGTAGCAATAACAGTCACCTTGATTTTGTCTTCAAGGCTTTCATCAAAAACCATTCCCCATATAACGTTGGCTTCTGGGTCAACAGAGCTATGGATCAATGACATCGCCTCATTAACCTCAAGAAGTCCCATTTCATTATTGCCGGTGATGTTGACAAGGAGACCTTTGGCGCCCTGTATGGTTGTTTCTTCCAAAAGCGGGCTTGATATGGCTTTCTGAGCGGCTCTTACTGATCTGCTATCACCAGTATCTATGCCGATACCCATAAGAGCGGTACCAGCATCCTGCATGATAGTCTTTACATCGTTGAAATCAACGACGATATATCCTGTTCGCATTATAAGATCAGAGATACTCTGAACACCTTGAAATAGAATATCATCAGCCATACGGAAAGCCTCAATGATCGAGGTGCCTTTGTCAACAGCATCAATGAGCCTTTGGTTAGGGATGACGATCAGAGCGTCAACTTGATTTTTGAGTTCCTTTATGCCATCTTCGGCTTGCGAGGCGCGGATAGCTCCTTCAAAGATAAACGGTCTAGTTACAACAGCAACAGTTAAAGCCCCTGAGTTTCTTGCAAGTTCTGCAACAACAGGAGAAGCGCCTGTTCCTGTTCCACCGCCAAGTCCAGCAGTGATAAACACCATATCGGCGCCACTTACTATATCTTGTAATTTTTCACGATCTTCGTGTGCCGATTTTTGACCAACTTGAGGATTTGCCCCTGCCCCTAAGCCCCTGGTTGAGCCACATCCTATCTGAACTTTATCAGAGGCTTTGCATTTGCGAAGGTCCTTAACATCAGTATTAACTGATATGAACTGGACTCCTTGCATGTTGTTGTCTATCATAGTATTGATGGCATTACCACCAGCCCCGCCAACACCTATGACTTTAATTATTGCTTCAGCTTCAGGTTTTTCGTTCTCAAATTCTAGCATATTTTTCCCCCGGTTTGTCCCGAATTTATATCGAGAACGCCCAGTTATCCCCCTCTCTTCATTAGATTCGGTCATTCAACGTTTAGGAAAACAATTATGATAACATAGAGCAACCAAAGATCAGCACTCAATACCACAGCATTGAACACTGAAACTTAAAGATAATTTTCAAATCTGAATACTTTTTAACACATATAATTTATTTTGTCAATAACTAAATGTAATGTTTTCTAAATATTTTTAAACTTTTTCATAATATAATATTACTCAGGCACAACGAGTTTTTATGGATTTTCGCTTGCATGGGAACGACAAAATTAAGTATATGCCATTCCCGTGAAGCTTGCCCTCACGAAAGTGGGGAACGAGAATACATAAATCCCTAGTGGTCAACCAGATTAATTATTAAACTTATGAATCTCAAAAGTAGTTGGGTTGAGGAACGAAACCCAACACAATATTATAAAAGTTGGGTCTCATGCTTCGAACCAACCTACTTTTATAAGTCAAAAAACTAATTTAGTTGATCAATAGCTAAAAAATATTCGTATATTTTAGCTATTTTTAAAGTTTAAAAATATTTCGAAAATTTGCTCAAAAATAACTAGAAAACCAGTTCCTCATCATTTTGAATATCTGAGGAAATTGATATGACTTGATCCCGGAGCCGGTTCCATGTTGCTTTACTCCCCTTAGTACTAATCCAACGCCTGTGGCAAAGCTAGGGTCTTTAATTCTGCTAAACAATCCCTTTACTTCTCGTGGATAACCAACCCGTACCTGTACCCCGAATATATCTTCAGCCAGTTGGCTAATCCCATAAAGCATCGAAGTACCACCAGTAATGACTACACCCGCAGGAGTCATATCATTATACCCGCTTGTTTTAATCTCTTCGTGGACAAACTCAAGTAATTCTCTCATTCGAGGTTCGATGATACCAGCTAATATGCGTCTCGGTAACATTTTTGGGTTCCGTCCCCCAACTCCGGGAACTTCTATCATCTCATTAGCCCCTACCATGTCCATCAAAGCACTTCCTGAATTCTTTTTTATATCCTCAGCCCTTCCTATTGGGGTACGAAGACCAATAGCAATGTCATTAGTAACCAAATCACCTCCAATCGGTATAACAGCAGTATACCAGACCGAGCCTTCAATATAAATTACAATGTCGGTCGTACCTGCGCCTATATCAATAAGAATAACCCCCATCTCTTTTTCATCCTGATACAGAACAGCCTCACTTGACGCCAGAGGTTGAAGCATTATATCCTCCGCATCAAGGTCTGCGTTTTCTATGGCTTTGATTATGTTCTGTATAGATGAAACAGAACCAGTAATAAGGTGAACCAGTGATTCTAGTCTCGTGCCGACCATGCCAACAGGCTCAAGTATCCCATCCTGATCATCCACAATGAACTCTCTTGGGATTGCGTCAAGTATCTTTCTATCTACGGGGATCTCGATATCCTTTGCCTGTTCAATAGCGCGCTTCACGTCAGCAGAAGATATTTGACGGCTTTTGTTCTTCCTGTTTGGAATAATCACAATACTATGGCTGTTTTGACCTCTAATATGCTCACCGGCAATTCCTGCAAAAACCGATTTAACTTTTAATCCAGCCACCATCTCTGCACTAGAAACAGCCTTCCTGATGGAGTCAGTCGTAGATTCGAGATTGACTACCATTCCCTTTCGCAGTCCTTTTGAAGGGGCAACTCCAACACCAAGTACCTCTATCTGTCCGCTATCGTCAACTTCGCAGATGACCGCCGCAACCTTACTGGTGCCTATATCCAGTCCGACTACAACACCCTCTTTTGCCATCCAATCACCCCCTCGAAGCCACGTCTTAACCGCAATAGACTGCTCCAGGGAAACGTGCATCAATATAATTGAAATCGGTTCCCGAATTTTGCTTTTCGGGATTTGTCATCCAGTGTTTAACATCAAATAGACCTTCCTTTATCCGATCGCTTGCAAGCCGTACGTTTAATCCACTCTTCAAACTGATTCTTATGTCATCTGGGTCACGAGCATCTATATTAGAAATTTTGCTGATAATATTAGGGACAACAGAATGTATTTCAGACAAGATACTTAATGCAAGGCAGGCAGATACAGAAACCACGTACGATTCAGACAAATCAGACTGATCGGACAGTTTGGAAAGACTACGCCCCATACATGGCTCCCCTTGCCTGTTTGGACTTTTAATTTCGTCTTCAAATATAAACGGAATATTTTTATGAGAAGACAAAGCAAAATCTTTGCTTGTCAGTTCATCTAATATGAATCCGTTGACGTCTACCACTCTAAGAATCCCGGCGTCTCTGGATTCTGCGACGATAGCTACGGGTTCTCTTTCTTTAATATTTATTACCAGTTGGCCGCATGTTAGATCACGCTTTATTTTCACTTGCTCAATGTAACGAGAGTAGGACTTGATACGTTTTTCGATTACATGAGACATAAATGAGCAGATTCGATCATTTCCTATACTCAACCCGGTAGCTTTAATAATGTCAGATGTGCCTATACTATTATTACCACATATTGACATTCCCTGCAATACAAAAAATGAGGAATTCGTGAAAATTTTATAAACTTTTTCAGATGCATATATACTAGCTGACGTCATCATGGCTAACAACAGCACTGATGTCGCTATAAATGAGTTAGGAAGTTTATTATTTTTTGTTGGTATGTGTCTTGTTTCAGCCATATTGTTTTACTTACCAGAAAGCCTTTTTACAATTTCTTTACCAATCTTCCATATATCCCCTGCGCCGAGAGTTATTATAATGTCTCCTGGTTGCGCTATTTTGATAACATGATCTGGTATATTATTTTTGTCGGGTATGTATATCATATCTTTATGTCCATAATCACGAGTTATGTTCGCTACCATCTCACCTGTCACACCCTCAATTGGGTCTTCCATAGCAGAATATATATCAGTCATTATAAGGACATCCGCCTGATAAAAACACCTTGCAAACTCCTGAGCTAAAAGCTGTACACGAGAGTAGCGATGAGGCTGAAAAATTGCAATTACTCTTCTCTTGCTATAAGTATCCCTTGCGGCTTTAAGCGTCGCTTTTATTTCAGTTGGATGATGACCATAATCATCAACTACGAGGATATTATTGACGTTCCCTAATATCTCAAACCTGTGATGTATGCCCGGGAACTCCTTGAGCGCCTTAGCAATGTTCTTGAATGAAATGTCTAGTTCCAGCCCCACAGCCACAGCCGAAAGCGAGTTAGCCACATTGTGTATCCCCGGAGATTTAATCTGTATGTTTCCAATGGCTTTTCCGTGATGATTCGCTTTATACGAAATTCCATCACCGTCAGCATGAATGTCGCTTGCAGTAAAATCCGCCTTAGTCTCGATCCCGTAAGTTATAAACCGTTTCTCAATCTTTGGGATAAGCTCTTGTATATTTTCCTGATCCAGACACAGTATTGCGGTGCCATAAAAAGGAACTCTGTTTATAAACTCAAGAAATGCCTTCTTAACCTCATCCATAGTACCATAATAATCCAGATGGTCGTTATCTATGTTCGTCACTATTGCGATAGTGGGAGAAACCTTTTTGATGGAGCCATAAGCCTCATCTGCCTCGACTACCATGAACTCACTGCTTCCAAGACGGATATTGGTATCAAGACTCCTGATTATACCGCCATCCATCAGCGTAGGGTCAAGCCCTCCGTATTCAAGGACATAGGAGACCATCCCTGTTGTCGTTGTTTTTCCATGCGTACCCGCCACTGAGATATTATATTTCATGCGCATCAATTCTGCCAGCATCTCAACACGGGGTATTACGGGGATTTTACGATGATGGGCAGTTACAATTTCTGGGTTTGATGGATTTATTGCCGCAGAAAACACAAGAACATCAACATTCTCAACGTTGGATCCTGCATGTCCGATAAAAACTTTGGCTCCAAGCTTTGAAAGCTTATCTGTTATTTCTGTCTGGTTTGCATCCGATCCTGATACCTTAAAGCCGAGATTGATCAGGACTTCTGCGATCCCGCTCATACTTGCTCCGCCTATACCCACGAGGTGGATGTGTCTTGTTTTTCCAAACATTTAAATCCTCTTTCTTTTGAAAATATAAACTCAGACACAAAAAGTGAATGAGATAAAGCCAAGTTAAACTAACTAATTAAACTCATAAAATCATCTAAGGTTAATATAACTATGTCTCTGCAATTTTGAGCATCTTTGATATTCATCGAATAGACATGCGCAGATTTCGTTCTATAGTCTTTATTAATGCTTTCTAGTTCATCTAAAAAATGATTCGATAACAATCTATCTATGTTAAAATTCTTACTGAGAAAATCCTTTAATTCTTTATATAGTGGTTTTTGATTTTTCAGATTTTCGCCACTTAATTGCTGTAAGTGCCTAATCATTTCACCAAAAGTACATTTATTTAACTCCTGTTTAAATCTCTTATTAGACTCCATGAAAACTAGGAATATCTTTACCGATAGTTCATTTTCCAAGCATTTACAATATTGCAATATTACAGGTGAATATTCTTTCAACTCACTCTTTTGTATGTTTTCGTATAAATATTCTGCAATAGGTAACATTTGTTGGGTCTTATTATCTAGCCTATTCCAAAACTCAAATAGGTTCTTAACTTTTATCAAATATTGATTGTATTGCTCCGAACTTATATTCTTTTTCCACTCGTCTATAACTTTACTAATTCCCTCGTACATTGATTTAAATTCTTCTTCTATATCTGATTTGTTTTTTTCATTTTGATTCTTGATCTCTTGTAGTGTTTCTTCAATAGCTTTCAACCTAGCAAAAACAGCATCTTCCTTTGGTTCCTCATCAATAGGTTTATTAATTCCTCCTTTTTGTGGTTCTTGGAAACTATTCTCTATACAGCGTTTGCTTATGCTATAATCACTTATCTTCGCAACGATTTCCTGAATTGATGATCGAAACCCGCTTAAATCTCTTTTTAATTTATCTTGACGTATTATCCATTTATCCCTAGATACTTCATCAATGTTGATTCTCTGTGTATTAATATTTCTACCTTTTACAAATTCAACTTTATCACTCATAATGAAAGACTTAGGAATCAGATACATCATATTTGATAGTTTGTCCGTATCAACACCGCATAAAAATAAAAAATAGTCATTGTCTTTGTCTAATTTTGAAATAGTATTCTCTGACGGCTCAAACCAATAAGTTGGGGGTTTGGAATCAGGATAAAACCTAGAAAAACTCAACAGAAATCGCAATTTACCTTCTATTGTATATACATTTTCATGTTTTTCTATTTTGTAACTACCTAACTCAGACTTTAACGTTTCTATAAAATCGCTCTTAATTTCACTTGCTTGTTTAGTATTGCTCATAGTCAGTATCCTCTAAAGATATAGAATATACATTATTGGAAATAACTCGATGATTTGACCTAATCCAAGATAGCAAGTAATGTCTATTTTACTTTGAAAAACCTATATTTTCACGTACCAGCGAGATAACTGATCGGGCAATATCTTGAGCCGCATCTGGTTTTCCCAATGACTTACTCTTTATTGCCATACCTGATAGCCTGTCTTTGTCTTTGATTAAAGAGATAATTGTATTAGCTAGAATCTCACCTGTAAGCTGATTATCTTTGAGCATTATCGCTGCGCCATTTTCCTCAAACGCTTTTGCATTAAAAGTCTGATGATCTCCAGCAGAATAGGGATAAGGTATTAAAATAGCCGGCAACCCCCTAGATGCGACTTCCGCCACAGTTCCACCTGATCGGCATACTACAAGGTCAGTAGCGGCATAAATCTCTTCTATCCTGTTAAAGAAAGGCTGAACAATGGCTTTGAATGGTGATTTGCTATATGCCTCCTCAACTTTGGCAAAATCATTTTCACCTGTCTGGTGTATCATTTGAATCTTTGATGACATATCAGACAGATATTTCAAAGCATCTATCATAGCCATATTTATTGACTTCGCACCTTGACTACCACCAAGAAAAGTTATTGTTATCTTATTTTTGTCTAATCCCAGCTTCTCATGGGTATCTGGTGTTGTAACAATCTCTGAACGGATCGGATTTCCGGTAATTTTGGTCTTGCCTTGAGGCAAGAATTTTTCAGCTTCAGCAAACGGAACATATATCTCTTTTGCCAATTTGCTCAATATTTTGTTCGTTATGCCGGGTAAAACATTCTGTTCCTGAATCACAACAGGCTTACGAAGAAACCATGCCGCCAGTAAAACAGGTCCGCAGACATATCCGCCAGTGCCTAACACGACATCGGGCTTAAACTTTGAAATTATCACCAACGACCTAAAAAAACCAGCAGGAACCTTTACAAAAACCTTAACCCACTTTAATGACAGTTTTCGTGGAAAGCCCTGAACCAGTATAGGTGCAAAATCAAATCCATAATCAGGCACTATCTTCGACTCACGCTGACCTTTTCCTCCAATAAATAGTATCTTCGTATCGGGTTTTAACTGCAATATAGCTTTAGCTACTGCAATACCCGGAAATATATGTCCGCCTGTACCGCCACCTGAGATAACGACTTTTAATCCCATATAAGACCTACTGCCGACTGAATTGATCTTTCCTTTTGAGTCACCTCTGAAAATTGACTCAATGGAATATTACATTCAAGATTCTCTTGATTTCCTCGATAGATTTATCTTTTGCACCAACATAGTCAAACCATTCTCTAACAGCTTCTTTTTGAGATTTAGTTCTCGAAGCGTCTGCAAATGTGATTAAGTTAATGAATGCTTCCTCCCTTGCAAAAGTTCTATGATAAGGGTCTTTCTTGAGCCATTGAACTAAAGGGTCGTTTTCATCTGGAAAGGCTTTGTCTATGAATGATTCATATTCCTTATTTCTTCGATTGTGGAGATGGAACATTTCATGAAGAATCCACTGCTCTAATGAAATATCTTCCTTAAAGTGATCATTTCTATTCACAGGGACGTATATTCCAAATTTGTGCTTACCAGTTGGGTCTGGCCCCGCAAATCCTTCCGGTGGAGCAGGTTCTCCGAATACCATAGGACTCTTTATATCATTCGATTCGGCAATAATTGCATCTTCCAAAAAGTGTTTTGGAAAAGCTCTTTTTAACCTAGATACCATTTGTGCGAAATCAGTTTGCACTGCAAAATCTTCTTTGTTTTTATTTGCACAGCCGATTATCAATATGAATAGACAAATTACAGACAGAATCATAAAGTACCTAATCACGCAATTACCCTATTTTTAGATATATTCAATAAAACGCCTATTGCTATCAAACTGATCACCAGTGATGATCCGCCATAACTTATAAACGGCAACGTAATCCCTTTTGAAGGAAGCGAACCAGTTGCAACTCCAACATTAATAATCGCTTGAATTCCAAGAAGACAGGAGATGCCAACCGCAAGCAAGCTTCCAAATCTATCCTCAGTGGTAAGCGAAATATGTATGCCTCTCCATACGACTATCATAAAAAGTATCACCACGATTGATGTTCCTACAAATCCCAATTCCTCACCGATAACAGAGAATATTGAATCCGTATGGGGAGTAGGCAGGTAATGTAGCTTCTGTACGCCTCCACCAAGACCTGTTCCCAAAGTTCCTCCTGACCCGAAAGCGTAGAGCGATTGAATTATGTGATAACCTGTTCCCTCCGGATCGCCCCATGGGTTAATAAACGTTAAAATTCTCTGCATCCTATAAGGCGCCAGCAGGATACCAACAACTATAAACACAACAGCCACAGAACCAAGCGACACTAAATGTAATACTCTTGCACCACCGATGAACAGTAATAAAAAAGCTAGAAAAACTATTAGAATGACTGAGCCAAAATCAGGCTGCGCACAGAATAAACCAAGATAAATTGAAATTATTACCAGAAATGGCAAAATACCTCGCTTAAAACTCTTTACATATTCAGTTTTCTGACTCAAAAACCTTGCCATGTAAACGATTAAAGCAAGTTTAGCGATCTCCACCGGCTGAAACGTGAGTTTCCATATCTTTATCCATCTAGTACTTCCGCCGATCTTCACTCCGATCCCGGGGACAAAAACAAGTATGAGTAAAATAAGCGAAAGAGCAATCATTAACCATGCCAAACGCTGATAAATTCTGTAATCAACCAACATGGCGCAGAACATCAAAGCCAAACCCAGACAGCAATAGAGCAATTGTCTTTTTAGATAATGAAGGCTATCACCAAGCTGTTCTCTTGAAAAGGCGTTGCTGGCACTATATACCATTAGTATTCCTGTAATCAGAAGTAACCCAACCACAATGAGAATGTACTTGTCAAATTTGCCTGATGCTTTTTTGTCCCCATCATTCAGCATTTGTCTCCACTATCCTTTTTACAGCTTCTTTGAATATTTTGCCACGTTCAGCGTAATCCCGAAACATATCAAAACTAGCACACGCCGTTGACAGAAGAACTGTGTCACCCGATTCAGCAAGCTTGTACGCCATTGATACGGCATCATTCATTGTTCCTGCCCGGTGTGGCACAGAGAGACTACCTAGCAAGTTTTGAATCTTATCCGCACTTTCACCGATTATAACAAGATGCTTCACTTTCTCTTTTACAAGAGGTATAATTGTATCATAATCGTTACCCTTATCCCGTCCACCGATTATCAGTATCACACCTTTTTCCATGCTCTCAAGTGCCGCTTTAAGGGAAACTACGTTTGTCGCTTTTGAATCATCTATAAAACGTATGCCATTTACTTCTCCTACAAATTCAAGCGCATGTTCCAGACCAGTGAAAGCTCTTATTACTTCAGCGATAGATTCAGGTTCTGCGCCGTATATCATGCTTATCGCAGTTGCAGTCATGGCATTTTCCAGATTGTGCCTCCCGGGGATCTTTAGCTCATTTACTCGGCAGATAGTTACGATGTCGCCATTTAAGTTTGCTACGATGTTTCCATCTTTCAGGTAAACGCCCTTATCCAGTATTTGACGACTACTGAAAAATATAACCTTTGCATGAGTAATGGAAGCACACGCAGAAGCCATCGGGTCATCGGCGTTAAGAACAATATAATCCTGTTCCGTCTGATTGGCAAAGATTCTGCGCTTTGCTGTGTAATACTCCTCAAAATCTTTATGGCGATCCAGATGATCTGTCATTATGTTAAGAATGGCGCTGATCACTGGTCTGAAATAAACGATAGTCTCCAGTTGAAAACTCGAAACCTCAAGCACCAGAAGATCAGTTTCAGTCAAGTCCAGAACATATTGGGACAATGGCGTTCCGATGTTGCCAGCGACTACGATCTTGCCGTCCTTGAACGTCTTGCTTAATATCTGTCCTGTTAATGTGGATGTTGTGGACTTTCCTTTTGTTCCAGTAATGGCAATTATCGGCGCCTTGCAGACTCTATAAGCCAACTCGATCTCACCAATAACAGATATACCTTTTTTTCTTACAATCTCCAGTATCGGAATATTGAATGGTACGCCGGGACTCACAACAGCAAGGTCAGCGCCTTCAAATATCTCTTCTGGATGTCCGCCAAGATGGAACTCGATCTGCGGATACTCGCCTTTAATCCTTTCGACAATATCTTTTAGTTGTTCCTCACCTTTTTGATCGCTTATCAGGACTTTAGCGCCGAGTTTAATCAGGAGTTTGGCCGCCGCTTCCCCGCTTCGAGCAAGTCCTAATACTATCACTTTTTTATCTTTGAAAAATTCTCTTGTGTTCACTTTTCTTCTTATCCGTGGCTAACAAAAAAGCTTTTACCTTAACTTCAGCGTGCTCAATGCAACCAATAGAAGTATAGCCGATATTATCCAGAACCTTACGACGATTTTACTTTCAGCCCAGCCCATAAGCTCAAAATGATGATGTATCGGCGTTCTCTTAAATACTCGTTTGCCTCTGGTCTTAAACGAAACAACCTGTATGATAACTGAAACAACCTCCATCACAAATATACCGCCTATTATAACCAAGAGCAGTTCGTTCTTAGTAAAAACTGCCACCGTTCCCAGAGAACCGCCAAGAGCAAGGGCGCCAGTATCACCCATGAACACACGAGCTGGGGGACAGTTGTACCAGAGGAATCCAAGAGCAGCGCCGACTAACGATGCACAAAAGACAGATAATTCTCCACTCTGTGGCAGATGGGCAATACCAAGATATTCACTGATTACCGCATGACTCGTAACGTAAGAAAGTATAGTATAAGCGACAGCCACAAAAGCCGTGCATCCGATGGCAAGACCATCTAAACCATCAGTAAGATTAACTGCGTTGGCGGATCCAACGATCACCATGATAGCAAAAGGAATAAACAACCAGCCAAGATCAGGTCTTAGATTCTTAAAGAAAGGGAAAAATAGCGTACTATTCGTAGTGATCCCATCAGTCGGGGTATCTGCATAATGAAACATATAAAAAGCGATCACCAATGCCCCTAACGCTTCGAGAGCAAGTCTTTGCCATGCTCTTACACCTTTGGGACTTTTGATTAGCTTAAAATAATCATCTACAAACCCTATGCCTCCGAACCATATAGCTGAAAGCACTGCTATCCACACAAGTGGGTTATCCAGCCTAGCCCAAAGCAAAGTTGATAGAAGTATTGCGGCAAGTATCAGTAATCCGCCCATCGTTGGTGTGCCTGCTTTGTGATTATGCGTGTCCTGAACTTCCCAGCGTATAGTCTGACCGACCTTCAATGCCCTTAGCTTTTCGATTACGAAAGGACCGAGTATGAAACAAATTAATAATGCAGTTACTGCGGCGTAGATAGACCTAAATGTAATATATTTAAAAACGTTAAATGGTGAAAGTAAATCTGTTAGTTTCTCAAAAAATAGGTAATAAAACATCTATTATTTGCTCCATCTTCATTCCTCTTGAACCCTTGATCAAAACGAGATCACCCCTGTTAAGATTTTTTCGGAGATATTCAACTGCTTCAAGATTAGTTTTACAGACGATAACATTTTTCATGCCTGTTTCTAATGCAGATTCGGCAATTCTGACCGCCCTATCGCCTACCGTGACGAGTATTTCTGCTACTCCTGATGTGCCGATGTATTTTCCAGTTGCTTTGTGGAATTCTTCGCTTTGCTCTCCAAGTTCAAGCATGTCACCTATGACCATGACCTTTTTACCATCACTTTTCGGGCTTTTCAGAAGATCAACCGCAACCCTCATTGATACAGGATTAGAATTATAAGTATCATTTATGATCGTTACTCCGCCAATGACTAATCTCTGCATCCTCATTGACGTTTGCTGATACGCTTCAAGTGATACTTTAACACTGTCAAGCCCAACACCGAAGATCGTTCCTACCGATATTGCCGCCAGTGCGTTATATATGTTATATCTGCCGATTGATGGGAGTTTTATTCTTTCCTGTGTGTTGTTTACATGGACAGTAAACTCTGGTCTGCCATCTTGATCCAGAACAATATCTTTTGCTGTAACGTCAGCAGGATTGTCTATGCCATAAAATGTGACATTCCCCCTGACTACCTTGCTCATCCTTGCTACGTAAGGGTCATCAGCGTTCAACACGGCGGATTCTGCTGATTCTGCCAATATTTGCTTTTCTTTTGCTACACCTTCAATTGAACCTAAGAATTCCAGATGCGTGGTACTTATGTTTGTAACCACAGCCACTTTTGGTTCTGCTATCTTTACCAGTTGAGACATTTCACCCGGAATACTAATTCCCATTTCCAATACTGCTAACTCATACAAACTAGAAAGCCTGAATAACGTCAATGGCAATCCAATGGTATTATTAAGATTCCCTTCGCTTTTTAGGACGCTGAATTTACCAGACAATACCGATGCAGTCATGTCTTTGGTTGTTGTCTTACCATTGCTTCCTGTGATCCCGATCACCGTAATGTTAAACTTGTTTTTATAGTACCTTGCTATGTCTCCGAGCGCCTGTGTAGTATCTTTAACCATAACAATGTTGGACTGTAACCCATCCAATTCCGGAACTCTATGAGACAAGACAACTCCCATTGCCCCTTGTTTGATAGCCTGAACAGCAAAATTGTGACCATCGAACCTTTCGCCAATCAGAGCAACGAAAAGATCGCCATTTTTTAAAAGACGGGAGTCTGTAGATATGCTATTTACGATAGCACTTGGATCCCCCTTCTCCAGACCCCCGTTCGTTGCTTCTATAATGTCGCTAATCCTGAAATTTTCCATAAGTGAAAAGTATCAAATCTCCTCTAACTCCCCCTTTAGCTAAAGTGGCACTGTAAAATTTAGAAAAAACACAGAGGCACGGAGTCACGGAGAATAAAGGAAAAAAACGAAGAATTTCTCTCCTCCCTTTCCAAACTCCGTGTCTCTGTGTCTCCGTGTTTATTTTCATTTTATTTTTGACAATGCCGCTAAAGTGGAAAACGTTTTTCCCTTTTGAAAAATGAGAAAGAAGGATCTACAAAAATATTACTTTTGAAGCCTTTCCTTTAAAAACTCGCAGGCGACTTCTTTATCGTCGAAATGTATCTTATTTGTCCCGATTATTTGGTAATTTTCGTGACCCTTGCCAGCGATCACAACAAAATCACCTTTTTTGGCAATCTCAATAGCTTTCTGGATCGCTGATCTTCTATCAGGAATAACCTCGTATTGTCCATCCTTTGTGCCTTCAAGGATATTAGATATAATCTGCATTGGATCTTCGGTTCTAGGGTTATCGGAAGTGACGAAAGCATAGTCGCTCAGGCTAGTCGCCATGTCACCCATGATCGGTCTTTTAGTTTTATCACGATCTCCGCCACAGCCGAATATCGTGATAAGCTTACCTTTTGTGAGCTTTCTTGCCGTAGTCAGAACGCGTTCCAGAGCATCAGGAGTATGAGCGTAATCAACGATCACAGTAAAATCCTGACCGCAGTTGACGCGCTCAAACCTGCCCTGAACACTTTCAACACCCTCTAAACCTGTTTTGATAGTATCCAGATTTAACCCCTGTGAAACGCCTACGCCCATAGCCGCAAGCGCATTATACAGGTTGTATTCACCCAACAGTTGAAGTTTTACTTCAAGCTCATCTTTACCGTATACCAAAACTCGAAAAGCCAACCCCTCTGCGGTAGATTGATAATCAATAACTTTTAGATCCGCATTAGAATTAACAGCATAAGTTATAACTTTCGCTTTTGTATTGCGAATAAGATGCTCACTTGCCGGGTCGTCTGCATTGATGATCGCATAAGTGTTTTTCTTATAATTACCAAGATTTGCGAAAAGCTTGGTCTTTGCCGCAAGATAGCCTTCCATACCCTTGTGAAAGTCAAGATGATCCTGAGTCAGGTTTGTGAAAACAGCAACGTCAAAGGCTACTTCGTCAACCCTCTTGAGTTCAAGGGCATGTGAGGAAGCCTCCATCACAACCGCATCCATGCCTTCGTTTACAACATCACCGAGGATTTTCTGAAGGCGGTGCGCCTCAAAGGTTGTCATGCCTGCTGAAACGTCTTTTCCGCCGATTCTCTGAACGATAGTTCCAAGTATAGCAGTTTTTATCCCGCCGGTATTCAGGATTGATCTTGATAGATAGCAAGTGGAGGTTTTTCCATTCGTGCCTGTAACACCTACGACTAAAAGCTTATGAGATGGGTTATCATATAATGTTGCAGACATTTTTGCCAGCGCCGATCTTGTGTCCTCTACACGCACAAAAGCTATGCCTTCCTTCAATTCGATCTTACTGAACGGTTTTTGAACCACTATCGCAGATACCCCATTTTTAATTGCATTTGGTATGTAGTCATGACCATCAGTACGATAATTCCAATGAGCATAAGGCGATTCGTAAACGGACGGCATACAGACAAAAGCATAACCCTCTTTCACCTCACGAGAATCATCGGTGATCCCATTAATCTGGGTGCTCAAATCTCCGTATTTTTCAATAACCTTTATGTTACTTACCAAGTTCGATAAAGAATTCATTTTTATTCTAATTATTAACTCGCTGGTTTGATTTTGGTGACACATACACCTTGACCAACAGTGAGATATTGCATAATCTGTGTTGCAATCTCTTTAAATACCGGACACGAGACTATCCCACCAAGATACTCACCTTGTGGTTCGTCAATGATTACTATCATAGAAATTAAAGGCTTATCTGCCGGTAGAAAACCGACAAAAGAGCTAACGTATTTCCCCGGTAAGTATCCGTTTCCATCTTCATCTGCCTTCTGAGAGGTTCCTGTTTTTCCAGCTACCGTATATCCCTCTACCCTAGCTTTTTGACCTGTTCCATTCTCAACAGCACCTATTAAAATGTTTCTCATTATCTGTGCTGTTTTTGCAGATATAGGTCTTTTGCTCTCATGCAGGTCAAACTCATTAATGGAGTTCTGACCATCGGTTATCCTTTTGACGATGAATGGCTGCATTATAACACCATTATTTGCAATGGCGTTTGTTGCAGATAACATCTGAAGCGCAGTTACCAAGATTTCCTGCCCGTAAGGAATTGCATCCATAGATCGGCTTGTCCATCTTTTAGGGTCTTTGACAATCCCATCTGTTTCCAGTGTATCAATTCCTGTTTTTTCACCAAATCCATAAGCTTTGATGTAGCTGTATAAACGTTCTTTTCCAAGCCTTTGGGCTATCTTGACAGTTCCAATATTACTGGATTCCTCAATCACTTCGCTGAAAGTGAGTTGTCCATGACTACCAGAATCGTGAATAATATGTCCTTTCACACGGTATGCACCATTTTCGCAGTCAATAATTTCATTGGGACTGATAAGGTTTTCATTAATTGCGGCAGATGCTGTGATGATTTTGAAAGCGGAACCCGGCTCATAAAGATCAATCAGCGCTCGATTACGTTTGGAGTCATCATCTACGGAAAAGGCATTGTTCAGGTTGTATGTCGGATAATTGGCAATCGCAAGTATTTCCCCGGTTCCTGGGTTCATAACTATGACAGAACCACCATTAGCGTTCCATTTTTCACAGGCTGATTGAAGTTCTCTTTCAGCGATACTCTGGATTACACTGTCCAGAGTAAGCACCAGATCATATCCCGGGGCAGGTCTGCTGTAAGATAGATTAAGAGGATCAAGATCATGCCCTTTACGATCTTTTCTAGTCAGGATTTCATTGGTTTCCCTACGCATAAATGCGTCGTATTTTTTCTCGATTCCTTCAAGGCCGATGTTATCCAATCCAACAAATCCTATAATGTGTGATGCAAGCGCTCCTTGCGGGTAAAATCGCTTACCTTCCTCCTGAAAATCCAACCCTTTGTAATTGTGCATCTTGATCGTTTTAGCGACCTGCTCTGGTAATTGCCTTTTCAGCCAGATGAAACGCTTTTCTGACTCAAATTTTTGCAATATCTCTCCCTTTGATATGCCAAGTATCGGAGATAATGAGTCTGCCACTAATTCAGGTTTTTCCAAAACGGAGGGGTCACTATAAAGGGAGTAGGATTTTGTGCTTATGGCCAATGGTTTGCTTTTTCTGTCATATATGGCTCCACGCCTGGGATTTATACACAGCGTCTTACGATGCTGAAGTTCAGCACGAAGCCGTAACTCTTTTCCATCAATACACTGAAGCAAAAACAGACGGCATACCAAAAGGGCAAAACACAATTCAACAAAAATAAGCGCAAATATAGTTCGTCTGCGAAGGCTTCTGGAAACGGACTTACGTTTTGCAGACCGCCCGAATCCAGCCGAAGTTTCAGACCCTTTATTGATATTTACTTCAACTCGATCAAATCTATCCACTTTCACTATACTAACCTCTAGTTGACCAAATCAATTATTAAACTTATAAAAATCAAAGGTAGGTTGGATTGAGGAACGAAACCCAACATAATATTATCAAAGTTGGGTCTCATGCTTCGACCCAACCTACAATCATATTTTTTATAAAACGAATAATTGATCTGGTTGACCACTATTATCTATTTATCATTTATTTTTGTTTCTCCAGAAATATTACTTTAGTGTCAGGAGACCTTACCATATTGAGATCATTTACTGCGACATTAGCGATTCTCTCAGGTGATCTGAGTTTGCCTATTTCTACCAGCATCTTCTTGTTTTCTTCCTCAAGTGACTCTTTCTTCTCCGTCAGGGCATCTATTTCACAGGCGATCTCAACAGCGTCAGATATTAACCATATACGAAGAAAAAGCAAAGCCAAAATCATCAGAAAGATAAAGGAGACGAGAATTATCTTATACCATTTTATTCTCCTGCGGTTGCTTTTAAGCATCTTACAAAATCCATAAAGATGAGAGATGAAAAAAGGTAAATAGAATTTCCTTCATCCCTCTGGCTTCATCCTTACAACTTCTCTGCTACTCGCATTTTTGAGCTACGTGACCTTGGGTTAATTTCGATTTCTTCGTCACTCGGAGTTATTGGTTTTTTTGTAATTATCTTAATTAGAGGTTTTTGACCACATATACACTTTGGTATCTTTGGTGGACATATACAACCACGTTCCAGAGTGCGGAACGTATTTTTTACGATCCTATCTTCTAAAGAATGAAAAGAGATAACACAAATGCGACCACCCGACTTGAGAATCTTAATAGCTTGCTCAAGACCGGTTTTGAGGTTTTCAAGCTCGTTATTTTTGTAGATGCGCAAAGCCTGAAACGTCCTCGTTGCAGGATGTATACCTTCGCTGGACCTTGGTACTGACTTTTCTATTATCTCAGTCAAACGTGCCGTCGTATTGATGGGCGATCTTTCCCTTGCAGTGACTATATTTCTTGCGATCCTTTTTGCCCAGCGTTCCTCACCAAACTCTTTTATTATTTCAGTTAATTTATCAATGCTATCTTTGTTAAGTTCGTAAGAGATAGGTCTGCCCGCTGTTTGATCCATTCGCATGTCCAACGGACTGTCATATCTGAAGCTGAACCCTCTGTCGGGTGTATCAAGTTGAATCGAGGAAACCCCGAGGTCCATCAACACACCATCAACCTCGGATATACCATACTGATTCAACAGAGAAATTAAGTCAGCGAAGTTTCCCTTAATGAAAGAAACACGATCTCTGTAATTGTTAAGATTCTCGTATGCCAGCGCCAATACCTGCGGGTCAATATCAATACCAAAAACTCTACCTTTGGTGTCTGCCTCCAGAATTCCAAGTGTGTGGCCGCCGAGTCCTAGAGTGCAGTCAATGTAAACGCCATTGATTCTTACTACAAGGTGATCAATAACCTCTCGAAGCATAACTGGAACATGCCCTGAATTCATTATTTTTACGCCGCCGATTGTGTGCCTTGCCATGTCCTTAATGTATCAGACTCTCGATGAGTTTGATTCCAGTTCCATATCTCAGGGTTCCAAAGCTCTAGGCGGCTTCTTGCGCCAACGATCAGAACTTCCTGATCGATCTTTGCACTTATTTTCATGTCTGGCGGAATCACTATTCGTCCGGAGCCGTCAACCTTACAGTATTCAGCATTAGAGCATATATCTCTCTCTGCTTGCATCAATTTAGACAGCGACTCGCCTTGTGGGTTTTCGAGTTTCTCAGCTAACTGCTCAAACTCTTTGCCCGGGAACAGACATATAACGTTTCCGGGCATCAGAACCACGTATAGTTCGTCAGAACCATACTTGCTAGTCATGATGTCACGCATTTTAGATGGGATACTAACTCGCCCATCTTTTGTGACTGTATGTAAAGACTTGCCGACAAACATTATCGCTTATCCAAAAATTTTTTATCACGTATTTCACTAAGGTCTATAAGATTGGAACTCAAAAACATAAGGACTTATAAACCTATTGACCTATACTAATTCATGTAATTCGTTCCTACTCGTGACATTCGTGATAAAATGAATACTACCTTAATTGTGAATCATGTCTAAAAAATCAAAAAACTCGCTTAAACACCAAAAGAAAATACTTGCTAAATTTCAAACTTTAGCATAAAATATAGACAGAGATAGTTGTTAACTACTGATTATTACTGCTTTTTAACCACCTATGCCGTGATATGCCATTTCATGCCAGCCTACGCCATATAATAAACCTATTGACAAAAAAAGTCAAGAAAAAAATTACGTTAAAATGTGACTAGATAAGGCTTTAAGGCTATACAAGTGTTAAGTAATCATAGCTTAAAATGTTGATTTTATTCACTAAATTAGAGGTAAAAAATTTTTTTGTGCCATATAAATAATTTTCTTAAATGTTATTAAACTTTTTTAATGACAAAAATACCATCAAAAACAAAAATTTATAGCTTTAATATTCGGTTTAATTTAAGTTTTACGCACTATAATAATATGTTTATAAAGTAATAAATATTTTATAAAAATAGCTTAAATGGCTCAATATCTTATAAAATTGACTTTCTGAATCTTCCCTAATAAGCACAAACGATTAAATTGATGATAAAAACACTTCCGGAAAGCTGGTATTATTGGGATATATCTACATTTTTAACAAATGTTATAACAAAAAATTTAATTAATGAATTATTTTATTCATACCAATTTAATAAAGAAAAACCCTTGTTTTTTCTGTGTTTGATACCTTAACAACGTTAAATCAACTAAGGATCCATTAAATAACTTACCTAAAGGAAACACACCCCGGACCCCTCTCAAGAGGGGAGTTTTGACTAATCCCCCCTTTACTAAAGGGGGATAAAGGGGGATTTAAAACGTTATTTTTGCGATGTATAAATATCTCAAAATAGGGAATTTATTTAATCACGAATCCTAAATAGGAGATTATTATGGAAAAATATGTTCCTGTAGAGATTAGAGACCGAAAACCCGTTGACGTAATCGAACTAGATTCCCAACATGATCCAGACGATTCTATCCTGTTCGTATACTACATAAAGACTAATTCCGATCTGGTTGAGACAGCCAAAAAGATCGCAGAGGAGGAAACTACTGGAAAATGGATAGGTAAAGGAACGCCAACTTCTGTATTTTACTCAGCCCAGGCTGATGTTTGCAGGATTGAAAAATACGCTCCCGGAGAAGGTGTGATATATGTACGTTCGCCGTTGGTAAATTTGGACATGGATTCCGACCTTTTCTATCAGATTTCTATGCTTTCGGTTGGCGGACCCATATTGGAGTTTGTCTATTATCAAAGCGTGGCTTTTATTGATTTTGAACTGCCAGAGAAAATCCTAAAGAAATTCCCGGGACCAAAATTCGGAATCAAAGGTTCAAGAGAATTCATTGGACTCAAGGACGATGAGCCATTGATGGGAACTATCATTAAGCCGTGCTGTGGGCTGACTCCAGAGGAAGCCGCTGAAAAAGCCTATCAAGCCGCACTTGGCGGGGCAGTATTGATGAAGGACGATGAAAAGATGATGAATCCCGAATACTGCCCATTTGAGAAAAAAGTTAGACTTGTCTCAGAAGCACTAAAAAAAGCTGCGGATCAGACAGGCAAAAGAGTAATATACGCGCCGCATCTAACGGCACGACCTGATAAAATAAAGGACATGGTTAGGAGAGCGATTGATTACGGAGCCACAGGCGTTATGTTCAATGCTATTCTGGCGAACAATCTCGGTACTGTGGAGATTCTGGCTTCTGATCCCGATATAAATGTGCCTGTATATGTTCACAGCGGAGGGCGCTCTGCTCTTTCAACTGGTCACAGGCGTATTGATGACGTAGTGATAGCAAAGCTAACAAGGCTATGCGGTGGCGATTATTTCCAGATAGGCGTCATGGGACAGTTCAACGTTCACGTTGCATCTCTGGATCCGAGTTTGCTGGTCAGATTAAACGAAGTTTTCAAAGAACCTTTAATTGGTATTAAGGATACAGTACCCGTGACAGCAGGTGGACTTGGCGCTGCGAACGTCGGGAAGAATGTTGAAGCATTTGGATATGACCTTGCCCCTCTTGCAGGATCAAACGTGCTTGATCATCCAATGGGACCAAAGTCTGGTTCCATAGCGATGGAACAGGCTGTAAGAGCATACAGGGAAGAAGGCATTACAGAACCCAAAGTCCTGAAAGAATATGCTGTCAAAAAGGGATATAAAGAGCTTCAGGCAGTTCTGTAATAAGAAAAAATGGCTTTCTATCCGCTAATTTACGCTAATCTTCACGAATATTTTTTCCAGATTCATGTTTATTAGCATTATTGGCGGATATATTTCCTGAATAGAGGATTATAATATGCAAAGAGATTTTACAGCAATTATTGAACGTGAAGGTGATGGATACGTCGTTTTATGTCCAGAGCTTGACATAGCAAGTCAAGGAAATACCGTTGATGAAGCTAGAGGAAATCTACAAGAAGCACTAAAGCTTTTCTTTGAAACTGCATCAGAAGAAGAGATTCTTGAAAGGCTTCATGATGATCTACCTTGACAATGCCTCAACCTCACGACCCAAGCCTTCAGAAGTTTTGAAGGCGATGAATGACTATATGATTAACGTCTGCGCTAATTCAGGACGCTCAGGACACCGACTGTCCATAGAAGCCAGCCGTATAGTTTACAAAACCCGTGATACACTAGCAAGTTTATTTAACGCTGATGATCCATTGCAGATCGTTTTTACGCTGAACGCTACGGAAAGCATAAACCTTGCATTACAGGGGATACTCCAGCATGGTGATCACGTAATCACAAGCAGTATGGAACATAACTCCGTCATGCGCCCATTAAGGATGTTGGAGAATCAGGGGGTTGAACTTACAATCGTGAAATGCTCTCAGCAAGGGTTTCTTGATCCGTCAGACGTTAAAGATGCTGTGAGGAAAAACACGAGGATGATCGTCCTTAATCACGCATCTAATGTGACGGGAAGTATTCAGCCTGTTGAGGAGATAGGACGCATCGTCAGAGAACATGAACTACTATTCCTTCTTGATTCTGCACAGACAGCAGGCGCCTGTGAGATTAACGTCCAGAAAATGAATATTGATCTTCTGGCTTTTTCAGGACACAAATCGCTGTATGGTCCCGTTGGTACAGGCGGGTTGTATATTCGCAAAGGTATTAGCCTTAATCCACTGAAATACGGAGGAACTGGAAGCCGTTCAGATGAGGAATATCAACCCGATTTTCTTCCCGACAGGTACGAAAGTGGAACGCTTAACATTGTTGGAATAGCCGGGCTTGGCGCAGGTGTGGATTTCGTGATACAATATGGTATTGAAAATATCCGTAAACGGGAACTCGATCTGACGCAAAAACTCATCAATGGTCTGCTTTCCATACCAAAGGTATCGGTATATGGCGATCTTAATGCAGAACATCGGATCGGAGTCGTGTCATTCAATATACAAGGATTTTCACCATCTGAAGTTAGTATGTATCTGGAAGAAAATTTTGATATTCTTTGCAGAGCAACTCTGCACTGTTCACCATCAGCACATAAGACAATCGGAACGTTCCCGCATGGTGTTGTTCGGCTTAGTCTAGGAATATTCACCACTGATAATGATGTTGATATGGCTGTAAATGCTGTAAGGAAGATAGATGAATAAAATATTAGATACTAGAGGCTGGGTATGTCCAAAGCCTGTTATAGAGACTAGAAAGGCACTTCAAACGGATAAGTCTCTCATTGTGATAGTTGACAATAAAGCGGCGAGAGAAAACGTATCAAGGCTTGCGGTTAAACTAGGACTTCAAGCTCAAGTCGAAGAAAAAGATGATGGCACGTATATACACATAGAACAAGGTATAACACAAGCTATACAAGATATTAAAGAAGATGAACTTGAATTCTGTGAACCTGCCAAAGGTGACATCGTGCTTGTGATCACTTCGGATACCGTCGGCAGAGGAAGCGATGAACTCGGCGGAATTCTTATGCGCGCCATTATGCACACGCTACTTGAAGTAAAACCTCAACCCCATACCGTCATATTTATGAATAACGGTGTAAAGCTTGTTGTGAACGGTTCACCTGTCGTTGAAGACCTTCAGGAATTATCTAATAACGGTATAGAGATATTGGTTTGCGGGACGTGCCTGAATTATTTTGGATTGACAGATAACGTCTCTGTCGGTGAAATATCCAACGCCTACACCATCACAGAGACAATGTTTCAGGCTGGCAAAGTCATTAATTTATAGGCTGGATGCAAGATACACGATACAGGATTTTGAATGTTAGAGTAGACCTATTCTAATCTAATATCCAATATCTATCATCTAAACATGAAATCAGAATCAAATTACGGTATAGTGCTTTTTAACACCACACAGGCGGCTATCAAAGCAGAAAAAGTATTGATCCGGGCGGGCATTAAGATAAAGCTGATCCCTGTTCCACGTCATATTAGTACCAACTGTGGTATATCTATACGATTCGATCTATCAATAGCTGACGAGATAAAGGCCATCCTTGTCAAGAATGACGTTCCCATTGCGGATGTACGACCTTTAGATATTCAATAATACTTGGGAGGTTGCATGAAAAAAAATAAGAAGAAAAGCACCTTGACGCGCAGAGAATTCCTTCACAACGTTTCATTGATGGGTGCAGGTATTGCGATTGCCCCAACCTTGTTGAACTTCCATATAGATAACGCACAAGCAGTAGAAAACGTTGGCAAAGTCATAATCGCTATGAGTGAAAGCCTGACTAATGGTATATCCGTTGATGCAGATACAGCCTACTCACTCTTAAACGTTGCCATTAAATCATTCACAGGCAAAGATTCGGAAGTAGAATCATGGAAGAGCATATTCCCATCGCTAGCAGAAGACGATATAGTCGGTATTAAAATTAACACGCTTTTCAGGTTATCTACCCATCAAGAGGTCGTTAGCGCTATTGTAAAGAATCTTGTGGCTATTGGTATTCCTGAAAATAATATTATAATCTGGGATAAATCAGATTCTGATTTGATACGGGCAGGTTATCAGATTAACAGAAGTAACATCGGTGTGAGGTGCTTCGGTACCAATGGCGATTACGATGACAAGGTTTACAAAATAGGCGGTCAATCCAGACGCCTTAGTAAGATACTGACACAGACATGCGCGCATCTGATCAACGTCCCTGTATTGAAAGATCACAGCATGTCTGGTATCACTTGCAGTATGAAGAACCATTACGGCACAGTAGATGACCCTGGCGCCCTGCATGGCAACAACTGCGACCCATTTATCGCCGAACTGAATAACACAGACCCAATTAAGAGTAAAACGAGATTGATAGTAATGGATGCGTCAGTAGGTATCTACATAGGTGGTCCTGATGGCGGTCCGCAATTTCAATACAATAGTCTTATTCTGGGTCAGGACCCGGTTGCTCTGGACTATCAATGCCTGCAAATTATTAATGCAGAACGCCAAAAGCATGATGTACAGGCAGTTCCCAATGCTGATCACATTCAAACAGCGGCGAATCTTGGGCTAGGTACAATGAACCCGAATGAGATGAATGTGATCCAATTGAATGTGCAAGATGTAGACTCCAGAGATAAAAAACCATCTACGTGGGGTAAAATGAAGATAGATACAAATGGATAAGGTCTTAGAGTGCTTTAGACCTGACATTTGGGGCAGAAGTATGACGCTCCGCCTAGAAAAGATATTTTCTCAATAGTCGTTCCGCATTCAGGACATGGAGTGCCATTGGTTCTACTGTCAAGTATCCTTTTGTAGCCACCGAAATTGCCATAAAGGTCTTTTTCATCGTCCCTGCCGCTCAAATCCACAGCTTGCTTAATAGTTTCTTTGGCGGCTTCATAGAGTGCCATTTTTTCATAATCAGCAAGTTCAATGACTCTTCTTCGTGGATGTATCTTTGCACGGAATAGGATGTCCTGCAAATAGCCATTGCCAACTCCCCAGATACCGGGTTTACTGATGATGAAGAATTTTGCGCTTCTTGGGTCTGCTTCTTTGAGACCACTAAACAGACTCTTGAAATAATCATAAGTAAACGCATCGCTTATAGGAGATACCCCTTCGCTACTGATCTCTGATTGATTCTTTATTTGGTTAAATCCCCACCCCTGAACTGTAACCGTCAGATATGTATCATCTTTAAATTGCAATAATAACTGATATTTCTTGGGCAATGTTTCTTCGCTTCGATGAAATAAAATTCTCTCTCCTCCACCGCCCAAAATAAGAAAATGGTCTGGCTCAAGACAAGTTAGAATCAGGGACCCAAAGCCTTTCGACTCTCCAATAGTTCGATCTTTAAGGATAGTTTCGTACTCTTCTGGTGAGTGGTTATAGAATGCAAATTTGTGTGGACTGTTTCCACGATTGCCATACTCAATCGTTTTTCCTTTAAGTTCATAATTCATCTGCATTGCAATAGTCGTTGCTTCCGGTAGTTCGATCATTTTCATTCCCTCCCATTCTTTTTTACCTTATCTAGCTAATCAAAGCCATTTTGCCACTTCCTCTACAGGCTTTCGTGGTCTTGCATTAGGCGATTCATCGGGATAACCAAAAGATACTGCGGCAATCATTTCGTGAGTTTCACCAAGCCATGTGCATAGTTCGACATAAGCATAAAATACATCGCATATCCAGAGAGTGCCGATCCCTAAATCCTGCGCCGCCAAAATCATATTCTGAATTGCTGCACCTGTTGATTGAACGTCAACAACGTTGGATTTGTGCCATTCACTCGGTGTGTGTTCTGCGTAAGGATTGAAGATGAATATAGTGACTGGCGCCTTTTCCATTGAGTCAGTTGTCCGTTCGCTACTGCCAAGATCACCGCCTTGCCCTTTTATCTTGGCTAAAGACTCCCGCATAATACGGATCATCTCAGGTCGTTTATCTTCTTTTACAACGATAAATCGCCAGGGTTGTCTGTTTTTCCCGGACGGAGCCTGTATTCCCGCATTCAATATTTTGATAATTTCCTCATCTGTTATAGGTATGCTTTTAAACTTTCGTATACTTCTTCTTTGAGCAATCGCTTCAATAGTATTCATCTTATAATCCCCTTTAAACTTAAAACATTGTTTTATAATGATGCAGATGGTGGTATATAATTGCATTGGCTCTGCAAGCGATTATTATCTTTCTCGTAAAGGACACTGTCTTTCTCGGTTTTACTTATCTTGAAGCCAAGCTTTTCATAAAAATGGCGTGTGCGGACATTCCATACAGGCGTATCTAAAGTCCATACCTTCGCATCAGGAAAAGTCTGCAATATAAATTTCATCGCGTGAGTGCCAATACCTTGGTTATGGAAATCAGGATCAATAAATATTCTACATAGATTATATTTACCTTCTCCCTGAACCCATACTATTATGCCACCGATAATGATATCTTCACGAAGTATTTTATAGTATATTATTGGTTCATAGCCCATCATTTGAACTTGCCATGCGTCTAAATTATATCCCGGCGGTCCTCCTTCGCCAGAACCACCGCAATTTACATCGCTATGAAAGGCACGTTTTGACACTTCTGCTAATATAGGTGCATCTTCTGGTGTTGCTTTTTCGTATTTGAGCATTTCTATAATCCTCATTGTAGACCCTTCGCTTCTCTCAGGGTGACAAGCAAATGGTCATTCTGAGCAAAGCGAAGAATCTTCTTACACTGTTTCGTTACTCCAAAGGTAAAAGTCCACAGGGAAAAGCGCATCGAGATATTTTAGTCTGGAAGGAAGTTTTACCATTGCACTCGGTACGCCCGGTCCAAAAACAAACCTTACCATTTCCTGATCGGATAGCATCAATGTATCGGAAGAGCGAGCGGATTTCTTTACATTAACTTCATCAGGAGTAAATTCAATCTCTACTATTTGATTGGCGCCTTCCATCCCAACAGAAACAAACTGTCTATTCTGAAAACCAAATTCACGATATTTTCTACCAAGCTGGTTAGCAAATCCGCTTAACGTAGATTCAAGATTCATGATCTTGAGCATTCTTGGACACTGTGCATCCCAATACGAACTTACAGAAAATAGCTTGTAGTTCATAGGATGTATCCACGGTGATTTAACATTTATGGATTTACTATTTACAGTATCTATAAAATATCTGAATATGGCGTGTATACCTTCTTCATTACCGCCAAATTCCATAACTTGCTGATGATTTTCACCGGGTTCGCTTACTACGTAAGCGACTATGCCACCATTATTTGATGCAAGCCAAACCTGCTTTCCCATTCGACCCAAGAGCATCTCATATAGTTCACGTGTGCGTTTCATTCGCAGTGGTTCTTTGTCATGGATGGCAATTATAGCGTCAATCTCTTTTGATGACGCCGGATATTGAGTGACTTGAAAACCAGCGGGTGCATTTGTATCGTCGAGAGAGCGTTTTGTGATATGGAAATCCCATTCACGACCAGCACTTTCCCAACCGAAATGACCATAGCGCTGCCTGTCACCACCAAGGTCAGAAAAGGCATAACCCTCTTCTGTCATTGCCTGTATAGAACGCTTGAGTAACTGTGTCATAAAGCTTCGACCACGATAAGTAGGCCATGTAGAAACAAGGGTAAGACCAGCAACTTTAATCTCCTTACCCTCAACCAATACCGTTTGATCAGCGTATCCTACGTTACTGACAACCTTATCGTCGTCTTTCATGACAAAGCGATTTGTCACCTGATAACAGGCGTGAGGCCAGCGGGCAAGAATACCACCGGTGTCTCTATCATGCTGAAAACATTCATTCGCAAGCTCTATAACGGAATCTGCATCACTAAGTGAACCTCGAATTGGTCCCTGAATCATTTTAGTAAATCCTCCTGATTATTTTGTTTGGTTATACCAACCTTATTTGTCAGGACGAAGCATTTTTTATTATACCATTTTGATTTTATCATTGTGCATAATCTGACGGTTGGGAAATATCAGTAGGTCGGGTTGAAGCAATGAAACCCGACTATACTAATATTTTGTTGGGTTTCGTTCCTCAACCCAACTACATTAATGCACAATAAAAAGATAAAACTGGTATTATACGGAATGAAGCAACATAAGGTTTCAAAAAAATGCTTTGCCCCTACAGTATCAAAATGGCATTTTTTAACGATTACATTAACCTTAACATGAAAAATTAATCAGGTCAAACATTATTTCTCATTAAAATGATACAGAACGGACAATAGATACAATTAACAGATACAGACACAAAACTATGATAGTTCCAGATAATGCAACTCGTTTCATTACTATACCTCCTCTTTACTTCACTGCATCAAGACCAGATACTTTATTCTTCTTTTAATACACGTTGTTGCAAGAATATGGCGTTCTTTGTGTCATCGTTATAAAGAGTCCATTCACGCCAACCTACGTCAGAGCATTTAAGTTCCTTTTCCTTTATAAATTCCGAGAGTGGACTAAAACTCTTAACAATGTCATCTACTGTACCCCAGACTAATATTCCAGCACATAAAGCAGGTTCTACATATCTAATCTTTGCTTCTCCCAAGGGAGTAACGTTAGCATCGCCTGAAAGAGCAAATCCCACCTGAATGTCATACATAGATTCAGTCTCCTTGGGCAAGATTAAATGTGTAATAACGAGATTACCCACCTTACGTCCAAAAGTCTTTCTACAAGCATCATAAGCTTTTCCTATCAGAGAGCTAATAACCGGTCCACCCTCGCTTTCTTTTACGTGCTTCTCTTCCGCATATAGGTAAAGAAATCCACCAACTTTTTGTATACGTGGTTGTCCAATGATGTATTCTGGTTCAGTCCATCCTATCTCTTTAGTCATTTTCTTAACCTCCTCTCTCGTTGTTTTTTCCTGCGAAGACCCATTAATGCACAATGTGAACATAGAAAGTAACACAATCATTGTTAGACAAAACAATGTCGGTAAAACCCACATTTGTCTCATTGCTTCTTCCTCCCTTAAAGTCCTAACCAGTAGTTGAGTTTGACAAGGAAAACGTTCTCACCTTTATCATTAAAAGTGTCTCTCAAATCATCATAGGGTCTTAGTAATGGATTATCTGTCTCCATGAACGCGCTTCGGGATTGTGTCCAGACGAGGAATAGTACACTTCCCGGTCTGTATTCCCAGCGAATCACAGCGTTGCCTCGTAATGAACGATTGACAAAATCCGGATTGAAATCAATACTGTATGGTTTGAATTCGTAAGACTTTGGACGCGCAAGCTCTTTGAAGTTGCTGTAATCTCCGACTGCTATGAATGGCTGTAAGTAGAGTTGAAAGCTCAGGTTCGGTGTAAAGCTAATACTCGCTCTCGTTGATAGATCCAGAATCTTGTTGTCTAGTTCTCCAAAAACGTAATGACTACCATTTTCATCATCTACATTTGTTACCCATTGAGCAAAATTATAGCCAATTCGATATGTAGGTCCAATATTAATCTGTATATTAGATGCCGGTCGGATGTTAATTCCAAAGCAGAAATTATGACCAGAATAAACTCCATTGTCACCCTCTGCCCCCTCTATGTGGTACCCAACGCTTATCGGTTTTCGCCCATCTGTCCATAAGTCCATCCAATAAAAGATTCCTGCCGGTCTGACCATCAGCGGACCACCCCGTGTTCCCATGTCATCCATCGCCTTGAAGTCTCTGCTAAACAAAAATTCGCAATACCAATTGTTCTTTAGTTCGATCCATTTGAAGAAATTGAATCCTTTCCCTAAATCAACACTATCGTAGTTCCAGTTACCCCACTGACATGCCCAGAAACCAGACTTACGAGCTAACAACCAGGGCTTCTGTATATCTCCATGAATAAAAGTGAATAGGTTGATTTGGCTTGGACGATTCATAAATCCCAGATCGTTCACATCGAACCCAGGAGAACGGACGTCCAGATTTACACCACCGCCGATCCATCCTGCGGATCTATGAGTATGGGCAACTGCCTCGTAGCCATTCTTTCTGTCATTGGCGGGACCCGTATGACTACCTGCAAGACGAGTGGAGAGTGAATATTTGCCATCTTTCCAATTCAAATTACTGTCTATTTCACCAGTGTAAGCAGGCACGTCATTTTCACGGTTCACGGCAGTCATCATAGCACCAACGTTGGAGTTCTTCATCACGTCCTGCTTTACTCGACCTACGAGGAAGTTCGTCATTGGTTCGATAAGATACTTCTCCCGTTTGCTCTGCTCAAGATCCGTTAACGGATCAGTGTATGCTCTCTCAATAGTGGCGTATTCTTTTGAAGTGACTGCTTCCATAATGCCGAAAGCGGTTTTGCCCGCTGTCTTCCCCGATAGTTTTGCGGCTCCAAGTATTGTTGTAGCTTCAGGTTGATCTATGAGCTTGCTGTTTTCAGGTATTGGGAACCGTCCCGGTTGTTTGCCGATACGGCGGGTATAGAAAAGCCCTGAGCCCGGTGTGCCAAAGATCGTGTTCCCTTCCACAAAGAAAGGTCTTCGTTCCTCGTAGAATGTCTCAAATGCGGAGAGGTTCAGTCCTGCTGGATCAGCTTCCACCTGACCGAAATCTGGATTAATGGTGGCATTTAGTGATATATTCGAGCTAATACCATATCGCAAGTCCATACCGGCTGAGGAAAACCAATCCTTTCCATCAGGATTCGCTGGACTTTCTGGTAGGAATGAAGAGCGACTTACTGCGAATGGCACAATCTCAAGATGATTCGGTGGATTGATGCCTCGTATTCCTTCGATATGCCCAAATTGGGAAACCAGACCGTTTACTCCCTTTTTTATAAGAGACCAATGATCATCCTCGTTCTTATGGCTGATATGTCTGCCTATGTGCATTCCCCATACGTATTCCTCTTTTGGACTAAAACGCAATGTGTAATAGGGGATTTTATACTCAGCACACCAGCCCTTGTCATCTATAGCTGTCTTCGCCTCCCATATACCATCCCAGCTACCGTCATCGTCACCATTGTTGAATTTTTGTCCATCATTCTTTACGCCAGCCGCATTAACCTGAAATCGGTTTCCTGTCTGATGGTCATGGTAAGGATCAAGGACAAGATTAACAAAGTCAGACTCAATCCATCCGTCACGACGGGTCAATCGAGCAACGATCTTATTTGGTTCGCTGTCGTAGCACATAACGCCGACGTACAAAGCCTCATCATCATATACGATCTGGACTGTAGTTTTCTCTGTGGGTTGATCGCCTTCTTTGGGGTTCTTTTGTAAAAAATCACTGGACATAGGCGCATGTTGCCAGACCGGATCATTCAGTAGACCATCAATTTTTGGTGCATGTGGATTTACACGTATTGCCTTTATAACGTTTTCAGAGTGGGTTTTGCTCGGTTCGTTGGCATAGAGAGTGCCAGACGTACCAATTATATAGATAATGAATATCGTATAAAAAAACAAAAATATGCTTTGAATAGTTTTTTTAGTCATCATTTTTAGTCACTCGCTTTCATTAGATCGGATCGATCTGATCACATGGTAAAGAAGCATCCCCTCCCAGATAAACAAGCGCTTGTCCTCCTTTCTTCTCATCTTCAACAGATTCATTATACTTAACACCTGTTAAGTATAATTATACTACACTCCTGTTAAGTTGTCAAGCGGAAAATTTATGAAAAAGTTTTATGTCTCTTGACTTCAAAATGTAACAATGGTATTATTGCTTATGGATTTAGGCATGGTTCATTTTCTGCATAAATCAAGGTAACAAATAAGTAGGATGGGCACTGCCCATCCTACTTTTGGATAATCTTAAAAGTGTTACCTTGATTGTAAACTATGCCTGGATTTATGGTAAAAATTTCATAGATATACGACGGAGGCGTTTGTTATGAAAAGCTTGAAAATAGGTCACGTTGATCTGGATACTTCCCATCCTCAAAGCTGGATACCGATCCTGCGTGAGCTTGGGCATGAGATAGTTGGGGTGTTTGATGGCGGTACGGTTTATCCACAGGGATATGCTCAAGAGTTTGCACAAAAAAATAACATAACACAAGTCTATGATTCTTTAGATGAAATGGCTAAAGCTGTTGACATTGCTATTATACATAGCTGTAATTGGGATCTTCACATTCAGCGTGCAGAACCATTTATAAGTGCAGGCAAATCAGTTCTGATTGATAAACCGATGGTTGGTAATTTGAAGGATGCAATGAAATTAAAGGAGTGGTCGAATCGGGGCGCACGTATCACCGGTGGGTCATCGCTCAGATTTGCTTATGAAGTCCGTGACTTTCTCTCTATTCCAATAGAAGATCGCGGCAATGTTCACACTATTTTTGCCGGATGCGCAGTAGATGAGTTTAACTATGGTATCCACGCCTATTCTTTGATGTGCGGAATCAGTGGGGCTGGAATAGAAAGCGTGCAATTTCTTAGTTCTGGAATACAGCGAATGATCTACGTTACGTGGCGGGATGGCAAGCGCGGCATATTGTCTATCGGGAGTCAACCCGGTTATCTGCCATTTTATGCTACTGTTGTTACCGATAAAACGGTTTATCACATTCAGGTTGATTCCGGAAAGGTTTACAAGGCACTGCTTGAGGCTGTTCTCCCTTATCTTGGTGGTGATGTTGATGATCCGCCTGTGCCAATTACAAGCCTTTTAGAGACAGAGCTCACTGCAATCGCCGCTAGAAATTCATGGATAAAAAATGGCGATAGAGTGTTTATCAACGATTTACGCATTGATGACCCCGGATACGATGGTACTGCTTTTGGCGAGGAGTATCGGATCGCTAAAATCGTAAAATAACGAAAAAAGAAAGAGTAATTTTTATCACGAATTTCACTAACAGGACGAATTACACGAATGAGAATTGGTCTATAGGTTTATAAGTCTGAAACTTATAGACCCACAGACTTATGGACATTTCCCGATAATTCGTGAAATTCGTTTATTTGTGTAATTCGTGATAAAAAAATTTTCTGAATAACTATAAATTTAGTCATAGAACTTGGAGGTAGAAAAATGTTTAGAGGAGTGCTTTTGGCTGGTGTATCATTGTCTTTTATTTTTTATACTGCGTATTCATCCGTAGGGGAAAACGCCAAACCTGAGTTTCCCAGTGTTGAGTTATCTAATGGTGTAATTAAGTTAAACCTATATCTTCCCGATCCCGAAAAGGGATATTACCGCAGTACAAGGTTTGATTGGTCTGGCATTATATCGCAAGTTGAATATAATGGACATACATACTTTGGTGAGTGGAAAACTACTCACGATCCGGGCGTAAACGATGACATTGTTGGGCCTGTTGAAGAATTCAGAACTGGTTCATTCGATGAACCAGGCGCCCTTGGTTACAAGGAAGCAAACACTGGTGAGCCGTTTATTAAGATCGGAATCGGTCTGCTTGAAAAGGTAGACGAACCGAACTACAGATTCTGGCAGGCATACAAAATTATTAAGGCTGGAAAATGGGAGGTTAGTTACGGTAAAGACTGGATAGAATTCCGACAAGATTTTCAGGGTATTAGTGGATGGAACTACCTTTACACCAAAAAGATAACACTATCGAAGGATAAACCTGAATTTACAATATCACACTCTCTAAAAAACACAGGTACAAGACCTATTGAAACCTCTCAATATAACCACAACTTTTTCATCATAGACGGTACGCCGATAGGAACAGATTACGTGCTTAAATTTCCGTATGAAGTGAAAACGAAACGTGATGTAAAAAGTTTTCTGGAAGCGAAAGGGAATGAACTTTATTTCGTCAAGAACCTTGAAACTGAGGCGCCTTTCACTGAGCTAGAGGGTTTCGGTGATGATGCAAAGGATTACGAGATAACGGTTCAGAATAATAAAACCGGCGCAGGCGTGATTATAAAAGGCGATAATCCCATCGCACATCTGAATTTTTGGACGGTAAAAACGACTGTGTGTCCAGAGCCATTTGTGGAAATGAACATTGCACCAGATGAACAAAAGGATTGGAACATAACCTATACATTTTTTGCAAAACCTTAATGGTGTTTTACCTAGGATTAGATCCTCTAATAATGCTAATAAACACAAATCGAATAAAAAGATTCGTGAAGATTAGCACAAATTAGCGGATAAAATACGGGCAAAACAGTCACTCGAAACTTGTAAAGGATAGAAAATGAACTTTTCAATTGACGATACATGGGAATGGTATAAATCCAAGCAGTGGATATGCGGTTTCAACTATGTAACGAGCTCTGCTGTCAATTCCACGGAAATGTGGCAAAGGGAGACTTTTGACCCTCAAACCATCGAGCGGGAATTGGGGTGGGCAGAAAATATCGGCTTCAATAGTTGTCGGGTTTTTATGCAGTATCTGGTTTGGGAAAATGATAAAGATGGCATGATAAAGAGACTAGAAAAATTTCTTGATATAGCAGGCAATCGCAATATATCTGTTATGCCGATATTCTTTGATGATTGCGCATTTTCGGGGAAACAGCCTTATCTTGGCAAACAAGATGATCCGATACCCGGAGTGCATAACAGCGGTTGGACTCCGAGTCCGGGATTTGATAGAGTTGTAGATCGCTCATGCTGGAATCAGCTTGAGCAATATGTTACGTCTATCGTATCATACTTTGCCAATGATAAACGCATTATTCTCTGGGATATTTACAACGAGCCAGGGAACAGCGATATGGGTGATAAAAGCCTGCCATTAACACAGGAAGCCTTCAAATGGGCTAAAAATAGTCAACCAGAGCAACCGATCTCCGTAGGGATATGGCATGATGGCTTGAAAAACATCAACGAGGTTATAATTGAATTATCAGATATTGTAACTTTCCACAATTACGGTGATCTGACAGCAGTTAAGAGCCACATCGCAGACTTAAAGTCACTTGGTCGTCCACTTATCTGCACAGAATGGATGCGCAGAACTGGTGGAAGTTTCTTTAAGACACACCTGCCTATTTTCAAAGCGGAAAACGTTGGTTGCTACTGCTGGGGACTTGTAAACGGAAAGATACAAACGCACTTTCCATGGGGGTCGCAACCGGGTGCGATTGAACCAAAAATCTGGTTTCACGATGTCCTTAAACCAAATGGTGAACCTTACGATGCAGAGGAAGTGAAGACAATAAAGGAATATACAAAGGTATGATTGATATATTCAATGAGCTTTATTCTATTTACGGTAATCAGAATTGGTGGCCCGCTGAAACTCAGTTTGAGGTTATTGTTGGCGCTATACTTACTCAAAATACCTCATGGCACAACGTCGCAAAAGCCATAGATAATCTTGAAAAACATGGGTTATTAGAGCTATCCGCTCTCGTTAAGGCAGAACCTGATACTGTAAAGAAACTTATATATCCTGTTGGATTCTTCAATATTAAGTATGAACGACTCAAATCCGTACTTGAATATCTACTAACCACAGATCAAGCGAGATTCTACAATGCACCTGTCGAGGATTTAAGGGATGAGTTACTTTCTATAAATGGTATCGGACCTGAAACTGCTGACAGTATCCTTTTATACGCCTTTAGACGACCCATATTTGTCGTGGATGCTTACACCAGAAGGCTTTTTTCAAGGTTAGGCTACAATTGGATGGAAAAGGCTTATTACGATGAGATCCAAAAGTTCTTTATGGAGAGGTTGCCTATTGATTCAGGACTATATAACGAATATCATGCACTTATAGTTACACACTGTAAGACAATATGCAAGAAAAATCCGCTTTGTATAGACTGCGCTTTGACGTGCCAGATAAAATTCGATGAGACAAAAGTGGAAAGATAATAGAGTTGGTGCCGGCGATCGGAATCGAACCGATATGGACCTTCCGGTCCGCTGGATTTTGAGTCCAGTGCGTCTACCTGTTTCACCACGCCGGCACGTATAATTTATGATAACGCAAAAATGAATAATCGTCAAGTCCAAAAAAACTTGGTTTTTCCGACTTCAATGTGGAAGGGAAAGAACCTTAATCACGAATTACACAAATAGATACTTTAAGTAGAGATTTATTAAGGCTAGGAGAAAACAAAAATGATCCGAGTAGGGTTTATCGGTTTAGGTCATAACTTTATAGGGCATATAGAAGCCCATCTTAGGCTTCAAAAGTCTGAGATTGTGGCTTTGTGCGATGTGAATCCAGAACGTCTGGAATATGCGTCAAAACGGTTTGGAATCGGGAGAGTCTATCGTTCAGCAAACGATCTTTGCGCTCAGTCAGATATTGATGCTGTCAGTATCAATACAGGTGATCAATACCACATTGAGCCATTTCTGTCTGCTTTGAAAAACAGAAAGCACATCCTAGTTGAAAAACCTCTGGGTAATACTGTGGAGCAGATAGAGACAATGGTATCATCTGCCCGCATGGCAGACCCAAAGTTTAAGATCGCTGTTGGCTATATATTGCGTTTCAATCCTGTGTTTGAAGCAATACATGATTTATGCAGTTCAGGCAAGCTAGGTCATCTTTACTATATGGAAGGCGATTATATCCACAATCTAATCTATCAGACTAAGCAGGTAGATTCCTTTACAGGCGTGAATTGGTATCTTGAATACGAAAAACCCTTAGTTGGCGGTGGAAGTCACCCGCTGGATTTATTGCGATGGTTCTCAGGTGCGCAGGTAATTGAAGCGATGGGTTATTCAAACAGAATGGGATTCCCTGCAATGAAAGAGGATGACTGTCAGGTAGCTCTTTTGAAATTTGATGATGGCGCAATAGCAAAAGTCACTGCTTCTTATGCCCCACGAACCGGTATGGCGCCGTATTACAACCTTAGATTATATGGAACCAGAGGAACCGTTGAACGTGATCAGGTAGCAATATCAAAAGATGAAGATGATCTTCATCCTGAATTTAAGCCTGTTGAGGCAGATCGTATCTCCGGACATCCTTATGATAAAGAAGTAGAAGATTGGCTGGATTCGATACGAGAGGATAGAAAGCCAAGATGCGATCTTTTCGATGGTGCCAACTCAACGGTTGCTACTCTAGTAGCAGTGGATGCTATAAAGATCGGTACGTCTTTACCAGTGCCGGTTTACAATCGTTAATTGGTATTTTTCTGAATCACTTATATTACTTTATCTGTAATAAAGCCTCGATATCTACGGTGAATTTTGCGCCTATGGCAAAACCCGGTTTTCCATCTAGGGTATATTCCTGCTTTTCATTTTTGAATTTCACATCCGCGCCCGGGGAATATTGAGCGCTAAAAGATGCTAAAGCGCCCGGGTTGAGTTCTACACCCGCCTCTACTGACACGGTTTTTCTGGTATGTGAAATTCTACCTGTCAAAAATTTTCCCGATATTTTGAAACTCTCGACTGGAATTTCAGTATAAGGGGTGTTGATAAAACGAAACGTAATGTTTGTACGATTAGCCGGCTTTAAACGCAGACCTAACTCAACATCATTATTGACAGAACCCCGTGCTTCAAATTTCAGCAAATTTCCGAATCCAATGGAAACGCCAGAATACGGCAGACCTAACAATAATATGAAATTGTCTGATGGGTGCCAATTCAGCATACCCATTGGTTGGCAATATAAACGATCAGCCAATTTCAAGGCATAATTAGCTTCATCTGTGTCATAGTAATACTTATCCAGTCTTGCACCCGCCATAACGTTCAACTGTTTGAATAACTCATACGATAAAACAAGCTTTGGTATAGAGATCATCCTGCCATCTGTTTTTCCGAAGGCATCTGAGTCTCCCTTAATATCATACTCAAGACCTATGATCGATCTAAAATTATTTGTAATCACAAGTTTTCCCATAAGGGAGAGATTAATGGTGTTTATACTGCAACCAAAATCTGTCTCCTTACTCTCAGACCAAATTGGAACACGGGAATAAACGAAGGGAATATCAAAATATAGTCTTTGTGACATATACGTAGGCAAAGTGGTCTCTAAATTCAGGTAATCTGAAAATTCACTGGATATGCTGTGACTATTCTGCCATTGTATGTAGCTATACTCGATTCGTAAAGGTTTTTGTTCGTCAAAGCGATAGTGATCTCTGAGAAACGTTTCATATTGCCTTCCGTGCATGAAGAAATCAATCGCAGGCGACACGTATTCAGCACGCGCAAAAGTCGCAATAAGTATAAATACAAATATAAATAAGCACGTCTTCATGATATCTCCCCTTATCGGTTAAATAGATTATTTTTAATTGCAAAAGTTCCTCGAGTAAATATTCTATCAAAGGTGACAGATATAATGCAAGATATTTAACAACCATAGCAAGATTTCTTGCAATATAAGCAGAATTATAGTATAATGCAATCGAAAATAGAAACTGTTTTTTGCGTTTTTCGCTTTCACTTAAAATGACAGTTATAAAGAATTCATTGTTTTGACAGAGGGAGATAACAATGTTACGAGTCGGAATTGTGGGTGCTTCAGGATATACTGGCAGTGAACTGGTAAGGTTGCTTGTAACACATCCAGAAAAAGTCGAATTGGTTTGTATTACTTCTGAAAGCTATGCAGGTCAATTCATAAATCGTCATCATCCCAACCTTAGAGGATTAGTTGATCTTAAATTCGAGGCTTTAGACGTAGAGAGAGTCTCTGAAAAAGTAGATATAGTATTTCTTTCGCTTCCTCATAAAACTTCGATGACTTATGTGCCAAAATTCTTTGATCTGGGAGTGAAGATAATTGATTTCAGTGCGGATTATCGTCTAAAGGACGTCAGAGATTATGAGAAATGGTATCAGGAACATACAAGTCCGCAACTTCTGGAGTATGCGGTTTATGGGCTACCAGAGCTTCATCGTGAGGAGATAAGGACTGCATCACTTGTGGCTGTCCCCGGTTGCTATCCTACCGGTGCTATACTTGCAATAATGCCGGCTTTACGCTCTAGCGTGGTAGATTCAGATGGCATCATTATTGATTCTAAGACTGGTATATCTGGTGCAGGCAAGACGCCGGCAGAGGCAACGCACTTTCCAAACCGTTATGATAACTTCTCTGCTTATAACATTGGCTCTCATCGTCATACACCAGAGATTGAGCAGGAATTAGGCCATGCAATTGGTAAAGAGTTAAAGGTGTGTTTTGCGCCTCATTATTCACCAATGACCAGGGGTATAATGACGACAGCATATCTACGCTTGAATAAGTCAGTTTCTACTAAAGAACTACTGGCGATATATGCTGAACAATATAAAGATGAACCATTTGTTATTGTTCTTGATGAAGGGGAAATGCCCCAAACCCAATCAGTTCGTGGTAGCAACTACTGTCACGTCGGTGTTAAGGTAGTAGAAAGGAATAATCTTGCAGTGGTGATGTCAGCTATTGACAATCTTACAAAGGGTGCATCAAGTCAGGCGATGCAGAACATGAATATAGTGGCTGGATTCGATGAGACTGCTGGTTTGCTTTTCCCAGGTCTGATGCCTTAGAAAAAGGTAATGGATGACGAGTGATAGGTAAAAATGAAGGATAAAAATGTTTTTATCCGCTAATTTGCGCGAATCTTCACTAATTTTTTATCAATTGGAGGAAAAAAGATGTCCAAAAGGCTTCGTGCAGGCGTAATAGGTGTTGGCACGTTTGGCAGTCAACACGCAAGGATCTATGCTGAACTTGATTCGGTTGATCTCGTTGCAGTTTCGGATCTGAAAATTGACAGGCTAGATGATTTAACAAAAAGGTTTAACGTCAAGTCATATACGGACTTCAATGAATTACTGAATAAAGAAAATCTTGATTTGGTTAGTATTTGCACTTCTGATGAGCTTCACGTTGAGCCCGTTCTATCTGCTGTTAATTCAGGTGTAAACGTGCTTGTAGAGAAACCACTTGCGATGACAGTTTCGGATTGTGATACCATAATCAATGAATCGGATAAATCTGGCGTGAAACTCATGGTGGGACATATCCTCAGATTCGACCCTCGATATTACACTGCACGACAATCTATTGCAAATGGTCAGATCGGTAATCCTGTGCATCTTTCTGCACGTAGAAATAATCTTATAAAAAGCGCAGAAAGGCTTGGAAAACATACCACAGTGGCTTTCTTTCTTGGTATACACGACATAGATTTTATGAATTGGTGCATCGGCAGCAAAGTTGAAAGAGTATATGCTGAGTCAAATAGCTGTTTGCTTAAAGATATTGGTGTAGCAGATTCGTGTCTTGCACTCATAAAATTCCAACATGGTACTATCGCATCACTTGAGGTTTCGTGGATACTCCCAAATTCTTTTTCAAAAAGACTTGATGCACAGTTTGTGGCAGTGGGGACGGAAGGTGCTGTCTACATTGATGGTTCAGGTCAGGCTGTTGATGTATATCTTCAGGATGAAAGCTTTTGCCCTGATGTGATGTATGCCCCGGAGATAAGTGGACGTTACACTGGTATCCTTAGAGACGAGATCGCTCATTTTGTTGATTGCGTTATGTATGATAGGAAACCAACAGTGAGTGGACAGGATGGTAAAGAAGCTGTCGAAGTGGTTTGTGCTATAACGGAATCACTGAGAACTAAACAGCCGGTATATATGTGAAAGGCTATAAGTAAAACATTAATTCAGTTATGCACTTAATTAAAGTGGAATATAGGAGGTTTAGGGCAATGCTCAAAATGATATATTTCGCATTCGTAATTGTTATGGTTATTACCATTTCATTTATTGGAGAGGCTTTGGCACAGCAGTTTGTGACGGATGGACTTATAAGTTTCTGGACTTTTGATGACAATGCTGTCACAGAAAAAACAGTGAAAGACTTATGGGGAAATAATGATGGTACAATGATGGGTAATGCAAAGACTGGCGAAGGGAACATCGGTCAAGCATTGGTTCTTGATGGCGCTGGTTCCTATGTAAGCATCACTCAACCGCAGGATATTCCAAAAGGCAATGATACCTATGCCATAGAAGCATGGTTTTATGCAAATACCATGAAAGTTGAGGGTATTATGGGTTGGGGAACATGGGGCGCCAGTAATCAAGTGAACGCCCTTCGACTCGGTACGGATGTAAACGGATTTCGGCATTACTGGTGGGGAAATGACCTAGATAAAGCGACTGGTGATATAAGCAAAGCATGGCATCACATAATTGCTCAATATGATGGCAAAACACGAAGCCTTTGGTTTGATGGGGAACTGATAAATTCTGATACACCAGCAGGACACAACGCTCAGATAGTTGATGTAAACATCGGCGTGACAAACAATCGTTCAGAATTCTGGGATGGTAAGATTGATGAATTGCGCCTTTATAATCGCGCGCTCAAAGAGGATGAAATACTAAAGAATTATAAGGCGACATCAAATACTATCGCAGTTGCACCTGCGGAAAAACTTAGCACATGCTGGGGAACGATAAAAAAATGAGGATGGGTGACAGGGATGAGTAATTACAAGGTTCTTGTTGTGGATGATGACCTTGATATCGTTGAAACAATAGTTTTTATGCTTAGGTCACGAGGGTTTAATGTAATCACTGCGTATGATGGTAGTGAGGGATTAATAAAAGTAAGGGAAAGACAACCAGATATAATAATACTTGATCTAATGATGCCCCAAATGGACGGTTTTGAAATGTGCCATAAATTGAAAAATGATGAGGCTACAAAAAATATACCCGTAATCGTGCTTACAGCAAGGAGTGATAGCGAAGCACGCTACAAAGCTCATAAATCTGCGGCTGATGATTACATAGTTAAGCCTTTCGATTTGCCAACTTTAGTAACCAAAATAAATAAGTTTCTTTCATCTGACGACAGTGGTTCAGAAAAGAAAGAGAAAAAGTTTGACGATTGGCGATGATTGGCAAGGGGATTGCTATATATAGAGAAACGTATAATCTGCAATCTTGCTAAAAGGTGAAGAATATATGAAAGAACAAAAAAAAGAATCAGTATATATCATAAAAGGACTCAAAAGACCTGATGCTGTGACACATTACAAAGCAGTAGAAATCGGACAAAGCGGATGCGTATCCGATATACGCAAAGCGGCTGAAAAATTGAAAGACTCAAATAAACCGCAAAAGATACTTATAGTGCCTGCACGTTCAATGGGTACAGCAAGAAAAGTACTTAAAGAGGTGGGAGTATCTGCAACAATCAGAAATATGTCAGGAACCAGAAGGGAATATGTGTCTGGCGTTATAACTCCAGTAAGAATAAATACCGATAAATATTAAAAAATGAATATATCTGATATAAGATATCCTAAACTTAAGAAGCTGATTAATGATGGATTACGTGGTAAAGCTATTCCTATTCTCTATTTTGATACGAATGTTTTACTTGATGTAATCGATAATCGTAGTCAATCATCAATTGAGCTTTTTAACTTTTTAATCAAGAGAAAATGGTCTTTGGTGACATCTATTTTTGCCAAAGTCGAAGTGTGTGAAACAAAGCAAAAGGATGAATTTAGAAGGCATAAATTAGAGATTAGCTGGACAGATGAGAAGATCAAGAAGAATATCGAAAAACGAGACTTAACTGAAGAAGTATTGAAGTGTCTAGCTCAACAAATAGATTCTGATATGGGTAAAGTGTCAACTTATTTTGAACCATTTACCTATTTGATAGACGAAGGATGGGTCTTAGCTGAGAAAATCAAAATAACTACTAATCTGACAGATAAAGATTCCATACATATTGAAGAAGCAACCGCAATAGGATGTGATGTTTTTTTAACTAGAGATGAATTCCTGATAAAATCTTCGATAAACTATATTTTGGCTTTAACTCCAGATGAATTAATCAACGTTTTGAATATGACATTAAGTCGTAAAAATCAAATCACATATTAAGAAAGCAGAGAATATTGATATTTAGGGAGTTTTCATGCAAGTAAAAGAAATAGGCGAATTTAACCTGATTAAGAGAATGGCAAACATTCTTGGAATACCAAGACGTTCCGTGATCGCTGGCATAGGCGACGATGTGGCTGTATTATATTCGCCGGAGAGGAAGCTTCTGCTTGTAACCACAGACATGCTCGTGGAGAATGTTCATTTCAGCATCAGCACTGCGACACCTTATCAGATCGGTTGGAAAAGTCTTGCAGTAAATATCAGCGATATAGCGTCTATGGGTGGTGAACCTACTTATGCCTTTGTTTCTATTGGGCTTCCTCGTAATACCAATGTGGAATTTGTTGACGAGTTTTATACAGGGATGCGTGATGTAGCAACAAAGTATGATGTAGATATTGTCGGAGGGGATACTGTATCATCGCCTGAGATCATAATAAATATATCTTTACTTGGCGAAGTAGAAAAAGAAAATTACATCTTACGTTCAGGGGCAAAATACGGTGATGCTATCTGTATCACCGGTGACGTTGGCGGGTCATCAGCAGGTCTGGAAATATTGCAGCAAAAATTTTCAATCGAAGGAACAAAAAAACATCTTATGCCTGAACCAAGAGTGCAGGAAGGACGTTTATTAGCAAGAAGCGGATTTGTAACCTCGATGATTGACGTCAGTGATGGTGTGTCGAGTGAGATATATCATATCTGTGAACAGAGTAAGACAGGCGCATACATCTATATGAAAGATATTCCACTGTCACCTAATGTCCTTTCCGTAGCGCAGCACACAAACAAAAATCCTTACGATTTCGCTCTTTACGGCGGGGAAGACTATGAGCTTTTGTTTACGTGTCGTCCTGATAAGTTCCAATTCCTAAAGGATCAAGTTCTCAGGATGTGCAATATGCCTATAACACAGATTGGAAAGATTTTGGATGTTTCGTCTTTAATAACGATAGAGGATGAGTCAGGTAAAACGATACCTCTTGAATCAAAAGGCTATGACCATTTTGCTTTATAGCAATGGAAAAATCAAAAATTTTTTTGAATTAGATACTAATGATCAACCAGATTATTTTTTATCCTTAATAATAGCACACGGATTTACACAGATGTGACGGATTCTCACGGATTTTATTTGTTAGTAATCAGTGATGAGTGCAGTAAAGATTTAGTTCTATATAAAATTACTATTTACTGATCACTATTTTAATCCGTGCTGATCAGTCTTATCCGTGTTAATCCGTGTGCTATTTCCTAAACAATTAATCTGGTTGACCACTAATTTGGTTGATCAGAATGAAAAAATTTATACTTATCTTTATATGTACACTCTCATTAATTGGCTGTGCTTCTATGTCGGACAGAACTACGGAAAAATACAACGATTTTGCCATAAAGTCTGCTGATATGGGTTTGTGGGACGAAGCGATAATGAGATGGAAACAAATGGCTGAAGCAAATCCCAATAACGCTAAAATCCATAATAACCTTGCCGTTGCTTACGAAGCAAAAGGGGATATGGAGTCAGCAATGTTAGAATATAACAAGGCGATCAAGCTTGATCCAAAAAATCGTGTCTATTTTAACAACTACACTAGATTCAAGCAAAATTATGATAAAACACAAAGAAAAGATAAAAAAGAACAATCTTCTGAACAAAAGACTTAGTAGTTCTATTGGTAAATGAATTATGTCATTTCCAGATAAAACTCTAAAGGTCATTTCAGAGACTAATACACGGAAAAACTTATGATAACCAACATGCAACATTTCACGTCTAATATTTCAAACAAAAAATCTTTACGACCTTGTAGGAACAAATATCAAACCTTTATCTACTTCATGCGTTTTATATTATTATTACTGATAGTATATTTTACTGGTTGCTATTCAACTCAATCTGTCAATATAACAGTAAAAGTTGACTCTAAAATTGATATGAGTAAGTATCATACGATAGCGGTTATTAATTTCCTTGATAAAAAGTCAAAACCGAACGAAGAACAAGGAAAGATCATAAGTCGTATGATTAGGAAGCAACTAAAAAATAGTAAAGAATTCCAGATTCTCGACGAGAAAAACATGGAGTTGGATACTGAGATTCACGAAGATGATATTAAGGATCCTGAAACACTGGTTTCTTTGGGTAATCAGCTTGGAGTTGATGCTCTGATAGTCGGTGAATTTGAGTTCTCTCAAAGGTATCAATCTGTTCCCTACATTGTGGATCGCTATTCAAGCAGTGAGGGTAAATACATTCCAGAAGGAAATACTTACGTTCGGAATATGTATAGTTTTTCCTTTCATGCAAAATTGATTGACGGTAAAACAGGTAAAACCATATTTGATTACTCTCCAAGAGTTGAGGAAAAACCAGATTATCAAAGTAGTGGGCTTGAGCTTCTATTTTCAGATGGAACCAATGATCCATCATATCTGCGAGCTATTGCCTCAAAACCTGTAGCAAATTTTGTCCTTAGTCTTACTCCACATTATGACCATGAACGCAGGATACTTATAAGATGAAAACTTAGGGTTGTGAATTTAATAACTTCCGTGTTTAATACTTGAATGCTGGGTTTCGTTCCTCAACCCAACCTACTTTTTACTACAAAATGAAACAAGAATTGGATATTTGCAATATGAAAAAATGTGTCCTAATAATTTCTATCCTAATCATTATCGCATTAAGCTTATCTTTATCCTTTGCCCAGATACCCGGCATGAATAAAATGAATGACCGCCAATTTGATTGGATGACCTACAAAACTAATCACTTTATCATCTATTATTATCCAGAGGCTAGTAGCATGGTTAGAGCAATGGGTGATATGGCGGAGGTAGCTTATTCAAAAATAAGCGAAATACTTGAACATGACGTAAGGAAAAAAATCCCTCTTATTCTTTATAAATCACATGCAGATTTTCGGCAAACTAACGTGGTTACGGAAACACTTGATGAAGGAGTCGGAGGCTTTACGGAATTGCTTAAATATAGAGTGGTTATTCCATTTACAGGCTCTATGGATCAATTTCAGAAAGTCATAACACACGAAGTTGACCACGTTTTTCAGTATGACATGCTTTACAAAAACACCATTGCCCATATATATACGGGTGAGTTCCTATATAGCCCGCCTATATGGTTTCTTGAGGGTATGTCTGAATACATGGCAGATGACTGGGATGCTGAAGGTGCGATGGTTCTGAAAGATGCTATCGTCACTAATTCGATAGTGCCATTGACACAATTGCAGGATTTTGGACCTATGGGACAACGCGTATATCTTGGTTATAAAGAGGGACAGTCCGCAATAACTTATTTGGTTGATAAATACGGAATTGACAAGCTATCTGAGCTTCTTCGGGAATTAGCAATAAGCCGTACGAAAGATATGAATGATGCCATGAAAAACGCTATCGGTATCGATCTTGAAAAATTTAATAAAGAGTGGGAGGAGTTTATAAAGAAGCAATATTTGCCTGAACTCGGTCAAAAGCAAACTCCTGATTTAATAGGCACAAATCTCACAGAAAAGAGTAACAGTTACAGCAATGTCAGACCAGTATGGTCTCCCAGTGGCGATCTGATAGCTTATGTTACAAGCACGGATACACGTAACGAGATCAAAATAATATCCGTAAAAAATGGTAAACTCTTTACTAAAATCAATGAAGGCAACGTTGATGAAGGATACGAATCTATAAGAGAAAGTGGAACAGGATTAGCATGGTCACCGGATGGCGATAAAATTGCCTTTATTGCCATTAAAAATGATAGAGATTTCCTCGCTATCGTGAACGTTGTGACGAAGAAAATGATAAAAAAGGTAGATATACCTTATGACGTCATATATAGCCCAACGTGGTCTCCAGATAACCAGCAGATAGCATTCATTGGATTGAAGAACGGTAGATCAGATATATACATCCTTACGCTAAAAGATGGCAGTATCAAACAAATTACGTCAGATATTCACGAAGAGCGATCTGTTTCATGGCATCCAACAGAGCCGAAACTTGTGTATTCCGCGGAGCGTAACTATAAGTATAAACTTTTTATAATGGATTTGCGCACGAGCCAAAGCCAACAGATCACCTGTGGGGAACAAAATGACGTTTCTCCTTCGTGGACTTCTGATGGGAAAAAGATAGTTTTCTGCTCCGATTTAAACACCGTATACGACGCATACAGCATTGATTTAGATAATCTTGACGCTTCATCACCTCCAAAAACTGTCAATGTAACGAAACTTACCAACATACTCACAGGTTGTTCCAGCCCGGTATTTTCACCAGATCAAACAGATTTGGCTATGTCAATTTTTCATGATTACAAAAGTGATGTGTACGTCCTAAAAGCTAAGGAATTGCTAAATGATAAAGTAACTTTTACTGATATAAATAAGTCAGAAGAATCACTTTATACATTGGATGAGAAACCCGTCAAAGGCGTAAAATCCGGCCTTAATTTTTCTCCTGATATAATATATGTTGACTTTGGGTATACATCCGGTGGGTATCTACAAAATACCATGCAATTCATTGCCAGTGATATGATGGGAGATCATAGGTTTATGACGTCATTTGATGCTGTTTCGCTTTATGATCAAACAGCGTCACCGGACTTCTTTGCTGCATATTATTACTTGAGAAAGAGACCAGATTTTGGTGTTGCCCTATATAGCTGGAATGATTATTATACGCAAGGCGGCGAAAGTTTCTGGCAGAGAAGCACCGGCTTACAGGGATTTATGAGTTATCCCATAAACAAATTCAACAGAATAGATATTGTTGCAGGACGAGAACTCCGTTCTTTTGAAAATTCCAGTGGAATAAGTAGTAATTATGGTAACCAAAGCGGATCGTTTAACGACGTCGGTATCTCGTTTGTGAAAGATAACGTTGTGTGGAATGAAGCCGGTCCTTTTTCTGGTAATTCTGCTGAATTATCTATTGATCAGGCGATAAAACTAATGCCACCTGACAGAAAAATGACTAACCTAATTCTAAATGTAAAAGAATACACTAAACTTGGCAAACGTACAAACTTAGCAATCAGAGCCATTGGTGCTGGAAGTTTTGGAATAGATAAGGAGAATTATTATCTGGGAAGTAGTTTCAGTCAATCACAAGGCGGACTTTCTTATAACGAATCAATGATGAGGGGGTATGATTTTGATGAGATATTTGGCACTAGAGTGGGATTGTTAAACTTTGAGATCAGGATTCCATTTATAGATGAACTACGGTTCGGTTGGCCAGTTCCATGGGGGGTTAGTGGAATAAGAGGCGTAATATTTTCAGATTTTGCGGGTGTTTTTCCACGACCACCCAATGCGAAAGATATTTACGGGAAACTAATCACATATAAAGAGCAATTTAAGCCTTATGTGTCTGATAAAGACGGGTTCAGGCTGGTTGATCTCAGGGCATCTGTTGGACTGGGTTTCAGGTTAGGTCCGTTTAGCTTCGATTTTGCGAAGAAAACTGATTTGCAAAAGTTTAGCAAAGCTTATAAGTTCCATTTTGGTATAGGTTCAGATTTCTAGTTGACCATTATTTCTTACATTGGAGGAAGATATGAGTAGTAATATGAAAAGGATCATTATCTTTATTGCGATTCTGGCTGTCCTATTTCTGATACTTCAGTTATGGGCAAAGCTCTATCCTGATTGGTTATGGTTTAGTTCCGCTTCGCTAAACTTGGGTTCGGTGTTTATGACCGCTCTGAAAGCAAAAGTAGTTTTAGGGGTGGGATTTGGATTAATTGCCCTAGTAATAACTGTTGGCAACCTGCTTCTACTACAAAGGCTTGGTCTTAGATCATTAGAAGATAGCATTATTCCCGTGGGGGAGAATCGTATAACAGTCGGGAAGAAGCTCATTATAAGCGTGTTGATACTCGGATGTCTATTCATAAGTCTAGTATTGGGATTTACTGCGGTTGGGCAGTGGGAGCCTTATCTGCGATTCACCAATTCTAGTGGTATCAGCTTTTCAAGTATAGACCCGCAGAATTTCAAAGACCCAATATTTAATAAAGACATATCCTATTACGTATTCAGGATGCCATTTCTTAGATTCCTTCGTGGTTGGTTCTTTGTGCTGTTCCTTGTCGCTACAATAGCTACTGGCGCAGTATACGGGCTTCGTCGAACTAGCGGCAAACTCTCGCTTGGCGCACGCGCTCACATATTCATTCTGTGTGCAATAACGCTTATGTTACTGGCATGGGGACGAGTTTTTGCAATGTATGAACTGCTGTTCCCAAGTATGCAAAAAGGATGGGTGTATGGAGTCGGTTTTGCTGATGCTATGGCTCGCATACCTGTCTATAAGATCATGATGGTTGTTGCCATAATTACCGCTGTACTTTGCCTCCTTAGCATATTTGTACGAAGTTTGACAAAAGTTACTATCGGTGGTGCTATACTGTTCGTACTTGTTGCCATTGTCGGTGGTGGATTATATCCATGGGTGGTACAGAGATTTCAGGTTGAGCCGCAGGAGTATGATAAAGAGAGCAAGTACATAGAGAACAATATCAAATATACACGAAAGGCTTATAATCTCGACAAGATTGCGGAAAAACCATATAAAGGTTCAGGAAAACTCACGTTGCAGGATATAACACAGAACACTGCTATTATGGATAATATTAGACTATGGGACTGGCGACCGCTCCGTGAGACTTTCAAACAACGTGAAGCAAGACGACCACAGTATGACTTTGTAGATGTTGATATTGATAGATACATATTGGATGGAAAACAGCGGCAAGTTATGCTTTCTGCACGTGAGCTTATGTTTTCAAATGTTGCAAAAGAATCTCAAACCTGGGTGAATAGAACCTTCTTTTACACACACGGTTACGGTCTAACGATGATACCCGTCAGCGAGATCGAGGAAGGCGGTTTGCCCAGAATGTATATTGACGATATACCGCCAAAGATTCATGATCCATGGAAAGAAGAAATCAAAAGACCTGAGATATATTATGGAGAAGGTGAAAAGCCATTTCGTGGTGAGGTAGGAACTCTCCCTTATGTAATAGTTACTCCGAATGATCCATCTGCTCAGGAGTTTGATTATCCAAAAGGAGAAGATGCGGCGTACAATTCATATAGTGGTATAGGCGGAGTACCAATTAGCAGTTTCTGGCGAAGGTTGGCATTTTCGCTCAAATTCTCAGTGGACACCCGTAATATTCTCTTCTCTGGTAAGATAAAAGACACAAGCAAAATATTATTCAATCGCAGTATATCGGAGTGTGTTAGGATTATTGCACCTTTCTTGAAATATGATAAAGACCCATATCTTGTTGTCGCAAACGGCAAACTTTATTGGATTCAGGATGCTTATACAGTAACGCACATGTATCCCTATTCAGAACCAATGATGGAGCAAGTAACTGAAGTTCTGCAAGGGCAAAAAAGAGTGACTCAACAAAGGGTTTGGGGAAACTATATCAGGAACTCGGTTAAAGTAGTTATAGACGCTTACGATGGTACTGTAACTTACTATTCCATGACTGGTGAGAAAGGTCAGGAAGACCCAATAGCAGATTGCTACAGGAAGATATTCCCGTCTTTGTTCAAAGATTACAAAGCCATGCCTGATGAACTGAAAAAGCATATAAGATATCCCCAGTCATTTTTCACGATTCAGGCGTCAAAATTCAGTTCATATCACATGAACGATCCAAAGCAGTTTTATAACAAAGAAGACCTATGGCAATTCAGCACAGAAAAAGCTCAGGATGGAGGTTCAGGCGAACAGCCTGTTGAACCTTACTATGTGATTCTTCAACTCCCCGGCAGTGACAAAGAAGAATTCATGCTTATGTTGCCGTATACCCCAAATAAGAAAAGGAATATGATAGCATGGCTTGCCGCAAAGTGCGACCCGGGTGAAGGTTCTGATCTCGGTGATTATGGCAGTCTTCTAGTTTATAATTTCCCAAAGAGTGAGCTGGTTGACGGAACTATTCAGATCGAAGCCTATATAGACCAGCATCCACAGATGTCGCAGGAGTTAAGCCTCTGGAGTCAGCGTGGGTCTAAGGTCATAAGAGGTAACTTGCTTGCAATCCCCATAAACCAGTCAATACTATACGTGGAACCAATATACCTTGAAGCCGAAGCGGCACCGATACCTGTTCTCAGGAGAGTTGTGGTAGGCCAGGGTGGTGAACTAGAATGGGGTGAAACGCTAGAGGAGGCTCTCTCGACACTTTTTGGTTCTGAAATAACGACAGAATTAGTGCCAAGTGAACAGCAACAGGTTACAAGCACAAAACAGACTGAGGTTATGCCTTCTAAGAAACTACCACCATCTAAGGACACAGTGAAAACAGCCATTGATCACTACAATGAGGCTCAAAAATATCTGCACTCAGGTGATTGGGCAAAGTATGGTGATGAGATGGATAAGCTCAAGCAAACACTTGATATGCTACAATCAGAACGGAAATGATGTGTATCAACTAATGGCTTTTAACCCCGATAGGGGTGAAATGTTTATAGAAAGTAATCGTTAAGAAATAGCACACGGATTTACGCGGATAAGACGGATTTTTACTGATCAAATCCGTGAAAATCCGTCTATATCAGTGTTTATCTGTGTGCTATTCCTATCTTACTATTTCTTAACT
>Ga0315282_10000592_pt1 | contig 71134 bp, 66 predicted proteins | sample YL17G07_20_MG_FD_203693 | JGI IMG/M metagenome (GOLD analysis project Ga0315282, IMG submission 203693) | Sediment microbial communities from Yellowstone Lake, YNP, Wyoming, USA - YL17G07_20 | ecosystem: Environmental > Aquatic > Freshwater > Lake > Sediment | place: USA: Wyoming | collected... | reverse complement strand
CCTTGCTCAGTTGCAGCGCCGAGATCCCCTTCTTCCCTTGACTCATCCGGTAGATCGCCCAGAACCAATCGGCCAGCGGCACCCGCGCCTTGTGGAAGATCGTCCCCGCCGTCACCGAGCCCTGATACCCGCACGCCCGGCACTCGTCGACGCGCCGGGCGGCCGGGCGAAAGTTACGAGTCGCTGCGCGGGCCATTCAATTTGGAAGGTAAGCCGTTGTTGGCCGATGCCCGGGGACCGTGCGATGCCCCTATCACCGGAAACACTCGCGTGAAGGTCACCGCAGAGACCGAGAGGGCTTGGCTTGTCGCCTATCTCCCCGCCGGAGTCGTCACCCCCGAAGCCGCCGACGCAAAGTTGAGGGAATTGGTCGAGGCCGCCCCGGCCGCCAAAGTCCTTCTTACCGCGGCGAGCTGAGGAGTAGGGACGACCACGAGTTCTTCCCCGTATGCCGTATACCGTCTACCGTTCTACGGCGGAAAGTTCATGCGGCGCAGGAGCGCCTGGAAGCGCGGGTCGGAGCTCGTAGCGCAAGATTCGTTTTGTAATCTTGCGGCTTTACCGCCTCTTGGAAGTCATCGAACAGCCGCAACTTCAAAGGGCGGAAGTTGCGCTACCAGCGGAAATTCTCCACCAGAATGATGTCGCTGGCGACGGTGTCCCGCTGGGCGTAGAGGATCCAGCGCCCATCCGGAGAGACGCTGAAGCCAGGATTCAACCAGAGGGGTTCTCGCTCGGGGATAGTGACTTTGGTCGAGGTGCGTGTGGCCAAATTGGGGAACTCTACGCCTCGTCACTTGTCACTTGCCACTCATCACTGCTCTTTACGGCGCTTCCCAGTCAAAGGCGTAGATCTCGGTCAGGCTGATGTCGCGCATCACCAGAGGCGAATCGTCGGGCGCCAAGCCGACCCACGGACCGGACGTTCCCCAGATTCGGCCGACTTGCTTATCGCTTACGACCAACTCCATCTTGTGGTCCGCCAACCGGACACGATAGATTCCCTTTTGCCCCTCCGAGAAATCCCCCCACAGATAAATCCATTTCCCATCATACGACCAGTTCGGGAAGCTAAAGCCCCCCTTCGCAGTCGCCAACTCCACTTGGCTGTGGGTCGTGAGATCGAGAAGCACCAGCTTCCGGTTTTCATCTTTCGTTGCGACGGTGTGGCGCCCGTCGCGAGACCAGCACGGCCAGTCCATGCCTTCGCTACCGGGCACGGTCGAAACATGATTGTTGCTCAGGTCGAGCAGACACAAGGTCGCTGGTTCGGAACGGTTGGTCGGCACACGCCTGAAAAGCAAATGCTGGCCATCCGGCGACCAATTTGGGTTCTCCTCCCTCTGTTCACCCGTCAGAAGTCGCCGTGGAACTCCGCCTTCAGCGGGGATTAAGTACATCTTCCACGGTTCACCTAGCGGCCATGCTATAAATACTATCCACTTGCCATCCGGCGACCAGCGGGGATACTGCGGGTGCACCGGCGGGAAGCTAAGCTGAAGCCGCTCGCTGCCATCAACCTTGCTGCGCCAAAGTGAGTCGTCGACGTAGGAAACGTACGCCACCCATTTCCCGTCCCTCGATAAGTCCACGTCCGAGGCTGAGATTCCACTGAGGTAGGGGAGAAACTCCTGCACCTTGGCCTCATACCGCACAAGTTCGCCACGACGCAGCCACCCCATTGCAAAGAGCTTCTTACCATCAGGGCTGAGGAGAGGGACTATGTAGCTATTGGGGCCGGCGGTCAACCGCATCGGAGAGCGGTCGGGGCTTCGAAAACGTCCCGCCTTTTCACGGATGGCCCAGAGGTCTTGTCTCGGGGCCCGCCCCATTTCCGGGAATGCGCTGAAGATGAAGTACTCTCCATCGGGGCTCCAAATGCCCCCAGCTTCTCCCCCAGGCGGCTTGCTCCATCCAGACAGCAAGCGATGAAAGTTGGTGCCGTCGGCTGAAACTTCGTACAGGACGCTTGTACCCTGCTCCGGATCATCCGCGTTGAACCGAACCGTGGTCCCGTCCGGCGACCAACTCGCGAAATATACTTGGCCCGGCGCGGATATCAGCTTGCGCGAATCCGTTCCGTCATCCTTAGCCAGGAACATGTCAGAGCCTTTGACCCAGAGAAGGTTCTTTCCGTCAGGTGACCACAACCCGCCACCGACGAGGTCCCCGACGCGGCGCGGCGGACCTCCCACAAGGGGCAGCGCCCACACTGGCATTTGCATCCCGTAACTTTCCCCACCAGCGACGAGCAGCTCAGAGCGCCCAAGGGAGATATCCATTGCCTCGGCGTATCGGAATGGCGTGGGGACAGGGACAGCATCCCCACCGGCCAGTGGGACCTGCATGATCACCGAGCGGTCGCCGAGCCAATCAGTGAAATAGAGCCGCACTCCGTCGGTCAGCAGGTTTGAGAATACTGTTCCCCCTTGCAGTCTGGCGATTCGGACGGCGTTGGTCACCCTAGGCGGCGGGAGCGGGCGGGTGAGCCAGTAGGCGGCGAAGGCCAGCAAGATGACGGCCGTAGCGACGCTGATCGCGGCCACCCAGCGCCTCCGTAGGGGCGCCCCTACGACTGCCAGGTCAGCGCGCAGGTCGGCGGCGGATTGGTAGCGCTGGTCGCGGCTCTTCTCCAAGGCCTTCTGGATGACTTCGCCCAGCTTCACCGGCAGGGCGGGATTGATTTCTGTGGCGGGCGAGGGCGTCTGCGTCGCAATCGCCTGTCCCACTTCGGCCGCCGTCTCACCCGCAAACGGTTGCTGCCCGGTGGCCATCTCGTAGAGGACGGCACCGAAACTAAACAGGTCCGTGCGCGTGTCCAGCTCTTCCCTGCGCACCTGCTCGGGCGACATGTAGGCGGGCGTGCCCACCGCCACGCCGGTGCGGGTGATGGAGTCGTGCGGGGAGTGGCCGACGGCCAGCGGCGCGCCCGGCCTCTTTTGAACTGCAGACCCTTCGCTGCCGCTCAGGGTGACATCCCTCGCCGTTGTGGGCGAGGGCGTGGCGAGTTCCGGCGATTGGCTCTCGCTGGTGTCCACCGCGCGGTCGTGGACGAGCTTCGCCAGGCCGAAGTCCAGGACCTTCGCCTGTCCGCTCTCAGTGATAAACACATTCGCCGGCTTGATGTCGCGATGGATGATGCCCTTGGCGTGCGCGGCCGCCAGCGCGTCGGCGATCTGGAGGGCGAGGTCGAGCAGCGTGTTCGTCGGCAGGGGAGCGCGGTGTGCCTCCTCCCCTGCGGCAATCATCTGCTTCAGTGTCTGCCCTTTGAGCAGCGGCAGGACGACGTAGGGCCGCCCGGCGTGCTCACCAATATCATGAACGGTGCAGATGTTGGGATGATCCAAGGCCGACGCAGCACGTGCCTCGCGCTGGAAACGCAGGAGCGCCCGACGCTCCGCCGCCAACTCCGCCGGCAGGAACTTGATCGCCACCTCTCGCCCCAGCTGCGTGTCTTCCGCGCGGTAGACGACGCCCATCCCCCCGCCACCCAGCCGCTCGAGAATCCGGAAGCGCGAGACCGTCTGGCCCAACAGCTCCGCCGGTTCCGCTAAGCCTGCGACCTGCGAGGGCGGGGCAAGCCCCGCCCCTACCACGGGCGCGATGAAGCGGTACCCTCGCCGCGCTAGAGTCTCGACGAAGCGCGGATTATCCGCGTCGTCGCCCAGCGCCTCGCGAATCTTGTTGATGGTTTTGTTCAGCCCGTGCTCGAAATCCACAAACGTGTCCGTGGACCAGAGCGCCCGCTGCAACTCCTCGCGGGTGACGATTTCGCCCGGATGCTCGAGCAGCATCGCAAGGACTTTGAAAGGTTGTTCCTGGATTTTGATCTTCTGGCCGTTCTTGCGCAGCTCTCCGGAGCGAAGGTCAACTTCGTAGATTCCGAACCGAACGAGGCGTGGAAGGGTGGCAGGCTCGTTCATGGCGGGACCCACGCCGCGCCTGGCGCGTAGTGTACCATCTTGGTATCGATATTCAAGCTGCGGCGGTTTGACCCGGGGCGCGCGATTCTGTTATTTTAGTTCTTTGCATTCCCACGCTTGGAACGCATGTCGGAATGGCGAAAGTTCAGATTACCCTTCCTGACGGGACCACCAAGGAATTTCTTCAGGGTGTCACCGCACTGGAAGTAGCCAAATCGATTGGGCAGCGGCTGGCGGCTGACGCGCTGGCGGCGAAGGTGGACGGCCGCCTCGTAGACCTCTCGACTCCGATCGAGGCCAGCGGGCCGATTCAATTCATCACTCCGTCTTCGCCCGAGGGATTGGAAGTCTATCGCCACTCGACCGCGCACTTGCTCGCCGCCGCGGTGACGGAGCTTTTCCCCGACGCGCATCCGGGCATCGGCCCGGCCACCGAGAGCGGCTTCTATTACGATTTCTACCGCGAGAAGTCGTTCACCGAAGAAGACCTGGCGAAAATCGAAGCGAAGATGCGCGAACTGCAGAAGGCCGACCTGCCTTACGAGCGCGTCCACTACCCGAAAGAAGAGGGCAAGAAACTCTTCGACCAGATGGGCGAGTTCCTGAAGTGCCAGCTCATCGAAGAAAAGGCCGAGCCGGTCTTCTCCGCCTATCGCACCGGGAAATTTCTCGATTTCTGCCGCGGGCCGCACATTCCTTCGACCGGGCGCATCAAGGCGTTCAAGGTGCTGAGCCTCGCGGGGGCGCATTGGAAGGGCGACGAGAAATCGCACCCCATGCAGCGCATTTACGGCACTGCCTTCTTCAGCACCAAGGACCTCGACGAATACCTCCACAAGCTCGAGGAAGCGAAGAAGCGCGACCACCGGCGCCTGGGCAAGGAACTCGAACTCTTCAGCATCCAGGACGACGCCGGGCCGGGGCTGATCTTCTGGCATCCCAAGGGCGGCCGGGTGCGCACCATCATCGAGGACTGGTTGCGCGAGGAACTGCTCAAGCGCGGCTACGATCTCGTCTACACGCCGCACACCATGCGCCTGCACCTCTGGGAGACGAGCGGGCACACCGATTTCTATCGCGAAAACATGTTCGGCCCGATGGACGTGGAGAACGACCAATACCAGCTCAAGCCCATGAATTGTCCGGGGCATATTCTGATTTACCAGTCGCGCCGGCGGAGCTATCGCGAGCTGCCGCTGCGCTTCGCCGAGCTGGGCACCGTCTATCGCTACGAGCGCTCCGGAGTGCTGCACGGCCTGATGCGCGTGCGCGGCTTCACCCAGGACGACGCGCACATCTTCTGCACGCCCGAACAGCTCGAGGCGGAAGTCGAGGCCTGCGTGGAGTTCGCCTTCGCGCTGCTCAAGACCTTCGGCTTCGACCGCTACGAAGTGGAACTCTCGGCGCGCGATCCCGAGCACCCCGAGCACTACGCGGGCACGGAAGAAGAGTGGAAACTGGCAGAGGACGCGCTCACCAGCACGCTCCACCGGATGAAGATCCCCTACAAGCTCATGCCGGGCGAAGCGGTGTTCTACGGCCCCAAGATCGACGTGAAGCTGGTGGACGCCATCGGCCGGCCGTGGCAGCTCACCACCGTGCAATTCGATTTCAATCTGCCGCGGCGCTTCGGACTCGAATACGTCGGCCCCGACGGCCACCCCAAGACGCCGGTGATGGTGCACCGCGCGCTCTTCGGGTCCATCGAGAGATTCTTCGGCGTGCTCATCGAGCATTACACCGGCGCGTTCCCGGTGTGGCTGGCGCCCGTGCAGGCGGTGGTGTTGCCCATCAGCGAGAAACATGCGGAATACGCGCGTCAGGTCGTGGCCGATTTGCGCGCCGCGGGGATCCGCGTGCAGCTCGACGACCGCAACGAAAAGCTCAACGCGCGCATCCGCGACGCGCAGCTCCAGAAAGTTCCGTTCATGCTGGTGGCGGGAGACCGCGAAGTCCAGGCGAAAGCCGTGGCGGTGCGCCGGCGCGACACCGGGGACGCCGGCTCGCAGCCCGTGGCCGAATTCATCCCCTACCTCCGCCAGCTTATCGACAGCCGCGCCACGAAATGGTAAGCTCTTAGACACCTTCAGACCGTGAGAAGCCCAGGTTCGCAATCCAAGGTGGCTTCGGTTTCGGCCCCGCAGGGGCAGGAGGAATGATTTATCGCTGACAAATTCGTCAGGATCAACGAACGGATTCGGGCCAAGGAAGTCCGTGTTGTCGATGAGGAGGGCAATCAGCTTGGCGTCATGGCGCCGTTTGAGGCCCTGAAAGTCGCCCGCACTCAGGGTCTGGACCTGGTGGAAGTGGCTCCCACGGCGAACCCGCCGGTGTGCCGCATCATCAATTACGGCAAGTACCTCTACCAGCAGAGCAAGCGGCAACACGAAGCGCGGAAACATCAGAAGTCGATCGAACTGAAAGAGGTGAAGTTCCGCCCGCGCACCTCCGAGCACGATTTCGTGACGAAGCGGAACCACATCATCGAGTTTCTGACGGAAGGCAACAAGGTCAAGGCGACGATCCAATTCCGCGGCCGCGAGATGGCGCATCGCGACATTGGATACAAGATGATCGACCGGCTGATTCAAGAAGTGAGTGAAACGGGCCAAGTGGAGGCGCGGCCCCGTCAGGAAGGACCATTCCTGACGGCGATTCTCGCGCCCAAGAAAGTGGTGGGGAAAAGCGGTGGAGGCGGTCAGAAGGCCGCGCCGCCCGCCCCGGCGGGACTTCCGGCAGTGTCCGGCCCGCCCCGCGGCTCCTCGGAGGGTTAAGCGTTGGCAACCAGAAAGCTTAAGACACACAAAGGCGCGAAGAAGCGCTTCAAGGTGACCGGGACGGGCAAGGTCGTCAGTCATCACGCCTATGCCCGTCACATTCTGACTTCCAAGTCGGCGGGCCGGAAGCGAAAGCTGGCTCAGTCGCGCATCGTTTCGCCCGCGGACGCCGCCAACGTCCGGGCTATGTTGCCCTACGGAAAGTAGGTGACAGGGTACAGGGGACAGGTTACAGGGAAGGACTGCCGCAGCAGGTTCGCGATCGTGGCTCTTTACTGTAAGCGGTAACCTGTCCCCTGTAACCTATAAGGGAGCGGGAAGGCCAACGGCTGGGTGCCTTCTCTCTGTTCGTCAGTCGACGGACAGACCTTCGACCCGTCCGCCAGTCGGCGAACCGGCGATGCCGCCCCAATCAATTCTCTCGAAAGGAGCAAACCCATGCCTCGAGTAAAGCGCGGCACTGTGCGCCGCGCCGGACGGAAGAAGCTCGCCAAGCGCACCAAAGGCTATTTCCTCGGTAAGAGCAAGCTCTACAAATTCATGAAGGAGGCCGCGGACCGCGCCGGGCGCTTCGCCTATCGCGACCGCCGGCGGCGCAAGCGGGATTTCCGCCGCTTGTGGATTATCCGCATCGGCGCCGCAGCGCGCCTCAACGGCCTCACCTACAGCCAGCTCATGCACGGATTGAAGAAGCTGGAAATCGCCCTCGACCGCAAGATGCTCGCCGACCTGGCGGTGCGCGATGCGGCAGGATTTGCCGAGCTGGCGGGTAAGGTGAAGAGCGCAGTCGGCAGTCAACAGTCGGCAGTCAAAAGTTGACAGTAGGGGAGGGTTCCGCCCTCCCTCGGGCGGCCAGAGGCCACCCCTACCCCATGACAATCGAGGAAAAAGTCGGAAAGACCCTCGCCGAACTCGCTGTCTCCGACGCGCCGGGCGTGGCGTCTCTGTTTGCAGAAGTCCGCGCGGCGATGGAGGAAGAGCGGCAGACGCTCGTCTTGAAGGCACCCCCCGAGAACCAACGGGAGAGGGACTGCAAGGCCCTCAGAGACCGCTGGCTCGCCAGAAAGAATGGGCTCATTTCTCAGGTCGATGAGAATTGGCTTAAACGCTCCCCCAAGGAACTAAAGCCTGTCGTTGGTCGCCACTTTAATGAACTCCGACAGTTTTCTTCGCGGATGGAATTGGAGCGCCTTCTAGGGGATGTTCCAGCAGGGCTGCGGCATTCCGCCAAGGGCGACCAAATTCAGTGGCACGACGCTGCTGCACGTCTCGCTGGGCAGCAAGTTCGCCCCGAGGACGACCTGGGGCAGCACTTGAAGGACGGCATTGCCTACGATCTCAAACCCGACCTCACCCTTCCCGGCTACCGCCGCCCGCTGGGCTCGATTCATCCTGTCACACGGGTGTTGCGCGAGATTGAAGACATCTTTCTCGGCCTCGGTTTCCGCATCGAGACGGGGCCGGAAGTGGAATCGGTCTATTACAACTTCGACGCGCTGAACATTCCCGAGAGCCATCCTTCGCGCGACGACTGGGACACGCTTTACGTGGACGAGCGCACGGTGCTGCGCACCCACACCTCGCCAGTGCAGATTCGCGCCATGGAGAAATACGGCGCGCCGCTTTACATCATCGTTCCCGGCAAGGTCTATCGTCATGACAATCCCGACGCCAGCCACTCCCCGATGTTCCATCAGATCGAGGGCCTGGCCGTCGACCGCGACATCACCTTTGCCGACCTCAAGGGCACGCTCGACTTTTTCGCGCGCAAGTTCTTCGGCGAGAAAGTGCGCACGAGCTTCCATCCCAGCTTTTTCCCCTTCACTGAGCCCTCCGGCGAAGTTTCGATCAGTTGCGTGATCTGCGACGGCCGGGGCTGCCGCACTTGCAAGGAGAGCGGCTGGGTGGAGGTGATGGGCTGCGGGATGGTCCATCCCGAGGTGCTGCGCCACGGCGGGATCGATCCCGACGAGTATACCGGCTGGGCGTTCGGCCTCGGCGTCGAGCGCTACGCCATGATGAAGTACGGCATCAATGACATTCAGCTTTTCTACCAGAGTGATGTGAGGTTTTTAGAGCAATTCTGAGAAAGACAGTCGAAAGCCGACAGTCGAAGGTCAAACAAGTTAACTTTCGACCTTCGACTATGGACTCGGATGAAGATTTCACTCAATTGGCTCAAGGAATTCGTTGACGTTCCGGCTGATCCGCGCCAGTTGCGCCGCGACCTGACGATGATCGGGCTGAACACCGAGTCGTACGTCCTGGCGGGCGAGGACTGGGTGTTCGACGTCGAGGTGACGACGAACCGGCCCGACTGCCTCAGCCACTACGGCGTGGCGCGGGAGGTGGCGACGCTCTACCGCAAGCCGCTGAAGCGCCTGGAATTTCCGGTGGAGGAATCGGCCCGGCCCGCCGCCGGTGAGATCGCCATCGAGATTGCCGACCCGGATCTCTGCGCGCGCTATTGCGGCCGGGTCATCGAGAACGTGCAAGTGAAGCCGTCGCCCGAATGGCTCGAGAAACGCCTGGAGGCGGTGGGCCAGCGGCCCATCAATAACGTCGCCGACGTGACGAACTACGTGCTCATGGAACTCGGCCATCCCCTGCACGCCTTTGATATGGCGCACTTGCGGGAGCGCAAGATCATCGTGCGCCGCGCCAAAACGGGCGAGCATTTGAGAACGCTCGATGGGGTTGATCGTACGCTCGCCGCTGACCATCTGGTGATTGCCGACGCGCAGCGCGCCGTCGCGCTCGCCGGAGTGATGGGCGGCGAGGACTCGGAAATTTCATCTTCGACCCGCGCCGTACTGCTCGAGAGCGCCTGGTTTGACCCACTCAGCATCCGGCGCACGGCGAAGTCGCAGGGCATGCACACCGAGGCCTCCCACCGCTTCGAGCGCGGCGCCGACATCGAGATGGCGGCGGTGGCCATCGACCGCGCGGCGTCCCTCATTCTGCAAGTGGCCGGCGGCGAAGCACTGCGCGGCATCGTGGACGTCTATCCGCGGCCGCAGGCTCGCGAGGGCATTGTGCTACGGCGCAGCCAGGTCCTCCGTGTTCTGGGCGCCGAGGTCGGCGGCGACGATATCGAGCGCATCCTGAAATCGCTGGGATTTGAAATGCACCGTGCCCGCTCGGGCAGCTGGCGAGTTTCCCCGCCTCCCTTCCGTTTGGACGTGACGCGCGAGGTGGACCTCGTCGAGGAAATCGCGCGGCATTACGGGTACGACCGCCTGCCGTCGCGGCTGCGCACGGCCCCCCCCCGCGTCGAGCGGGACGCCCTGCGCGAGAAAGAGCTGGCGATTTCCTCCCGGCTCGTGGCCCTCGGCTATCGCGAAATCATTCCCTCCGCGATGCTCGACCCGGAGGAAAACGCGCGGTTCACGGACCGGCCGCCGGTGGTGCTCGGCAATCCGCTGAGCCAGGAAGCCTCGGCGCTTCGCTCCACGACCGTCCCCAGCATGCTCCGCGCGCTGGGGTGGAATCTGGACCGCGGGCGGAACGATCTGCGGCTGTTCGAGATGGGAAGGACGTACAGCCCGCGGTCCGAGGGCCTCGCCGACGAGCGGTGGGTGCTGACCCTGGGTCTCACCGGTTATCGCCACGCAGGTTCGGTGCACGCCAGCCCGCGCCCGCTCGATTTCTTCGACTTGAAGGGCGACCTGGAAGCGCTGGCGGAAATATTCGATCTGCCCGCGTGGCGATGGGAGGCCGCAGCTTCGCCCCACTACGAGGCCGGCCAGAGCGGGCGGTTCGTCGCCGGAGAGAGCATCGTGGCGGTTTTCGGCCAGCTTCGAAGCGACCTGGCGCGGGATTACAAGCTGCGGCAACCCGCTTGGGTGGCGGAGATTGATCTCGACGCGCTGCTCGGCGTTCCGGCGCGCGCGTTTTCTTTTCGCGCATTTTCAAAGTTCCCGGCGGTGGAGCGCGATTTCTCCCTGGTCGTGCCGGAGCATCGGACCTATCGCGAGATCGAGGAGGCGGTGCGCGGCCTCAAGCTGGAAGCGTTGCAGGCGCTCGAACCCCTCGAGGTTTTCCGCGGCGGGAACGTCACGTCGGGTTTCTACAGCCTGCTGATGCGCGCCACGTTCCAGAGCGCGAGCCAGACGCTGACCGGCGAGGAAGCGAGCGTCATGAGCCAGCGCATCGTGGAGGCATTGGCAGCGTTAGGCATCCGCCTCAGGGCGTAGCGGACGACACGGGCTTTGTCATCCTGAGCGAAGTTCGAGCGACCACTGGACCAAGGAAGAACTCATCGTGACGGATACCAACGATACGTTTCTAAAGCTGGAAGAGAAAGTGCTGCGAGTAGCGGAAGTTCTGAAGCGCGTGCAGCAAGAAAAGCGTGCCTTGCAGCAGCAACTCGACCAGGCACGAGGCGGGACCAAGGACCAGGCAAAACGGCTGGAGGGTTTGGAGCGGGAAGTCGAGACGCTGCGCCGCGAGCGCGATGAAATCCGCGCCCGGGTCGAGAAGATCATCCAGCAGATCGATATGTTGACAACCCCCGAGGCGGGGGCATAATAGCCCCAAGGGCTGCGCGCGGGCCGCGGCCCTTCTCTCAAAGCGAGGACGGGCGTGACCAAGCCTCCCGACGGCATCCGGGTTGAGATTTACGACCAGGAATACCACATGCGGGGTGAGCTCGACACCGAGTACATCCAGCACCTGGCGAAGTTTCTGGACGGCAAGATGCGGTCGATCGCCGAACGGACTCACACCGTGGACTCCCTGCGCGTCGCGGTGCTGGCAGCCTTGAATATCGCCGACGAATATCACCAGCTCAAGGCGAAGTACGAGGCGGATACCACCCAGGTCAGCCGGAAGGTGGAGGGGTGCCACGCCGTGCTCGATAACGTCCTGAAGGACATCGCCTGAATCTTCCGCAACGACTCTCCTGGAACACGGCCGGAGCGAGAAAACACGCGGTGAAAAATCCTGTGCGCATCCTCTTTATTGGCGACATCGTCGGCCAACCGGGCCGGCGGGCGGTCCGGGAATTGCTGCCCCGCCTGGTCTCGGACTTCGCTCCCGATCTCACCCTGGCGAACGGCGAAAACGCCGCGGCGGGCTTCGGCATCACGCCGCCCCTGGTGGACGAGTTGCTCGGCTTGGGAATCGCCGTTTTGACTTCCGGTAATCACATCTGGGACAAGAAAGAAATCATGAGTTATCTCGCCGAGCATGGCGACGGCCGGCTGCTCCGCCCCGCGAACTATCCCGGCCAGGCGCCGGGCGTCGGACTCTATGTGGGCAAGACGCTGGCGGGCTTGCAGTTCGCAGTGCTCAATCTTCAGGGGCGCGTCTTCATGCCCAGCATCGATTGCCCGTTCCGCACCGCCGACACGCTGTTGGAAAAGATTCCGCCCCACATCAAGATTCGCATCGTAGACATGCATGCGGAAGCGACTTCGGAGAAGCGCGCCCTCGGCTGGTATCTGGACGGCCGCGTGACCGCCGTGGTCGGGACGCACACCCACGTGCCGACCGCCGACGAGACCGTCCAGCCGCAGGGCACGGCCTACATCACCGATCTCGGCATGACCGGCCCCTATGATTCCGTCATCGGCGTCGATAAGGCCGCGGTCATCGAGAAATTCATCAAGCAGCTTCCCACGCGCTTCGACGTTGGGAAGGGAGATGTCCGCCTCAGCGCGGCGCTCATCGAGGCCGACGCGGAGACGGGCCGCGCGCTCTCGATCCAACGGGTTTTTCGACAATGACCGAACGAGCCGAGGCGATGCGGAGTCGATCGCTCGCGGCTTCTACTCCTCCGAGGTCGGCATGCTGCGCGAGCTGAAATACGAGACGAATCCCTTCCAGCCCGAATTCCCCGGCTGCCCCAATCCCGAAGAACACAAATGCAGTTGACAGTCGGCAGTTGACAGGTCAAAGTTTCGGTCTGCCCCGGATCTCTAACTGCGGGCTGCGGACTCGCTCCAGCGATTCCTTGGAGAACTGATTCAATGCCTCAATCCCGCCGCCCCATCGTTCAAATCTCGCTCGATCTGACGACCATTGATGAAGCGCTGGATCACGCGCGCAAGGCGGTGGGCGCGGGCGTGGACTGGCTGGAAGCGGGAACGCCCCTGATTCTGGCCGAAGGCTTGCGGGCGGTGCGTGCCCTGCGCAGCGAGTTCCCCCAACACCCGGTGGTCGCCGACCTCAAGACCATGGACGGCGGTTACCTGGAGGCGGAAATGATGGCCAAGGCCGGCGCCACGCACGTGGTGGTGATGGCGCGCGCCCACCCGGCCACCCTGAAAGTGGTGGTGCAAGCCGGCCGCGACTACGGCGTCAAGGTGATGGGCGACGACCTAGGCTGCGAGGATAAGCCGGCGGCGCGGAAGATGGAAGATCTGGGCGTTGATTACATCGTCCACCACATCGGCTACGACGAGCGGCGCGATTCGGAAGTGATCGCGGCCTGCGGGGGCCGCATGCCCAGCCCACTCGATGAGCTGCGCGCCGTCGTGGACGCCGTCCGCATCCCCGTGCAGGCGGTGGGCGGCCTGACGGTCGAGCAGGTCATGGAGCTTCCCCGTTACGGCGTTCATCATCTGGTGCTGGGCGCGCCATTGACCGTGGATGCCGACGCGTTCAAGTCTCCCGCGCACGATCTGGAGGGATTGTTGCGGGAAATCATCACGCGGTTGCGGCCGGGGGAAGATGGAAACTAGAAAATGGAAATTGGAAAATCGAAATGTGTCGCAGGGAAAGCAAGACCGCTTCTAGTTTCCAATTTCCAGTTTCTAATTTCCGATTTCCGGTTGCGCTGCATGAGGAGTGCGCAGAATGAGTAGTTCCGTGATGCCTGCCGTGGTCCATTATGCCCTCGCGCCGGGGGCAGTGGAATATCGCGAGGTCCCGCGCCCTACGGACTTGGAAGGTGGAGAGGTTCTGCTGGCCAGCCGGGCCATCGGAGTCTGCGGCAGCGAGGTCCACCAATACCACAACACGCAAAGCTGGCCGGTGAACGTTCCGGTGATTCTCGGCCACGAGTTTTGCGGTGTGGTGGCGGCGCTGGGGCGAAACGTTCACGGCTTTCGCGAAGGGGACCGCGTGGCCTCGGAGACCGCGGCGCGCATCTGCGGCGAATGCCTTTACTGCCGCACGGGGGAATACAATCTCTGCCCGCAGCGGCTGGGTTTCGGCTACGGTCTCAACGGCGCCATGGCCGAGGTCGTCAAAGTCCCGGCGCGATGCCTCCACCATCTGTCGGACGCCGTCTCGTTCGAGAAGGCGGCGCTCACTGAACCCTGCTGCGTGGCCTTCAACGCCACTTGCGTGAAGACGCAAATCCGCGCCGGCGATTCCGTGCTCGTGGTGGGCCCGGGGCCGATCGGGCTGCTCTCGCTGGCGCTCGCCCGCCTCTCCGGCGCCGGCTGGCTGGGTATCGTGGGTCTGAAGCAGGACGAAAAGCGGCTGAAGGTCGCGCGGACCCTGGGCGCCGATGCCACACTCATCGCCGACGCGCAGGATCCCCTGGACGCGGTGCGGGCGCTTGGTGACGGGCTTGGCGTGGACGTGGTCATTGATGCGGCGGGCGCATCGGCATCGCTCCAACTCGGTCTAAAAGCGGTGCGGCCCAACGGGCAGATTACCAAAGTGGGCTGGGGACCCCAGCCGCTCGGCTTCTCGCTGGATGCGCTGGTGGGGAAAGCGGCGCGGCTGCAGGGCAGCTTCAGCCACAATTTCCCCACCTGGGAGCGCGTCATCGCGCTGATGGCCTCGGGCCAGCTCGATCCCACGCCCTTGATCGGCCGCGTCGAACCCCTGAGCAACTGGAAGATCTGTTTCGATGAGATGGCAAGCAGCGAAATTGTGAAAGGCGTGCTGAAGCCGTAGCAGGTGGTTGGGAAACTTCTGCCGGGGATTGCGCGCGGGGTTTGCGCGCAAGCTCGCCGCGCACGGTGCGCGGGTGGTCATTCATGGCCGCGAGGAAGAAAGAGCGATAGCGGAGAAGGTTCGCCAATCCATTCAGGAAGCCGGCGGTAAAGCGATCGTCGTCCTCGGCGACCTGCGGGATGAGGCCATCTGCCGCAACATCGTCCGCCAGGCCGTCGCCCAGCTCGGCCGGCGTCCAAGGGCGGGTTGATGACCTTCACGAAGACTCTGGCGAACTAACAGACGCAGTGCGGCGCCGTCCTCGACTACGCGCAGCTCCCGTTCGGCGTCCCGACGGATTGAAAGACCTCAGGCGGTCACTGGCATGAAACTTGCTGCCTTTCCCAAATGCTTCATGGACCCGTTGGTGCGCGACCGCACCATGACGGTGTTCGAGTGGATTGAGATGGCGGCGGACCTGCCCATCGACGGCCTGGAAATGTACGACGGCTTTTTCACGAGCCTCGACGATGCTCATCTGGCGCGGGTACGCGAGACCCTCGAGCGGCGCGGGCTCGCGATGCCCATGCTGTGTTGCTCGCCCGACTTCACGCAGCCCGATCGCCGGGCCCGCCAGAGGGAAATCGAACGCGAGAAGACCCTGATTGCCGCGACCGCGCGCCTGGGCGGCGGCTTCTGCCGCGTGCTTTCCGGGCAGCGCCGCCCCGAGGTCTCGCGCCAGCAGGGCGTTCGCTGGGTCGTCGAGTGCATCACCGCACTGCTGGACTATGCCGCCGAGCGCAACGTCGTTCTGGCCATCGAGAATCACTACAAGGACAATTACTGGCAGCATCCGGAATTCGCGCAGAGACGCGACGTGTTCGTGGAAATCGTTAATCAGATCGAGCCGCCGTGGTTCGGAGTGCAGTTCGATCCCTCCAACACCATCCTGGCCGGCGAAGATCCGATTGAATTGCTGGAGCAGGTCAAGCACCGGGTGGTGACCATGCACGCGAGCGACCGCTTCCTTCTCCCCGGCCACACGATGGAGGAATTGCAGCGCATGGAGGATGCGGTCGGCTACGCCTCCATCCTCTCGCACGGCGTGGTAGGCAAAGGACTCAACGATTATCCGCGAATCTTTCGTATGTTGCGCGAAGCGGGGTTCGATGGCTGGGTTTCCATCGAGGATGGAGTGAACGGGCTGGAAGAAATCCGCGCCTCGGCGGAATTCCTCCGGCCCCTGATGGCGACTGTAGCGCCCGCCGGCTGAGGGGCGCCACGGAGAAGCGGTTCAGCGTTCTACGGCACCGATGGCAGTAAGATAATTTTCCACCAAGCGCGTGAAGGCACGCACTTTGCCAGGGAGTTCGTGCACGGAGTAGTCCGCACAACTCCGGATCTCCTGCAGGGCAGCGAGTTGAACTCCGATAGCGTCCATCGCCGCGTCGAGGGGAAAATCGACGCCCACCAACGCCTTCGGGTTATAAGTCATGGAGGCTTTGAGTTCGCGCTCAATCTTGGTAATGGTCGCGAGCACCCCTTCCCGCATGCGGACAAACGCCTCCCAGGCGGGGCCGGCGCCGGGAAATCCTTCCTGGGCGTGCTTCATTCCCTGGTATTCAAGTTCGCAGCCCAGCCATTCGAGATCCTGGGCCAGGCGGAGCAAGCTTGGCGGACTCACGATCGACATGGTAATTGATATTACAGCGCGGAGAAGATGAGAGGCAATCATGGACTATCGAGTACTTCCGCACCTTAACCTCAAAGTGTCGCGGCTCTCATTCGGCACGATGACGTTCGGTTCCCAGACCGATGAGGTGGCCGCCGGCCGCATGGTGGACCGTTGCCTCGACTCGGGGATCAATTTCTTCGACACGGCGAATGCCTACAATCAGGGCAAGTCGGAAATCATCCTGGGAAAAGCGCTGGGAGCCCGCCGCTCGCGCATCATCCTAGCGACAAAAGTCTTCAGCAAGATGGGCGACGGGCCGGACGACCGCGGGCTCTCGCGCGCCGCCATCCGCAAGGCCATCGATGCCAGCCTCAAGCGGCTTGGCACCGATTATGTGGATCTCTATTACCTCCATCAGCCCGATCATGCGACGCCGATCGAGGAAACGCTCGCCGCGATGGAGGAACTGGTGCGCGCCGGGAAAGTCCGCTATCCCGCCACCTCCAATTACGCCGCCTGGCAGATGGTGGAGATCCTGTGGCTCTGCGCAAAGAACGGCTTCCAGCCGCCGTACGTCTCGCAGCCCATGTACAACCTCCTGGCGCGCGGGATCGAGGAAGAATACCTGCCCTGCTGCCAGCGCTTCGGGATTTCGGTGGTCCCCTACAATCCCCTGGCGGGCGGATTGCTCACCGGCAAGCAGGCGCGCGAGCGCGGGCCGATGGAGGGAACACGCTTCGACGGGAACAAGCTGTATCGGAACCGCTACTGGCACGACGACTACTTTGCGGCGGTCGCAGAATTGCGCGGAGTCGCGCGTGAGGCCGGCAAGACGCTTGTGGAATTAGCCTTCCAGTGGCTCCTCAGCCAGCCGCTCGTTGACTCGATCATTCTCGGCGCGTCAAGGCTGGAACAGTTAGAAGAAAACCTCAAGGCGTGTGAAGGCGGCGCGCTCGACGCCGACGTGCTGGCGCGCTGCGATGCGGTCTGGAAATGCCTGCGCGGCGTGACGCCGAAGTATAACCGCTAGGCGTGAGGCGGCGGGAGCGGATATTGTGTAGCGCCGCCCCGTAACGGGCCCTTCTCGGCGAAGTAATTCGCCCCTCACAAAGCGGCATTGCGAATGCGGGGGCGAGTTGGCGACCCGCCCCCACGCAAATTGCGGCAATTCCTTCTTACGACAATTCCAACTTCTGCGCGTCCCAGGAAACCCTCCTCTTTTCCCGGTACGAGATATTCGCCATGTGGCAAGCGACGGCCGTGCCACAGCCGAATTCGACTTGCTCGATGGGCTGCTTCCGCGTCTTGATACACTCGAACAAATTGCGGAAGTGGTCTTCCGTCCCTTCGGCCTTTTGCGGGAAGGATTCCTTCTTCCGCTTGGGCTGCTTGTCGGCTGTTCCGACGTCGGCCAGCGGATCATTCTTGTGCTCTTCGATGAACTTGTCCTTGGTATCCTTCGGCCAGCTTTCCAGCGGATAGCTGTAGTCCTCGACAGGATTGTAGGGAACGAGGTTGGCAGCCCACTCGGTGAGTTCGACCGTCCCCTTGTCGCCGTAGAAGCGCACGATCTCACCCGAGTCCCAGTTCGAGACCAGGTTCGCCAGCACGACGGCCGTGAACTTGCCGTAGTCGTAGAAAGTGTTGTGGATGTCGGGGACGTCGCGGTCGCCGATCCACTTGTAGATGCCGCCCTGGGCGACGGCGCTCAGCGGATACTGGACGCCGAGCACGTAGTGCACACGCGAGAGCAGGTGAACGTACTCGTCGCCGGCGATGCCCGTTCCGTAGTCCCACCAGTTGCGGAACTGGAAGAAGCGTTGCGCATCGAAGGGCCGCTTGGGCACGTTGCTCTGGAAGCGATCCCAATCGACGGTCTGGGGCGATGCGTCGGGCGGCACGGGATAGCGCCACGCCCCGACAGCACTGGGACGGTAAATCGACGCCTGCACGGAGTACACGGTGCCGATCTGGCCGCCCTCCACGAGCTCGCGCGCCTTTTGAGTGGAGAGCATGCTGAGGCTCTGACTTCCCACCTGGACGAACCTCCCGGTCTCTTTGGAAACCTTCGCCATCTCCAGCGCTTCGGGAATGGTGTGACTCATGGGCTTCTCGCAATAGACGTCTTTCCCGGCGCGCATGGCGGCGATGGCAACCGGCGCGTGCCAGTGGTCGGAAGTGGCGATGACGACCGCGTCGAGGTCTTTGCGTTCAACCACCTCGCGGTATTCGCGGGTGGTAGGCGTGTTGGCCTGAATCTCCTGTGCGCGGCGGAAGTGGCCGTCGTAGAGGTCGCAAACCACGGCAACCTTTCCGCCTACATTCAAAATGGCTTGCATCAGCTCCAGGCCGCGGATGCCCGCCCCCACGATGCCGACCGTGATCGTTTCGTTGGGCGATCCGCTGAGAATCGCGGGACCTCCGCTCCAACCTAGGCCCGCGGCGGCCGCTCCCGCCACGGACTTCCCGATAAACTCACGACGTGTAATGACCTTCTCAGACATGAGACTCCTCCTGTAGTTCAACCTGAATGTGCACAGATTCTAGCACCCTCGTGCGGGTTGGGATAGCCCAACCGCGGCAAGTCGCACAGTGCGTCCTGGAAGGGACAAACCTGCGCGCCTATCGCCGCGCTCAGGGGCCGCTTGACAGGCAACATCGATTCCATTACGGTGAGCGCTTTCATCGCAAGCAAGGCGGGATGGTGTACAATCCCCGCGGAAAGCAAACCGTCCGCTTTGAGGGCTGAAGCGGCCCCGAATGGCTGATTCCGGTTGACCCTCTGCAAGGATGGGCGCGGACGGCGAAGCCGCACGGGGATCATCGCGCGGCAGGTGGACTCATCATGGCCAAAGAGAAATTTGCTCTGGGGATCGACTTCGGGACGGAATCAGGGCGCGCGGTCGTGGTTCGCGTGCGCGACGGCAAGGTATTGGCCTCGCACGTCGTTCCTTATCCCGATGGTGTAATCGACGAGAAGCTTCCCAGCGGGCCCAAGCTCGAACCCGACTGGGCATTGCAGAATCCGCAGGACTACCTCACGGTGGTTGAGAAAGCTATACCCAAGGCGCTCAAAGCGGCGGGTGTCAAAGGCGAAGATGTGGTCGGCATCGGCACCGACTTCACCGCATCTTCGCCGATGCCGACAAAGGCTGATGGAACCCCGCTCTGCGCCCTCCCGCAATTCCGCAAGCATCCGCATGCCTGGGTGAAACTCTGGAAACATCACGCCGCGCAGCCCGAGGCCAATCGCATCAACGAAATCGGCCGCGAGCGCAACGAGGAATTCATTCGCATTTATGGCGGGAAGTATTCCTCGGAGTGGTTCTTCTCAAAGTTGCTGCAAGTGGTCGATGAAGCGCCCGCGGTCTATGCCGCGATGGACAAGTTCATCGAGGCGGCGGACTGGATCGTCTGGCAACTGACGGGCGAAGAAAAGCGCAATACCTGCACCGCCGGCTACAAGGGCATGTGGGTGAAAGGCGCCGGATTTCCCTCCAAAGACTTCTTCCGCGCTCTCGACCCGCGCATGGAGAACGTTATCGAAGAGAAGATCGGCAATAACTTCTATCCACTGGGCGCGAAGGCGGGGGGGTTGACGGCGGCCTGGGCGAGGAAGACGGGACTCAAAGAAGGCACGCCAGTTTCGATTGGCAACGTTGACGCTCACGTGGCGGTACCCGCTTGCACGGTGGTCGAGCCGGGCACGCTCGTAATGATCATGGGCACGTCGATCTGCCACATGCTGCTCGGAACCGAAAAGCAAATGGTCGAGGGCATGTGCGGCACGGTCGAAGACGGCATCGTGCCGGGGCTGTGGGGCTACGAGGCGGGCCAATCGGCGGTGGGCGATATCTTCGCCTGGTTCTTCGAGCACGGCGTGCCCGACTACATTCACCAACAAGCGCGCCAGGAGAAGAAGCAGGCCGCTGCGATGCTGGAGAAGCGCGCCGCGGCGCTCAAGCCAGGCGAGTCGGGGCTGCTGGCGCTCGACTGGTGGAACGGCAACCGCTCGATCCTCGTCGACGTGGATCTGACCGGCATGATGGTCGGAATGACGCTCGCCACGCGCGCGGAAGAAATCTACCGCGCGCTTATAGAAGCAACGGCGTTTGGCACGCGCACCATCATCGAGGCCTTCGATTCCAAGGGCATCAAAGTCGAGCACCTGGTGGCCTGTGGCGGCCTGCCGGAGAAGAACCAACTCCTCATGCAGATCTACGCCGACGTCACGGGACGCGATATCAAGCTGGCGGATCCGCTGCAGACCTGCTCGGCGCTGGGGGCGGCGATGCACGGCGCCGTGGCGGCGGGCGCGCCCGCGGGCGGATACGATACGATTGTGGATGCCGCCAGGCGCATGGCCAGAGTGCAGAAGCTGACCTATAAGCCGCGCAAGGAAGCACACGAAATCTACAATCAGCTCTTCAAAGAATACAGAGCATTGCACGATTACTATGGGCGCGGCGCGAACGACGTGATGAAGCGGCTGAAGGCAATGAAGAGAAGCTCTCAGTGATCCGCCGTCAGCAATCAGCGGACAAACCCTGCGACGTGTTTGCTGATGGCTGACGGCCGACGGCATATGATGATGACTCCACTCGACAAACTCCGGCGGGAAGTCTGGGAAGCCAACCTGGGCATCTATCGCGGCGGGCTGGTGACCGAGCACGCGGGCAACGCCAGCGGCATCGACCGCCGGCGCGGCTGGGTGGTGATCAAGCCGAGCGGCGTCGATTACCTCAAGATGCGTCCTACGGACATGGTCGTCACCGACCTCGAAGGCCGCAAGTTGAAGGGCAAGTGGAAGCCCTCGGTCGATTTGCCCCATCATCTTTTTCTTTACCGGCACTGCCCGGAAATCGGTGGTGTCATTCACACCCACTCGAACTACGCGACGAGCTTCGCGTTGCTCGGCCGTCCGATTCCCGTCTGCCTGACCGCTCTCGCCGACGAGTTTGGCGAGGACATTCCCTGCATGCCGTACGTTGACAACCTCGGCGACCACATCGGCGAGACGATCCTGAAATACAGGACGCGGGCGCCTTCAATCCTGCTCGGGCAGCATGGAACCTTTTCCTGGGGACCGACACCGCGCGAGGCTTTGAAGGCCGCCGTGATGCTCGAAGATGTGGCGAAGACGGTCCATCTGGCGATGCTGCTCGGCGAACCCCGGCGCCTTCCGCCCGAGGAAGTTAAGAAGTGGTGGGACCGCTACCACACCACGTACGGGCAGCCGAAGGGATCGTAGAATTCCGTGACTGTAACGGGCTGGCGGCGATCTCATGGCTCGCCGTCGTGACCGTGACTAAGGAACAACCATGAACTTCGCTCTCTTTTCTCCCCTGGGGCTTTGGCTTTTCGCCGCGCCCGACCCGCCGGGAGCCCTGCAACGGATCATCGCGCTCAATCCCATCGACTCACTCATCATCGCGATCTACTTCGTCATGGTGCTCGGCATCGGTTTCTACCTGAAGCGCTACACGAAGAGCGGCGAGGATTTCTTTCTGGCGGGTCGCGAGATGACTGCCTGGGTGGCCGGACTGAGTTTCCTCTCGGCGAACCTGGGCGCGCTGGAACTGATGGGCTGGGCGGCCTCCGCCTACCAATACGGCATTCTCGCCACCCACTGGTACTGGATCGGCGCCATTCCCGCCATGGTGTTTCTGGGCATCGTCATGATGCCCTTCTACTACATCTCCAAAACTCATTCCGTCCCCGGCTACCTGCAACTTCGTTACGGCGAGCCGGCGCGCGCGCTGAGCGCCATCTCGTTTGCGTTTATGACTGTGCTGATGTCCGGCATCAACATGTACGCCATGGCGCTGGTCATGAAAGTCGTGCTGGGCTGGAACATTCATTTCAGCATCTGGGTCTCGTCGATTACCGTCGCCGTCTATGTCGCCCTCGGTGGGTTGTTTTCGGCGATCTTCAATGAGGTCCTGCAGTTCTTCCTCATCTGGCTGGGGGCGCTGTTGATTCCGATTCTCGGGCTGATTGAAACCGGAGGGTGGAACGGCCTCGTCGCGCGCATCCACCAGAACTTTCCCCAAGGCGATTACACGCACCTGTGGCGCACCATGGGCCAGTTCACGGACAACCCCATGGGGATCCACTGGACGGGCATCGTGTTCGGCCTGGGCTGGGTGATTTCCTTCGGCTATTGGACGACAGACTTCCTCGTGGTCCAGCGCGTCATCGCCGCCAAGAACATTCGTGCCGCCAAACTCGCGCCCATCATCGGCTCCTATTTCAAGATGGCCGTGCCCTTCATCGTGATTCTTCCGGGCCTGCTGGGGCTGGGCCTCTTGCCCTTCAAACTCGTTCCGGAAAGCGCCGTACAGGCGGGCGGACACAGTTACAACGAAGTCCTGCCGCTCATGCTGGCGCGTTACTGCGGACCGGGCTTGCTGGGCCTGGGCATCACGGCGCTGATCGCGGGGTTCATGTCGGGCATGGCAGGCAACGTCAGCGCCTTCGCCACGGTGTGGACCTACGACATCTACCGGCCGTTCATCCGCCGCGCGGCCTCCGACGCGCACTACGTCGCCATGGGGCGCTGGTGCACCATCCTGGGCGTGCTGGTTTCGATCGGCACTGCTTACCTGGTGATGCAATTCAAAAGCATCATGGATTACGTTCAGGCGCTCTTCAGCTTTTTCATCGCGCCGTTGTTCGGTACGGTCCTCCTGGGCATGCTCTTCAAGCGCGTGACGCCCGCGGGCGGATTCTGGGGGTTGCTGGCCGGAACCGTCTCGTCCATCACCATGTGGGCAATGGTGAAGGCGGATCCCAATATGTTGCGCTACATCGCACTCTCACCCGACGCCAAGGACATGGCGGAGAATATGTATCGTGCGCTCTGGTCGTGGCTGATCTGCGTGGTTGTCACGGTGGCCGTGAGCGCCTTCACCCAGCCCAAGCCCGAGGCCGAACTCACCGGGCTTGTGTACGGCTGCACGGACCTTCCCAGCGAAGGCCATCTGCCGCTCTGGAAACGGCCAATCTTCTGGGGAGCAATCTCGATCGCGCTGTTTGTGATCTTGCAGGTCATTTTCTGGTAGGGTCTTAGCTGTCGCGCCGATCTATGATCGGCGGGCCATGCATTCTGAATCCCGGCGGTCAGAGACCGCCGCGACCAATTTGCGGAGACAAGATACATGTCTGAAGACCATCACATTATTCCCGTCTGGTTTTTCGTGGGTGTGCTCCTGCTGATTTACGGCGTGCTGATCGTCGGGAGCGGCATCTACCATCTCTCGACCCCGCCCTCGACCAAGCTCGGTCACCTGCATCCCGCCATCTGGTGGGGAGCCCTCCTGACTGTGATCGGTGCGGTCTACGTGTATCTGTTCAGGCCCAAGAAATCGTAACCATCGCGAGCGTCATCGTCGTCTGTCTCTGACACACGGCGGTGGCTTTCGCGCTCCTTTTATTCATCTCAATCACAAGACAATCTCTCCGGACACGCCATTCTTCGAAGATTTGCTGAGTTCTGGATGACCAGCTCGGTCGCTCGCGCGCGACTGTAGCTCCACGTCCGCCAATCGGGCTCGCTGGGCGGCGACCAGTCCCTGAGCAGACGCGTCGCAGCTATGCAGCGGTCTGTGGGCGGGAGGTTCGGGAGCACGGTGAGTAACTCCGGCACGGCGTCGGCGCTCAGCCCTGTGGCGTAATGGACGTCGAATTTGCGACCCTCGGCCAGGCGCGCGGCATTGACGCGAACAATCAGTGCGTCGGGGTTCATCGCGTGGAGCGCGCCGAGTAGCAGGAAACCCGCGACCATGGCGCCGAAGGCGAAGCGTTGGCGCTCACCTCGCAGGGCCGTCAGGGCAAACCAAACGAAGACGACCGCCAGCCAAGCCATGAACGCCGTCGGATAGAGCCGCTGCTCGGTCAAGCCATATTCGTGCTGGTAGAGCCTCATGCGCTGGAACGCCGAGGCCATAATCACGGCGAGCATTGCGAGTTGGAATCCCGCCAGCCATCGAAAGATCCGTTCTGCCTTTGCATCGTCTTTGACGAGCGCCCAATGGGCAAAGAGAAGCAGTGGGAGCACGAGGGCGGAGACCGCGACGAGTTCGAAAAAGCCCCGCCGGGCGTATTCCGAATAGGTCAGGCCGGGCGTCAAGCTCACTGACGCCGCGCCGCCAAAGAAATACCCAAATTGAACGACCACGAAAACAAGAAAAAGCAGATTGAGCAAGCCCAGTGGGACGCCAACCTCGATGATCCCGAATTCCAACCACTGCCGGCTGGGCCGCGGCACCAAGTCGCGTTCTTTTCCGAGGAGCGCGCCGCGCAGATAACCGCAGACGATCCATGCGAGAAACGCCGTCAGGAAGACGTGACCCAGGAGTTTGGTGAAATCAATATCCAGGACTTCTCTGACCAGGGAATTAAAGACGGCATCCGCGGACATCAAGAGTGCGCCGAACACCACCAGGGGAGGCACGGAGAGGAGCGTTCCCAGACTGATGGCCAGCGTGCGCTGCGAGGCTGCCTTGCCGAAGATTCGCCTCCACGGAAGATCGCCAAGGAGCAGAAAGAACGGGCCGAACGTTGCGTTGAGTCCCGCGATGATTCCTCCCGCGACGTAGTCGGTCAGATAGGCGGTGACGAGCCATCCTCCTTGCGCGCGCAGGACAATGAGCGCGAAGATCACGAGAAGTCCGAGAACGCTCAAGAGGTTGAGCGCAAGAGAATCGCGCCAGGCGAAGGTGGAAACGAACAACGCCATCAGGACGAGCAGGCCGGCGCCGCCGTTCAGAAAGGCGCGACTTCGCCAGCCCAGCGCGGCGACGAACGCCCCGAGCATCAGCACCCACAGTGCGAAGTTGATCCCCCAGGGGACGCCTCGCAGGAGAGTGTCTCCGAGAATGCCGAGCACCAGGGCGGCGGACAGAATGCGAACCCCGAGCTTGCTTGTGCCATCCATTGCGTGCGCGTCCTTGGGAGGAATTTGGTTGTTCATCGGCTTGTGACGGGTGCGGCGATGCGGCCGAAGCGCCGGTCGCGATTGCCGTATTCATCGAGCGCCGCTTCCAGGTCCGCCGCGTCGAAATCCGGCCAGAGGCAATCGGTGAAGATCAACTCCGCGTAGGCCGCTTCCCAGAGCATGAAGTCGCTCAGGCGCTGCTCGCCCCCGGTGCGGATGAGCAGGTCGACGTCCGGTGACGGCCCGCCGGAATTCGTGATATCACCGAGCAATTGCGCAAACGCCTCGTGCGTTGGCTCGATGTATTTTCTGCGCAGTTGCCGCGCCGCCTGCAGGATCGAGTCGCGCCCGGAGTAATCCAGCGCCACACGGAAATGGAGTCCCAGGCCGCCGGCGGTCTCCGACTCCGCCTCCTCCACGGCCTCCAAGAGCTGCGGTCCCAGGCGGTCGCGCCGGCCCACAACGCTGACCCGCGTTCCACTCCTCAGCCAGCGAGGCAGATCCCGGCGGAAGTACTCCTCAAAGATGTGCATCAGATTCGCTACTTCGGGCGAGGGACGATGCCAGTTGTCGCCGGAGAAGGCAAAGAGCGTGAGGGTGCCAAGGCCGAGACGTTCAGCCGCCTCGACCGTGCGGCGCACGGCTTCCGTGCCGGCGCGATGTCCCTCCTCGCGCGCCCAGCCGCGGAGAGTCGCCCAGCGCCCGCTGCCATCCATGATGATGGCCGCGTGGAGGTCGCGGAGGTTCTCGGAATGCCAAGTACTTTGCAGCATAAAGTCTCCAGACAAAAAAAGAGAGCACCGCTCAGGCGCGGGGGTTCCGCGCCGCGCGGATCAGGCTCTCCATTTCATTGAGATAACGTTCCAGGGCGTGCCGCCCGGAAGGGGTCAGGCGGTATTCGGTCTTGGGGATGCGCCCCTCGAACGATTTCGTGCAGAGGACATAACCCGCTTCCTCGAGCTTGCGCGCGTGCACACTGAGGTTTCCATCCGACGTGTTCAGCAGCTTTTTCAAGTCGGAGAAGCTGAGCGCGTCATTCACCGCCAGGGCGCTGGCAATCCCCAGGCGCACGCGCTCGTGCACGAGCGGATCGAGCAGGGGAGCGCCGGCCGCACTCTGGCGGCGCGGAGTGAGGCGAGAACGCTGTTCCTCCTGCCCTCGCGGCGTTCGATGCGAAAATGCTCTAGCCACCGTGCCTCCTCGCAATTACCCATCCGAAAATGATGTGCACCCCGCCGAAGCCCGCTGCCAGATAAGCGTTCCCCCAGGCAGCGGGAGAGAACAGCGCCGCCACGCCCAGGACCATCAGGCAGAGTCCCATCAGCGGAACCACGCGAACCGAAAACGCTCCCGCCGTCACCACTCCCACCCCGTAAAGCAACAGCCACAGACCGGCGAGGGGAGTGGTCAACCCCTGGTGATAGAGCGCGACGGTCAGGAACGCGCCCGCCAGCAGCGGCGGTGAGAGACTGAGGGCGAACTTCCGCCCGGCGCCGGAAAACATGGGGAGGTTGGCGGCGCGCGCCTTCAGGCTCACGGCGCCGACGCCGATCGCCAGCGCCACCAGTGCCGCGAGCCCCCAGGTGGCGAGCCACATCTCGATCGTGCTGGTGCGCGCGGCAATCCCGGCTGCAACCAGTGCCGCGAGGCCCATGGCCACACCGCCTTTGCCGGGCACGGCGGTGAAGGACGTCGATCGCTCCATCGTCTCGCGGATAAAGCGAAGGTTCTCCATCGCCTGATCGTCGAGCGGGCGGGCGCGCCGAAAGCCGTGACGGGGCGGAGCACAAGGCTGCATGGCCACTATCCTACACGAATGCCAATTATTGTCAAGTACTTTGTATCACAAAGTTGCTTCGCCGCCACTCTTCCGGAAAACCTGCCGTAGCGTCGGCTCGATTGCCGTACGGTTGGGCGGGGGGTTCAGTCTTCCCTGGGGTTCGCGGCGGACTTCGCGGCCATCTCGTCCGGCTTCTCGACCCAGCGACTCATGGTGTCAGGAGAGATCCGAATTTCGACGACAGAGGCTTCGTCACCTTCCAGCGAAACGATCAACATCTCGTAGTCGTCCCCGGCCGGGCGAACATAGATGAACGTCTGTTCGCCGTCGCGGCGCGAAACGACGCGTACGAGCGGCCGGAATTCCGACCCGGCAATCTGTTGCATGAATGCGTCGAAATCTCCTGCAGGGGGATTCAACGCCCGGTCCAGGTCCTCGAACACGGCAATCCTCATGTTCTTCGCATCGTCGGCGTGAAAACGGCTGGCCACCAACGAGGCAAAGCCCAGCATGCGCACGGGACCCTTGTGATAATGCGACCGCAGGCGCTCAACAATGGCATCGAACTGGCGATCTCCAGCCGTGGCGATCCCAGGTACGGTTGAGGCCAGCGCCAGCAAAATGAGAACGAAGGAAAAGCGTCTATTTCTTCGCATCCTGTCCACCAGAAGAACTTTTCGTTTTCTTGTCCTTCTCCAGGCCCATTTTGGGGATCCCCATCTTGCCTTCCAGCGAGCTGAGCTTCCCGATATCGATGGGGCCAACGATGTTCACCACCGTTAGCTCCTTGGGCTCGGCGGCCAGGATGGCAAGCCCCAGAACCTTCTTCCCGCCACTCTCGGTCATCATATAGATCTCGGAGATTTCCCCATCGTGCTTGCTGATCACTCCCACCATTCTCGACCATGAGGAAGTCGTGAGTTGGGACCGGATGGCGTCCAGATCGGCCTGGGAGTACTCACCTTCCTTGTCGAACTCGAAACTCTTCACATAGACACCTTTTAAGTCTTTGATCAGTTCGAAGGCCTCGGTATCCTCCGAGTCCTCGTCACCGGCCATAAACTTCGACGCCAGCTTCAACATCGGTTCGTCGAGGGTCACGTCCACCACCTCGGCGGCCTTGGCGGAGAGCTTGTCGAGGTTATTGATCTTCAGCCTCGGATCTTGTCCCCATGCGGACGCGCTCGTGAAGAGCACAAACAGCAGCGCGGGGCCAAGCCGGCTCATCATCCATGTAGCTTTTCTCATAAGGGCTCCCATTCCTTTCAGGTTCGAGGAGGCCGGCGGTCGGTCTCCTGCACTTTCCTCCATGTAACATTCAGTTTTCTGCTGGCAAGGTGAAGCGCCTCGATGACCTGTTTCTTGGCGGCCTCACCCTCCGCCCGCTCCTGCTGCGCGCGGCGGTAATGCACGGCGCCCAGCGTCACCAGTAAGCAAGCCGCAACCAGCGCAGCCGTCCACCCGAGCCTGGGCCAGCGGAAGAACGCAAACAAGGCCCCACGCCAGCCGGGTGTTGGCGTGGCCGCCGGTTTGATCCGCGCCAGGACTTGCTTCGCGAATCCGGGCGGCGGCTCGCGGCGTTCGAGCGCCTTGCGAAGTTCATTCTCGAGGTCTTTCATGAGTACTCATCTCCAGGGCGGATGTCACCTTCGCGCGTAGCACGACCAGCGACCGCTGCAGCCGGCTCTTCACGGTGTTGATGGGAATCTCGAGGATTTCGGCGATCTCCGCCAGTTCCAGATCTTCCTGGTATCGCAGGATGACCACCGCGCGGGCGTCCTCGGGGAGCGAGGCGACCATCCGGCGCAGGCGCTCGGAAAGCAGTGGGTCGGATCGTCCCGGCCCCACCGCAGGCTCCGGGGCATCGTCCAGCGCCAAGAGTGGCAGCAGTGGCATCCGTCGTGCCTGGTCGATACACCGACGGTGGGTCACCTGGCGCAGCCACAGCATCAAGTGCGCCGGAGATTTGATGCGCCCCAGGTTTTGATAGAGGCGAAGGAAGACCTCCTGCGCAGTTTCCTCGGCCAGCGACTGATCGTGAAAGAAGTGGTAGGCCATGCTGAAGACCATCGCCTGGTACTCGCGCACAATGTCGCCGAAGGCCGCGGGTTCCCTCGCGGCTGCCCGGGCCAGCGCGTCTTCCATCCTCTCCACCGTCGCCGTGTTCACGCTAGAGTCTCGTCCTTAATCGCTGACCCCTTCCAACCTATAGATACGCAGAGGGGGCAAAGTCGGATGCGTCAATTTTGGGGATTTCGTGGGAGGGACGCAACCTCTTGGGTGTGTGGCTGCGCACAGAACGTTGAGTGAGCCCCCAAGAGAAACGCCCTACGAGTGGCGCGGGGTCACCGAGTGTCAACCGGCGGCGTGGGCACTTAAACTTCCGGAATGCCCAGATCCTTGCTGCCCAGCGGCGACATCTTGAGCTCGGGGGCGTACTGTTCGAGCAGCTCGAGGGCGCAGCGGGCGCGGTGGACGCGCTCGCGGGCCATGTTGACGGCCAGATCCTCGATGTGCCGGCCACAGGGATATATGTCGGGCGCATTGCGCAGGCCGAACTTGAGATAGACGGGCGCCGCCACGCGGATGAGCTGCATCATTTCGTAGTAGCGCACGAAGCCACCGAAATTGTCGGGCACCTCGATGTAGATATCGATGGGAATCCCGACGGCCTGGCGCAGGGCGCCCGCCTGCGCCGGGGTCAGGTCGGTGGGAATGTTCATGGTGTTGACCCCGGCGCGCTCGAAGAGCTTGGCGGTGGCGGGGTTGGCGGCGGGCAGGGTCACGGAACTCTTGATGACCAGGTTCTTCGGAAGCTCACCCTTTTTCTTCATCTCGCTCAGGACCCAGATCAGCCCCAGGTCGGCGGGCAGCACACTGCGAATGCCCAGTTCGCAGGCGCGCTTCACATCCTCGATCGCGTAGACCAACTGGTCAGCGCCGCGATGCTGGAGTCCGATGACCTTGCCGGCGGCCGAAGCGGTCTGCGCGCCGGTCTCAAAGGTCGCTCGCGGGCCAACGAAAAGGCAGACCTCGATCCGCTGGTCTGCGCCAATGCGCGCCATCTCGGAGATTTCCCTCCGCGTGAGCAGCATGATCCCGCTGCCCTCGCTGACGCGATGCACAGGAACTTGAAGTTCTTTCGCCGCTGCCAACACCTCGCGGAAAACGCGCGGCCCTTCCACGCTGGGAATTTCGAAGCGCCAGTACCCGCCATCGGGAAAGCGCTTATTGCTCGGCTTGAGCGCGTGATTGTCTTCCGAGGGCAAATCGAGCTTATTGAGAAATTGTTGGGTTTTTTTCATGTTCAACCCTCAATCGAACTTATGGGGGCAACGCATCGGGTCGCCCCTGAACCCGGATCCTGCCCTTCTACTGCGTATACTTCATATAGACCGTCCGTGACTCGGTGTAGAAGTCGAGGGCCAGAGGGCCCTGCTCGCGCATGCCGAAACTCGATTCCTTGGTGCCGCCGAAGGGCAGTTGATATTCTACGCCCGCTGTCGGCAAGTTGACGGTGATCAGTCCCGCGTCGATGCGGTTGATGTACTGATGAATGCGCGTCACGTCGCGCGTCACGATGGAAGCGGATAAGCCGAAGCGCGCGCTGTTGGCGAGCCGCATAGCGTCCTCGAAATCATTTGCGACCATCAGGGCCAGCACCGGGCCGAAGACTTCCTCTTGCGCGATGCGCATCGTGGGGACAACGTCACCAAAGATCGTCGGCTCGATGAAGTAACCCTTTTCGTAGATGCCGCCCGCGAGGCGATTGCCGCCGCAGAGGAGCTTCGCGCCTTCTTTCTTCGCGATATCGATGTACATCAAATCCGTTTCGAGCTGGCTCTGGTCAACCGCCGGGCCCATGTCGATGCCGGGATCGAGGCCGTTCCCAACTTTCATCTTTTTCGTCTTGGCCACCAGGATCTCAACCAGTTGATCGTATACCGCCTTCTCGATCACGGCGCGGCTGCACGCCGTGCATTTCTGGCCGGTGGAGAAAAACGCGCCGTTCACCAGAATGTCAGCGGCGTAGTTAAGATCGGAATCTTTGAGCACGATGGTCGGGTTCTTGCCGCCCATTTCGAGCTGCACGCGGATTTTGCGCTTCACCACGCGATCGTAGAGCTTGTTGCCGACCTCGCACGAACCGGTAAATGAGACCGCACGCACGGCGGGATAGTCCACCAGCGTGTTGCCTACCGCTCCGCCCGAGCCCGTGATGTAGTTGATGGCGCCGGCGGGAACCCCCGCCTCGTGCAGCGCCTCGACCAGACGATAGGCGGAGAGTGGCGCGAGCGACGCGGGCTTGATGACCACCGCGTTGCCACCGACGAGCGCCGGGGCCATCTTCCATGCAGGAATGGCGCTGGGAAAATTCCACGGCGTAATCAGCGCCACGACACCCAGGGGTTTGCGCATCGTGTAGCAGAAGACATTCTCGCGCTCGGAAGGAATCTGATAGCTGAACTGCCGCGAGCCCTCGCCGCCAAAGTAACGGAAGATGTTGATGGCGCGCTTGACCTCGCCCTTCGCTTCCGGGAGAGTCTTGCCCTCCTCGCGCGTCATCTCCTCGCCGAGCTTGGCGAGGCGGCTCTCCAGAATCTCCGCCGCCTTGAAGAGATATTCTCCGCGGCGCGGGGCCGGCAGCGCTGCCCAGGCGGGCTGGGCCTTCGCGGCGGCCTCGCAAGCTTTCAGCGTATCTTCAGCTGTCGAGGACTGGAAGTGGCCGACAATCTCATCCGTGTCCGCGGGGTTGATGTTGGGAAACGTCTTCTTCGCCTGGCACTCGACCCACTGCCCGGCCACATAATTGCGAAACACTTCCGGCATAATTCCTCCATCGATCAGGTCTGACAAGGCGGCTTCGGCTCCGGTGAGGAAGCCATTATCGTCATGGCTGTCGAGAGGTGTCAAGCCGACGCGCGACGGGAGAGGTTGTGGTTTGAAGTAAGGATGAAGCTTCGGTTAAGATGTGCCGGGACGATCACACACGAAAGGTGAACTATGAGAGTTCGATCTGCTCTCGCTGTCACGATGATGGTCATCTTCACCCTCTGTTCCAAATCGTCGGCGAAGGACTACGACACGGTGGAGATGGCAGCCGCGCACCTGGGCGGGATGAAGGTAGGTTTCAATATCATCCTGCCGCGCGACTACGCCACATCGACGCAGCGCTACCCGGTGCTTTACCTGCTCCACGGCTACACGGATCATTACCCGGCGTGGGTGACTTACTCGCGAATCACCGACTGCGCGCGGGGTTACGACGAAATTGTCGTCATGCCGGAAGGCGACAACGGCTTCTACACCAACAGTTATGCCGACAAGAATTTGGCGTGGGAAGATTTCATCCTCCTCGACCTGATTCCCTACGTGGACGGCCACTACCGCACGGTGACTTCCCGCCAGGGACGCGCCATTGCCGGCCTCTCGATGGGCGGTTACGGAGCGATGAAGATCGGCCTCAAGCACCCCGAAATGTTCGCCGCCGCGGCGAGCCTGAGCGGGGCGATGGGCGCCGCGCGCTCGAGCCACCGGCCCATTGACGATCCGGTGTTTCGAAAGCTCATCGAAAGCGTGTACGGGCCGCCGGATAGTCCGACGCGTGCTGCGGAAGACCCCTTCGAGCTGATCAAGAACGTGCCTGCGGATTTGCGCCCGCAGATCTATTTTTCCGTCGGTTCCGAGGACTTTCTGCTGGGGGAGAACCGCGAATTCGCCAAGCATCTTTCCGAGCTGAAGGTTTCCTACCAGTACCGCGAGTTTCCCGGCAAGCACGAATGGCCGGTGTGGGACCGCGAGATTCAGGTGGTGCTGGCGCTCCAGGCGCCGGTGATTGGGGCAACGAGCGGTGGAACCGAATAGGGGGGTTTCAAACCCTCCCCTACAGTGAACGCACGCGCTGCTCGCGCTGCTCGGCTGAGGACATCAGGGCCACCGCGTACTGGAATCCCGCCAGGCACCCGCGCATCACCGCCAAGCTGCGATAGTAGTCGTTGTACCGGAAGCCCGTTTCCCCCCGCCACATCGGAAACTGATCGCAGGCCTTCAGCCATTTCTCATAGACGGGGCTGATGTCGAGATAGGTGTCAGCCTGAAAGTTGACGATGTCCTCCCAGTTTTCCGCAAAGAAGAGCTTGCCGATGTTGTGTGCTGGCTGTTGCCTTTCGATGGCGGCGAGCCCCGCATAGAAAACCGCGTCGCGCACCACGCCGTAGCAGTTCTGATGGTCCTTGTGCCAGCTTCCACTCCAGTGGGTGACGACGATGGCAGGCTTGAACTTTCGGATCACGTCGCAAACGGCGAGGCTCGCTTCGTCGTTCAACGGCACCTCCGCGTCGGGATAGCCGAGGAACGCCGTCTCGGCACCGAGGAGGGAGGCAGCCTTCTGGGTGGCGGCGCGCTGCATTTCGCCATACTGCTTGGGAGGAATCGTCTTGTGCCCGCGCTCGCCGAGCGAGAGGCTGAGGAAAGCGCCTTGGCCGCCGTTGGCAATATGCTGGGCGACCGTCGCGCCCATCGTGAATAGAGCGTCGCCGGGGTGGGCGGCGATGGCGAGGATGGTAGAGGGCATGAGCTCCTCCGGGCAGAAAAGAAAATCAAAGGGCAAAAGGCAAAGGACGAAGGACTAAGGACGCAATCGAACTCGGCCGAGGTCAGCGTGGTTCTTTGTACTTCGTGTTTAGTCCTTTCTGAATACTACTGCCTCGGCACCACCGGCAGCACGAGCGCCGACGGGTGGTCGCGATCATGGTAAATCGTGTTGGCCGCCTTCACCATCCGGGTCGAATTCGCCTGCGGCTCGCCGGTATTCAGGTTGCGGTCGAAGCGCGGGAAGTTCGAGCTGGAAACTTCCAGGCGCAGCTTGTGACCTGCCTTGAAGACGTTGCTGGTGGCCCAAAGATCAAGGGCGAGTTTGTACGTCTCGCCCGGGTTCAGGAATTCGGGCTTCTCCTGCGAATTGCGATAGCGCGCGCGCAGGATTCCTTCCGTGAGGTTCTGGGCAAAGCCGTTGGGCCAGACGTCGACGAGTTTGCCGGTGAAGTCCGTATCGACGGTGGAGGAGCTGGCGAAGAGCTCCAGACTCAGTGGGCCGGTGACCTCAAAATCCTCTTTGAACGCCGGCGTGGTGAAAACGAGCACGTCGTCGCGTGCTTCCGCGGGGCGTTGATCTCGCGGACCGGGCGCAAGATGAGTGGCGTCGCAGCAGAGCGGCCCGCCGATGGTGGGCACAGGTTCAGCCGGATCGTAAACGAAGTGATCGGCAGGCTCGGCTTGCGGGCTGTTGGTCGTGAGCGCCCCTTCGCCGGAAAGCGTGTTGGCCTTGCCGGCGGAGTGGAGGAAATAGCGGGCCGCGCGGGCGCGCGCCAGAGGCCATTCCGCCTCCTCGCGCCACTGATTCGCGCCCATCACAAATATCTTGACCGGTTTCTCGCCGGCCGTGCCGTTGTCAATCCCTTTCAGCAGGTAATCGTACCAGCGCAGCATGATGGCATCGAGGTCGAATTCCGCCTCGGGTCCGAAATCGACCTCGCCGATTTTTCTTCCTCCGCCCGCGTGGCCGCCGATGATCACTAGCAAGCGCTGCCCGTTGCGCGCCGCCTCGCTCCCACCCTGGGCCTTGATGCCCAGGTAGTTTCGCAGCGACCCGCCCTGAAAGATGTCGTACCACGCCGCCACGTGGTAAATGGGCACCGTGACCTTCGCAAAATGCTCCTCAATGGACCACTGCTTCCAGTAATCATCGTAGTTCGGATGGGCAAGCCAGTCGGTGAAGTATGGCGCGAGCCGTTCAGTGGCGCCCAAGTCAAGCAACGGATACTCCAGCAGGGGCAATTTCCCGGCCCACAGCAAGGCGTTGGAATTCTCCCGGACGAACCGGTCGTGGGTGTCCTGAGCGAGTCCGGAAGTCCACGATTCGTTGAACCACTGCTCGAACGCTCCGCCCTGGTAGGTCCAGTTCTCGTGGTAATTCGAGGCCGTCACGACGGGAAAGATTCCTGCGAGATGGGGCGGGGCAGCGATGGCCGTGAGCATCTGCGTGGCGCCAACGTACGATCCGCCGAACATGCCCACCTTGCCGTCCGAGTAGGGCAGCGCCGCGGCCCACTCGACCGTGTCGTAGCCGTCATTGGATTCGTGCTTGAAGGTGTACCACTCGCCCTCGGAGGTGAAGCGCCCGCGCACGTCCTGGAAGATCACGACGTAACCGCGCGCCGCGGCCTTCAAGCCGAAGTCCAGCGCACCTCGTTTGTCGTAAGGAGTGCGCTGAAGCAGCACCGGAAACTTCCCATCAGCCTTGGGCCGGTAAATATCGGCCCGCAGTGTGACACCGTCACGCATCTTCGCCGCCACGCCGTGCTCGATCACGACGTCGTAGCGTTCACCCGCTCTCACCTGACCAGCAAGAATCGCCGCACCCACCAGTAGGATAGCAGCACGCCTGTTCATGAAGACTCCTCCTCGGGAAAATCGAAAGCGTTGGGATTATCCGCGGGCAACTGGCAATTATCAAGTCGCGGCGCCGCTCCGGCCGGGAATCGTCGCGGCGAGCGGCTCCAGAACCACTGTCAGCACAAGGGCGAGACCGATCCAGAACCTTTTCATGACGCGTTTCCTCCCTGCTGCGGATTCCGGGCAGCGCCCATTGTTGGCTTCTCCGACAGCTTATAGCAGGCGGCCAGAGTTCATGTTCTGAAACGCCGTTGGGTGGGATTCTTGATTTTCCGCTGCTACCTCATTACCATGACTGCATCGCTCGACAAAAGAGATCGGAGAGGAAACTCATGACCATCGGGGCTCGATTCTGTCTAAAATTGCTTGTACTCGGCTGTGTCGCCTCGGCTTTTGCCTTTCAGGCGGCTGCTCCGCCCAGCGGCAGCGCGATCTTCAAGCGGCGCTGCATGATGTGCCACGGCGCGGACGGCAAGGGATTCCCCACCGTCAAGACCCCGGATTTCACCGACCCCAACTGGCAGGCGTCCATGAAAGACAAAGACCTGATGGACACCATCAAAAACGGCAAAAAGGATACGCACATGCCGGCCTTTGGCAACACGCTCTCGGAAGACGAGATCAAGGCCGTCATCGGTCACATCCGGTCCCTGAAGGCCGCGAAAAAGTAGGCTTTGATTCTCATCGTTTTGGCGTTCGTTTTGTCCCGCCAAGGGATTACGTTGGGTTGAGGAGATATCCATGGACAAAGTGCGAGTGGGTTTGATCGGGGGCGGATTTGTCTCGGACATTCACGCCGAGGCGTTCCAGGAAGTTCCGGAGGCGCAACTCGTAGGAGTCTGCAACGCTTACGAGCCCGCGCTCGCGCCCTTCGCCGCCAAGTGGAAGATTCCCTTTACGACCACGGACTATCGGAAGCTCGTCGAGCGCAAGGACATTGACATGGTCGTGCTGGGGATCCCCAACGACCTGCACGAGAAGGTGGCGGTGGCGGCGGCCGAAGCAGGAAAACAAGTTGTCGTCGAGAAACCGCTCGCACACACGCTCGAGTCGGGCCAGGCGATGGTGAAGGCGGCGAAGAAACACAAGGTGAAATTGATGTACGCCGAAACCCTCTGCTTCTCGCCCAAGTACGGCCGCGCCAAGAAACTGGTGGAAGAAGGCGCGGTGGGCAAGCTCTACATGGTGAAGCAGGGCGAGAAACACTCCGGGCCGCATTCCGACTGGTTTTACGACATCCAGCGCTCCGGCGGCGGCGCCATCATGGACATGGGCTGCCACGGCATCGAGTGGGCACGCTGGATGTATGATAAGCCGCGCGTGAAGAGCGTGACCGCGCATTGCCAACACGTCTTTCATCAGCGCACCAAAGGCGAGGACAACTCCGTCATCCTCGTGGAGTTCGAAGGCGGCGGCATCGCCGTCATCGAAGATTGCTGGGTAAAGCACGGCGGGATGGACGACCGCGTCGAGATTTTCGGCACCCAAGGCGCCATCTACTGCGACCTGCTGCACGGCAGCTCGATGGAAACCTACAGCCTCGACGGCTATGGCTACGCCATGGAAAAGGCGGGAGAGACCAAGGGCTGGACGTTTACCGTCTTCGAGGAATCCCACATCTACGGCTTCCCGCACGAGATGCGGCACTTCACGCAATGCGTCTTGAACGACCAGCCGCCGCGCGAGACCGGCGAAGACGGCGTCGCCGTGCTGGAGATCATCTACGCCGCCTACGAGTCCGCCGGCACGGGCAGGAAAATCACCTGGCCCTACAAGCCCAAGAAGCCAGGCGATGTTCCGGTCAACCTCTGGCTGAAGACGTAACGAACTGTAGCGCCGGTCTGGGACCGGTGGTCTCGAGGTGGCACGGGCGTCTCGCCCGTGGTTCACCCGTCAGCCGACGGGTGCCATGCCGCTCATAGGGCGGCGCTACAGCTTACAGTTTCACAAACCACAGCTTAGGGTCGGTGGCGCGCACACGCGCTTCAAGCAGGCCCAGTTCCCGCTGTGTGATGTTGGTTCCCTACACCAGGGAGACCGGCCTGGAAGATGCCATACAGCGCTGTGCAATCATGCCTAGCGGCCCGCAGAAGCAGGTCCTTGGTTACTTCGAGCATGTTGTCCTCCGCGGGCGGGATGAAGGGGGTTTCAGGCCAGGATGTGAGAATAAGGCTTGCCTATCGCCGACGGGGCTCGTGCTATAATCCCGCCACGAAGTTGGAGTTGTAAGGACCGCCTGAATAAGTGGAAACGAACCCGCAGTCGCACGAGCGGATGGACGACGGGGATCAACGCAGCAACCCTATCGTTGAACTGCGCGGCGTCAGCAAGCGCTACGGCGAGCAATTCGCGCTGGAGGATTTCTCGTTGCAGGTTCGCCGCGGCGAGTTCCTGACCCTGCTCGGTCCGAGCGGCAGCGGCAAGACCACCATCCTGCGCCTGGTCGCCGGCTTCGAACAGCCGCTAGCCGGCCAGATCTTCCTCGGAGGCCGCGACGCTTCCGACGTTCCCCCTTACGTGCGCGACGTCAACACGGTTTTCCAACACTACGCGCTGTTCCCGCATCTCGACGTCTTCCACAACGTGGCTTTCGGCCTCGAGCAGATGAAACAGCCTCGAGAGGAGATTCGCCGTCGCGTCAAAGCGATCCTCGAGATGGTGGAGTTGCCGGGAAAAGAGGACCGCTACCCGAATCAACTGAGCGGCGGCGAGAAGCAGCGGGTGGCGCTGGCGCGCGCCCTGGTGCTCGAGCCGGCCGTGCTTCTGCTCGACGAGCCGCTCGGCGCGCTGGATGAGAAACTACGCAAGCAGATGCAATTCGAACTCAAGCGGCTCCACGAACGGCTCAAAATCACCTTCATCTTCGTGACCCATGACCAGGAGGAAGCGCTGGTGATGTCGGACCGCGTCGCCGTGCTCAATCGCGGGCGGCTGGAGCAGTTGGGCGCCGGGGAAGAGATCTACGAGCGGCCGCGCACGCGCTTCGTGGCGGAATTCATGGGGGTGGAAAACTTTTTCGAGGCCACGCTCGCCGAGCACACCGCCAGCGAGACACGGTTTGAGGCGCGGTCGGGGCTGCGCTTGTGGGCAGGCAATTCCAACGGCCTCGCGGCGGGCGCCGCAGCCACGCTCGCCGTCCGACCGGAAGCGATTCGGGTCTCCCTCTCCGCGCCCGTTCCCGCCCCGCCTAACGCCCTGGCGGGCGAAGTGGTGGAAGCAATCTACGAAGGCGGCAGCCGCCGCTGGGTGGTCGAGCTGGCGACGGGAGAACGGCTGATCGTGCGCGACGCGACCTCCGCGAATGGCGGCTCGCCGATCATCACCCGCGGCGCACGCGTTCACCTCTCGTGGAATTCCTGCCAAACCCTGGTTTTCCCTACGTAGAGGAATGTTCTGGTCTGTTGCTCTCGCACCAGGCTGTGCCGTCCTCGGCAAGTGCGAACACGGCTGCCATTTCCCCACCCTCTCCCCCGGGGAGAGGGTGGTCCGTCTGCCGACGGAGGGGACCGCGTGAGGGCGGTTGCCGCCCAGGCGGACACCTGGCTTCTGACTCCTGTTCTTCCCATAGCTTTTCACGCGCCCCCATCGTATGATGGAGCTATTCCAAATCCGGCGTGTGAGTCGGAATCTGCCCAAACGAAGAGGATTTTGTTTATGACTGACAGGAAATACCGCCAGCGCGGATACCAGGACTCCGGCCACGACCGCGAGCCGCGCGAAAAACGCCCACAGGGGCCGCGCCCCGAGCGGTTCGGCCCGCGCACTCCCAACATGCCCGGCAAGCGCGAGGTGATTCGGTGCGCCTCCTGCGCCACCATCCTCCCCCCAGGGCTCGATATGAACGGCAAGTGCCTGAAGTGCGGCTTCGAGCTGCATAGCTGCAAGATGTGCGCCTACTTCGATACCTCGGCGCGCTACGAATGCACCCAGCCCATCACCGCGCGCCTCCCCCGCAAAGACGTCCAAAACCATTGCAAGCACTATATGGTCCGCTCCACCGTGGAGCGCGAGACCTCCTCCTCCCGCCCCCTCGACGCCCGCGCCGCCTTCGAGAACCTGTTCAAGAAGTGAATTTGTAGCGCAGATTCGTTCTTTAACTCTGCGGGTTTTTTCTGCTGCCTTGCTTTCCGTGAATTGCGACATGCATTTGACGTGTCGCGCCAGTGGCCTATAAGATAGCGCCTGTGTTTAAGTGCCCCCATTGCGGGAGGCAAATCCCGGATCGGATGGTTGTGGCATACTCGGGTCGTATTGGCGGGAGGAAGACGGCCCTCCGCGGTGCCGAGTATTTTCGAAAACTCCAATCACTGCGCAAGCGACATCGTGGTGGGCGCCCCAAAAAAGCAAAGACCTGACAGTACTGCTGTGGTCAAGAGAGTCAGGGGAAAATGACGCGCGAAAAAGAAAAGAACGGCACGGGGCGTCCGCGGGTTAAGACCCGGCATGGCATCGGCGAATGGTACGGCAAGTCATTTATCCGTCTTTCGGCGGAGGAACGCCGCGATCTGGCGCGCGTCCAGGCGCTTGAGAAACGCCAAAGGCCCGAATTCGCATGTCCTTTCAGGAGCACGCCGACGAATCAAATCCTCTGCACTAAGCCAGGCGGCGTATGTTCGTTGCGCCTCTATGAACTGGATGAGAAGACTGGGCAAGTTTCCGCCTCCGACAGCGAAGGTAAGCCCCTTGTAACCATTTGCCCCCACCGCTTCAAGCAAGGAGGGTTGATCTTCACGTGGATCTCCGAGACACTTCTTCAGTCCCGTGAACCACTCATAGTTGGCGAAGTGGGATTCCTGGAGCAAGAAATTGTACCCACGCGAGGCAGCGCCAGAGCTGTCGATGCCGAGGACGTAGGAAGAATTGACAATGTATTAATCCATCCGAGCAGGGACCCCTTGCACTGGAACGCTCTCGAGATTCAAGCGGTCTACTTCTCCGGTCCGTCGATGAGCAAGGAATTTGCCGCGATCAGGAAATCTCGCGGGAAGGGGATCCTTTTCCCAGCCGCCATCCGCAGGCCTGATTACAGGAGCAGCGGACCGAAGCGTCTTATGCCACAACTGCAGACTGAGGCCCTGTGACTTCGCAGGTGTGGGAAGATGGGTAGAAAGCCTTGCCTTCTCTGTCCCAGGTTCGTCTCGTCTTGGAGGCTAAAAGTTGATCAGTGAGCTTCCAGAAGTTCTTCCTGAGTCTCTCCCGCCGTTCCCTCCCAGTCGCAAGAAACGCACTCGGCCTCGTTGCCCTCGTCCCACTCCATGTCTCCGTCAATCTCGGTCCCATTGGCGTACACAATCACGCTCGTGCGAACTCCGAAAATCCGGACGTTCCCTTTGCACTTGGGACATCGCCACATTTAGTCCTCCGAGAAGACGACTAAGCAAGTCCCCAACAGATTAAGCGGTCTCGGCCCGATTCTCTCGCCGGAATTCTTCTAATGCAATCTGAAGTACTTGTTGAAGGTGCTTTGCCCTCTTAGCCCGTGTATCACGACTGAGCAGCCACGCAATGAAGTGGCTCAATAGGTCCTTGAGATCGATGGTTTCTAGAACTTCGGCCTCAGACAGCTCCCCTATTTCTTGTGTAACCCTGGGACGCACCAGCACACGCTTGGTCCCGGGAGCCTTTTTCAAGTCCCTTCGGAGCTTTTGCATGCTCTCGTCAGTTGTCACTTGGTAGATTGCCTCTCCACCGACGAAGTCCATTCCACCGTCGTTCGCATGAGTCGTGGAGAACCGTTGGAGTTGGAAACCAAAGGTACGAAAGTATTCGCGAAGAACGGCGAATGACACAACCTCAAACATTTCGCCGCGGTTTCCAGACAACTGCGAGAGGTATGTATCGACGAGTGCGTATCGTTCAGACACGCACTGCCTTGGGAGAGAACATGCCTGTTCAAGCTTCTTAATGGCCGCTTGGCGTTGTTCGAACGCGGACCGCAATGACCCCACAAGCTCGTCATGGAGATGATCGAGCTCTTCAACGCTTAATCCAGCAAGAAGTCCTTGGCGAATCTTGTACCTGTCACCTTCAAAATCGAGGAATCCGCGTTTCCCTAAGCGACGGTCTATGTACGTAGAGTGGTATTCGCTCTTGATGTATCTACCAGCCAACTGGTTAAAGCCGGACGCAATCTCTTTCTCGGTCAGGCCGCTCGCTCCCTTGCCCTTCTTGGCGGCGCGGATGTGATCGACCAAAATTGGGATGGCCACTCCGAGGACGGTTCTCTGGCCCAGATGCTTTCGAAGAATTGTGCAGATGTTCCTTGCGGGGTGCTGCGGCGAGGAATTCAAGAGGTCAGGCTCCTTCACATGTGGGATGAATTATGATGGACTGTGCGCCGCACAAGTAGCTCAACACGCTCCCGCAACGATGGTGTAATCGAGGAAAGCCAGAGCCTTACGTAGGGAACGAGCCAAGTCTTCCCACCCGGATAGCGAAACGGACTCCGCTGTGGAACCGAGGCCACATTTACCACGCGGCTCGCGAAAAGGGAGACGAAATCCTTACCCATCTGGTATCCCTCTCATACACCGTTCCACACTAGAAAGCAAGGAGGCGAAAACTATCTTAACAGCAAGCCTTGTTGTTTGTCAACTATAATTCGCGGGCGGCGCATCTATAAGGTCATCGGCGTTGTCAAGCGCCGCCCGAGATCACCGGGGCTGAAGCACCAGCGGATCCACATAGAACGCGAATTTCCCGGCTTGCAGGTCGTAGGCTTGTTCCAAGGCCTCGGCGCGGGCCTCGGGGAACAGAGAGTTCTCAGCAACATCACCGAACCCATGGGATTCGAGCAAACGGGTTTCGGCGGCTTCCTGGGTCTCGATCCGTGAGCCTTTGCGGATGTGCAAGGGGTGAACGCCGGCGCGAACCAGTTCCGGGCAGATCATGAGGAAGCGGTGACACTCCAGCGGGTCTTCTTCCGCGCACATTAGCGCCAGCGGGCGTTGTTCCGATTCCATGAGCACGCGATCCAGGCCCGACCTGAATGCGTACGAATTTCTCCGCACACGATAATCCACCAAACCGTCGGGACGGTACGCTGCCGGGTCATCCGGCCGCCCGCCCAATTCCTCGCCCAGGAACAGGTAAGAGATCCTCTCGTTTTCGAGGGATCTCTCCAAGACTTGCTGGCTGAATTGAGGAAAACGGGCGCTTTGCGGACGGCTGCGCACATCCACCACTAGCTCGACCGCCCCGCTTTTCAGGAGCTTCAGGAACTCGGTGAAATCCAAATTGGAGTGCCCCACCGTCGAGAGCACCCGCGGGCTTGGTGGCACACCTTGCGATGGGACGGGCAAGAAGAGCAATACCTCCTCGTTATCTTCCATCATACTATAGTGCGCGCGTCAACTCACGATGCGGCTGCGAGCGCCATGGTCGCTAAGGATACGGCTTTTCCCCTCACCCGGTCCGACAAGTCGGACCACCCTCTCCCCTCCGGGGGCGAGGGGCGGAATCCACAAACGTCTCCGTCTCCCCTCGCCCTGGGGGAGAGGGGCGGGGGTGAGGGCGCGCCGCCGTCAATCAGCTAAGGGATTACAAAGCAACTCCGCGCAACCGGCCTTGCGCCCGGTTGTAGCGGCGGTGTCTCACCGCCGAAGCAATCGAAAGCCGAAAGGCGACGATGGGGACATCGCCGCTACAGTAGGGGAGCCCTGCGGGCTCCCGCGGACCGTGACCCAAATGGTGCAGGGCAGGAGGGCCAAGCCCTCCCCTACGAATGAACGAGGCGCGCCTTACCGAGCGGCGCTTAACCTCCCGCATTCAGCCACCCGAAGAGCAGAAAACCGGGTCGGACATAATGTCTATAAGTGTTTTCTAATGAACATTTTGTCCGGCCCCATTCAACCCCTATTTTCGACCGTTCGCTGCCAACTGCCCCCGCTTCGAAGTCCGCCGATTGCCACAAAGTCGCGCGCAGGCCTACGATGCGCATGGTTCGAGCAAGCCCTCGCAAACTCGCCGGACCCGTTGAGCTCGCCACATTCATATCGCTTCGCACCAATTTGGTGCACGCACTTATCGCTTCATATCTGACTTCTTGGGGGAAGCATGGGGATCCTTACCGTCGAGCCGAAGTCTAAGCCGCGCTCGAAATCCGAGTTCCAAGTCATCCAGCCGGAAACCACCTTCACCGGCGCGCCGATCAAGCCGTTGGACAAGGGCCTGCCGAAGTGGACCGAATCGCTCTGCCCGGAATGCCTGAAGGTCATTAGCGCGCGCCTGTTCGAAGAGAATGGCGCTGTCTTCATGGAGAAGACCTGCGCCGAGCACGGCGACTTTCGCGACAAGATCTACTCCGACGCGCGGCTCTACCTGAAGATGGAGCAATTCGAATTCGGCGACAATCGCGGCCTCGAAAACCCGCAGCTCCCCGACGGCATCAAATGCCCCGACGATTGTGGCATGTGCTCGCTGCACTCTTCGCACACCGTGCTCTCCAACGTTGACCTGACGAACCGCTGCAACCTGACCTGCCCGGTCTGCTTCGCCAACGCCAACGTGCAGGGCTATCTCTACGAGCCGTCGTTCGAGCAGTTGCGCGGCATGCTGCAGACGCTGCGCGACCAGCGCCCCACGCCCAACCGCGTGGTGCAATTCTCGGGCGGCGAGCCCACCATCTATCCGCGCTTCCACGACGTGCTGCGCATGGCGACGGAAATGGGCTTCACGCACATTCAGTGCGCGACGAACGGCATCGAGTTCGCCAATCTGGAATTCGCCCAGAAGTCGCACGAAGCTGGCCTGCACACTCTCTACCTGCAATTCGATGGCGTGACCGACGAAGTCTATCTGCGCACGCGCGGCGTCCGCCTGCTCGAGAAGAAGCTGGCGGCCATCGAGAACTGCCGTAAGGCGGGATTGAAGATCATCTTCGTTCCCACCATCGTCAAGGGCGTTAACGACCACGAAATCGGCGCGATGATTCGTCTCGCCATCGACAACGTCGACACGGTCAGCGGCTTCAGCTTCCAACCCGTCTGCTTCACCGGGCGCATCAACCGCCGCGAGCTCGAGGCCAAGCGCTTCACGCAGTCCGACCTCGCACACTGCGTCGCCGACCAGACCGGCCTTACCGACAAGTATGAGGACTGGTTCCCGCTCTCCTGCACGTCGCCGTTCTCAAAATTGCTGACGGGCCTGCAGAATTTCAACCGACCCAACCTCACTGCGCACCCACACTGCGCCATGGGGACTTACCTCTACGTCGATACCACGACGAAAAAGGCCGTGCCCATCACGCGCTTCTTCGACATGCCCGCCATGCTGCGCCAGATCGATCTGCTGGCGCGCCAGGCAGCGGGCGCGAAAATCAAACTCTTCACCAAGATCAACGCCTGGCAGAAACTGCGCAAGTTCTACCGGCCCGAGTTTGCGCCGCCGGGCCTCAGCTTCGAACGCTTCCTCCAAACCCTCCAGGGTATGACCGACCACAGCTACGGCCGCGGTAAGGGCGATGGCACGTTTACCTACAAGACCCTGCTCGTCGCCGGCATGCACTTCATGGACGCATATAACTACGACATCGAGCGCGTCAAGCGCTGCGTGATCCATTACAGTGCGCCCAATGGCATGGTCTACCCCTTCTGCACCTACAACTCCGGCCCCTGCTACCGCGAAAAGGTTGAGAAGGAATTTTCGACCCCGTTCGATTTGAAAGCGGCCAAGGCTTCGCCCTCGAACGGGAATGGCAACGGCAACGGCCTGGTGCAAGTCGATGACTAGAGCAACGTGAATATGTATTGTATGTTATATATTCTATCTATAGCCCCCTTTATTGTCGTGTGCCGTGCTGCTGCCATTCCAATGTTCTTCGTTCACTCGTGGAGCGTATCGAGCACTTCTGCTATGATAAGAGATGTGTCCTCCTGGGATTAAGGGTCTATGGCTTGGAGCCTCAGTGTCTAGTAGTTCGACTTGCCCGCCATGGCTGCAAGTAGTTGACAGGGGGGAGAATCTAGCGATAATGCGGTCTGGACTGGGTCTTTGGACCAATGGGATTAGCCATGCCAAACATTATGGATGAGGTGGCCACCTTTCCCGAGTCACCGCGCGTCATTTACAATAGGAACCCCTTGGAAGAGGTGATCTGCCAGCTGAAGTTTCCCCCTATACTTCGAATAGAGTCGGAGAGTCCTGCAGCTTTTCAGGAATCCATTCGGGAGCGATATCCACTTTTCAGCGAAAAGCCGCGTGAGAGGCTGCCTGTTCCCGATGAAATTGCAAAGCTCATTGCAGAGAACGTTCCTTTGACTCTGGCAAACCCCTCGTACGAATTCGCCAGTGCCAACGCAGCCTGGAAAGTCACCCTCACTCGGGATTTTCTTGCCCTGACCTCGACCAAGTACCAAAAGTGGGAAGAGTTTCGGGAACATTTGGAAATACCCCTGAATGCCCTTACACGAATCTATGCGCCGTCCTTCTATACTCGGATCGGTCTTCGATACAGAGATGTCATAAAGAGGTCGGAGCTAGGGCTTGCCGGGGTTGGGTGGGGTTCCCTGTTGATGCCCCATATCACGGGAGAATTATCGGTCAAGGAGATTGCCCCGAGGATCAAACATGTGGCGCGCGAAACAGTCATAGCATTGGAGGATGAGACGAGTAAGGTGCGTATCCAACATGGTTTGGCCCGCTCGGGAAAAAACGGAGAGCAATGCTACGTGGTAGACAGCGACTTCTTCCGAAGTCAAAGAACGGAGACTGGAAATGTCATTCAAGTACTTACAATCTTCAACAGACAGGCAGGACGACTTTTCCGTTGGTGCATCACCGATCAATTGCATGAGGCAATGGGACCCCGAGTGGTGGAGTAAAGAGGGCGAGACCACCGGTGGCCTGCCTCATGTTCGCGTGGGTTGGCAGGAAGGCGTCCCCGGTGTCAGGGTTATGCACTCGGTGTCGTTCAACATTCAGGAAACGGATGAAGCACAGATACCTCGATTGGAGCAAGTCATCGGCCGCACCCTTTGTCACTTTCTCGTAAGCAGAATCCCAGACGAGGCCTTGGAAGAGTTGTACCAATCCATTAGGGACATTTTGCACTTTTACAAGACTCCTCTCCAGCAACATCCTTCCCTTCCTCCGTTCCGTCCGGAAATTGGCCCATACACGGTGAATAGAATCGTGCGTCCGGTATTCTCCGTCCAAGAAGAGTGAGGCGGCCGGGATGGGAACACCTGTCCAGATTCCCCAAGACATCGGAATCTACGAACCGCCTGTCGCGACCGGTGCGTTGCGCCAAGGAGAGGTCCTCTCGCAGGTTGTGCAGGTGAAGCTTCAATCCGCTGAAGAGGAGAATAGGCCCACAGTTGAGCTCGTTGAGCATCCTTTCGCTGTGATTGTGTCTCAGGATTGTGACCTCTACTGGGACTTCAAGGCCAGGCAGGAGAATCGACAATTCTCTCTACCCAGTGTACTGTTTTGCGAAGTAGTTACTGCGGAAGAGTTGCGTGGCACACCAGAAATCAAATCCGACATCTGGAAACGTATTCGCCAGAATCAAGACGAACGCTATCAATTTCTCCAAGCAGTTCCGGCGGAGAAGGATGCCCAGGGCTTGGGCCTTCCCGAACTCGGGCTTGATTTCAAAAGGTATTTCACGATCCCAACAGAGGAGGTCTATCGGCAACTGGGCGCATCCGCAAAGAGGCGATGCAGACTCGTAACCCCCTACGCTGAACACCTTAGCAATCGGTTTTTCCAATTCCAATCGCGGGTGGCTCTCCCAGCCGAGCACTTCAGTGCCCCCGTCGCTTGAGGTAATCGGATAGCCTGGGTTGGTGCATTTCCAACCGTGGGCTTTTCTGATTTTCCGAACCCACGGTTGATTCAGAGAACAATTCAACCGTGGCTACCACTCCCGCAACACCTGCCGAAAACCGGATTGGTGCAAAGTGGTGCGTTTCGGTGTATAGTCAAGCCATGGGAGCGACAACCAAATCACTTCGTCAGAGCGTTTCACTGCCGGCGCGGGTGGCCAAGCGCGTCAAGTCGCTGGCCAAGACTCAGCGGACCAGCGCCAACCGTGTCATGGTTGACCTGATCGAGAGCGGCATCGAAGCGAAAGAACGGGAGAAGCAGCGCTTCTTCGCATTAACGAGCCGACTGACCGAGTCGCGCGATCCTGCCGAGCGCGAAAAGCTGAAGAAAGAACTGGCGCGGATGACCTTCGGCGGATAGATGCCCAAGATTCAGTGGACTGATCTCCCTCCTGCCCTACGCAACCATCTCTTTAGATCGTCTGCGCGAACGCAAAATCAAAGCCGAAGACCTTTATCAATTGAAACTTTGGCGCGAATCCGAGCCGGAAGCGCCCGAAGGCCATTGGTATAAGGACTTTGGCTCGTTCAAGATTTGCGGCGTAGGCAAGTTTCCCAAGACCTTCCTGCTCGCCGGCCAACCCGCCAGAGGAAAGCGACTGCGAAACAATCCGCCATTTTACCGTGTGGTGGCCGCGGGTCGCGCCCGACGGCGCGGTTTGTGAGATAATCGCCCGGCAAGCGAAACTTCAATCATAGGTTTATTCGAGGAGGGAGTTATGAGTTCTAGGCGCGCATTTCTGGGAAGTATGGGTGTGGCGGTATTAGGAGCGAAGGCGGTGCGGGCGGGCGCAGCAGCGTTCGACGGGGCCGCGATGGTGCCTTTGCGTTCCTTCAAAGGGCCGTTTGGCATTCAGCTTTACAGCCTGCGGAACCAGCTCGAGAAGGACGTCCCCGGCTCGCTCAAGCTCATCCGCGCCGCCGGCTACACGGATGTCGAGACGGCGGGCTTCTACAAGATGAGCCCGGCGGATTTCAAGAAGGCGCTCGACAAGGCGGGATTGAAGTGCACCGGCATGCACTCCGGCGATGACAACCGCTTTCGCGATCATCTGGACGAGATCATCGCTGAAGCGAACGTCTTCAAGCCCGACTACGTGACTTCGCCCTGGGTACAGGAGGAACACCGCCAGGATGTGGAGGGTTGCAAGCGCGTCGCCGCAGAGTTCAACGAGTGGGGCAAGAAGCTGCAGGCGGCGGGCTTCCGTTTCGCCTTCCACAATCACGATATGGAGTTCAAGCCGCTCGGCGACACTACTCCCATGCACATCCTCATCACAGAAACTGACCCGGAGCTCGTGGATTTCGAGCTGGATCTGTTCTTCGTGAAAAAGGTCGGACTCTCGCCGGCGGACTATCTGAGGAAGTATCCCGGCCGCTTCAAGCTGGTGCACCTGAAAGACATCTCCAAGAACACGCCCACCGGCTTCGCGGAAGCGCCGGACGACGCCTGCGTGCCGCTCGGCGAAGGACAGATCGATTGGCCGAAGACCCTGGCGGCCGCCGCCGACATCGGCGTGACGCACTACTACGTCGAAGACGAAAGTCCGACCGCACCGGAGGGGATCAAGAAGACCGCGCAGTACCTCAAGAAGGTGCGGTTCTGAGGGGGCGCACCCTACGCCCTGCGAGCACGTCCAGAATGGGGCGGGGCTGGCTTTCGCGAAACCTCCTGCGGCCCTGGAGCAGGGTGCACAAGCGTCGGTCTCCAGGGCGCCGCATGCGCCCGCGCCAGGAGCGCGTCGATCTCCACGGATGCGAAGGTTCGAGCGCGAGTGCAACGCGGTGGGGGAGAGACGCTTCGTGGAACCCGCCGGATTGCCAAAGTCGTCAAGATATCGCTGAAGTGGCTTGCGTCTGCTTCCAGAGGCTGTAACATGGACACAGGCAGGACCGTGCGGTGAAAGGACGACGATGGGAACTGCACCGTTCACCGAAGCTCGCCGGATGGAGCGCAGGCCGCAGAATGTCGAACTGACCCTGATCGGCAAGACGCAGGGTGTGGAATTCCAGCAGCCGGCCCACACCGTCGACGTCTCCAACCAGGGACTGGGGATTCTCACCGACGGCCCAGTGGAACCCACGCGTCCTTTGAGTCCCGGCCAGATCGTTTATGTGTACGGCGCAGGCAACTTTCGGCTGGGATATTGCCGTATCGTGTGGGTGCGCGCGGCCGATCCCACCTCGGCCAGCCAAGCCGGCCTGGAATTCATGAATTGACCCCCGTCCGGAATGTCCATCCGGGCATCCTCCCCTGCTACGCGTAACGTTCAGTTCCGGAAGCCGTCGCGCGCGCCGCCCTATCCGCTGTACAGGGTGTCGGTATTGACCGGCAGGCCGAGCAGCTTCAGATAAGTGAAGAGCTGCATCTTGTGATTGGTGAAGTGCTCCCGAAACAGGATGGCCATAACTTCCAGCTTCCCTTTCCATCCCCAGGGCGCCGAGACAGGCATTTGGGTGAAGTCTCCTTCGCTGAGGCTACCGAGCACTTCGCGAAGGTCGGCCTTATCCTTTTCAAGTCTCTCCAGTGCCTTCTCCACGTTGCAGGAAGGAATGTGTTCCAACTTCATGCCCTCTTCCATCTGTTCCGGGGTGAAGGGCCATTGGTTCGTGATCAGACATCGCAGGCCATCGGCCAGGGGTTCAGTCAGGTGGCAGATGAGCTGCCCCAAGCTCATGAATCCGGGCGCCGGGCGCCAGTCGAGCTTGTCCTTGGGCGTCATCCCAATGAGTGTCGCGGCGGGCTTGTAGGCCGCCATCGCCAGTTCATAGAAATCGTTCTTCGTCATCGGTGCACCTCCAAAGATTCGCTGCTTTCTCCTGCACGGAGATGGAGAGCGCGGCGGCATTATGGCACGTTCCTCTCACGGTATCTCCCCCGCCTACCGGGAAGGCTGCCACGTGCTGCTGGCTGCGCCCCTCCGATCCAGCCGTTTTGCCATGTATAATTCCTTCCATCAGGGAGACAGCCATGACCGAAGTCGAGAGGATCGCGGATCAGCTCCGGCGCGCCCACGAGGGCGGCGCCTGGCACGGTCCGGCGCTGGGGGAGCTTCTGCGCGGCGCGGACGCCGCAACGGCGCTCCATCGTCCGCTGGCCGGGGCGCACAACATCTGGGAAATCCTGCTCCACATCGGCGTCTGGGAGTCGATAGTGCGCCGCCGCTTGTCGGGCGAAGTCATCCTCGAGATCCCCTCGGAGGAGGACTGGCCGGCCGTGGATGAAACGAGCGAGGCGGCGTGGAAGCGGACACAGGAAGATTTTCGGGCCGGATACGAACAACTGCAGAAGGCGCTGGCACGGCTCTCCGACCGCCAACTCGCCGAGCCCGTCCCGGGAATGGAATACAATAACTATTTCATGCTCCATGGTGCGATCCAGCACGCCCTCTATCACGCTGGGCAGATCGCGCTGCTGAAGAAAGCGGCCCCCTAGCCGCACAGGGCTCTCTACGGACCGAGAGGGAATCGCATGTCTGAAAGCAAGGGCTGGGCTCTGGTCACCGGCGCGTCGAGCGGCATCGGCGCGGTCTACGCCAAGCGGCTGGCGGCGCAGGGTTACAACCTGGTGCTCGTGGCGCGCCGCCAGGATCGCCTGGAGGAATTGGCGCGCCAGCTCGAAGCCCAACACCGGGTTCGCGTCCAAGCGCTGGCCGCCGACCTCGCCAGCGACGCCGGCCTGCGCCGCGTGGAAGAGCGCATCGCCGCCGCCAACGGCCTGGCCTTGCTCGTCAACAACGCCGGCTTCGGCATCCGCGAACTCTTCCACGAATCGGACCGCGACCGGCAGGAAGAGATGCACCGCCTGCACGTCATTGCCACGGTGCGTCTGACCCACGCCGCGCTGCCCGGAATGCTGGCGCGCCGCGCCGGCGCCATCGTCAACGTCTCCTCGGTGGCAGCGTTCGCCCCCAGCCCCTGGAACACCAGCTACGGCGCCACCAAGACCTGGATGAACAGCTTTTCGGAAGCGGTGGCGGGCGAAATCAAGGCTTGCGGCGCGCCCATCCGCGTGCAGGCGCTCTGCCCCGGCTACACCTACAGCGAGTTCCACGACGTGATGGGAGTGGACCGCAAGCTCGTGCCCGGCTTCTGGTGGATGAGTTCGGAGGCCGTCGTGGAAGCTTCGCTACGGGGCCTGGAACGGAATCAGCTGATCGTCGTGCCCGGCTGGCACTACCGCCTGTTGGTCCTGTTCCTCCGCGCCATTCCTCGTTCTCTGCTGCTCGGACTGTCGGCCACCTTCGCCCGGCGCATACGTAAGAGGATGACGAGGGCGGGCAAATAGGATTCGGCGCGCGTCCCCCCGCGGTGGCGGGTGGCGCAAGGGAAGGACGACCGGCGCACTTGCATTGGCCAGCGAAGCGGCCGACAATGGCTCGCAACAGGGCATTGCGGGCTCAAGATCGAGCAGGAGTAATGATGATGGAAAAAGCCACATTCGGCGCCGGGTGTTTCTGGGGAGTGGAGGCCGCCTTCCGGCAGATTCCCGGCGTCGTCTCGACGGCGGTGGGCTACATGGGTGGAACCCTGCGCAATCCCAGCTACAAAGACGTTTGCACAGACCGTACCGGGCACGCCGAGGTGGTCGAAGTGCAGTTCGATCCCGGTCAGGCGACCTACGCGCAGCTTCTCCAGGTCTTCTGGGAAAACCACGACCCCACACAACTGAACCGTCAGGGGCCGGACGTGGGAACGCAATACCGCTCCGCCATCTTCTTCCACACACCCGAGCAGGAAGCCGCCGCGCGCGCCTCCAAGGACGAACGGCAACGCTCGGGAATCTACAAGCGCCCCATCGTGACCGAGATCGTTCCCGCCGCGGAATTCTGGCGCGCCGAAGAGTACCACCAGCAGTATCTCGAAAGGCACGGGCTCGCTTCCTGCCACATCAAGTAGGCGGGACTTTCACGTTGCCCCGCAGACCTGAAAAGCAAGGTCTGCGCCAGCCGGCGTCGTAAAGAACTCACGCTGCGCGGATCGCAGACATTAAACAGCCCGTCAACTGACGGGCCTGCGCCACCCGCGCCGGAAACCGCCGGTCGCGGAAGCCCGGCCAGTGAAAAACAGAAATCACGGTTGAACGTCGGGGGTGATGTAAGAGTAGAGGCGATTTTATGTCGCTACAAGCCCTGCTAGAACCGATCTTGCGCTGGCGATGCTAAACTGGCGGCGTAAAGCCGCCGCTAGACTTTTCGCTGTAGTGGCGCTCCAGCCCATCTCGTCGCGTTTCATTCTTTCTTCTGCGTACCGCGAAGCTAGAACGTCTGGACTTTGACGACCTTGCCGTTCAGGAAGTCCACCACCACGCGGTGGCCGTCCTTCATGTAGAACCACGTCTCCGAGAGCTTGCCCTCGCCGCTTTCGTTAATCTTTTTCTGTTCCGGCTCGCCCCAACTGAGCTGCACCATCTGGTAAGTCATTCCTTCAACGACATTCTTCGATTCCACAGCGCGGCGAACTTCCGGAGGCAGCGCCTGGCGGGCGGCCTCCTCGCGCAGGGCGCTGACATCCAGCAGCCGTCCCATGAAGTCGAGAAACGCGGTGGGCTGAAGGTCGGCATCCGTGATGTCCCGCTTGTAGCGGAAGTTGATGCGCGAGCCGCCCGCGCGCTCCATGACCGGCGCGGTCTCCTGGGCGTGCTTGCCGCCCCGGCGTCCCATGCCTCCGCCGCCCAGATGCACCTCCACCATGTCCCCGTGGATGTCGAGGTTGGTGATGGTCACGACCTCGTTCGATGCCACTCCCACCCCGCGTTCCTTGAGCCACTTGGTGAGGTGGTTCAAGTTCAGGCCGCGCTCGTCCCACTCCTTGCCCGACGGGGGCGTGTAATAGATATCTACGCCTTCCTTGGTGGCGGGAAGCTGGGTCAGGGACTTGACATCCTTGCCCAGCAGGAGCTGGCGGAGCGAGCGTTTGGCCTGATCGGAGGCCCCGGCCATGAGGCCCGAGGGAAACAGCGCCACCAGAAGCGCGAGAATAACCATCACGGTTTGACGCGGATTGTTGAACATGTTTTCTCCTTTTCCCGGTGCCCGCCGGTTGGCTCGAACCTATTCACAGAGGACGACGCGGTCTTCGTTGTCCACCTCGCGGAGGTGAACGTGAACGCTTTCGCTCTCGGAGGTCTGCACGGTGCGGCCGACGTAGGTCGCCTGGATGGGAAGCTCGCGATGGCCGCGGTCGAGGAGAACGCAGAGCTCCACGCGGCGCGGACGGCCGTGATCGACGAGGGCGTCGAGGGCGGCGCGCGTCGAGCGGCCGGTGTAGAGCACGTCGTCGACAAGCACCACGGTCTGGTCCTCGACGCTAAAGGGAATGTGGGACTGCTCGACACGCGCCTCCATGGCTTCCCTGCTCAGGTCGTCGCGATGGAAGGTGATGTCAATGGCGCCGACCGGAGGCTTGATCTTCTCGATATCGCCAATCTTCTGTGCCAGCCGCTCGGCCAGCGGCGAGCCGCGCCGCCGCACGCCTACCAGGACTAGATGCTGCGCACCGTTGTTGCGCTCGACGATCTCGTGCGCCAGGCGCATGATCGTGCGGTCGATCTCGGAAGCCGACATCAACTGCGCCTTTTCGCGTGCCGACGCCCCCGCCGGGGAGCGCTTGCCTGCCGCAGGGGTTTTCATGGAGGCGATTATAGCATCGGCAATGGCTCAGGGCACGGCTCGCTGTGTCCCAACAACACGTTCCCGTTTTATATTTTTGCCTTTTGCCCTTTGCCTTGTGATTTGCCGTTCCTGGTAGGACCGCCGCAGCTCGCGCACGTAGTGATCCGCTTCGCGCGTGGGCTTGGGAATGCGAAACCCGTCCGCGCAGCGCTTGACGAGCTCGACGGCCGAATCGAGCGCGATGCGGTGGCCGGTCGTCACATAAATCGGCTTCACGCCGTCGCGCGTGCGCAGGACTTCGCCCACTCGTTCGCCTTTGAACCATAGCGACGCCGTCGAGCCGGCTTCCCTTCCGGGCTCCTGGTGTTCCCCGACCAGGAGCGATTTGGCGCAGCCAATCGTGGGCTTGTCGAGCAGCACTCCGATGTGGGAGGCGATGCCAAACAGCCGCGGGTGGGCGCGCCCGTGGCCGTCAATCAGAATCAGGTCGGGTTCGGTCCGCAGCCGCGCGAAGGCCGCGAGCAACGCGGGCCCCTCGCGAAACGAAAGCAATCCGGGGACGTAGGGGAAGCGCAGCTTGCGCTGCGCCCGGCGCCGTTCGACCTCGACGAGTTCCGGGAAGCGATAGACGATCACGCCCGCCACGGCCACGTCCGTGGCGGGGTCGAAGGCCAGGTCCGCCCCCGCGACGTAGCGAATCGGGCCGAACTGGTCCGCCAGAATCACTCGCTCGCGCAGGCGCTCCTGCTCGCGCACCGCCGCGCGCGGCGCGAGGTTCCAGCGGGGTTTGATGCGGGGTTTCATGGGCGCACGAAAGCGCCGCCCCAGGAGCGGCGTCCAGATGTCACTCTGAGCGCAGCGAAGAGTCTGTAGTTAAGGCTCAGGGTAGACTCTGCGAAGAATCTGCATTTCAGCACGCGCCCGGCCAACTGCCGACCCTTCGCTGCGCTCAGGGTGACAAGGTTGCCGGTCCCTTCCTCGATCGGCGTGGCACGCGCATCCTGCGCGTGAACCACGGGCGAGACGCCCGTGCCACGTCGAGATCGCCCGTCAGCTGACGGGCGCTACAGCGGAATCCGGGCGTCACGCGGGCTGCTTATGATGCTCGACGCCGGTGCCAGCGAAGGGCCTGGTGCGTTCGAGCAACGCCGCCTGTTCGGCTTCCGGCATGGGCTTGAACGTCTTGGCGAGATAGACGTTGTAGTTGAGCCGCTCCAGGGTATCGCAGCCCGAGACGAGCACGCTGATGGGCTGGCTCCAGACCCAGGGCAGGGCTTCCGCAACCTTCGCCACGTTCATCGAAACGATGTTCCCGAAGCTGAGCGTCTTCATGGCGATGACGCCGATATTGCGTTTGACCGCCTCATCGACCACCGTCTTGCGGAAGCTCTTGAAGTGCGGATCGACGACGTTGATGGGCATCTGCACGGTGTCGAAGTCGTAGTGCTTGACGAAGGCCAGATGGACTTCGGGATCGAAATGCCCGGTGACACCGATAAAGCGGATCTTACCGTCCTGCTTCGCCTTCTGCGCCGTCTCCATGGCGCCGCCGGGGCCGAAAATCTGCTCGAGGTCTTCCTTCTTCATGACGCCATGAAACTGCCAGAGGTCGAGATAATCGGTGCGCAAGCGGCGGAGGCTCTGCTCGAGCGTCAGGCGTGAGCCCTGAGCGTCGCGTTGGTCCACCTTGGTCATCAGATAGATGTCCTTGCGGCGGCCCTCCAGGGCCTTGCCCATGCGCTCTTCCGCCCGGCCCGTCTGATAGCAATCGGCGTTGTCAAAGAAATTGATGCCCAGATCAAGGGCGCGGTGAGTGATCGCGATGGAATCCTCTTCCTTGTCCGGATAGCCGGCGTGATAGCCGCCCAGGCCGATCATCGTCACCTTCAAGCCCGTGCGCCCCAGCGTGCGCATGGGGATCGGTCCCGCGAGCTCCGCGGCGCGCGCCACATCGCCTCCCAGCTCGGCGAGCGCCGCCGTGGCTGCCGTCGCCGCCGCGGTCTTTAGAAACCCCCGGCGATTGAGTCCATCTCCGCTCATGTTTCCACCTCCTCGGAAGATGGGGCGATTGTCGCAGTTGCGCCACGCGATTGCAATTGCAGGCTCGCCAAGCCGAAAATCTTGAGCGTGCATGGCTAGGAAAAATAGTGTAGGCTTTCCGCCGCCCCAGGACAGACCTTCCCGCCAGCGAACGAGACGAGCGCATGAAACGCGTCAACTTTGAATTCAAGGCCCGTGTGAAGGACGAAGCCGCAGTGCGTGCCGCCCTGAAGCGGCTGCGCGCCCGTTACGTCGGCCGGGACCACCAGGTCGACACCTATTTCAAGGTCTCGCAGGGACGGCTGAAGTTGCGCGAGGGCAAGATCGAGAATGCCCTGATCTTCTACAACCGCTCGAACGCGGCGCGCCCCCGCAGCGCCAGGGTGGAAATGGCGCTGTTGGCGCGGCGGAACGGCGTGAAGGCGGTCTTGACGAAGGCCTTGGACGTGCGCGTGGTGGTCGACAAGCGCCGCGAAATCTACTTCGTCGGGAACGTAAAGATTCACCTCGATCGCGTGCGCGGTCTGGGCAAGTTTGTGGAGGTGGAAGCTCTTGCCCGGGGGGGAAACCTGGCCCAGGCCCGCCGGCAGGCGCTCAAATTCCAGAAACTCTTCGCCATCAAACATTCCGATATTGTGGGAAAATCCTACGCTGACCTGAAAGAATTGGTCCATTGATACATTGATTCATGGTGGGGCTTCACCTTTGACTTCAATCGTGCGCCGACGCTTCAATGAGTCAATGAAACAATGATTTAATAAATCAATCTGGGAAACGCCATGGTGAAACCTGAATCGATGGTGCAACGAATTTTCCAGCGCCTTGCGAGCCACGGCGAAGTTGCGTTGAGCGCACTCGCCCGCGAGGTCGGACTCCGCCCGCCAACGTTAGCCGGAAAGCTCCGCCCCCTCGGCCGGCGCGAACTGGTTGTCTACAGCAAGGACCGCAAACGCGTGGGAATCAACCCGGCTTACGGCTATGTGGTCGGAGTGGATCTGGGCGGCAGCCACCTTCACTACGCGCTGGCGGATTTTCGTGGCGAGATCTTCAAGGACACCACGGTAAAGGTCCGCCCCGAAGACGGCCCGCACAAGATGATCCAGCAGATGAAGGAGCAGATCCGCTTCCTGGCGAAAGAGGCGGGGCGGCGCAAGCTCCTGGCGCTCGCGGTCGGCGTGCCGAGCCCCGTCGATACCGAGCAGGGCGTGGTCGCCTGGGCCAACAATCTGCCGGGATGGACGAACATCCGCCTGGGACGCGAGCTCGAGAAGGCCTTCCGCGTCCCCATCTTTATGGAGAACGATGCCAATATGGCGGCCATTGGCGAGCACTGGCGCGGTGTGGCGCGCGGCGTCAAGAACTTCGTTTTTGTCGCGCTGGGAACGGGTATCGGCTCGGGCGTGTTCGTCGACGGCAAGCTGCTGCACGGCCGCACAGGGTCAGCGGGCGAAGTCTTTCGCATGAACCTCGAGTGGAATCGCTGGGACGAGGAGTTTCCCGACACCGGCTATTTTGAGAACTACGTCGCCGGGCTGGGCATCGCCGCCGCAGGCCGAAAAGTGTTGGGTGCGCCCACGACCGAAGACGCCGGCCTGCGCGAGGAGCGCGACGCCTACTTCGTCTTCCAGGCGCATCGCGAGGGGAATCCGCAGGCGACGGCAGTTCTGGAGCGGGTCTTCACCATTCTCGGCGTGGGCATTTCCAATGTCGTCGCCGTGCTCGACCCCGAATTGATTGTCTTCGGCGGCGGCATCGCCAAAGGCGCCCCCGACCTGATGCTCGCCACAGTCGAGAAAGTGGTCCGCCGCATCCAGAAAGAGATCACTCCGCCCTTCAAGCTCAGTTCCCTGGGCGACAAGGCCCAGACCTACGGGGCGATTGCCTCCGCCCTCACCGTGGCAGCCGAAAGGATCTCTGCGCGAATCCGGTAGGAAACTCGGGAAACAACGGTCGGCCGCAAGCTGCTGGCGGGCCGGTGGCGTGGCACATAAGACCTTTCTATCAGCCAACACAATCCTATATCAACAAGTAAATCAATGACTTAGACACTGGGCCGCCCGCCGACAACCCAACCAATAACTTCGCAGCCTACTGAATTCAAGGATGGCAATTACTCATTTTCAAGGATTGACCCCGCGAACGTCTTCGGGCACTCTGACGCTGCATGTCTTAGGGGTTGCCCTCTGGGGCTTCACACACAACTAAGCCTGCGTCGGGTCTTGGGTGCAAATAGAGCCGCCATCAAGGCGGCCATGCTCATTTCCAGCTATGGAATCAACATGAAGCACACGGTTGCGTTTTCTCTGTCCGCCCTCGCGTTGGTAGTCAACAGCGCCTACCTTGCGGCGTTTGGTGATGCGGACCTCTTCTACGTCACGAACGCGCTGCTGCACCCGATTCTGGGAATCGTCACCGCGATTTTGCTCGTTGCTTTTCTGCGGCGCAATCCCGGGTTTCTGGGCGGGGCGGCGGGGAAGACCGGGATCGCTCTACTCTCCCTGTCCGCGGTGTTCGGCGGATACCTTGCCCTGTACGGTATGACGCGCCCGAATAGCTGGGCGCTTTACGCGCATGTGGGGCTGGCAATCGCAGGACTGGCATTCCTGGTTTTGAGCTGGCGATGGCGAATCGCCGCAGGAAACTCGCCGAGTTTCCAATTTCCAGTTTCCAGTTTCGAACGCCGCGCCTGGCGCTGGTGCGCCGGTGTGATGGTCGGCTCAATGGCGCTCTACGGCGTCATTGCCGGCTACCACAAGCTGCGACCCAATCCCCAATTCATCATTCGCAACCCGAATACCGCGCCCCTGCGCATGGAGGGGGAAGGGGAAGGGCCCGGCGGCCTGATGTTTCCGAGTTCCGCCTCCACCACCGATGGCAAGCCCATCACCTCGCAGTTTTTCATGGATTCCGAGTCCTGCAAGACGTGTCATGAGGATATTTACAACCAGTGGAACAGCTCGATGCACCACATGGCGTCGTTTAACAACCAGTGGTACCGGAAATCCATCGAGTACATGCAGGACACGATTGGGGTGAAGTCTTCGATGTGGTGCGCAGGCTGCCACGACCACGCCATCGCCTTCGCCAACAAGATGCAGAAGCAGCACATCCGCAACATCGTTCACACGCGCGAGGCGCAGAACGGCCTGGGCTGCATGTCCTGCCACTCCATAGTCCACGTCAAGGACACCATGGGCCAGGGCGGCTTTGTCATGGATTACCCGCCGCTTGACGAGCTGGCTTCGAGCAAGAATCCGCTGCTCATTGCCGTGCACAATTACGCCGTCAAGCTCAATCCCAAACCACACCGCAATGCCTTCTTGAAGCCGTTTCACAAGGACCCATCGCAGGTTGCGGAGTTCTGCTCATCCTGCCACAAGGTGCATCTCGACGTGCCCGTGAATAACTACCGCTGGATTCGCGGCTTCAACGACTACGACAACTGGCAGGCGAGCGGCGTCTCGGGGCAGGGTGCGCGGTCGTTCTACTATCCGCCCAAGCCCCAAAACTGTGCGGATTGCCACATGCCGATGGTTCCCTCGAAAGATTTCGGCAACATCAACGGGTTTGTTCACTCGCATCGCTTCGCGGCAGCGAATACGGCGGTGCCTACGGCCTACGGAGATCAGGAGCAGATTCAGCACGTCGAGAAATTCCTGAAAGGCGCGATGACGGTGGATATCTTCGGGCTCGCTGAAGAACCCGCTGAGACCTCCCTGGGCAGCGAGGCCCTCCGTGCGGAGGGGCCGCAACTGTCGAGCACCTTCGCGGTGGGCGAAGAGTCCTCCGCCGGTCTGGCGGGGGTGGGCGTCCAAGGCCTCCCTCCCGTCAAGCTCATGGCCCCGCTCGGCCGAGTGGCCGCGCAAGTTCACCGGGGCGAGAGTGTTCGCGTGGAGGTGGTAGTGCGCACGCGGAAGGTCGGCCACTTCTTCCCCGGCGGCACGGTGGACGCGTTCGACTGCTGGTTGGAGTTGCAGGCGCGCGATGACAAGGGGCGCATCATCTATTGGAGCGGCAAGGTCGAGGACGACGGCCGCGGCCCCGTCGAGCCGGGCGCACACTTCTATCGCTCGCTGCAGCTCGACGGACACGGGAATCTCATCAACAAGCGCAACGCGTGGGCTACGCGCGCCGTGATGTACGCGCGGCTGATCCCTCCCGGCGCGGCCGATACTGCGCACTTCCGCCTCAGAATTCCCGAGGATTGCGGCGACAAGATCACCCTGACCGCAAGGCTCAACTACCGCAAGTTCTCGTGGTGGAACACGCAATGGGCCTTTGGCGGCATCGTTGACCCTACGGACAAGACGGGCACGGTGGACAAGAGTTACGACGACCGGCACTGGATATTTGAGGGCAGCCTGGCGGACGTCTCGGCAAAAACCAAAGAGGTACCCAATGTGCCTACGGTGGTGATCTCTGAAGCGACGCAGACGGTGCCCGTGGCGGCGAAGCAGAAGGCGGTTTTCCAGGAAACGCTGGCGCTCGATCCGAGCGATCGCGAGCGCTGGAACGACTATGGGATCGGGTTGCTCCTGCAAGGTGACTTGAAGGGCGCGGAACGGACGTTTCTGAAAGTGACCGAGCTCGAGCCCACTTACGCCGACGGCTGGGTGAATGTGGCGCGCGCGCAAGTGCAGGAAGGGAACACGGACGCCGCAAAACCTTTCGTCCGCAAGGCCATCGAAATCAACCCGCGCCTGGCAAGCGCCCACTACTACTACGGTTTGGCGCTCAAAGCTGACGGCCAGTACGCCGAGGCTTACGAAGAGTTTGCCAAGGCGGCGGCGCGTTACCCGCGCGATCGTGTGGTTCGGAACCAGATGGGCCGCATGCTCTTCCTGCAGCGAAAGTACAAGGCGGCGGTGGCGGAACTGGAGAAAACGCTCGCCGTCGACCCGGAAGATTTGGAAGCCCACTACAACTTGATGCTCTGCTATCGCGGATTGAATAACGATGAACTTGCCAGCCGCGAGGAAAAACTCTATCTGCGCTTCAAGGCGGATGAATCTTCGCGCGCCATCACCGGGCCCTACAAACTGAAAAGCCCCGCCGATAACAATGAGACCCAGCCCATCCATGAACACGTTTCGGTGGCGCTCGTCGAAAAAGAAGGCAGTAAGCAGGAAGCAACACGCAGGAAGCAGTACGCAGAACGCAGGACCCAGAGGGCAGGAGGGAGACGGCAGAAGAGCTTGGCGCAAGTGGCTCGAAGTCGAATTGCCCCGCCCGATTTCTCTGAAAAGTAGAGTGCATCACACTTAATGCATTTCAATTTCACCTTTAGTTTGCCTGATGGAAGCGAAGTCGGGCCCCAGCAATGGTTAGAGTGTTGGTCCCGCCTCTACCCCCCGAAATACGACGAACCCGTATATATCTACCTCGTTGGGAAGGCAGCCGGAATGACTGAGAGTGATTTTCACGTGCTGGGCGCCTGGAAAGATGGCGCGCTGAGGAAATCAGATTTGGAGCGAAGCGGGTTCGATCCGGGAGACGTCCGTTTCAATGGGAAGTGGTCGCCCGAAGCCGCGAGCACGGCATATGAGACTTGGATGAGGGCGGCAAAAGAGCTTTCGGGGCGAATGACAAGCGGATACCCCTCTGACGTCGCCGCTTTCTTGACAGACTGGTCGAAACGCGAAGCCAAGTCAGGAACAAAGGCCAAACGATTCGGGCTGTCACGGGCTACTACACTACTTCACTTCGTCAGCGGCGGGCGTTATCCGATCTTCGATTCGAGAGTACGCCGAGCAGTCAAGAAACTCACTCGAGTTACACAGGTCAATAGCGTCGACTGGTATGTCAACGAATTCTGCCAGATATCCCGCGAACTGGCGGAGTTGTGCGAGACAGTGTCTGACTGCCGCAAGCTTGACAAGGCGCTCTTCGCTTACGGAGGGAGGGACTGACTATCGAGGTGAGAATAACCGGCCTGTTTCTAATCGCTGTTGTAGGAACCTTGGCTACGGTCGCTGTTGCCACGAACCGGAAGACCCCGTCTCCCACAGCGGCGAAACCTTCCTCGACCACGGCCACTACGCCCGCGGGCCCACGCTTCGCAGACATCACACGCCAGGCTGGAATCAGTTTCGTCCACAACACCGGTGCCTTCGGGAAGCGATATTTGCCGGAGACGATGGGTCCCGGCTGCGCCTTCATCGACTACGACAACGACGGCAATCCCGATATTCTGCTCGTGAATGGGGCGGACTTCGCTGGCCACAAATCCAAGCGCACCACCCTCAAGCTCTATCACAACAACGGCAACGGAACATTCACGGACGTCACCGCTCGCGCGCGCGTGGACACGGAGATCTACGGCATGGGCGCGGCCGTGGGCGACTACGACAACGACGGCTGGGACGACATCTACGTGACGGGCCTCGGCGAGTCGCGCCTCTTCCACAACGAACATAACGGTACGTTCCGCGACGTGACCAAGGCTTCCGGCGCGAACAACACCGGCTACGGCGCGAGCGCGGTCTGGGTGGATTACGACAAGGACGGCAAGCTCGATCTCTTTGTCACCAATTATGTGAAATGGTCGGAGAAGGACGATCTCTTCTGCACGCTCGACGGCCGCAACAAGTCCTATTGCACCCCGGAGGCGTACAAGGGCGACACTTGCCGCTTGTTTCACAATCTGGGGGACGGCCGCTTCGAAGATGTGACGCAGAAATCCGGCATCTATGATCCCACCTCCAAAGCGCTGGGCGTTACCATGATTGACTACGATTTGGATGGCTGGCCCGACCTCGCCGTCGCGAACGACACCGAGCGCAACAAGCTGTATCGCAACAATCACAACGGAACGTTCACCGAGCAGGGCGTGCAGGCCGGCATTGCCTTCAGCGAGGACGGTATCGCGCGCGGCGCGATGGGCATCGATCAGGGCGACTTCGACCACTCCGGCTATCCCTCGCTCGCCATCGGGAATTTTTCGAACCAGATGATCGGGCTCTATCACAACGAGGGCAATCGGTTCTTTATCGACATCGCGCCCGCTTCCACGGTGGGCCGCGCCAGCTTGCTTTCACTCTCCTTTGGCCTTTTCTTCTGGGATTACGACCTCGACGGCCGGGAAGATGTCTTCGTCGCCAACGGCCACATCGAGCCCGATATCGCCCGCATCCAGCCGCAAGTCACCTACACGCAAACTCCGCTGCTTTTCCATAACCAGGGTGGAAGCCGTTTCCAGGAAGTCGGCAAGGAATTGGGTTTCACACAGAGACTCGTGGCGCGCGGCGCCGCTTACGCCGATATTGACAACGACGGCCGCCCGGACGTCATGCTCATGACCAACGGCGGGCCCGCCTATCTCTTCCGCAACACTGTCGGCACCACAAATAACACCATCCGCATCAAGACCGTGGGCACGCGCTCCAATCGCGATGGCATCGGCGCCACGGTGAAGATCAACTCCGCCAACAGCTCGGGCTGGCAGATGGTGCGCTCTGGATCAAGCTACTGCTCACAGAGCGAACTGACTCTTACCTTTGGATTGGGCAAAGCCGCCCAGGCCGACAGCGTTGAGATCACCTGGCCAAGCGGCCAGCGCGATACCCTGCGCAACCTCAAAGCCAACGCCACCTACACCATCGAAGAAGGCGGGAAGATCCTCGCTACAAAGCCGATCCAGAGGTAGGGGCCAACGGCATTCACCCTTGGCGTGCGGCGGCGGAAAGTTGGTCTGCCGCTCGGAGCCTGTCCCATGGCGGTCGGAAGAGGCGAATCCGCCCGTCATAGGCCGTCGCTGCAGCGGGCGAGGCAAGTCCTTTCCTTCGAGCTGCTGCCGGGCTCAAGCCCGGCGCTACTCCTCCTGCGTGACTTCCGTAGCCAGCCAGAATTTTCCGGGTTCGAGGCCGGCGCGCAGGGCGAGTTCGTGAACGAGGAGCTGGATATAGACGCTATCGACGAGCGTCCCGAGAAACAAAGCAAGCGGAGCGACGCGGACCAGCCGGACGTTGGTTGTGTCGGCGAAGGGTTGATCGGAAATGAGCAGGACCCGGCCGCCGTTCGAGCGGATATCGTCGGCGAGTTTGGTGAGAAGTTTTCCGGTCTTCCCGTCGCGGCCAAAAACAATGTAGCGGTGCGCGGGGTTGATGATCTCCACCGGGCCGTGGCGGAACTGTCCAGCGCTCATCGGTTCGGCGCCCAGCCGGACAACTTCCTTGAACATTAAGGCGCCCTGATGGACGGAGGCCAGCTCGGCACCGCGCCCCATGAGCGCCACGTATTGTGGCTGGCCGAAGAATTCCGCGGCGGGAGGGATGAGCACACCGGCACGGTCGAGGAGTCTCTCCTGCTGGTCGATGGCTTCCTTGAGCGCCTGGGTGAGCGTGCGCGCCGGTTTGCGCGCGATGGCGAAGGCGAGGTACATCAGTACGGCGACGGCGCAGGTGTAGGTCTTGGTGCTGACCCTGCTTTGCCGGCCCGCCATCATGGGCAGCAGCAGCGCGGCGCGCCGGACGAGCGTGCTGTTCTCCACGTTCGCCACGCCCACAATTCCCATTTTCTTGGGCAGCCGTTCGAGCAGGCGCAGAACCTCCACCGTTTCGCCGGACTGTGAGACGACCACCAGCAGCGTGTCGGGCCCCAGGAATTTCATATGGTGGTGAATCAACTCGGCGGTTTCCCACACCACCGACCGGATGCCCAGCGACGACAGGTAAGCCTGCGCTGGATAGGCCGCAAAGAGAGAAGAACCCATTCCGGTGAAGACCACGGTGGGCGGCCAGTGAGCCACCAGCTTGCGGAGCGTCTTCGCGGGAATGATTCCGGGGCTGGAGTAATACTTGCGCAAGCCCGAGAGCGCTGCGGGCTGCTGATAGATTTCTTCCATCATGTTCGTCATAGGCGTCGAGGAATCAGGAAAGTAAACCGGGGAAACCTCCCTTCGGGATTCTAGCATTGCCAGGCGGTATTCGGGGAAACTGGAATTCCCTCCCGCATGGCGCTACGATAGTTATCTTGGGACCCAGCCCCGCAAATGGAGCTCGAAGAGGTGCTTCCTTGAAGTCCCTGCGATGCCACCTGGCTCTCTCAGCAATCCTGGCGGCACTCTGGCTCGTCCCGGCGGCCCAGGCCGCCGACCGAATCCAGCGTGTCGTGGGCACGTCCGGCAACCGCTGCGTGGTGGTGAACGGCTATCCCGAATACTGGGTGGATGGCAACCCATTCTTCGAGCACGCCGCGGCATTCTTCTATCACCGCATTCCGCGCGACCGCTGGGCAGAGGAACTGTTGCGACTGCGATCGATGGGCATCAACACCATCGACCTCTACCCTTTCTGGAACTGGCATCAACCGGAGGAGGAGGTCCTGGATTTTGACGGCCACACCAATCCGCGCCGCGACCTGAAATACCTTCTGCGCCTTATCGAGGTGATGGGCTTCAAGCTCACGTTTCGTCCCGGGCCATTCTTCTGCAGCGAATGGCGCAACGGCGGTTATCCCGACTGGCTGCTGCGCCGCCCGGAATATCACATGTCGGAGCAGGCGATCCTGGAAGGGCGTTATCCACGGCTGTCGGCGCTCCAGTACGACCACTCCGAGCAGGCTGCGGGCGAATGGCTCGCTAACGGGACTCACCTGCGCTATACGCGCCAGTGGTACGCCGAACTGCTGCGTCTGCTGAAGCCGCTGCTGCCGGAAGCGGGCGGACCGCTCCTCAGTATTCAGCTCGACGACGACCAGGCCATCGGATTCGAAAACTACAACGGGCCCAACTTCTGGAAGTACATGGACCAGTTGCGCAACTACGCCAAGGAGGCCACCGGCTACAGCCGAATCCCCTATTACATCAATGGCCGCGACATGCGGGTGAACGCGGAGGCCAACGACGCTCTCCCCCAGCCCCTTTGGAACACCGGCCAAGATTACATGGACAACAGCCCGGCGGGTTACTCCGACCCCAGCGAGGCGGCCAAGAACAAGTTCCTCACCGACCTCCTCAAGACCCAGCCGCTGTTTGTCCCGGAGCACATCGAGTTTCAAGCCGGGTGGCTCGTAGATGAGAAAGACACCTACGCGATGCCTACGGATCCCAGCGACACGCTCGTGGCCTCACGGGTGATGTTCCAGAACGGCCTCAAGGCGCTGAACTACTACCCGGCGAACGACACTCTCTATCCGGCGGGTTACGAAGCGCAGTGGGCGAATTACTTCTACACCTGGGAAGCCGCCGTGAATTATGCCGGCGAGGAGCGAGGGCGCGCCGTGGCCGTGCGGCGCAACGGGCGGCTGATCGCGGGAATGGGGCCGCTCCTCGCATCGACTCACTTCGTCGCCGACGCGGGATTGATCTATCCGATGGCAAGTTTCCCGCAAGAACCTCTCCGCGCCGAGGAAGCGCATTACGTCGCGAACTTGGCCCGCCGTGTCCTCTGGTCGGCGGCGGTTGATCACATCAACCTGGAGCTGATCGACTCGGACCATTCGCCGGCGGAGAATTTCCGCCGCTACGGCACCCTGCTGCTGCCCAACCTGGTCAGCGGCAAGGCGGAAGTGAAGCGCTTCCCGCACCTCGACCGATACTCGGACAAAGCCCAGCGTTTGGTTCGTGACTACGTGGCGGAGGGAGGAACCCTGGTGGCGTTTCCCTCTCTTCCGAAGGGGAAGGCCTTTGATGAGCTCTTCGAGCCCTTCGGTGAGGCGCGGCCGGTGCCGGGAGAGACCGCGGTCCGATTCACCGACGGCACAACGGCCCGCGCGCTGGCGTCACGCTTCGTGCTGGCGCTCCCCAAGAAGCAGCGGACGGAGGTCAAAGTCTTCGCCCGCGACGCGCGAGGCGGAATCGTGGGCGCGAGCGTCCAATTCGGTCAGGGCCGAGTGCTGTTTTTCGGGGCGGATTTCTCGCGTTGGGCGGCGCCGGCGGAAGGGGCGGACCCGCAGAGCGCACCCCGCGGGCGCGACTATTCCGAAGAAGCTCAGAAAGCCGCGCGGCCGATGCTGGCGGCCCTCCTCAAGGAGGCGGGCGCGCCCCGTCAGGTGGCCGTGGAGATGGAGTCTGCCAAGCCGCGCGACCCGGGCCTGTACGTCACGGAGCTCCTGGCCGACCCGCGCGAGGAGTTCGAGCGCGCGCGAATCCAATACGCCTTTGTGGGAGTGACGAATTTCGCGGTGCAAGAACCGCGAACGGTGGAGGTTGCGCTCGCCGACCCGCGCTCTTCATCCCAGACGCCCGCGGCAGAGTCGCTCCTGCGCCTGCCGCGGCTGACGCTGCCGCCGCGCGAATCGCTCCTGCTGCCCGTGCGCGTTCCCCTCAGCAATCCCTACTGGGAGACAGCTCCGGGACTGGAAACCTCGGACGAAGTCTATTACGCGACGGCAGAGCTCTCGCACGTCGATTACGACGGGAAGTCGCTGCGGCTGGAGTTTACCGCGCCAGCGGACGCGCAAGTGGCGCTGCGACTCTCGGCTCGCCCCGCTGGCGCGCGAATCGATGGCGCGGAGGCAGCCATCCGGGAGGATGGCGCGCGAAAGCTTTTTGTCATCCCAATACCGCACGGCTCCGCACCGCACTTCGTGCGCGTCCTCGAGGTCGATTATCCCCGCGAGGGGCCTCGCATCACGATTCAGGCGAAAGGATCCTGGATCACCGGCGAGACGCGAGCGGTACGCTTGCGCGTGGAGAACCCCAACCCTGCACCCCTGGAAGGCGATCTCGACTTCGTGGCCGGCGCCGTGTACAAGGCCGAAAACCCGCCACTCTCGGTTCGCATTCCCGGGCGCGCGGCGCGGGAGTTCAGTTTCCCCATTGAAATTCCCACCAACGCAGCAGATAACCAGTCCGAAGAACTGATCGCCACGCTGCGCGAGACGGGTTCCGCCGTGACTTGGGCCTGGAAATCCCAGGCCACCATCCATCATCCCTTTGATTACTCGCTTGGCCCCACGCAGTCCTTCCCCTTGCGCGAGGACCAGTCTATTCCCATTGTTCATCCTCTCCTCACCACGGTGAATCTGCCCGGGGATGCAGTGGTGCAGCTCCGCGTGAAGAACTGGCTTGACCACGAGCAGGTGGTGACGCTGGCCACGGAATCGAACGACCTCGCTGTGACTCCCGCCAGTTCGCAGTTGGTCCTGCCGCCGGGCGACGAAACCACGGTGGAATTGCGCGCGCCGTTGACTCAGGGTTCGGGAGTCTATCGGTTCGATCTGCGGCTGCACGCTGGCCCTTACGCGGTGAGCGATGCCGTGGTGATCGCCGCCCTGCGCGAAGGCGATGCCATCGCCTACAAGCTCGATTATGACCGCGACGGTCTCGAGGATTTGATCCTGGAGAATCGCGCCGTCCGCTGCTTCCTGAGCCCGCAGGCGGGGGGGCGTTCTTTTGCTTACGTCTTCAAGGAGACGAACGCCAATGCCTTCGATTCGGTCGGGGGGATGCGCGATTCCTTCCTGGCCCGCTTCGAGCCTGACGACATGAAAGGCCTGCCTGACTGGACCAACGCCAACTGGCTGGGCCTCTACAACCGGCCTTACTCGTTTCGAGTTCTCTCCGCAGCCGGCGCTCAGGCCGAGGTCGAATTCGAATGCGAGGCGCCGGATATTTACCCAAAAGGTGTGACGCTCAAGCGCGTCCTCACTCTCGCCGGAGGCCAGAACGTCCTCGTGTCGACGACCTCCGTGACGCCGCAGGGAATTGACAAGCCCCAGGCCTACGTGCTGGAAACTTCGGTGCCTTTCCGCGCGGCCGGGGAGCCCAGCTACAACCAGTGGTTCTCACCTGGACATCCCAGGGAGGACTTCACGGCCCAGAAGACTCTCAGCCTGGAGCCGCGGGGAAGATACTTTGGCACGATCAACAAAAATACGGGGCTTACATTCGCGCTAATGTTCCTCACTCCGCCGCAGACCACCCAGGTCGTCACGCAGAACCATTCGGCCCTGATTCGCGCTGTCTATCCGGCATTTACGGAGAAGGACCAGCCGTACACCTACCGCGTCGGCTACTATCTGGGGAAAGAAGAAATCGAGAAACTGGCGGCAACGCTCGAGAGCGGCGCCAAGCGATGAGAATCTGAAAGGCCGGGGACAGAACACGGCGGAGGACGTCGCTGGCCTGGCGGCTTCCTCAGGAAGCAGGCGGAAAGTAGTCCCGGCAGGCTTCGAGGACTGTCTCGCGCGTGGCTTGCGGACTGCTCCCCTCGTACTGGGCACTCCACCGAATCTGATTGAGCAGGTCGCGCGGATAGGAGGCGCGCAAGGGCTGGCGATATTCCTTCTCCAGCAGCTCGATGAGATAGTCGACGACCTCCGGATCGCACCCCATGCCGTACTCCTGGCAAACCCGCTGGAAAACCTCCTTGAATTGTCCCTTCTTCATGGGACTTACTTTGATCTTGTTGGGGATGCGGCGCAAAAAGGCCGGGTCAGCGAGTTCCGAAGGCTCGCTGCCCGTCGCGAAGATCACAAAGAGGTCGAAGGGAATCTCCATCTTTCGCCCTCCGGCAAGGGTCAGAAAATCGATGCGCCGGTCGAGGGGAAGAATCCAGCGACTGAGCAGATCTTCCGGACGGACGCGCTGCCGACCGAAATTGTCCACGATGAGGACCCCGTTGTTGGCTTTCATTTGCACCGGGGCGGCGTAAAACTTGGTGGCGGGATTGTACTGCAAGTCGAGGAGCTCGAAGGTGAGTTCAGCGCCCACCAGCACCCGCGGTCGCTTGCACATCACCCAGCGTTCATCGTGCGGGGTGTGCAGCGGGTCCGGGATGCTCTCATGGATGAGCGGGTCGAACACGACGATGATCTGCCCGTCCACCTCGACGGCGTGCGGGATCCAGACACGGTCGTGATAGACGCGGGGCATCGCTTCGGCGATCACCGTCTTGCCGGTCCCGGTGGGGCCGTAGAGCAACAAGGAGGTGCCGGAAACCATCGCCGTCCCGAGCTGTTTCAGCATGGGCTCGCTGAGCACCAGATGCTCGAAGGCCTGCGCCATATCCTCCGGCCGCACATTGAAGTCCCGGACGCTTTGCTGCCGGACACGCCCCACGTAGTCCTTCAGCGAAACCGGCGTCGCGCCGGCGTACTGGTTCTGCGCGAGGAGCGCCAGGGCTCGTTCCCTGCCCTTGTCCGTGGTCGTAACCCGGAAATCGCCCCCCGCCATGCCCTTGATTTCAACGAACAGGTCTTTGCGCAGGGCGTCGAAGAGTTCTCGGACAATCCCCAACCCGACGCGCATCTGGGCGGCCATCTCGCGCAGGGCCACTTCGCCCATAAGGTAAAAAGTCTTGAGGGCCAGGTCCTCCAACAGGCTGCGGCGAACCCCCGTCTGCTCGACGTCCTCGATTGGCGGAATGTTGGCGAAGTCCATGCCGTTCCCTCCTCCGGGGGAATGCCGGACAGTCCGGCCCCCGCCCTGTGGCCAGCCTGGCCAGAGACCGCAAGGAGTCTCCTCGCTCGCCGCCGTCCGGCGGGGAGCGGCCAAAACCGTGCCAGCCCGCCCCGTGATAATGCCCCCATTGTACAGGATTCCTCGCGGGCGGATAGCTGTTTTGCCCATAAAGAATGACTGCGCGGTTGATAGCGAACTTTGGGCGACGCGGGGGATAGCGCGTTCAGTGAGCGCGCCATTATCTCACAGGGATTCCTTTCGACTCATCTCAATTCAGGGCCCGGCTGCCGCCCCTCAATCCAGATGAAGCTCTTATAAATGCTACGTTCTGAGCGGGCAACGCCGCCATACGGGCAGGAATGTCCTAACCCTCCTCCGCCCCGTATATCCAACACCATTTTTCTATTGACAACGGTATAGCAGCTGGTATCTTCTTTCCGATATTATTGAACGATATTTACCGCCGGCAGGAGGTTGCCATGAAGGTGCTGCGGGTTCTCCTTCCTTCCTTCCTTCCTTCTCCTGTCAATTGTGCTTTTCGTTCTCGGTCGTCATGTTCCCTTACCTCGGGCGCAGACCATTGAAGAGGCCCCAACGTCCTACTGCAGCGAAGAGGCGCCGCGGCAGATGGAGTTCCCCTACTATTCACTCGAGGACGGATTCAACTCCACCTTGCTGCTGGTAAGCGATTCGCCCAAGTCGCTCGACTTCGTGATGGCGGTGCGCAGCCGCTCAGGGCAGACGCTGCTTGCGCCCGCCATGACCATCCAGCCGCAGGAAAAACTGCCCATCGACCTGAGAGCTCTTCTGGCCCAGTTGGGAGCCGACACCACCGGCGATTTCGCCGAGGGCAGCGTCTCGGTATACTTTAACGGGACGATCATGCCGCTGGCCGGGCAACTCACCATGAGCAATCCCGCGCGCAGCCTCA
>Ga0315282_10000591_pt1 | contig 71155 bp, 47 predicted proteins | sample YL17G07_20_MG_FD_203693 | JGI IMG/M metagenome (GOLD analysis project Ga0315282, IMG submission 203693) | Sediment microbial communities from Yellowstone Lake, YNP, Wyoming, USA - YL17G07_20 | ecosystem: Environmental > Aquatic > Freshwater > Lake > Sediment | place: USA: Wyoming | collected... | reverse complement strand
GCTCGGCAAAAGCCCCGGCTTTCGGGCGTCACCTCAGGCCGAGGCCGAAGAAGAGAATTTGAAAATTCTGCGAATGAACTATTTGAAACTGCTATCCTCCGGCAATCTCGACGACGAAAAGAAAGCGCAAGCGGAGCTGAAACTCAGGCAGACCGAGGACATGCTCAATGTCATGATTTCAAATAAATTTTCACAAGGCGAAAGCGGACAGATCTTCACGGAACCGGTGGCGATTGAAGTCCTGCAAAAGAATTTATTGGCCCCTGATACGGCCTTGATTGAATATGTCTTGGGAGATGATCGCTCCTTCTTGATATTCATTTCGCGAGATTCATTTAAAATTATTGAACTCCCGTCGAATGCCGAAATCTATGATTCGTCGATAGCTTACATCAGATTCCTGACGGATCCCGACATCCAGGCCCAAAAGGGAATCTCGGCGGCAAAACGTCTCTATCAGGAGTTTTTTTCCCCGGTTGAAAGTTTCATTCCGAAATCCGTAACCAATTTGATCATCGTTCCCGATGGAATTCTGTATGATTTGCCTTTTGAAACGCTCATCCCCGATCATATCAATTCCTCAAGCCATGATTTTTTAACCAAGCGCTTTACGATTTCTTATGCGCCTTCAGCCTCCGCACTCTTTTATCTTTCAAAAAAGCATAAAGAACAAAGATATTCTAAGGATTTGCTGGCCTTCGGGGAGCCGTTTTATCCGAAATCATCTTTATTTAGAAATAAGGCCTCTCCCTCGCCCAGCGAGATTTTAACGGAATTGTATGAAAAAAATGGTTTTTTAACTTCTCCCATACCTTTCAGCAAGGAAGAAATAAAAGAAATATCCGGAAATTTCAGGTCGGACAAAAAAGATATTTTTCTGGGGAAGAAGGCCAATGAAAAAACCCTCAAAAATCTGAACCTGAAGGATTATCGGATCATCCATTTCGCCTGCCATGCCTTTTCAGATGAAAATTATCCGCTCCGCTCGGCTCTGGTCTTATCTTTGGATCATGATGATGATGAAGATGGATATTTGCAGGTTCTTGAAATGTATCAAATGCAAATGAATTCCGATCTTGTCGTCCTTTCGGCATGCCAGACAGGGAGAGGAAGGAATATTAGGAACGAAGGCATTCTGGGCCTTCCCAGAGTCTTTTTCTACATGGGCTCTCGTTCTGTCGTCTCGACATTGTGGAATATCTCGGATAGGGCGGCGGCTCAGTTCATGAAATATTTTTATGGATATCTATCCCAAGGCCAGGGCAAAACTCAAGCGCTGCGCTCGGCCAAGATGAGGATGATCGAGTCGAAATATTCACACCCCTATTATTGGGGAGCTTTTCTTTTGACGGGAGAATATTGAGAGGTCACCTGCCAATTCGAAATTCCTTCTGTCTTGATTTGATTTGATCGCCATTCTCCAAAACAGCCGTCACCATCCAGGTGTATGTTTCATCCGGCTTGAATCTTTGAATCATTGCTTGTGGAGGATAGGCTTCGTTCAACCGGATGGGTTCGCTCCTCCAAACAAGATCGAGGGTGGCGTCGAAAGTCTCGATAACATAATATTTCGCCCGCGGAAAACTTTGCCAAACGAATTTGAGCTGAGCGACCGGGAGGGATTGATTCACGGGCGAGACGAGCTGCATTTCCGGCCTCGTTCCTCTTCGAGAATCGGACCTCGATGACAGCCAAAGCAGGGAAGAGGCGACAACGGCCGTCGTGAGGATAATAAATGAAACGACGGCGATGGAATTCCAAGACAGGCGCCAGAAATGCGTCTTTTTTTCTCTCGGTCTCTGCCGCCGGCGGGAATTCATAAAATCCTCGATTTGGCGAAGGAAGCGATTTTCTTCTTTTGAGATGTCCAAGATGACTTTCGCTTCCCGAGCGCAAGCGCCGCATTTCGTCAAGTGGTCTATCGTTTTGGATTTTTGCCTCGTGAATTTATCTGACCTGAGACAACGAAGAATGGTCTCAGGCGGAGGACATGACTCCCTGGCGGCAAATCTGCGATCTTCAAAATATTCTTTGTAGGTGTCTTGAATTTCCGAAAGATTAGTCTTCATAGAAAATCTCCTGCACTTTTAAAATATTCTTTAAATCTTTAAGGCCTCGATAAAACAAATTATTCGTTTTTCCCAGAGACCAATTGTGCAATTCTGCGATTTCTTCCACGGTGAAGCCCGACAAATACAAGTGGAGGACTTTTCGGCGAGAGCGTTTAAGCCCGTTTAAGGAATGAATCAGAGTTTCCTTGAAATTTTCCTTGTGGGCGACATTCCTCTCCCGGCAATAATAATCGCGGTTTAACGAGCCATGATTATAGAACTCCAGAGCTTTAATCGCTTTTCTTGATTTTTGAATTTCATCGACGACGACCGAATTGACGATTTTTTTTATGTAGGCCTGATAATTTCTGATGTTATTGTTGTTGTGGACACAGACTTTCCAGATTCTGATGCGGATGTCCTGGAGAAGATCGTCTTGCTCGATCCCATATTTTTGATAATTGAAAGAATTGATTTTGGATAGAATATATCGAGAAAAATCTAATATTAATTTCTCGACATGATCGTTATTAACGGCCATCTTCAATAAAAATATTATGCCGATTAACACCGGATGTCAATTTAGATGTTGCGCTCTTAACATATTGTTTAAAAATAAGTTAAAGACTGATAATCTTTTGTTAAATCTCTTTACAAAATGATAAAAATGACCGGGCGTTGATGTCTATGTAAATGAAGGTGAGTTTAATTTATCCTGGATTGCAATTGCCGATCACGATGTAGCTATGACAGGACAGCCGGCGTTAAAAGCGAATTATAAAACAAGAATCGTGGAGAGTACCTTTATAGAGATATTGTGAAAATAAGTCGGTTGGATACTGCCCGCTTTCATAGCGAGCCGTATTTTTGGCGAAGGACATGATAGAACGAAGGAAATGCAGACGATTTACGGTCCCAGGATCGTATTTGCATTATCAACTGAAAAAACGTCTTTTCTTGAAAAGTGAATATGTTGAAGAATGTTTCTCCATTTTAGATATTTGCAAAGGAGGACTTTGTTTCTTAAGCCAGAGCGCCTTAAAAGTAGGAGCCAAGGTCTCGATGAAGATCTTTATTCCGGGCGAAGAGAATCCTCTTGTCCTTAGAGGTTTCGTGAAATGGATGTATTTCTACCGTGGAATTGTCTATCGCTACCGAATAGGAATAGAGTTCGATGTCTTTGGCAGCAAGAAAGGATTAAATCCCGTTTATGGCCTGGATAAATTGAGAGATTTAGAGAAACAACATCTGACGAATGAATACGAGCGCACGCCGTCATGCGGTTTTAGAGACTCCGGCTGATATTCGAGGTTTCAAAATGAAAACTCTCTCTTCACAATATTTGTGGATGAAGGAGTCGGGAAATAAGCTGCATTTCCTAGCCGGGAATTGATTTTATAGTCTTGTCAGCGAATAGAGGATATGGCTGGGGGCCAAGAAGCGGGACTCTCTCCAGCCGGCCGATTTCAATTCATAGGCACTCAGCGGCGATCCATGGGTTTTTTCCCGGAGTTTGCATAAAGAGAGGTATTCCGCTATATTTAGCTCGCTCAAAGAGCGCGCGCCTGTAGCTCAGTATGGATAGAGCAAGGGATTCCTAATCCCTAGGTCGCTGGTTCGAGCCCGGCCAGGCGCGCCAGCATTTCCCCCTGTAACCCCCGATAAATCTTACACTTATTTGTGTTAAGAATTTGTTAAGAATAAGAAGTAGAGGGGCGGCCAGGACGGCAGGCCGGATAAAAATTCCTTTTCAAATGCCTCCCGATTTCTTTATACTTGTAACCGAACATGAGAAGTAAACAGAGGATTCTTGTCACCCTGACCATATTCATCCTGGTTTTCTTCATCGGAGTCGCCGGGTTCAAGATTCTCGGAGGACCCGACTGGAGCGTACTCGACGGCGTCTACATGACGGCCATCACCTTGGCCACGGTCGGATACGGCGAAGTCCACGATTTGAGCCTCAATCCCTCCGCCAGGGTCTTCGTCGTCATCTACATCGTTCTCTGCCTGGGCACGATGGCCTACGCCGTGTCGTCGATCACGGCGTTCGTCGTGGAAGGGGAGCTCAAGAACATCCTCGGGAGACGGAAAATGGAAAAGGAACTCAGCCGCCTTCAGGACCACTATCTCGTCTGCGGGAGCGATGGGACGGCGCAGACCATCCTCAAAGAGATGCTCCTGACGAAAAAGAAGTTCGTGGTGATCGAGCTTGTCAAGGAGAAAGTCGATAAGCTCATTTCGCTCGGGCCGGTGCTGACCGTTCACGGAGACGCGACCGAGGATGCGGTGCTCGAGAAAGCCGGAATCGCCAGAGCGAAGGGGCTTATCGCCTGCCTGCCGACCGATGAAGACAACCTCTTCGTCACGATCACCGCCCGGAGCCTCAACCCCCGCCTCCGCATCGTGGCGAAGTGCATGGACCCGCAATCGCAGACGAAAATGGTCAAGGCCGGCGCGGACAGCGTGATCTCGCCGTCGTTTATCGGCGGGATGCGGATGGTCTCGGAGATGATCCGCCCGGCGGTCACGACCTTCCTCGACATGATGCTCAGGGAACGGGAGCGGGTCCTGCGCTTCGACGAAGTGACGTTGAAAGCCGGATCGCCTTTCATCGGGCAGTCGATCGGGGAGACGAAACTCGAGGAAAAAACCGGGGCTCTCCTCGTCGCACTCAGAAGGGGAGGGGCGAAAGATTTCGATTTCAATCCGTCAAAGACGACGAGGCTTGCCGAGAACGATGTCCTGGTCCTCATTGCCACACCGGAGATGGTCGAGGAATTGGAGAAATACGCCGGCGCCGCTTGAATTCAGTAACGAATAATCTATTCCTCCGGAATTAATTAAAAGGAAAAGGAAATAGGCCCGGGCTTTTCTGCTGGGGGAATAATCGTCTGGTAGGGACATGGTTTTATGACCTCTTACGGGAGCCAGATAGAAATTGTCAGGAAGAATAGATTGAAGATCAGGGTGTCTCCAAGCAGGCGGGATCAATTTCTGGAATATGCAAACAGAGCTCTAACAGATTGGACGCATGTCCACCGGTCCGCTAACAATTCAAGCCAGGGACGGCAATCTTGAGCCTGAATTACCGGGTCCACCTTCCGTTCGGTGTTTTAACCGGGCCGGGATGAAAGAACTTTTCCGGCATCATCACGCCGTCTTTCTTAAAGACCATTCCGTTCTTCATCACAAACCGCACATTGCGCAACGCGTCGATGTCGCGGAGGGGATTGCCGGGAACCGCAATCATGTCGGCGAAAAATCCCGGTTTGATCGGACCGCGCTGGCTGATGATGTCTGCGGCCTTGTAGCCGTTAATCGTCATCGCCCGTAGAATGTCAGCCTGAGGGATGCCGGCGGCCTTCCAGGTTTCGAGAAAGTTGATGGTCAGCTCCCCGCGGGTCAGCCACTCGCCGGTCTTCGGATCTTTCATCCGTTCGTTCCAATAATCGAAATCGGTTGAATAGGTGAGGAGCACCTTTTTTTCCCAGGCATCACGCAAATTCGCGACCGTTTGCTTGAAAGCTGCCTCACTGCCCCGGTAGGGCGTGAAGGGGGTGTCGGTGCCTGCCAGGAAAATCCCTTTCTCGGCCATCTGGCGGTGGTGTTCCGGCGTGAGCGCGTTATTGTGGGCGATGATGTAGACCCCGGCGTCGATGGCCCGTTGCGCGCCGTCAGCGGTCTGCACATGCCCCTCGACCTTGCATCCGCCCTTGGCTGCCTCGCTGATGGCCAGCTTGATGTCGTCAACAGAGTAGCCCCAAGGCTTGCAGTCGATACAAAGTTTGATCGTCCGGGCACCGAACAGCATGTTCTCCCGGACTGCGCGCACGATCTCATCCGGGCTGTTGGCGTCGATATATTCGGGGAACATGATGTTGTGGGACTTGTACATTTCCGGCGTTGGCCAGAACTGCCCCCCGGTGCTGCCGATCATCGGCCCCGAGGGGATCACGGTAGGTCCCGGCAGCCAACCCTGCTCAATAGCCTGCCGGAGCGCGGCATCCACGTAGAGCGCATTGTTTCCCACGTCCCGGACTACGGTGAAACCCGAGTTGAGCAGTTGCATGCCGTTGGATGCAGCCTGAATGGCGCGCAGCGGCGTCGAGTCCATGATGTAGGTGAGATAGTAATAATTGTTCTCCGGCTTTTCCTTATAAGTCAGCGCCATGTGCGTGTGCGCGTCAACGAGACCGGGCAGAACCGTCAGCTGAGATAAATCGATAACCGTCGCGCCGGAAGGAATCGTCAGATTCGGGCCCACCCCAGTGATCTTTTCGCCCTCGACGAGGATCACCTGATTGGCGGCTGCCGTCCCCGTTTCCGGATCGATGAGCCGGCCTGCTTTGATTGCCGTGACCGCCGATGGCTGCTGTGCGACCGACAGCCCTGCACTCAGCGCAGCCAAAAGGGAGAAGAACACCGCAATACGCGTTTTCATGACGACCTCCTCAAACACGAATGTTGATTTTCCGTTCTTTTGCCAACATCACCCCATCTTATTAAGGAAAAAGCTTTGCCTTTTGCGTTGAGCAACTCAAGCTGAAAAATTTATCGGTCGCAATTCTTTATTTCGGAAACAATTATGAATTTCGTTTTATCTGTTTTTTGCCGATCAATCCGGGCAAAGACATAAGGATATTCGATAGCCATGCTTGAAATGCAATTTGGTCCGGGTTTTATTTGTTTAATGGTTATCATCAATAAATTATTATCCGGAGCCACGGAATCAACATTGACATCAAACCCCCCCTTATTCATTTCTCCCAGATAGGCTGCCACAACCCAGCTTTTTGAAAAATCAACTTCCGGTTTTTGAGGTGCCATATCAACACCTGAAAAGGTTTCTGCCCATATTTTTTCAAATTCCTGAGCACTGGTGATTAATAACTGTCTTGCCTTCAGAATGGCACATTGATTCCCTTTCTGAAGAATTTCGGGTTTTATGCCAGAATCAGGATTTTTGTTTGCGCCCGAGGTATCGCTCTTGTTTGAATTGGAACAGGAGGAAAATCCGGCGAGGATAAAGATTAGTAGGCAGCTTAAAATAACTTTCATTAAATATGTAATTTTTAGTAAATAGCCTGAAAATAGAAAGAAAGATGCCTGAAAAGCTCCCCTCTTTTTTTAATCCGCCGGGATTGCGGCTTTTCAGGCATCTTTAAATAACTTAATCTCTGAATTTATCTTTTTGCTATTTTATAAGCCGTCCCTCCACAGGTAACCGTGCCCGCGCTCACCGGAGCTGCGGCTTTGGAATGAATAATCCCCGCCACCACCGGTGTTGCCATGGATGTGCCGGAAAGCGTCGTGTAACCGCCATTCTTATAAGTGGAATAAACACTCTGCCCGACGGCAACCCAATCCACAACACTTGCATTGAAATTGGAAAAGGAGGAGCAAACGTTATTGCAGTCAATGGAACCGATTGTGTAGACCTTTGTTCCATTGATGCATCCGGGCAGATTTTGGGCAGCATCTCCATAATCATTTCCGGCAGCCATGCAGACCCATGTTCCGGCCGCCCCCAGATTCCGGATGGCATCCCTTAAAGTGGGATTGGAATTTTCGCAGTTGGCATATCCGTACGCTCCCAGGCTCATGCTGACGACATCGTTAGCAATGTCATAAGTTGAGACATGATTCAAGCCATTAATCAATGCGCTCCACGATCCGCTTCCGGAATTGCTCAGGACCTTAACCGGAACGACCTTGGCTCCTGCCGAAACCCCGACAACACCAATTGTGTTGTTTTTTGCAGCTGCAATTCCGGCACAATGTGTTCCGTGGCCGTGCCCGTCGTCAATCGATTCGCCTGAAATAAAAGATTTTGCATAGGTGGCACTTGTCTGGACGTTTAAATCAGGATGGTCAAGATCAATCCCTGTATCCAGAATCCATATCCAGGTGTTTTTCGTCGAACCATCGACAGGGCCTCCCGCCTTGGAAACCGCACAGGAATTGTACTGGGCTGATGAAACATCGGCCGGCGTGGCCGCTTCAATCGGAGGACCGAGTGAAACTTTATAATCCTGGTAAACGCCGGCAACATCCGGATCTGTCTTTAAGGATTTTACTTCCAGGGGATTCAGTTTTACGGTAAATCCCACCAGAACATCTGCAAATTCAGAAAGCACCGCCAAGTCCAAAATTTTGTTTTTCTGCTTGATTTGTTTGATTTTTGCCAGGTTTAGAAGCCTTGTTGCTCTGTTGTCTTTTTCTTTTTGCAGCCTGTTAATGTTTCTCTTTTGTTGCTTGATAACTGGTTTTGCAGCAGTTTCCTTCAGGATGACAATGTATTGCCCCGGAATAGCTTCGGGAATTTGGGCATAAACAGACACCATCCCCAAAACCAACATCGCAATTAACATCAATTTAATTCTCATAGGGTATCACCTCCTCAACAAGAATAAATCGGAGCTCGGGCCTTGTCAATGAATATCTTTAACAAGACAAGACAGGAAATCATTTTTCACGGGAACATCAAAAAAAAGGCTTTACCAGTTATTTTTTTGCGGCGTCGAGGACGGCCTTTTTCAGGCCCGGCTGGACGTGGATCTCGTGGGCCTCGGCCTGGTCGAGGAAGGCGCGGGCGTCCGCGTACCGTTTCTCGGTGTAGAGCAAGTTGATCAGATTATTGTAGGAGTTGACATGCATCGCGTCGTTCTCAATGGCCGCTTTGTACCGCGCCTCGGCCTCGGGATATTTCTTCATCCGGAAGAAGCAGTTGCCGTGAAAGTAGAGGTATTCGGCCGGAAGGGCGATCCCTCCCTCGCGGAGCAGATCGGCCTTTTCTTTCTTCGTCTCGCCCAGCCTGCCCTCGGCGTCTTTCTGGGCGGCGATGTACTTGGGGTTCTTGCAGACAGATTGCTCATAGGCCTTCTCCAGTTCCGGGATGAGTTCCGTCAGGGCCTGGCTTTCATCCATCCCCTTCATCAGCTTGCTCACCCGGGCTTCGTCGATGAGAGTCATCAACCGGATATAGCCGTTCTCGGCCGCGGTCATGTGCTCAGCGCCCTTGGCGAAATCGCCCTCTTTATATCGAAGCTGGGCTTTGAAAAAATGAGCTTCGTGATGGTCGGGGATGGCCTTCAGGCACTTGTCCAGCTCCCGCTTACACCCGGTCAGGTCGCCTTTCTCGAAGGCGGACCTGGCCTTGTCCATCGTCCCGGAAAAGGCCTTGTATTTATCCAAAACAGAGAGGTCGGTTTGCCCGGCGACAACCCAAAGGGTCAAGATGCCGATGAAGACGGCGGCGAGGATGATTTTCCTGGACATAAGTCACCTCCCTCAAGGCGGCCGGGCGCTGTCGGCCTTTCTACCATGGGACTCTATATTATTATAATCCTTATTATAATCCTTTTAGGCGCGTATTTCATCTCGAGAACAAGGATAGGAATCTGGCCAGCTGTTTTTCCCGGCGCCTATCCTTTGACTCTGACCCATTTTCCTGACCGGCAAGACTCCAAGGCGGCCTCGATCACGCACATTTCTTCATGGCCGGTCCGGAAGTCGGGAAAATGAACGATGACAGGCTTCCCATCCCGTTTCGCGGCGAGCGAAGCGTAGTAATCCCGGAAAAGATTGAAGACGGCGTCGTGATAGCCCATCGGGTGCCCGGTCGGGAGAGCCGCATATTTTTGCGTTTCCCCGGTCTGCAGCTGCGACGATTCGTAGAAGATCTCATTTCCTCGGTCGCGGTGGCCGATCCACAGGGCGTTGGGCTGGACATGGCTCCAGCTGTAAGATTCTTTGGACCCGAAAATCTGCAATTCGATATCCACTTTGCGGCCGGCGCAGACCTGGCAGGTCGTGAAATTGCCCCTGGCTCCATTCTCTAAGCGGAAGAACATCGAGGCGTAGTCATCCAGCGTTACCTCGACTTCATCGGTGTCAACGTTTTTTTGGGTGCTGAAAGAGAGGGGGCCCGTTTTGGGTTTTTTCCGTTTGGGAAGGCAGGTGTGAAGCTCGCTCATGACTTCCACGATTTTCTGCCCGGTGATGAACTGGACAAGGTCGCACCAGTGGCTGCCGAGGTCGGCGATGACATTGGCCCGGCCGGCGATCTCGGAATCCAGACGCCAGGAATAATCGGTCTCGTAGAAAAGCCAATCTTGCAGAAAATGACCGACAACGGCGCGGACGTCTCCCAGGTCGCCCCTCCGGACGCGGGCAGCGGCCTCCTGGACAACCGGATAATAACGGTAACAAAAATTGATGGCGGTCAAGGTCTGGTGCTTTTCGGCGAGCCTGACGAGTTCCGCCGATTCTTTCGAATCGAGCGACAGGGGTTTTTCGGAAACGACGTCCTTGCCCGAAAGGATGGCCTTTTTGTTGATGGCAAAATGGACGTTGTTGGGCGTGCAATTGTGGATCACGTCGATCTCCCGATCCTCGAGAAAATCGTCAGCGTTGGAATAAACTTTCGGAATTTCCAATTTCTCCGCGGCTCGGCGCGCCAGGGCAGGCTGGCTATCGGCCACCGCCACGACATCGACCCCGACGATGCGGCGCAACATTTCCAAATGGACCAGGCCGATATAGCCCGTGCCGATCAGACCGACTTTCACCTTTTTCATCTCGTCCTCCCTTGGCCGATTCAATCTAAACGAATAAACGATGTTCGTCTTCGGACGCGCATCTCCCCAAATTGTCGATAGAGATGATAAGCTGTTAATCTTCGAGTCATTGCGAGCGCCCTTTGGGCGCGCGGCAATCTCTAAAATAAGAATCTATTTTGGAGATCCCCACGTCGCCTTGCTCCTCGGGACGACCAAGAGGTCGGATCGCCGCGTCGCTTCGCTCCTGGCGATGACAAGCGCTACGGCAATTTCGGGCATCTTATTGAATGATGTCATTCCTTCGCGATCGTGGAGCTACATTTAAATTTACGATTTTCCCCCGGCGGACTTGTCCTTCGAGGGTCGTTTTGTCGGGAGCATGGAGCTTGAAAGCCGCATCCCAGTCTTTGGGCCAGGCCGGAAGCAGTCGAATTTCTTGGCCCTCGCCCTGGAGGAGCATGACTTGAAGGGCTTTGGTCAGGACGCCGCCGTGGTCTTGATCGGGAGTCCAATCGTAATTGGGCCCCCAGAAAGCGGGGAAGAGGTGTCTTTTATCCCAATGACTGCAGCGCTCGACCAATCCTCGCCTGGCTTGTTCGGTCAATCCCAGGAGGGCCATAAAAATATCGTCCTGCCGCCATCCGAAATGCCCTTTATCCTGGCGGTTTTCCAGGGCGCGAACGGCCAGTTCGATATCCGGCCGGCCGATTCCGAAAAGTCGAAACGGATAGACGGCGTAAAGCTCGGGATTTTCAACATTCTGTTTTTTCGCGAAGCGTTCGGCCGGGGCCAACATCCTGAGGCCGTTCATCTCGCGCGTCGGTATCGGCGGCAGCTTCGCTTCCAGACGGTTCAATTGTTGGCGTTGATTGTCATTGAGGAGATCGGGCGGCAGAGTTTTCAATTTTTTCGTCAGATAATGCAGGCCGGCCACTTCGGGCAGAGCATTCGTGCAATCCCACCAGGTTTCAAGAGCCTGGGAGGGAAACAATTTGAGGCGGCCCTGTTCGTCGAGGCCGAAGTGCTCTTCGAAGAAGGTCAGGACGGCCTCCGCAAAGGGCAATAATTTCTCTTGGAGAAATTTTTTGTCCCGGGTGTAGAGATAGGTGTCGAACATCATGGCCGCCATTTCCAATCCGCCGACCCATTCGTATTTATGCCAGCCGCTGGCTTGGATGCGCTCGGGCATTTCGGACAGAGTTTTATCGCCCCAGGTCTCGGAAAAGACGGCCCCCCAGAAATAGATGCATTCCGGAAAATAGGCCCCCCAATGCCCGAAATAAAGACGGGTTCGAGAGCGGCAGAGAGGCAGCAAATCGGAATACATTTTGAAGAAAGGCTGGATGAGATCAAAATCGCCCGCAGCGGGCATGGACATATACGGCAGGCGCGTATTCTGCCACCAGTATCCGGGCCCCCAGCGGCGGTAATCGGCAAAACCTTCGGTCCCTTCTTCGTCAACCGTAAAAATGGAACCGTTAAATTTAATGGGGTATCGTCCTCGACCCGCACAGGCATTCATGAAGCGTTGAAGAACATAGCCTCGGGTGACGACATCCCCTTCGTTCTCGGTCCCATTGTCCGTTGTTACGGAATTGGAGCTTTTGACATAAATCCAGCTCCGACTCCAGAATTGATTCCACCAGGCGGTGTGGGCTTGCCAGGCATTCCGGGGACTCGTTGCCTTTGTCCGAAGGATCTGTTGCTCGAGGGCTTTGAGCCAGCCTTGGGGAGTATCCGGCTGACGGGTCAAAACGTGGATGTTCAGAGTCCTCGTTTTCCCTCGGGAGGAGGCCAGGGTTTTTTTATCCCGCTTAAAAAAGTCTTCGCCTTCCATGGCCGCGCCGAAAATGCGGTCTTTAAGAGGGTTGGCCACGGAAAGTCCGTCCAAGCCCTGCATGGCTAAATTCAAATTGAACGACGGCGTTTCAGGATTATGGTGATACCAAACGACTCTCTTCGACTCTTGATCGAGAATCACATCGGGTTGGACCACGGTCGGCCCGTATATTTTTCTAAAAAAGTTCAGGCCGCTGACGAGTTCGTCGTTCAAAATGTCCGGCTTGAGACGCCAGGGTTCGATGCTGGCCGTCACCGTGGTCTGCTCCGGGACCCGCGCTTCGAGGCGAATGACCGGTTGATTGGCGTCAACCCAGAGCCAAAGACGCGCTTCTTTTTTTCCGGCCTTGATCTCAACGGTCGATTCCCGGAGATTCAATTTTTGGCGGAAAACCTCTCCTTTGCGGAAAGGATTCGGGTCGAAATGGACCTTGACTTTCCCCACTTTCAGCAGACGCCCGTTCTCATCCCAGGAATCGGTTTTGCTGATGGTGAAGCAGACATTGCCGTCTTCTTCGGCCCAGACATTCAGACCGATGTCCCCGTTGCCGATGGGCATCGACCCTTTGGAATTATTCCCGGGATGATTCCAGATGACGTCATATTTTCCCAGTTCTTTGAAGTTGTCGAACTTTGGCGAACAGCCGAGTGAGACAAACAACAATCCCAGGAGAGAGAATCCCATCAGGCATCTTTTGGCTTTATTTTTTTTCATGATCGCCCCTTGCAGGCTTGGCTCGCCCTCCTTTGCTCTCGGAGAAAATCCCCAAGGAAATCAATGGGCCTTGGAGGAGATATTTGAGGTAATGATCGGTTCGGATCGATAGAGGTTTTTCATCTTAAAATACAATGGATAGGCATAGACATGGAAAAGGAGCAACTGGAACAAGGAGACTCGGTCGGGATGGGGGGGAAGAGAGCCGTTGGATTTCATCAAGAACGAAGACAGCGTTTTGATTTTATTTTTGGAGTATCTCCACAGCGAGTAACTCTTCCTGTAAAGGTCGGCGTACTCACGGTAAAATTTTTTGCGGCTGAGTCTTGTCGGAAATATGGAGTGGGCAAAATCAAAAAAGTCATAATCTCTGATGACCAAGCGTTCATAGTTTTCAGCATAGAGCTCGGTTCCCGGGAGGGGTGTTAAGACAGCGAAGACGGGCCGCAGAAGACCGGCCCGGCAGACGTATTGGAAAAGCTGCTTGAAATCTTCTTGGACATAATTCGGGTTGACGATCAGATGGGGCGATATTCCGACACCCAATTTCCGCAGGATTTGAATGGCCTGGTTATTGATTTGGACGGACGTTTTTTTGTTCAATTGATCCAGCTCATCATCTCGAAACGATTCGATGCCGACGAGCAAATAGACCAGCCCGATTTCTTTCAGGCTTTTGATCAGTTCGGGATTTTTGACGATATTATCGGTCCGGGCATACATCATGAATTTTTTATTGATTTTTCGTTCCTTGATGAGCTCGATCATCCGCAGAACCCGGTTTTTGTTGTGGAGAGTGTTGTCGTCGGCAAAACAGACGAGTTTGATTTCGTCGGGCAAACCGGCATACTCTTCGACGACCGATTCAGGGCTGCGGGTTAAATATTTTCCAGCCATGATCTTCCAGCAGGCGCAAAACGTGCAGCGGAACGGACAGCCCCGGCTCGTGACGATGAGGGCGGTCTTGCTTTTCTGAAAATCGCAATAGTGTTTTCGGTATTGAAGAGTCAAGTGTCTGGCGGGCAGGGGCAGCGAATCGAGGTTTGGCTCAAAAGGCAGCTGTTCGGTGAAATGCAAATCATGGTCTTTGACCAGAGCGATATTCTGAACGCCTTCAACGTCTCCGGCTTGACTCACGACCTGAACGTATTCTCGGAACGAGTAATCGGCCATTCCCAAAAATATAGCATCGACACAAGGCAGGGCAAAATCAAAAGGCAAGAGGGTCGCATGATGCCCGCCGACGACCGTCTTGATGCGGCCGTCAAATTTTTTGACTTCCCGGAGAATCTCTCGGGCAACCCTGACATCGCACGTATAGGCCGTGATGCCGACGATATCCGGCCTGAACGTCTCCAGCTTTCTGGATAAATTTTTATCAATTCTCATATCGAGGATTTCAACCGTCTGTTCCCTGACGGCAGAAGCCACGTATTCGAGCTCCAGGGGTTCATCATGATTGAAGACGAACAAGCGGGGATTCAAGGGGGGCTTGATCAATAGAATCTTCATGGTTTTATTGGCGCGGGATTAAATCCGTCTGCTTATGAAGTTTTGAAAAAAAGGCGGTCTTTTATGGAAAGTCATAAATTTTTCTGTGTTTTGCTGGAATTTCACTTGCCGGCTTCCTCACAGATTTATACAACGGCAAGAAATCTATGTCAAGGAATTGTCAGGCTGACCGTATATCACTTTTCAAGATAGGGGGACACAATACTGTGTCCCCGATTGATCGGAAAATTCGGGACATAACCCTTCTCTCTCGAAAAGGGATTGTGTCCCATGAATTTTCCGGTCATGTCCCCGAAAAGTGATATATGGTCAAATTGTCAGGCGGGAGCGGGTTCAAAGCCGTCGAGCGCGGCGGGGAGGGCGCTTTAATTTAATTCTGAGCCTGGGCGATTTCAACACCTCGGGATTGACCACGAAACGGGGCAGCCGGCCCCCCAGAAAGGCTTTGACGTCGTCCATAATCATGTGCCGGATATCCCAGCCGCCTTCCTCGCTGTACCAGGCGATATGCGGGCTGAGAATGACCGTCTTCATTTTGAAGAGTTCGAGTTTTGGATCCGGCGGTTCGTCTTCAAAAACGTCGAGCGCGGCGCCGGCGATCAGGCCTTTTTTGAGAGCCCGGATCAAGTCTCCGGTTTTGATGACGGGCCCGCGGGCCGTGTTGATGAGGATGGCCGATTTCTTCATCCAGGATAGGGTTTTGGCGTTGAACATGCCGCGCGTTTCCGCCGTGACCGGGACATGGACCGTGACGATATCCGAGACTTTTAGAATTTCCTTAAAGGGGATGTGCCGGACGCCCAATTCTCGGAGCCGCTTTTTCGGGAGATAGGGGTCGCAGACCAGGACCGTCAGGCCGAAGCCGGACATTTTTTTGAGAACGCGGCTCCCGATGTTGCCGCAGCCGACGATTCCCAACGTCTTCCCCCGGAGCCGATAAAGAGGATAAATTTTTTTTGAGTTCCAGCGGCCCGAGCGGATCCAGTCTTTGAGCATGCCCTCCTGGATTTTCTTTTTTTTGTGGGCCTCCAGGATGAGCATGGCGGTGTGTTCGGCGACATCCTCGCTCGAAGCGGTGGCTTCGTTGGCCAAGATGATGCCTTCGGCCGTGGCGGCCGCGACGTCGACATTGTCATAACCGATCCCGTGGCGGATGATGAGTTTGGCCTTGTCGAGAGCGGCGATCACATCCCTGCCGAATCTGGCCATGTTGACCAGAACGATGTCGGCGTCTTTGAGCCGACGGACAATCTCCGCGGACGGGGCGTTTTTGAGCTGGTAGGCGCCGAAACGAATCCCGAGCTTCCGGCATTCCTCCTTTTCCCAGCGAAGGTCGCGCTCGATAGAGTCGGAAATTTTAAAAACTAATTTTTCGGTCATGAAGATTCCAGCCGCTCACTCTTATGGTCCATCAAAAAAAGAAATCAAGCCTGGATCGCGATTTTCTCCGGCTTCCCGGTCGCCAGAGATTTGTGGATGGCCTCCAGGACCGCCGTGTTCCTCACGCCGTCTTTGGCCTGGACATGCGGCGCGGTGTCGTGTTCGATGGCGTACAAAAAGCTCCGGACGGCGGCCGGAAAAGCGCCCTGCCATTCCTCAAAAACTTTGTAGTTCAGGAACGTCCGAGGACAGACGAACTTTTCCCGGATCATGGCCTCGACGGCCTCGGCCTGCCGGTCGAGGTGGAGGGTCCCCAGGCTTCCGACCAGCTCCATGTAGGAATCCGGCATGTAGGGGCTTGTGTCCGGATAGATCCAGACGGCTTCGTACGTGGCGAATTTTCCGCCTTCATACGTGACCAGGGCCTGAATGCCGTCATAGGTGTCGAAGCCTTTTTGGACGAGGACTTTTTTTATGCCCTTGGCGTAGGCTTCGACGGGGTCGGCGTCAAACCACCAGGTCATCAAATCAATGTCATGGCAGGACAGGAACCAGGCCGGCGTCGTCCGGCTCGACCAGGATTTGATCATTTCCATGGGCACGGAGAGCGGATTGTTTTTCCGGGCGTAGCCGATGAGCGGTTCTCCAATCTGCCCGTTCAAGACCATCTCCTTGGCCTTATGGTAGGGCGCGAGCCAGCGATGGTTGAAATTGATTTGGAGTTTTTTGCCGGTTTTCCGGACGGTGCGCTCGATCCTTTCGGCATCCTCCTGGGAGGTGGCCAGGGGCTTTTCGACCAGGACATGGCAGCCCTTGGTCAAAGAATCGACGACGGGTTCCGTGTGCCGATCGTCGGGCGTAGCGACGGCTACGGCATCCAATTTTTCTTGAGCGAGCATTTCCGCATAGCACGGATAGAGGCGGGAAACGCCGAATTCTTGGCCGCTCTGTTTCAGGCGATTTTCATCCAGGTCGGAAAGAGCGACGAGCTCGACCTGGGGACAGAGTTTGAGGACTCGGCCGACGGCGTTGCCCATGATTCCCGTTCCGATGATGGCGAATCGAATGGCCATGGTTCCTCCTCTTCTCCCGAGCTTAGGGGATGAATATTCCTTTGACGCCTTTCTTGAGCTCAAGGGCCGTGAAAAACTCTTCCCATCGTTCGAGCGGTCCTTGATGGGTGATCAAGAGCTTGACCTCGGATTTGTTCGCTTGAACGAGGCGAATGGCTTTGTCCCAGGATGTGTGGGACGTGGACAGGTTAAAGAAAAAATTCAACGCTTTGGACATCCCCGTATCGTAGGGAAAATAAATTTTTTGCTTGCCGGTCAAACCGATGGCGGCGAAACGCCCCATTTTCCGGACGAGCTCCAGACCGAGGGCGATGCCGCTTTCGTCGCCGCTCGCTTCCACGACCAGATCCGCTCCCCGCCCCTTGGTCAAGTCCATCATCAAGGAAACGGCGTTTTCTTTTTGGACGTTCCAGACATGGTCCAGGCTCGAGATTTTCCTGGCGATCGGCAGACGGCGTTCTTCATCGGAGTCTGTCCCGAGAACGACGACTGCGGCCGCTCCGGAGGCTTTGGCGGCCAAGGCCGAAAGAAGTCCGATCGGACCCGGCCCCACGACCGCCGCGATGTCGCCGGGCTCGACGCGGCTTCGTTCGAGGACGTCGTGGACGACGTTGGCCGCGGGCTCGACGAGGGCGGCCTGTTCGAAATCAAGATCTTCCGGGAGACGGTGGAGAAGGCCGGGGTCGGGGAAACGCATGAATTTGGCGAAGCAGCCGTCGATGCCCCAGCCCGGCGATCTCTTGGAGGAACAGAGCTGGTGGTTTCCCGTCCGGCAGAGCCAGCATGTTCCGCAGGCCAGGGTGTGCGGCTCGCCGACGACGCGATCGCCGATTTTCCAGTCCCCGACCTCTCGCCCGACCTCCGCAATCACGCCGGCGAATTCATGGCCGAGGATGACGGGAGGCCAAGAGGGGAATTCATCGCGGCAGATATGGAGGTCAGTCCCGCATATGCCTGCCGCTTTGATTTCAATGAGGACCTCCCGGGGGCCGATCTTCGGAACCGGAACTTCTTGAAGCTTGACCTGTCCTTTCCCTTTGGCCGTTTTCACCAGGGCTTGCATCGTTTTTTCAGACATGTTCCAAACTGCTCCATTTGTGGATGAAATAGATCAAGGCCAAGGCTGCCTTGCGGATGTCTTTAACTTCGATGTGCTCTCCCGGGGCATGGGCCGAGGCGATCGAACCCGGGCCGAAAACGACGGCCGGCACGCCCAGCCCGTCCGCGTACCTCCAGGAATCGCACGAGGCGTTCATGAACTCGGGCCGCGACGGGATCCCGGCCTCCCGGGCGGCGGCGAGCAACGTTCGAACGAGAGGATGATCCTCCGGAATGAAGGAAGGCTCGCTCCGCAGCATGTTGAATTTGATTTCTGCGGGAAAAGGCCGAAGCGTCTGGACGAGTTTTTCTTGGATGTCTCTTCGTTTAAAAGGGGGAAGAAAACCAAAGACGCCCTTGACGGCCGCTTCCGCCGGTGTTGCGGCCGGCCAGTTCCCGGCCCGGAGCTGGCCGAAGGTGCAGGGCATGGGATTCGGATGAGCGGCAATCTTCGGCACCCTCTTTCGCGAAATTCGAAGAAGCTCTTCGCGGGCCCGTTCCACGGCCGCCATGGCCTGGATGGCGATTTTTAAAGCGCTGACCGTTGAGCCGGGACTTCCGCTGTGACCGGCTTTTCCTGAGGCCAGAATTTCGAACCAGACCGCGCCCCTGACCAGATGGGCCACCTGAAGGTCCGTGGGTTCGAGGATGACCGCGCCGTCGGCGGAAAGCCCGTTCCGGACGACTTGAAGGGTGCCGTTTCCCCCGCATTCTTCTTCAATGACAAAATCAATGATGATCTCCCCTCCCGGCTTCAGCTTGAGGTCGTCCAGGGTTTTAAGCGCAAGCCACAGGGCGGCAATCTGGCCTTTGGCGTCGCAGGCCCCTCTGCCGTAGATTTTTCCGTCGCGGAGGCGGGGAAGGAAGGGATGTTCCTCTCCCGGGCTTCCCGGCACGACATCGAGGTGCGTGTTGAAGGCGAGTTTTTTTCCCGCGGAGGCGCCTTTGAGCATGGCTCGAAGGTTGGCCGTCTCCGTGTACGAGAAATTTTCGAGCTTGAATGAATAATCCGGATCTTCCTGAATGGAGTCGGGGATCGGGACGAACTCTACGGAGTCGGCCAGCCCCTCGATCCGGGACTTCAAAAAGCGGCCGATCTTTCTTTCCTGACCCCGGAGCGAGGGGAAGGCGATCAATTTTTCAAGAAGCACGAGGACCGCCCCCATGTTTTTTCCGAGCGCTGCGGCAACGGCTTTTTTATTCATGGACTTTCGAGGGTCTGTTGGATGTCATTTTAATATGAGAACCCCTCGGCTGCAAATTCATTTTTTTAGTCGCTTTTTTGTTTGCCATGGGGTCTGAGATATGGTATTTATCGTTTGATTGCGGATACGGGGTTATTTTTGAAAATTCGAGGACGTCTTACCCAAAAATATTTGAAGATGTCGGAGCGCTATGAACCGTCCTGCTTGAACTGGCAGGCTCCGGTCGTCTGGGATCACGCCCGGGGCGCCGAAATCTGGGATGTCGACGGCAAACATTATATCGACTGGACCTCCGGCGTCCTGGTGGCCAATGTCGGCCATGCCCATCCGCGTTTGGCGGCGGCCGTTTCCCGCCAAGCCGGCCGGCTGCTCAATCCTTTCGATTTTCCGACGCCGGAGCGACTCAAGCTCGCCCGGAAGATTATCGAGACGACTCCGCCGCATCTCGATAAAGTATTTTTTGTGACGACCGGCGCCGAAGCCATGGATGCGGCCATGCGCTTGGCCCGCCGCTCGACCGGCAAATTCGAAATTCTCGCTTTCTGGGGAGGATTCCACGGCCGCTCCTTCGGGCCGATGAGCCTGACAGGCCTCGGGAAAATCAAAAAAAATTTCGGCCCTCTCCTGCCGGGAGCTATTCTCGCTCCCTATCCGTACTGCTATCGCTGCCCCTTTGACAAGAGTTTTCCGGAATGCGATTTCTTCTGTCTCGATTTCATGGAGAAAATCGTCGAGACGGAATCCACGGGGAACCTCGGGGCGCTCATGGTCGAGCCCTACCAGGGAACGGCCGGCTTTGTCTTTCCGCCGCCGCGCTACCTGAAAAGATTGGAGGACTGGGCCAGACGAAGAAAGATTCTTTTCATTTTGGACGAAGTTCAGTCCTCGTTCGGGCGGACGGGAAAGATGTTCGCCCTTGAACATGAAGGGCTCAAGCCGGACATTCTGACCCTGGGCAAGGGCCTCGGCAGCGGCATCCCGATCGCGGCCGTCGTCGCCCGGGCGAAAATTATGGAGCCGCTGGAGAGGGGAGAAATGTCCTCGACGTCGGGCGGAAATCCGCTGAGCTGCGCGGCGTCTCTGGCCGTTTTTGATATCCTGGAGAAAGAAAAACTCATTGAAAAAGCGGAGAAAAACGGCGCTTATTTGAAAAAGAAGCTTCTCCAGCTCAAAGACAGGCATCCCCTGATCGGCGACGTCCGCGGCCTGGGACTTGTTTACGGCATCGAACTCGTGAAAGACAGGACGTCCAAGGAGCCGGCTCCGGATCTCGCCCGGGACATCGTCCTTCGATGCGTGGCCCGAGGGTTGATGGTCGGAAAATTGGGAATGCACGGCAATGTCCTGCGGGTCGCCCCTCCCTTGGTCATCACGGCCGACGAAATCGACCGGTCCGTGTCGATATTGGCTAAAGTCCTCATGGAATTCTGATGCAAGAGCATTTGACGACGCGTCATCCCGAGGAGCGAAGCGACGTAGGGATGTCCACAATAGATTCTTTTTCTTGGAGATTGCCACGCTCCCTTCAGTCGCTCGCAATGACGATGGTCCGGCGATTTATGCTTTTGTATTAGTTCCCTTCGCCGGTTTTTCAATAAAATCGAGGAGGACCTCATGCCTCAGGCGCAGAGCATTCAACTTCCTGATTATCTCGTCCTCCTGGCCTACTTCGTCGTGATCATCACTGTCGGCCTGTCCTTTGGCCGCTTTATCCGCCGCTCCAAAGATTATTTCGCCGCGGGAAACGTCATGCCCTGGTGGCTGGCGGGGACGTCCTTCTACAAAGCCTCCTTCAGCGCCCTTCTTTTCGTGATCTACAACGAGATCGCCTACAAATACGGGATCGTGGCGATCATCATCATGTGGATCTCTCCGCTGGCCGTCCTTGTGGGCGGCGCTTTTACGGCCTTCAAATGGCGGCGGGCGCGGGTGGTGACGCCTCTCGGATTCATGGAGCGCCGCTACAACAAGACCGTCCACCAGGTTTTTGTCTGGACCGGCCTGCCGCTCAGGCTGTTTGATAATTCCTTGAAAATCCTCTCAACCTCGATCATTTTTGCCGTCGCCCTTCGAGGCCTGGGCCTGTCCGTCATTTCCTTCATGGTCATCATCGGGGCCATCATGATCCTCTACTCTTTCCTGGGTGGACAGATGACCGTGATGATCACGGATTTCGTCAACGTCTCAATCCTGACCGTCTCGGTCATCGCGCTTTTCGTCCTGACCCTCGGCCGCTTGGGAAATCTGGGCGAATTTTTCAAGCGTCTCCCGGCCGGTTTCCTGAAGCCGGCGCCTGAGCCCTACGGCTGGTCCTACCTGGTTTTCACCGTCTTCCTCATCACCCTTCTGACCTACAGCGCCAGTTGGGCGCTCGTCCAGAAATACAACACCTTGAAGAGCGAGAAAGAAATAAAAAAAATGATCGCCTGGATCGCCTTCCTGATGTTCGTCATGCCTCCCCTCTTTTTCTTCCCCGGGCTGGCGGCGCGGGTGCTTGTCCCCGGCCTGGAAAACGCCAAAGAGGTCTATGCCGTGATCAGCCTGAAGATCTTGCCCGTCGGCCTGGTCGGCTTCGTCCTCTCGGCCGTCATCAGCTCCACGATGTCGACGCTCGGCTCGGAATTCAACACGCTCTCCGGTATCCTGACCCGGGACTTTTACAAAAGAAAAATCCGGCCGGAGCTGACGGACAAGGAAGAGATTTTCGTGGGCCGCGTCCTGACGATGGTCATCGGCTCGCTGACCATCCTCCTGGCGATCCTGTTCAATGCGCTCCAAGGGTTCAACCTGATGGACATCATGTTCCGCATTTTCAGCGCCTTCGGCCCGGCGGTCATGATCCCGCTCATCTTCGGCCTGCTTTTCAAGAAGTTCAATGCCCGGGGGACGCTCTGGGGTGTCGCGGCCGGCTTTGTGACGGGCAGCGTTCTTGTCCTGGCCAATTTATTTTTGGTCCAAATCTATGCCCGGGAGATCACGACCAGCGCGACGCTTGAATTCTGGCTGCGCAGCGGCTGGAACTCGGCGGCGGCGTTTTTGAGCGTGGCGGCGACCGTCCTCGGCCTGTGGCTCGGGACGGCAAGCAAACCCACTCCCGAAGAGGAGAAAATCCGGGTCAAGGAATTTTTCGAGGACCTCGAAAAGCCTTTTTTATTCGAGGAAAAATCGGAGAGACCGATCTCACCCTTCCGCATCATCGGCTTGACGCTCGTGGCCTTTGGACTTCTCGTGGCCGCCATCTCGGTCGGAGTCCTCATCGGCTATAAGGACGGACGCGCTTTCGCCATCGACCTCGTCGTCGCCCTGACTCTGGTGGCCGTCGGTTGCCTCATGCGCTGGGGCGCGAAAAAGGAGAATCGCCGGGCTGCCAAGAGACTGTGTGACTGATGGGATTCCTGAAAACGGCCGTTGTATATTCGACTTGCAATCAATTATGGATAATTTTAAGATAAAAATGTAATTTTGTGGGGATATTTGATGGAATCAAATAATATACGACGTGAATGAGAAGAGATATGTGTCAAATAGAGCATGTTGTATATTGATGGTTGGGCTGAAGGAATAGCAACGAATGACGAAAGAAGCGAAAGCGCGAATCCTCATAAACGATCTTCTCCGAAGGTCAGGGTGGCGGTTCTTTGACGACGACACCGGCCTCGCCAACATCGCCCTGGAAGCAAACGTCAAACTCAAGAAGAAGACCCTCGACGCCCTCGGCGAAGACTTCGAGATGACGGCCAACGGCTTTGTTGACTATCTTCTGCTTGATGATCGCGGCTTTCCGATTGCCGTCTTGGAGGCGAAGTCCGAGAAATACGATCCGCTTGTCGGCAAAGAGCAAGCCCGTAAATACGCTCATTCACAGAACGTCCGGTTCGTCATCTTGGCGAACGGGAACCTGCATTACTTCTGGGACTTGGAACAGGGAAACCCGGTTCTAATCACGGAGTTCCCGAATCCTGCCTCCTTCGGCCATTTCGAGGCTTTTAATCCTAATCCAGACGCGCTGATCAATGAGAGGATCGAAACCGATTATATCGCCGTCACGCAGAATCCGAACTATAGTAATGATCCCCGCTGGAACGATGCCGATCAGCGTGGCGCGTACATAGAGGACACGAACTTGAAGTTTCTCCGCCCTTACCAACTTCGTGCTATCACAGCTCTTCAGGATGCCGTGCGCAAGGGCCAAACACGCTTCTTATTCGAGATGGCAACCGGCACCGGGAAGACTCTAACCGCTGCCGCAGTCATCAAGCTCTTCATGCGGACCGGCAATGCGAAGAGAGCGTTATTCCTTGTAGATCGGCTGGAGCTCGAAACTCAAGCTTGGAAAGCCTTTGTCCGGCACCTGAAAAGCGACTTCCGTACCGTCATTTACAAAGAGAATCGCGACGACTGGCGGAAGGCGGAGATTGTCGTTTCCACGGTTCAAAGCCTACAATTCAACAACAAGTATCGGCGGCTGTTTTCGCCGACCGATTTCGACCTGCTGATTTCCGACGAGGCGCACCGTTCTCTCGGCGGCAACAGCCGGGCGGTGTTCGAATATTTCATCGGCTACAAACTTGGGCTGACGGCGACGCCGAAAGATTATCTCAAGAAGATCGACCCGGCCCGGATCAATGCGCGCGACCCGCGCGACTGGGAACGCCGTCAGTTGCTGGACACCTACAAAACCTTCGGTTGCGAATCGGGCATACCGACTTTCCGCTACAGCCTCATCGATGGTGTACGCGATGGCTTCCTATTAAATCCGGTCGTCGTCGACGCCCGGACGGAAATCACGACGGAATTGCTCTCTGAGAAAGGTTACGCCGTCATGCTGGAGAATGAGGACGGCGAACTTGTCGAACAGACCTTTTTCGGTAAAGACTTCGAGAAGAAGTTCTTCTCTGACGAAACAAATCGCGTTTTCTGCGAAACATTCCTAAAGAATGCGCTTCGCGATCCGTTGAGCGGCGAGATCGGTAAGACAATTATGTTCTGCGTTCGTCAAGACCACGCGACTCGAATCGTTCAGACGTTGAACGAGATTGCGCATACGCTTTTTCCGGGCAAGTATAGCTCCGACTTCGCCGTGCAGGTGACCTCCAATGTTGATGGCGCTCAGCAAATGACGATCAACTTCGATGCAAAGAATAACAACCTGAACGGGCACACCAGGTTTCTGGAGGGTTACATCAGTTCCAAGACCCGCGTTTGTGTTACCGTCGGCATGATGACCACCGGCTATGACTGCGAAGATCTCCTAAACGTCGTGCTGCTTCGCCCGATCTTCTCGCCGACCGACTTCATCCAAATCAAGGGCCGCGGAACGCGCAAGTATACCTTTAGTTACACCGAAAAAGAGGACGGCCGGATTCAGAAACAAGCGAAGCCGAAAGAGAAATTTAAGCTCTTCGACTTCTTCGCCGTCTACGAGTACTTTGAAAAAAAGTTCAAATACGACGAAGTGATCAAACTCCCGCCGTTGTGCCCTGTCGGACCGACACCGGAACCTGCACCCCCGTCTCCGCCTGTCCCACCCGAATTTACGAACGTGAACCCGGATCCGCTCAAGTCCCAGGTCGAATATGCCGTGCCCGTCTTCGGTATGAAGATTGACCGGAAGTTCTTCGAGAAATTCGAGGATCAGGTCAAGGCCGCGCCGGAAGTGCGAGAGAGATACGAGCGGGGCGACATTAAAGGTGCGGAGGAAGCGGTCGTGACCGCGTTGTTCAATAAACCGGAGGACTTTTTCAACCTCGACAAGCTGCGCAAGGCCGTGCAGGCCGACCGTCGGATTACGCTTCGGGAGATTCTAGCCAAAACATTCGGCGAAATTGAACGCTTTAAGTCCAAAGACGAATTGCTCGAAGAGGAACTGGCGAAGTTCGTTTCCATCCATAAGCCGGATGCCCCACACATGCCCGTCATACGGCAGTTCTTCAAAGCCTACGTGAGCGACGGCACCATCCGGGCAATAGTGGATTCCCGCGAGTTCGGCCGACTTGCGGACAATCCCAAGGTTTCAATCAGCGACATCAAGGCGCTGAACAGCTGGCGGGACGTTATCCCCGAATACGTGAAGGACTACGTTTCACTGAACGCTTTTGCAGCATAGGAAGACAAGATGTTAGACGCAGAAACCAGGGAGAAGATCGATTCCGCTCGAGACATCCTTGTCGGTAAGGTACCGGATCCGAAATCGCAGGTAGAGCAGATAACCATCGCACTGATCTACAAGTTTATGGATGACATGGACCGCCAGTCCGAGGAACTTGATGGCAAAGCGACGTTCTTCACCGGCGACTTCAAGAAATATCGTTGGGCACAATTGCTAGACAAGCGGTTCAGCGGGCATGAACGCCTGCTTCTCTATGCCGAAGGCATCGAGAAGATGAACGAAAACAAGAATATCCCCCAACTTTTCCGAGACATTTTCAAGGGTGTCTTCTTGCCGTATCGTGATCCCGAAACCCTCAATCTCTTCCTTAAAGAAATCAACTCCTTTACGTACGAACACAGCGAACGGCTCGGCGACGCGTTCGAATACCTGCTTTCGGTGCTTGGCACACAGGGCGACGCTGGCCAGTTCCGCACTCCCCGCCACATCATCGACTTCATCGTCGCCGTCGTGGACCCCAAGAAAACCGAGACTGTGCTCGATCCCGCCTGCGGCACCGCAGGATTCTTGATTTCCGCTTACAAGCATATTTTGAGAGGAAACGAGAACCTTACACCCGACGAGCGGGCTCGCTTGATGTCCAACTTCCGGGGCTACGATATCGCTCCCGACATGGTGCGGTTGTCCCGCGCGAATCTGTATCTGCACGGCTTTCCCAACCCGGTTATTCACGAGTACGACTCGTTGACAAGCGAAGATCGGTGGGATGAGAGGTTCGATGTCATAATGGCCAATCCACCATTCATGACACCAACGGGAGGAATCCGACCCCACAACAGATTCTCAATCAAGAGTAGCCGAGCAGAATTGCTTTTCACTGACTACATTATAGAGCATCTCAGGCCAGGTGGCCGAGCAGGAATCATCGTCCCTAACGGCGTGCTGTTCGAGCCCTCAGCAGGAGGCAAAAAACTGCGCTCGCTCATGCTTAGTGATTGCGACGTTGAAGGGGTGATCGGCTTTCCGCCAGGTGTCTTCAGGCCGTATTCGGATTCAGAAACAGCTGTGGTTATTTTAACCAAAGGCCGACCGACGAAGGCTGTTTGGTTTTACTTCGTCGCGAGCGATGGATACTCCCTCGATGACAAGCGGGAACCTATTCGTAACAATGATTTGCCGAAAGCACTTGCCGCATGGCAATCGCGTAAAGAGACACTTCAGAGCTTCACAGCCTCCATCGACGAAGTTGAACGTAGGGGAGGGCTGCTTCTGCCAGCTGAGTATAAATCTGCTAGGTTGTCCCTCGAAACGAGGTCTCTATCCAAAGGATGGCGGCTGATCAGACTGGGAGACGTCGTCGAGGAAATTGACAAACGTGCAGGCACCAAGTCACGCCTGCCAGTGTTAAGCGTGACCAAGTATGATGGTTTTGTTGAGTCGCTCAAGTATTTCAAGAAGCAGGTGTTCAGTCGCGATACGTCGGACTATAAGGTCGTTTGTCGCGGTGAGTTCGCCTACTCGGCTATTCATTTGGATGAGGGAGCCGTTGCGCTGCTGAAGAAGCTGCGTGCGGGAATCATCAGCCCGATGTACAAGGTTTTCCGACTGAGCGTTACTCCGCGAGAGATAGATCCGCAATTTTTTCTTCAGTTGCTGAAGTCCGCCCCGCTCATTGAGCGCTACCGCAATCTCGGAAAGGGGTCAGTCAAGCGGAGGAAATCCATATCTTTTAACAAGTTTGCATCTCTTTATATACCCATCCCGCCATTGCAAACACAGAAGTCAATAACGAAGAAGGCTGATCAACTTGACAAGCTCCGCCACCACACGGAGCACCTCACGCAATCGATTGACAAACAGATACACAGTCTGCTTGAGGCGGCTGGCTTGGCTTGGGAATCGCTCAAATGATCACAAAAGCCAAGTTGATTAGAAATGTCGGCAAGTTCTACGGATTTGCCGCTAAGGGGGATGGCCTCGACTGGCACAAGAATACATTTGTCTTCGCCCCGAATGCCTACGGCAAGTCAACCGTTGTCGATGTGCTCCGATCCCTTCGCGATAATGAGCCCAAGTTGATCCGCGCCCGGAAGACTCTTGGCGTAAAGGAGCCACCGGAAGCGGTCATCATAATTGATGGAGAAAACCATGTGTTCAACGGCACACGTTGGGATAAGCCGTTCCCCTTAATCCAGATTTTCGATGTGCCGTTCATCTATGCGAACATCCTTGCCCTAGAAATCGGCCATGAGCACAAGAAGAATATTCACAGAATCATCATCGGCGCGCAGGGGATCAAACTAGCCGAAGAATTAGCCGCACTGAAGACGAAGGAGAAGGCCAAGAGTCAGGAGGTCGCGAGTTTTGCCGGCCAGTTCAACCGGAGTGGTTTCACGTTCTCGATGGACGCATTTCTTGCCATTCCTCCGGCAGAGGAAACCGCAGTCGGCGCACGCATTCAGAAGCTGGAGCAGGACATCAAGTCCAAGGGATCCGAGGCGTTTGTTCAGGCACTCGGCCATCCCCAGCAGATTAGCGCCCCATCGTTCGATCTATCCACTGCGAGAGCACTTGCAGCCAAGAAGCTTGCCGCCGCCCACGAAGCCGCTGAGAAACAAATCCTTGCCCACATTGACCGCAATTTTAAGGATAAGGCCCAGGCAAGACAATTTATCCGACAGGGCTTTGAGCTGAGGCAAGCGGATTGTCCTTTCTGCGGTCAAGACCTTAAGAACGCTGCCGACCTCTTGAAGGCATACCGAGAGTATTTCGACGAGGCATTCCGCGCCTTTCAGCAAGGTGTTGCTCGGCAAGTCACTTCCATCGAGAAATGGAATCTCGACAACGACCTGACAGCACTGGTTTCAACCCATAACGCAAACCTTACGACGGTGCGACAGTGGGAGTCATTCCTTGGCGCAATCGGTCTGCCTAATGTTGCCGCTAAGGTTGAGAAGTACCGGGCCGGGCTTACCCAGTTGAAGGACATAGTTCAGTCCGAACTAGTGAAGAAGCAGAAAGACCCGAATGTCGATGCCGACCTCCCGCACTTCGACACATTTGTCTCGGAACTTGCCGGGCTAAGAAGTGAGATCGAGACATACAACACGTCGGTAGTCGATTTCACGGAGAGGTCCAAACATTACGTTGCCAATCTCCCGAAGTCAGATTCTGCTTCAATCAGGGCAGCACTAGCGAAGGAACAACAGATTAAGTTGCGGTTTGAGCCCGAATGGATAAAGTGGGCAGCCGAATATCCGGCAGCCAAGAAGGAAGCCGACGATCTTCTGAATCGGAAGATCGCGAAACAGAATGGACTTGAAGCCTACAGCAAGAGCATTTTCGATACATACCAGAATCGCATTAACGAACTTCTCGTGACCCTGGGAACGGACTTCACCATCACCGGCTTAACCGGGAAAACGGACGAACGGGCCAACGAGAGTTATATCGATTTCGGCTTTCTCATCCTACAACATACAGTCCCTCTGACAACCCACCAAGATGACGCACCGTGTTTCAAAAATACGCTGAGCGAAGGCGACAAGAGTACTCTGGCCTTCGCGTTCTTCATCGCGGCGCTTGAGAAGACGCCGGAACTCGAAAAGCAAATCATCGTTTTCGATGATCCGCTTTCCAGTCTTGACGAAACCCGTCGCGAAGCAACGGCCCGCTTGTTGCTCGCCCTGTCACCGACCGTGAACCAACTTAACATATTCACGCACAAGAAGGATTTCCTGCACATGCTGTGTGACAAGATCTCGGCCAACAAGGTCCTGCAAGTTCGGTTCGATAAGAAGAAAGGGAGTTGGCTTGAATCGTTCGACGTGGAGGACGACCGCAAAGGTGATTTCGCGCACATGGTCGAAAGCATGGAAAGGTACCTCGTGGAGGACTTCGGCCCAACTCCCGAAGCGATGCAGGGCAATATTCGGAAGATGTATGAGGTCGTACTGAAAACCAAATATTATAAGGCCCTTACTGTTGCCATAAAAGGGAAAAAAGGACTAGCGAAGCTTTTAGAAACGCTTTTTGCTGAAAGACTACTCGATGGATCCCTGAAAGCCAAGCTGTTCGACCTGTGCAATATGACGAATGGCCCGCATCATGGCGAGATTATCGACGCGCCCTCCATGAAGCTCAGCCGAGACGAGTTGATTCCCCTCATTCGGGATGCTCTAAGTCTCCTAGAGAAGGTCTGAAAATGAAGAAGAAACTCAACCCACGTGAGCTAATGGAAAAGGCCATCGAGGTGATGCGACAGTCGGTGCCTGAACCGCGTGCCGATGGAAAGTCCAATCCGAAGGTGGGGGCGGTATTGATGAAGCCGGATGGAACTGTGGAAACCGCTTGCCGGGGAGAGTTGCGGCATGGGGAGCACGCGGAGTTCACCCTTCTAGAACGGAAGAACCGAAGAAACAAACTGGATGGTTCGATCCTGTTCGCCACTCTTGAACCCTGCGCTCCCGGGGCGCGTCGCGATCCGAAGGTGGATTGCGCGGAGCGAATTCGTCTCGCCCGAATCAAGGAAGTTTGGATCGGCATCCAGGACCCCGATCCCAAGGTCGCTCGGAAAGGCATCGCGCATCTTGAGCAAAATGGCATCACTGTTCACATGTTTGACCGCGACTTGCAGGAGACCATCGAGAAGGAAAACAAAGAATTCCTAGCGCAAGCGCTGGAACGGGCCGACAATGCCAAGAGGAAGCCCGTTGAAATCGTTCTTTCTCCGCTTGAAAACAGACTTCCTGCTGCCGTCCTGACAGACTTCTCAGAGGAGGCCTTGACGTTCTACCGTGAACGCGCCGGGATTTCCGAGGCTGTAGGTTCCGACGAGTTCAACCGCCGACTCCTACAACAAGGGCAATTGAAGAAAGAAGACGGTCACCTTGTTCCGACGGGGTTCGGCATCCTGTTGTTCGGGAAAGAGCCGCGCAGGGCCATGCGTCAAGCCGGACTCCTCGGGGCGATTCACTACCCAAACGGGGAGCAGGAACGCAAGGAGTTCGACGAGCCCTCAGTCATGATTCCCATCCTATTGGAAAAATGGCTCAGGGACAAACTTCCGAACGTTTTTGACCGAAACAGAATTCAGCGGCAAGAACGTCCGGCATTGCCCTTCGAAATGGTGCGCGAAGGCGTGATCAACGCGCTTATTCATCGCGATTATGCCATTGAAGGCGGGAAGTGTCAGGTCGTCGTAACGGAAGACACGGTCACGGTGAGGAGTCCCGGCCTGCCTCCACCTCCAATCACCCTTGAGCAGCTTCAGTCCTTCACCGCACCTATGTTGAGTCGTAATCCTGAACTGCATTTCGTCTTTGCGCGGATGGGAATGGCCGAAGAGCAAGGCATAGGCCTCAGCACGCTGCGGGACCGGGCGAAGGAACTCGGGTTGCCGCTACCAAGGTATACGTGGGACTCGCCTTATCTTGTGCTCAAACTATACCGATCAACTGAAGCAGCGTCCAGAACGCTTCGTCAGGATGTCCTCAAGTCCTTGAGCAAATCGGAGCAACAGGGCTGGCAATGGCTCGCGACGCGAAGCACGGTTGTAGCGCAAGCGTACGCGTTGGCCATGGGAATCCCCAAGCGGACAGCCTTAAACCACTTGAAGCATTTCACCGAACTTGGATTGCTCAAGTCGACCGGTGCCGGACCAGCCATAAGATACGAGGTGGTTTCGTCATGATCACTGCCTGTCTGCGGCGAGAAGGACTTCCTGAAGGTTGGCTTTGGATTTTGACCACGCCAGAAAACATACATCAATGGCGCGATAGTCCCGCTTTATGCCCTCGCCGACGGCTATCGCGCCAAATAACGCGCCATTTTGGCGCGATCCTATAACAAAGGCAGGCATGAAAACCATCAAAGACCTACCGGAATACAGCCGCCCTCGCGAGAAGCTGCGGGAGAAAGGGGCTTCCGCCCTAACGGACGAGGAACTTGTCGCCGCGATACTCGGCATGGGAACGGCCGGACTTGACGTGCGCACGATTGCCCGGCAGGTTGCCGGTCTGATTCGGGAGCACAAGAGCGGGCTGACGCTGGATCACTTGCTCGCCGTCCCCGGCATGGGTCTTGCCAAGGCCGGACAAATTCTTTCGGCCTTTGAACTCGCGCGACGGCACTTGATCAAGGATACCGTCAAGATAACCATCGCCCAGGATATCTTACCCTTGGTGGCTGATATTGCCGGAAAACAGCAAGAGTATTTCGTCTGTATTTCCATGAACGGTGCAAATGAGGTCATTGAAAAACGCGTTGTGACAATAGGCCTTCTCGACAAGAGTCCAGTTCATCCACGCGAGGTGTTTGCCGACGTGATCGCGGACCGAGCTGCAACCGTCATTTTCGCTCACAATCACCCTTCCGGCGACCTTCAGCCAAGCGAAGCGGATCGCCGCACCCACGAGCAGTTGACCGAGGCGGCAAGAATTCTTGGCCTGCGCGTCCTCGACAACGTCATTGTGACAAAGAAAGGCTATTTCAGCTTTCAAGAAGCCGGGCTGATTCGATGAAAATAGGCGTGCACAAGAAAAAGACAGCCTAATAAGGCACTGCATTAGACGGCGATTCATTCTTGTTGGGAAAGCCGTTTTTATTCTTGGAAAAAACCGAAAAGCCAATATCGGCGTTCCAAACCATATTACCTAAAATCACTTATTGAGATGACAAGCTGTTGATCTTCGAGTCATGCGAGCGCCTTTAGGTAAGCGGATCAAAAACAAGAATCTATTGTGGAGATCGCCACGTCGCTTCGCTCCTCGCGATGACAGGCTGCATAGAAAATATTGGGTATTATTAAGCCTTATTCGAACCGGATAAGGCGGCGGGCGTTGGCCCCGAAGATATTGACTTTATCCTGGTGGGATATTTTCGCCAGGGCCACCCGGCCGAGCTGGGGCCGGGGATCAAGGAAAGGATTGTCCGTTCCGAAAAGCACCCGCTCCGAGCCGACTTCTTTCACGAAAAACTCGATCTGGCGCGCCGGGCACATGGAGAGCGTGATGTCGAGATAGATATGAGAGGCCTCTTGGGCCAGTTCCACGGCATGGCGGCTTCCGTGGGGGCCTCCCGAATGTCCCATGATCCATCGAATTTGCGGATGGCTTTTGGCGACGCCGGCGAAGAGGTCCATGTTTCCGTAGGGATCGCCGTCGAGCCACGTATGGACGAGGACGGCCAGTTTGCGGCGCGAGGCGAATTCGTAAATACCGGACATTCTTTTGTCGTCGAGGCGGCACTTGGAGCCGGCCGGATGAATTTTAATCATGACCACACGTTTATTCTGAAAACAGCGTTCGAGATCATCCAGGGAGAGTTCGGGATAGTTGCCGTTCACGGCGCAGGCGCCGTAAAAACGGCCGGGGAAAGCGGATACGGCTTTGCGCATCAGGCCGTTGGCGAAGACAAGATCCGAATCCCAGCTCATGTTGGGTGAGATGACGGCCTTGGCGATGCCGCAGCGGTCCATGATCTGGATCATCTGTTCCGGTTTGCGGGCGGGAATGTGCATGTTGAAATAGGGCCCCAGATGGGCGTGGAGATCTATGATTTCGACATCGTTCAAAGGAATCCCGGCCTGGACGTGCTCGAAATATTCGTTCACGGCCACATCTCCTTGAGAATCCGGCGAAGATTTCCGCCGGCGATGGCCGCTTTGTCTTTCTGACCGATATCGGCGTAGGTAATCAGAGCGACCGCCGCTGTTCCCGTATACTGAGGCATATTGGTTCCGAAGAGGAGCGGGCGAGGGCCGAAGCGTTTGACGACGTCCTCGATCGCCCCGCCGCCCATGAACCGGGATGTCTCGACGTAGAGATTCGGATATTTGGCGAAGAGCGGGTAGAGAAAGCGGTTATGCCTGTAGGTGCAGTTGGCCATGATGAGCGGCAGATAAGGATACGTCTTAAGAAGCGAGTGGACGTCTTCCCAGGATACGATTTCCGCGTCCAGGATGAGAGGGACGTGCGCCGCGTCCAAGGCCGAGAGGAGTTCTCCGGCGCACCAATCCGCGAGGGCAAAGCTTTGCTGCGTTCTTGTCGGATACATGCGGACGGCCCGAATGCCAAGGGCCTTCATCTCAAACAGCAATTTATCGGGCGGAGCCATTTCGGCCGTGTGATGGGGGAGGACGATCCAGACGGGATAAAGCCCCTTGGACCCTTTGATTTCTATCATGAGGAAGGAGTTGCCGAGCGGCGGATCGGCATCCCGGGCGATCGTGTGATAAACGAGGGCTTCTTCGACACCCGCCGTCGCCATTTCCCGTTTCAGCCCGGCGGCGTCGGGAATATCGAAGAGGTGGGGATAGCCGGTCCTGCCCACCGAGCAATTGGCGTCAAAAAAGGCGAGTTTGGTCATCGAATTACCTAGCATACACGGATTTTTCTCGTCCGGCAACAGCCTGCGGCATTCTAAAATCGCCCGTAGAAATGACAAACCGTTGATCTTCGAGTCATTGCGAGCGCCCCTTGTGTGCGCGGCAATCAATTTTGTAATCGCGAGCCATCGAAGATGGCGTGGCGATCTCCACAATAAAAATATCTTTTGGGGATCGCCACGTCGCTTCGCTCCTCGCGATGACGGAAAATTGGGGACACTTCCGTTTTCTCAAAAAAACGGAAGTGTCCCCAATTTTCCGGGGCTATCGGAAATTTTGGGTTTTCAATCGAAAAGGTTCGAGACGGCTCCCTTTCTCTCCAGCATCCGGTTGACGGCCAGGAGGTTCAACATCAGGTGGCGCGGATGGTGATAGTTTTCGACGCGGTTTGAATGTTCGACGAACGTGATTTTTCTGTCCGTGTAGTTATCCCAAAGGGCATAACCGTGTTTCGCGAGCGGCCATTTGTCGTGGACGTAATTGTACATTTTGATGAACCTGTCTTTGGCCCATTTCCAGCCGATGCGCTCGGCAGCGAAAAGCGAGCCGATGAGGACCTCTTCCTGGGCCCACAGAGCTTTGTCCACGAGCCAGATATTTTTATCAACATGGTTGAGGCTGCGGAAGACGCCGCCGTAGACGTCGTCCCAGGCGACTTCGACGTGCCTTTTGAACCTAATAGCCGCCAATTCGAAGAGCGCTTTGTCTTGGCGTCGGGCCGCTTCGAACATGACCATCCACAGGGTTTCGATGGCGTGGCCCGTGTATACGAATTGGGCCAGGTCGTTCCGCGGCCTGGAAAGGTCGTGGTTGATGATTTCGTTGAGGAGGTCGAATTCGGGGTTGTGATGGCGGTTCATGATGGCCTCCAGGCAGCGGTCCGCGACATGCAGCAGGTCGGGATCGTTTCTATATTCCAGCATCCGGGAGGACGTACTCAACAGAACAAACCACGGGCCGAGCACCCGGGCTCCAGGAGTCAGGGGCGCTTCTTTGCCGAGGTAGCTCTGGGCCGCTTCCGGCCAAAAATCGGGCTTGTCATAAAGCCGGAGGCATTTGAGCACGATCCCCTTCGCCGTTTCCCAAAGGGCTTCATTGTTAGCCGCTCCGGCGTACTCGGCCAGGCCTTGCGCCACGAACATATCGCCATAGGTTCGGGTGTCCGGTGCGCCGAGGGGCTTTCCCTCACGCGAGAACGAGGAAGGCCAGAGGTTGTCTCCGTCCGGCTTGTGGCGGAGAATGAACTCTGCGGATTTCCGGGCGACTTCAAGGAATTTAGGGTCGGGGTTGAGCGTCCGGTAGAGATACGAATAGACCCACATCCCCCGTCCTTCATACCAGGTGCTTTTGTCCGTCGAAAGCGTCTTCCCGTCGCGGTCGGCCGTGCACATGAATCCGCCGTATTCACGGTCGATCACATGCTTGTCCATGAACGGGAGAAAGTCTTCGAAGAGGTCGTACTCGTATTGCTTTTTGAGCTGTTTGAGTTCGGCGGGACTGAATGTCTCTTGCCTGAATTCATCTGTCGGCAGCGGGGCGTGAAGAGGCGGCGGAGGAGATTCGGAAACACTCCCGGCCGGAGGCTTGGCGCAGCCGGAAAACTCGGTAAGGAGCGCAGCCCCTCCGGCCGATGCGGCGGCAATAAATTCCCTCCGTTTCATGTTGGCCTCCTAATAAAATAAGCTGCCTTTCTTGCATTTTGTGTGGCTAAAAATGAGGGAGAAGGTTCGAGAACGGCGTTAAAAACCTGGATGGGAGCCAGGCCATTCCCGGACCTTCTCCGACCGTCCTTAATCCACACAAAATGCAAGAGATCCAAAAATCTATTTCCACACAATCCGGCCTTCTCCTGCGGGGAGGGACAGACGAAGATCCTTCTTGTTCTTGTCGAAAAAATAATGATCCGTCCTTTTCCCGTCGAGATAAAGTTCGCGCGGAACGGCGTTCAAGGCCAGGCTCATTTCGGCCGGCCGGGCGAGATAATATTTGAGGGAGCTTGCGGAGATCTCACAGGTGATCGGCTCTTGGCACAGAATAAGCGGCCGGCCGTCTTTCTCCAAGCGGGTGCAGAGGGCAATAAAGATGATTGTCCCTTCCCAAGTCAAAGCTAGGGCGTCGGTCGTGAATCCGGCCGGCGAGTAGACCTGGCCCGGGTTCGTGGAAAAAGCGAATTCCGTGCCCTGGATCTTTCCCCCCATGAATCCCCGGCCTTTTTCTAAAGCCGGTTTCGCTTCTTGGCCGGCCGCGGTCGTCAAGACATTCGCCAGGACAAGGGGTTTTCCCGAGGTCTTGGCCGTGAACGTCAGCATCCCCTCCAGGACGAAAGGATTTTCGTTTTTTAGGGTGTTGATGTAATGCGGCGTCTCCCGGACTTCGGCGGCGGCATTGTCCGGAGCCAGATGATAGATGCGGAGGGTGTCCTTTCCCTTTGAGATCGTCGAAAGAACCGGCCCGGCCTTGATATCCTGGAATCGGCCGGTCTGGTAAAGGAGCGTGACTTCCACGTCTTTTTCCCCGGGAACGACCGTATCCAGCATCAGGAGCGTTCGGGGCTTGAGGTAGAGGACGTTTCTCCGCATCTCTTTGACCTTTCCCCAGTAGAGCCGGCCGATGTCCCCGGAGCTGAAGGCGGCTTTTTTGCCGTCCAGAAAATGATAGATAAAAGCATGGTCGTCAAAGCCTGCGGCGAACCGCAGGGGATCTCCGGTTCTTTGGCTCTGGGGATTTTTGTCGACGAGGATCGTGGAATGCGCGAGCGGCTGCGTGTAGTGGGACTGGTAGAGGGGGTCATCATAATATGTGCTCCCGTGCCTTTCTTCGATGAAAAGACTGCCCCTGTCCGCCAGCCAGAATGTCCCTTGGTCGAGGTGCTGGTGGTTATAAAAGGCTCCCGTCCTCATGACGAAAATAAAATCGTCTTTCGCCCATCCGCTCCTGAAAACGGTCGTCCCCAGGTCCCAGAAAGCTCTTACGGGAGGGCCATCGAAGGGAGGTTTCTGGGGGATCCCGTCTGTCGGATAGAGGACATCCATCAGGGTTTCTTTGTCTTTCAGAGAGTGATAGAGCCAGCTCAGGAGGGGGTCCTTGGTTTTTGCCAGATACCAGGCCCAGTTGGTCAGGGGCATGAAATTTCCGGAGGAGTCGCCGAAATAGAAAAATGTTTTGTCCTGAACGATGCCCGCGGGCGCAAAATCCTGGTAGGTGTTTCGAATGTCGGCCGAGAGGTCGAGGCGGAAGACGTTTTCAAGCGCCGGGAGCGCTTTCGAGAGCGATGACATCGTAAAATTGCAATAGCCCAGGCTTTCTCCGTAGCCGCCGTCGCGGCCGATCGATTTTTGGATGAGCTCGTTTAATTTAAGGATGACGCCGGTGAAATAGGGCTCGGCCGGCTCCGCTTCCGGACCGTCCCCATACATCGCCGCCTGGCACATGACCGAACTTCCGGCAATATGGGCCACCCAATTGGAGGTGTTGCTCGTCACCAGGTTGTCCTCGACGTAGCTTCTATGGCAGCCGGAGATGATGTTCTTCCGCAAAGATTTCCGGACAGCCGCCCGTTCGTCTTCGCTCAAGATGTCGTAGAGGAGGTCGTAGGCGAGGGCGAGCTCCAGGCCGAGCTCGCCGACCGGATAATAAATGTGCTGGCCGCGTTTTTCAAACCAGGGATGGAGGAAAAAGGGAAATTCGCTGAGTTTGAGGAGCGCCGCTTTGGCATATTCGCCGGCCTGCGCCTCATCCGCCAGGCGATAGGCCAAAGCGTTGGTGTTGAGGCCGCTTGTCCAAGGATTGATTCGGTCGAACCAGGGATAAATGGAGCGGGGAACATTGCCCAGCAAAGGCTCGTCGTCGGGGAATTGGTCGATATCGAAAACGATTTTTTCGGCGGGATATTTTTCCCGGTTCTGACGGGCGCTTTTGAGAATGTCGTCCCGAACGTTTTTATATCGTTCTTCTTTGAGGCGGGCCTTGACTCTCTCCAGCCCTTCGCGGTCAAACCAGAGCCGCGGATGATTTTTTCCGAGGCCTGCGGGACGGATATAAAGAGTGAATTCGGTTTCGGCCAGTTTTTCGTTATTGGCCGAAGCACCAAGCCGGGCCGTGTACAATCCCTCAGGATAAGAGAGCTTGATATTTTCCGCCGACCAGGAGTCTCCTTTTTTTTGGAGGTCCAGGGTCAGGAGAGTCTTCGACGGTTCGGTGAAGGGAGAGAGGCGGAGCGTCACCCGGCCGGCTTCAAAAGGCCAGTTTCCTTTGACCGTGAGAGAGTCCCCGTTTTTGAAATGCTTTTCCGGGATGAAGGGAGTCCATTCGCTGAGCTTTGCCATCCGGGGCTCTTCGAACCGGAAATGGGCGGGGCGGAGGCCGTGGACGAGGATATCATCCAGGCCGAAGTAGATGGGGATGGCCGGATCGGCCTTGGGAAACTTGGCCAGAACGGCAATGGCCTGGACCCGGATCGTTTTTCCCTTGAGATGCGGGTTTTCGGCGATGATACGATCATAGCCGGCCGTGAAATTTTCCCAGCGGTTGGCCGGGGGATTCCAGACGGTGACGTCCACTTGGCCCTCGACTCCTGCGGCCAAACGGATCTTGACGAATTCCGGTTTGAGTTGAGTCTTAAGATAATAGCGCAGGCTGAGGAGCGAGCCTGGGGCGAAGCACATCTCGAGCTTTTTCTGGGCGCCGGCATAGTTATCCACGTTGGCGTAGGGCGTGACTTTCTGGACGAGAGAAATGTTCGGGTTTCCAGGGATGATCGGCGCGGGCCTGAGGTTCGGGTCGAAGGCGGTATCCTGCCAGAGGGGGTAGGAAGCCCAGGCGTTGAGCTCGTTGGATTCGAAATTCTCTTTGTAGGTGAAAGGTTCGAGCTTGAGGTCGGGGTGCAGCTCGATCGCGGCCGAGAGCAAAACGACGATCAACCAGGGAAAGGGTTTTTTCATGGAACGATCTCCCTTTTTCCGGCTTTTAAAACACGCGGTATTTCTTCCAGACGTCTTGGGCCTTGGCGCCCCCGCGCAGGACTCTCCGCGCTTGGGTTTCCTTGTGGATGCGTTTGACCGCTTTTTGGATCGCCTCTTTTTCGGCTTCTTTAGGGATGAAGATGATGCCGTCCAGGTCGGCCAAGACAATCTGTCCCGAAAAGACTCTCCGTCCGCCGAAATCGAGCGGACAGTCATAATCGACGACAGCCGCCCGGTCCGTCGTATCGATGGGGGAGACCCCTTTGGCAAAAACGGGGAACCGCATCCGGATGATTTTTTTGGCGTCTCGCGTGTAGCCGTCGACGAGGCAGCCCCTGGCCCCCCGGGATCTCATGGCCGTTGCCGAGAGCTCGCCCATGATGCCCGCCTCCAGGGGTTTTGTCGAAGCCGCGACGGCCACTTCGCCGGGCTTCAGACTATCCATGAGTTCCAGGGCGAGTTTATAAGGATTTTCGCGGCCGGTCCGGCGGGGGGCGTTGAGGAGGGTTCGCGTCCGGCCGGCGCAGGCTGCTTGGGGAAAGAGCGGCCTGATCATAGCCTGCGGGCTGACCGCGCATTGCCGATAGCCCATTTCATCGAGGATGTCCGAAAGGGCTGCCGCATAAAAATATTTTTCCATGAAGAGGAACATTTCGATTTCATTTTTGAAGGCCATGCTCGCTCCGTGCCGGCTTGGTATCATCTTACTCGATTCGGCGAAAATTACAACTTTTGATCAGGCCGTGGAATTCCGGGACACTTCCGAAATTTTACGGGGAAAATTTGCGTTTTCTGGAAAAAACGGAAGTGTCCCGAATTTTTACGAATTTTTGGAATTTTTGCCGGATTTTCTGTCCGGCTATCGGCGAATTAGGAGACAAATATGGTCATTAGCTTGAAGAATCTAAGATGAGACGATCTTCTGAACGGCCTGAACCTCGTCCCGGTCGATCGTGATTTTTCCCGCCTTTGCGTTTTCGACAAGCTGGGCCGGAGTGGAACAGCCGACGATAATCGGCCCGATGCCGGGGAGTTGCCTCATGTAGGCCAGCACGAGCTGGGCCAGGCTGAGCGACGAGTCGCGGGCGAGAGCGGCCAGCGCCGCCAATTTTTTCATGACGGGTCCGGTCAATTCCCGTTCGAGCCGGTTCTCGTCCACGAGCCTGTCTCCCGGCCGGGCCGCGGCTTTGTCCGGATAGCGGCCCGAGAGAAGACCGCTTCGGAGAGGGCTCCAGGGGATAAAGGACAATCCGTGCCGGGCGCAGTGATCGAAGACCCCTCTTCTCTCCGGGTCTTCGCCGTGGAGGATGTCGAATTGATTTTGAACGGAGTGGATGCGAGCCCTGGGAAAATCTTCTCCCCGGGCTTCGGTGCGGGAGAGTTGGTCGAGGCTGAAGTTTGAGACACCCAGATAGCGGACGACATCCTGGGCGATCAGGTCTTCGACCGCCAGCAGGCTTTCCTCGACGGGGGTCGTCTCATCGAACCAGTGAAACTGCAGGATTTCGACCCGGTCCGTTCGCAGCCGCTCCAACGAAGCGTAGACGGCTTCCATGACGTTGACCCTTGAGAGGCGGCAGAAGTTGGGCGTCTTCCCATCCATCGATCCATAGATTTTCGTGGCAAGCTCGACGTTCCGGCGCTCAGCCGGGTTGGCCGCGAACCAGAGGCCGATAATCCGCTCGGAGTTGCCGCTCGAGTTGTTGTAGCGGTTGGCCGTGTCCCAGAATGTGACTCCCTCCTCGACCGCCTTGTCCAGGATCTTCAAGGCCGTCTTTTCTTCCACTCGTGAGCCGTCGCCCGTGCGGGGATAGCCGAACTTCCAGGTTCCGAGCCCTATCTCGGAGACGCGGAGTCCCGTGTTCCCGTAGGGCCGGTAGGGCATCCCCTGGAATTCTTCACTGGTGAAAGGGAGGTTGTACAATTTAGGATTGGGCGCCAAGGGATCGATTCTTGCTTTATTTGCCCGTCTCTGTCCTTTTTTTTCCATCGTTTATCTCCCGGATCATGAAAAGAGCTTGCGATCCGCAGCCTCCGAAGAGCGACTTCATCTGGTCGATATTAAAATACCAAAAACGTCATCCTTTTAAAAGCTCTGCCTGATGAAAAGGAGAGACAATACCCAATTCCCTATTTCCATGATCCCAGGGGGACAGCGTCTTGTGAACCAGAAATAGGGAATTGGGCATTGTCTCTCCAAAAAGTGATTAATTCCTTGACAGGTCTGCGCTTTCGTATAAAATAAATATAGGTCATAAATAATTGTTATAGAGGGACTTAAATGAGGGGATGTAAAAAAATCTTGGTTTTTGCGATGAGCCTGATTTATATATCCTTTTTGGCCAATCTATTTTCCCAGAACGCTCACCAGAGCGGCAAGCAGCTGATCAGCGTTCAAGACCGGGAGGGCCGTGTTTATAAGCTTTATTCCGGCTGCTATGCCTTGGTCATTGGGGTCTCCGATTACATGACCGGCTGGCCGAAACTCCCCAACGCGGTCCGTGACGCCGAAGCCGTGGGAGATCTTCTCTCCTCCCTTGGCTTTGAAGTGACGAGGCTCATGAATCCCAGTGAATCTCAAATGACCCAAGGCCTGAAGGACTTTATTTTCGGTCCCGGGCAGGACCAGAACAATTGCGTCGTGATATTTTTTGCGGGGCACGGCCATACGGAAAAAATGTCTTATGGGGCAGACATGGGATATATCGTCCCCAAAGATTCTCCCTTGCCGGAAAAGGATAAGACCGGATTTATGCAAAAAGCGGTCGATATGCAGACCATCGACGTTTATGCCCGCAGGATCCAGGCTAAACACGCGTTGTTTCTTTTCGATTGCTGCTTTTCCGGAGCCATCTTCGACATGGTCCGGGCCGTGCCGGCGGCGATCAGCAATAAAACGGTGAATCCCGTCCGCCAGTTCATCACCGCCGGAGGAGCGGACGAGCCGGTTCCGGACAGGAGCATCTTCAAAGAACAGCTGATCGAGGGGCTCAAGGGAGAGGCGGACCTGAACGGCGACGGCTACATCACCGGGACGGAACTGGGCGAATTCCTGCAGGAAAAGGTCGTCAACTATTCCAAGGACAGCCAGCATCCGCAGTACGGCAAAATCCGTGATCCCAAACTCGATAAAGGGGATTTTGTCTTTGTTTTGATAAACAACCTCATCATCCAGCAGGGCAACATCTTGAATTTGCCGTCCGATTCCGCCGGAGAGGTTGAATTCTGGAAAGCTTGTCAAAAATACGACAAAAAAGAACTCTATGAAGATTATTTAAAGAAATTCCCCAACGGTCAATTTGTCGTTTTGGCCAATGCGGCTTTAAAGAGCGTTGAAGAACGGGACAAGGAGCAAGAATCCATAAAAGGGATCACGGTCTTCCAGGCGAAAGAAGGCCTCCTTCCCGGCTATACTAAAAAAATTCAAAGATTGGTTTCGGAAGATTACCTTGAAAATATCGAGGTCAGCGGTCAGATAAGCTTGGCTTTACGGATCGGTGAAACCGGGAAAATTCAGGTCCTGGCCTATCGCGACGATGGATTAAAAGTTGTTCCCCAGGAAAAACGGGGTTGGATTAAAGAAAAAATTGAAGTGATATTTTCTTCCATTTCCCTTGATCCCCCTCAAGATGAAGCGGGAAACCGGGCCGTCATCAAGATTTGGAACGTGGGCTATTCTTGCGCGATGATTCGAGGCAGATTGGTCCTCAACAAGATTTCCTGAAAATGATTCGAGCCGGCTTCCTAAAAAAGATTGCCGCGCTGACCGTCATTTCCTTTGCCTGGCTGTTGGTGGCCCAGACGGGATTCCTAAACGGCCAGGAGGATCCCCTCCGGAGAGCCCGGCAGCTTTTTCTAGAAGGGGATTACCCAAAAACGCTCGCTCTCCTTGATGAATTTATTTCAAGCAACAAAGGCCGGGCGGACCAGAAGAAAAACGTCGCCGAAGCCTATTACCTGAAAGCCAAAATCTACCACGTCGCCGGAGAGGAAGATTCCTGCGATGCCAATCTCAAGCTTGTCTTTGAAACGCATCCTGAATTCACGACCTATGAGCCGGATATTGAATTTCGAGAGCGGGCGGAGAAGACGAGGGCCCTCGTCCTCGCGCCCAAAGAGATTCCGGGGCAGAAGGTTGGCGAGGAAGCCAAGCCCGGGGCGATGGGGACAGGGGGGAAGCCGCTGAAACCGAAGAAATTCCCGTGGCTGCTGGTCGGCGGAGTCGCCGTCGCTGCCGGAGTTGCGGTCCTGCTGCTGATGAAAAAGAAAGCGCCTCCGACGACGACCACAACGACGACGACGGCGACGACAACGACGACAACAACCACTATCCCTGCGACGACCGGAAACATCTCCGTCAGTTCGATCCCGACGGGAGCGAAAATCTATCTTGACAACACGGATACCGGAAAAACCACGAACGACACATTGACCAGCGTCTCTCCGGGTGCTCACACGGTGAAGCTGGTTAAAGAAGGATATTTGGATTATCAGCAGAATGTCACGGTCACGGCCGGGCAGACGCTGACCGTGAACGCGACGCTCACCAAGAATACGATTACGGTGACAAGCCCCGCCAGCGGCGCGAGTTGGACCAAAGGCACCGAGTACACGATTCAATGGGCAACCGATTCGACGATGAGCGAATCGAGGAGCGGCAATCTTCCTTTCCCGTCGATTCAAGCGAGTTCCCCACAAACCGCGGCTTCGGATCATTCGAGTGAGGAAACCGGCCGGAACCGTTCAATGAAGGCCGGCGGACGATCCGGCCAGGAATCGGACAAGAATCTCGTCATCACCAATGTCAACATCGATCTCTATAAAAGCGGGGCAAAGGTCCTGACGATCGCCTCCGCAACGTCGAATGATTTTTCAGAAAAATGGACCGTTCCCGCCTCGCAAGCGACGGGCGCCGATTATAAAATAAGAGTCTCCTGTGCGACGGATGCGAGCGTCTACGGGGAGAGCGCCATGTTCTCGATAGCGGATCCAATCACGGCCATATATGTGACTTCGACCCCGACGGGAGCGAAGATATATCTTGACAATACGGACACGGGGAAAACGACAAACAACACATTGACCAATGTCACGCCGGGCGCCCACGCGGTGAAGCTGGTCAAGGAAGGATACAGGGATTACGAACAGAGCGTTACGGCCGTAACCGGGCAGACGGTGAACGTGAACGCAACGCTCACCAAGAATACGATCACGGTGACGGGCCCCGCCGCCGGCGTGACTTGGGCGAAAGGCACGGAATACACGATTCAATGGACAACCGATTCGACGGTGACTTCCGGTCCAGCGAGTCTCGGGATCACGAACGTCAACATCGATCTCTATAAAAGCTTTTCGAAGGTCCTGACGATCGCCTCGAATACATCGAATGATTTGTCGGAAAAATGGACCGTTCCCGCGTCGCAGACATCGGCTTCCGATTATAAGATAAGGGTCTCCTGCGCCACGGATTCGAGCGTCTATGGGGAGAGCGGCGCGTTCAACATAGCTGATTTTGCCCCGAGCATAGTCGCGTCATTTGCCTCCCCCGGCAGCAGTCCGACAGCCCTCGAATGGGACGGCAATTCCTTATGGATGGTCGACAATTTAAAGAGATTTTACGAGCTCGACACCAACGGGAACGTGCGGAGCACGTTCAATTTTAATAAAGACGTGTATGATCTCGCCTGGGACGGGAATAATCTCTGGGCTTATACCGACAACGGACTCTTGAAACTCGATAGGGCCGGAAATGTGCTGGCGACTCTGAATGTCCATTATTGGCCGAGCAGCGGATTTGCCTGGGATGGGACTCATTTTTGGGTGGGCGATTACAATATGGGAAAAATCTATAAGCACGACGCCGCCGGCAATCTCTTATTATATTTTGAAGTGGATGATATGGACCATCCAACAGGGATAGCCTTCAACGGAACGAATTTGCTGATCGGAGATTGTTTTCAACTCAGCAACAGCATCTACATCTACTCAAGGGCGGGTGTGATGTTATCACGCCTAGATCTCAACCCGCTCGGACTGACGAGAATCAATACATTTGAAGAGAAAGCGCTGGCTTGGGACGGCCAATTCCTTTGGTATTCGTCAACCGGCAGGTTCACAATATATAAGATTAAAATTCAGTAGGGCTATTCCGGCACAATAGTCGGGACGGCGCCACCCAATCTCTTAAAAACCAAACTTGACTACGGTCAGTGGTCCCAAAATTGCCGATAGAGATGACAATTCGTTGATATTCGTGTCATTGCGAGCGCCCCTTGGGTGCGTGGCAATCTCCAAAATAAGAATCTTCTGTGGAGATCGCCACGTCGCTCCGCTCCTCGCGATGACAAGCTCTATCGGCAATTTTCGGGTGGTTTTCATCATTGACAGGCGAATATCTATGAGTAGAATAAATCATAACATAATGTATACATATGGCTAAGGGACTAAAATGGAGGGAAGTAAAATAGTCTTGTTCTTAGCGGCCATCCTTTTCTCCCCATAGGACGGCGTTAAATCATGCCAAAGACATTATCAAGAAAAACGGCCTTTCTGACACTGATCACATTTACATTCTTGTTGCTGGCCCAAGAAGGGCTGTTCAGCGGCCAGGAAGACGCATTGCTGAAGGCCCGTCAACTCATCCAAAAAGCCGAGTTTAACGAGGCGATCCAATTCCTCCAGAATTATATTGCCAGAAACAAAGGCCGGTCCGCCGAGAGAAAAAACGTAGCCGAGGCCTATTATGTCATCGCCAAGGTTTATCTGGTCATCGGAGAAGAGAAGAATTGTGAAGACAATCTCAAGTTGGTTTTTAGAACGGATCCCGGGTTTACCATCAGCGAGCCGGACATTGAATTTCGCGAGCGGGTGGAGAAGATCAGGGCGGCCTTAGTCCCTGCGCCGAAAGAGAAAATAGAACCGAAGGTTGGCGAGGAAGCCAAGCCCGGGGCGATGGGGACTGCGGGCAAGCCGCCGAAACCGAAGAAATTCCCGTGGCTGGTGGTCGGCGCAGCCGTGGTCGTGGTCGCAGTTGTGGCCATCGTGCTGGCCAAAAAGGGAGGGGGCCCGACTCCTCCGACAACGACAACGACGACAACGACAACCACGGTTCCGCCCACGACGGGCAGCATCTCCGTCAGTTCGACTCCGACGGGAGCGAAGATCTATCTCGACAACACGGACACGGGAAAAACGACGAATGACACTTTGACCAGCGTCTCCGCGGGCGCGCACACGGTGAAGCTGGTCAAAGAAGGATACCAGGATTACACGCAGAGCGTTACGGTGACGGCCGGACAGACGGCGACCGTCAATGCGACGCTCACCAAGAACACGATTACGGTGACAAGCCCGGCGAGCGGTGCGAATTGGATGAAGGGCACGGAATATACGATTCTATGGACAACCGATTCATCGACGAATGCGGCAGGGAACAACAACCCGCCGTTTCCGTCGATTCAAGCGAATTTACCGCAGCCCGGATCTTCAGTCTCGGATTCTCTCAAACAGGGAGAAGCTCGCCAAGACGCAGACAAGGCCATAACTCGAAACAGGGGACGCGGGAATCAGGGTCTTCTCGGGAGAGATCCGCAGAGTCGCCCTCGAGAGGAGAACAGTCAATCCGGCCGGGAATCGGACAAAAATCTCCTCATCACCAATGTCAATATCGATCTCTATAAAGGCGGGGCAAAAGTCCTGACGATCGCTTCCAACACAACAAATGACTCTTCGGAAAAATGGACCGTTCCCACGGCCCAGGCGACGGGCTCCGATTACATGGTGAGAGTCTCCTGCGCGACGGATGCGAGCGTCTATGGGGAGAGCGGCACTTTTTCTATAGTGGAACTGCCGACGGTGACGACGAGCGCGGTGACGAATATCACCGGGACGAGCGCGACAAGCGGCGGGAACGTGACGGCCGACGGCGGGGCGACGGTCACGGCCCGGGGAGTGTGCTGGAGCACCGCTCCGAATCCGACGACGGCCAATTCGAAGACGACGGATGGCACAGGGACGGGGGTGTTTGTGAGCATCCTCACAAATTTGAATACCTTGACGACGTACCACGTCCGGGCCTACGCGACCAACTCGGCCGGGACGGCCTACGGAAACGATGTCAGCTTCACAACCTCGGGAGTGAATCCTCCCGGGTTATCGACGAGCGCCGTGACGAACATCACGGCGACGACTGCCGTGGCCGGCGGGAACGTGACGGCCGACGGCGGGGCGGCGGTGACGGCCAGGGGGGTGTGCTGGAGCACTGCTTTGAATCCGACGCTCGCCGACGCGCACACGATCGATGGGAGCGGGCTCGGGGTGTTCGTCAGCAACATCACCGGTCTCAATCCCGGGACCCTGTACCATGTCCGGGCCTACGCGACCAACTCGGCCGGGACGGCCTACGGCAGCGATGTGAGCTTTACGGCGGGAGTGAATCCGCCGACCGTGACGACGACGGCGGTCAGCTCAATCACGGCGACGACTGCCGTGGCCGGCGGGAATGTGACGGCCGACGGCGGGTCGGCGGTGACTGAGCGCGGGGTGTGCTGGAGCACTGCTTTGAATCCGACGCTCGCCGATTCGCACACGCACGACGGGAGCGGGTTAGGGGCATTCACGAGCAACCTCACAAACCTGAATCCCGGGACGACGTACCATGTCCGGGCCTACGCCACAAGCTCGTCGGGGACGGGCTACGGCAGCGACGCAAGCTTCACGACTGCGACAACCGTTCCGACGGTGACGACGAGCGCGGTGACGAACATCACCCAGACGACCGCGACGAGCGGCGGGAACGTGACGGCCGAGGGCGGGGCGGCGGTGACGGCACGGGGCGTATGCTGGAGCACAAACCAGAATCCGACGATCGCCGATTCGAGGACGACGGATGGCTCGGGGACGGGGGTCTTCGTAAGCAATCTCACGAATCTGACTCCCGGGACGGCGTACCATGTCCGGGCCTACGCGACAAGCTCGGCCGGGACGGGCTACGGCGGCGACGTGGGCTTTACAGCGGGAGTGAATCCGCCGACGGTGACGACGAGCGCGGTGACGAACATCACCGGGACGACTGCGATCGGCGGCGGGAACGCGACGGCCGACGGCGGGGCGACGGTGACGGCCCGGGGCGTGTGCTGGAGCGCAAACCAGAATCCGACGATCGCCGATTCGAGGACGACGGATGGAGCGGGGCTGGGGGTGTTTGTGAGCAATCTCACAAACCTGAATCCTGGGACGCTGTACCACGTCAGGGCCTATGCGACAAACTCGTCGGGGACGAGCTATGGAAACGACGTCAGCTTCACAACGTTGGATATCTTTCCTGCGGTGACGACGAGCGCGGTGACGAACATCACCGCAACGACTGCGACAAGCGGCGGGAACGTGACGGCCGACAACGGAGGGCCGGTGACCGAGCGCGGAGTATGCTGGAGCATCATGCCGAATCCGACGAAGGCCAATTCGAGGACGACGGATGGAGCGGGGCTGGGGGTGTTTGCGAGCAATCTCACAAATCTGAATCCCGGGACGACGTACCATGTCAGGGCCTACGCGACGAACTCGGCCGGGACGGGCTACGGCAACGACGTGAGCTTCACCACGCAGCCGATTCTGGCGACGGTGACGACGAACGCGGTGACGAACATCACCGGGACGAGCGCGGTCGGGGGCGGGAACGTGACGGCCGAGGGCGGAGCCGATGTGACGGACAGAGGTGTCTGCTGGAGCACAAACCAGAATCCGACGATCGCCGACTCGCACACGCATGATGGAATTGGGGCAGGGGTGTTCACGAGCAATTTAACGGGGCTTTCGCCGGCGACGTTGTACTACGTCAGGGCCTATGCGATGAACTCGGCCGGGACGGGCTACGGCAACGAAGTGAGCTTTACGGCGGGAGTGAATTCTCCGACGGTGACGACGAGCGCGGTGACGAACATCACCGGGGCGACCGCGACGAGCGGCGGGAACGTGACGGCCGGCGGCGGGGCGCCGGTGACCGAGCGCGGAGTCTGCTGGAGCACAAACCTGAATCCGACGATCGCCGACTCGCACACGCACGACGGGAGCGGGCTAGGGGTGTTCACGAGCAACCTCACGGGTCTGAGTCTTGCGACGGCGTACCATGTCCGGGCCTACGCGACCAACTCGGCCGGGACGGGCTACGGCGGCGACGAGGGCTTTGCTACACCGGGGGCGACGGTTCCGACGGTGACGACGAGCGCGGTGACGAACGACCCGGCGGACACCACAAAGACGAAAGCGTTGGGCGGCGGGGATGTGACGGCCGCCAACGGATCGGCGGTGACAAGCCGTGGGGTATGCTGGAGCACCACGCCGAATCCGACGACAGCCGGCTGGCAGCAGGGAAGTGGAGCCGGCCTGGGCGTGTTTACGGTCACTCTTATAAGTTTGACGCCTGGGACGACGTACTATGTGAGGGCCTATGCGGCCAACAATTCAGGAACGGGCTACGGAAATGAGGTGGTCTTCCCGTTTGTAACGGCTCCGAATGTGACGACGACTGCGCCGACGAACAAGACGGCGAGGAGCGCAGACAGCGGGGGGAACGTGACGAATGCCTGCGGAGCGCCGGTGACTGAGCGCGGAGTATGCTGGAGCACCACGACGGATCCGACGCTCGCCGACTCGCACACGCATGACGGGAGCGGGACAGGGGTGTTCACGAGCAACATAACGGGGCTTTCGCCGGCGACGACATATTATGTGAGGGCCTACGCGACCAACTCGGCGGGGACGGACTACGGCAGCAATTTAAGCTTTCGAACGGAGGAAGACGTTCCGACGTTGACGACGAGCGCCGTGACGAACGACCCGACGGACACCACAAAGTCGCGAGCATTGGGCGGCGGGAATGTGACGGCTGAAAACGGATCGGCGGTGACAAGCCGTGGGGTATGCTGGAGCACGGCGCCGAATCCGACGACAGCCGGCTGGCAGCAGGGAAGTGGAGCCGGCCTGGGCGTGTTTACGGTCACTCTTATAAGTTTGACGCCCGGGACGACGTACTATGTGAGGGCCTACGCGGCCAACAATTCAGGACCGGGCTACGGAAACGAGGTGGTCTTCCCGTTTGTGACGGCTCCGAATGTGACGACGAGTGCCGTGACGAACAACACGGGGACTGCGGCAGTAAGCGGGGGAAATGTAACGGATGCCTGCGGGGCGGCGGTGACTGAGCGCGGGGTGTGCTGGAGCACGAGCCAGAATCCGACAATCGCCGATCCGCACACGTTGGATGGAGCCGGGACAGGGGTATTCACGAGCAACATAACAGGGCTGACGCCGACCACAACGTACTATGTGAGGGCCTACGCGACGAACTCGGCCGGGACGGACTATGGAAGCAATGTGGGCTTTGTGGCGAATCCGATCCCTCCGACGGTGACGACGACCGCCGTGACGAACATCACGACGACGACCGCGACGAGCGGAGGGAATGTGACTTCAGACGGCGGATTGACTGTGACAAGCCGAGGAGTGTGCTGGAACACGACCGGGAATCCGATCTCCGCCGATCCGCACACGTGGGATGGAAACGGGACAGGGGCGTTCACGAGCGCTATCATAGGGCTTTCGCCGTCGACGACGTACTATGTGAGGGCGTATGCGGCCAACAATATAGGGACGGCCTATGGAAACCAGATAACCTTCACGACTCCAGCGAGTCCTCTGCCGGTGACGGCGAGCGCGGTGACGAACGCGATTGCAAACAACACGGGGACGACGGCGGTGAGCGGCGGGAACACGGCGGCTGGAAACGGGGCGGCGAAGGCAGAGGGAGGAGCGTTTTGGACGACAGACCAGGACCCAACATTCGCCGGCCCGCAAACTCACGATGGCCGGGAAACACAAATTATCGCGAGCAATTTCGTAGGATTTTTATGGGAGGGATTGCCCCCTCCGAGGGCGTGCGCAATAAATCCGGCGGAGACAAACTGCAGGAGCGGCCCGATAATCAAGACTGAGTCATTTATCTTTAATGAAATTTTTCGGGATCAATCCCGCGTGTAGGCGATAAAAAGGCCATCTCTCAGGTCTTATTGCGGAGAAAGGAATGCTTCTCCAGGCCTCAAGTCTGACCGCAGAACAGTTTGGCATTTTAAGAGATCGGGTGGCGCCGACCGGGGCGCCCCAGAGTTCGACGCGAATGGGACCCCCCGAAGGTGGGTGATGAGCGAGAACTCTGGGGCTGGTCTGTGACAGGACCCGGCCCAGACTGTGCTGCGGTCAGGTTTTATGTGCATTGACAGCCGTTTCTCGAGTTGATATGATTTTTTCAAGATAGAGAGAGGGAAATTTGGCGATCAAGTGTCCCAGATGTAACCGTGACAACCCCGAGCAGACGCGTTTCTGCGGGAGCTGCGGCACGCGCTTTCCGACGGTCGGCGGAGTCTCGGTCTCCCAGACCCAGACGCAGACTTTCCAGACCGACCGCGGGGAGCTGGCCGTGGGCAGCACGTTTGCCCGGAGGTATCTTGTCCTGGAAGAGCTGGGCCGGGGAGGGATGGGCCGGGTCTACAGGGTGCTTGACACAAAGCTGGACGTGGAGATCGCCCTCAAGCTCATCAAGCCGGAAATTGCCTCCGAGCCTCATGTCATCGAGAGGTTCAAGAACGAGCTCAAGCTGACGCGGATCATCACCGACAAGAACATCTGCCGGATGTTTGACCTGAGCGAGGAGCAGGGCCAGTACTACATCACGATGGAGTACATATCCGGGGAGAACCTGAAGCGGACGATCCACCGGGTGGGGTCGTTGAACCTGGGGCGGGCCCTGGCGGTGGCCAAGCAGATTTGCGACGGGTTGGCGGCGGCGCATCAACTGGAGATCGTGCACCGGGACTTGAAGCCTCAGAACATCATGCTCGACCAAAGCGGGACCGTGAGGATCATGGATTTCGGGATATCGCGGTCGCTGCGGGCGCGGGGGATAACGGCCGACGGGATCATGATCGGGACGCCGGAGTATATATCGCCCGAGCAGGCGGAGGGGAGCAAGGTCGATGCCCGGACGGACATCTATTCCCTGGGCGCGATCATTTTTGAGATGGTGACGGGGAAGGTGCCGTTTGAGGGGGACACGACTCTGAGCATCATCCTGAAGCAGAAGCTGGAGCCTCCGCCGGACCCGGGAAAACTCACCCCGCACCTGCCGAAAAATATCAGCCGCATCATCCTCAAGTGCCTGGAAAAGGACAAGGAGAAGCGGTATGCCAGCGCCACGGCGCTTTATGAGGACCTGGAAAGGGCGGAGAGCGAGCTTTTAACCAAGGAGAGGGCGACGATCGGAAGAGAGATCAAGGAGGGAAAGGCCAAAAGAGGGCTCCGTCCGCTCGTCGTTTCCGGAATAGCGATAGCCCTAATCGCTGTCTTGATTGGCGGATATTTTATTCTCAGCGGAGGTCCCAAAAGCAAAGACGACGAAGCGAAAAAAATAAAGACGGCTGCCGCCGTCCCCACTCCTCCGGAGCCGAAGCCGCAAACGGCTCCGGTAAGCGAGGCTCCCCAGAACGGCACCCTCGAGATCGATTCCGTGCCCCAGGGCGCTGCGGTTTTGCTGAATGACAAACCCGGAGGGATAACGCCTCTAAAGCAAGAGATTGCGGCGGGCCGCTATGAGCTGAAAATCAGAAAATCGCCCGAGTACAAGGAAATGAGCGAATCGTTTTCTCTCGAGGCGGGGGGAAAATTTACGAAGAGTTATGCCTTGGTAGCCGTGGCTTCACCCTATCTTCTCGAAATCATCACGACTCCCGAGGCTGCGGATGTCCTGATTGACGGAGTTCCCAAGGGGAAGACGCCCAGAGTCGTGGAAATCGCGAAGAACAGCTGCCAGCTGGAATTGCGCAAAGGAGAGGGCTGGGCGGGCCAGACCGAGTTCGTCCGCTTAAATCCGGGCAAGAATACGATCCGGCGGACTCTGAAGCAAACGAATGAATTGGCAAAACTCCAGCCGGCCAAAATCCGGTTCAACGTCAATCCTTATGCGGACGTCTTTGTCAACGACAAATTGGTGGGAGAGATCCCTCCCATAAAGACCGTGGAATTGACGGAAGGCAAGTATACGATCAAATTCGTCTCCACCGGTCTCAACAAAACCCTGACGGTTGAAGTCGAGCTCCGTTCTGGGCAGAGTAAGGAAGTTCGAGTCAACATGCTGACGGGCGAAAGAAAAATCATCGATCTTTAGGAGCGACCTTGAGAACGGGTCAGGATATATTTCGTTCGACGGCCCTGGCGTTATCCGTCTTCCTTTTATTCGTTTCGCTTCTCGGCGCCGAGAGTTTTCCGCGGGCCCGTGATCAAAGCCAAAGCGAGCAGAGTCAAGCTTTCCAAGCGGGGAAGAAGCTCTATGAAGACGGAGAGCATAAGGAAGCGATTATTAAGTTCCTGCAGGCCCTGACTTCGGCCAAGGAAAAAGGGGAAATCGCCGAGGCCTGTTTTTATCTCTCCCTGTCTTATTATGCCTTGGACGAGAAGGACAGCTGCCAGCTCTATTTGAAGAGGCTGTTCGAGGCACAGCCGGAGAGAGAGATCGAAGCAAAATTGTATTCATCGGGATATATAGCCCTATTTACGAAGGAAAAGAGCCAAAAAAGCCAACAAAGCGAGGGGACGAAATCGACCTCCGATTTAGCGGCGGAAAGGGTCTTCTGGGAATCGGTTGAGAAGAGAGGCACTGTTGATTTCTATGAAGCCTACCTCAAGAAATATCCCAATGGTTATTATGCCGATCTGGCTAAAATTACGCTGGGAGAGCTGAAAAAGAAGGAAGCTGAAAAGTCAGGGGAAGCCGGGCGTCGGAAAGAGGAGTCCTTTAAAAATTACATGGACTCCGCGGGGACGAATTATCAACAGGGAAATTATGAAAAAGCTTTAGAAAATATCCGGAGCGCTGAGTCAGTCAAAAGCACCAAGGAACTCGAAGATTTAAAAACAAGAATCGACGCTAAGCTGCGGGAAAAGGAGAGATTAGCCCAAGCAGCCAATTTCTTCCAAACCGCCAAGAATTTTATGGAGGCCAAAGACTACGAAGCCGCCTTAAAGGCGATCGAACAGGCAATAAAAATCAGCCCGTCCAAGGAAATTATCGATTTTGAACTCGCCGTAAAAAAAGTCCAGGCCGGGGCCAAAGCCGAGGAGCAGGCGAAGCAACGGCAATATGACAATTATTATTCGCAAGCGGCAGCGCAATTTGCGAGAGGGGAATTGGAAAAGGCGCTGGTCAATATCCATGAGGCCAAAAAAATCAAGTCCACAGATGACCTGCTTGAACTCGAGAACAAGGTGAATGACGCGATTGAAGCCAAGAGGAGAGCGGCTGAAGAAGCGGAAAAGGCGAAGAAAGAAACTCAAAAAAAAGCCGAAGAAATATTGAAAAAAGAACAGCAAAAAGTCGCGCCGGTCGAAGAAGTCAGCTTAGTCCAGATTCCGGGGGAAATCATAGTCGGCTACAATAACAAAATAGCTGAGTTGACGACGGATGAATTGCCCGGAAATCTTGATGTCCGCGGACAGGTGAAGATGACCCTGGCCATCAATGAGCAGGGAAATATCAGGGTCTTGGTTTATAGCGAGAAAGCATTGCGCGTAAATCCCGAGGATCAGCGGGCGTTCATAGAATCGCAGATTCGAGGAGTCATGACCGGAGTGATCCTCGATCCGCCTAAAGACAAAGCCGGGAGAGCGGTGAGAGTCAAAGCTTGGAACGTAGGTTATGATTGTCAGCTTATGGGGGGCAGGCTGGTTTTGAAAACGATCGTTTTTTAAAAGCGCGTTCGGGTGATATTTTGAGCGATGGAGAGAGGGGAGAGGATTTTCCCGTCTCCGTCGTCCAAGATCGGAGGTGCGGGATGGTAAAATCAAGAAAAATTCTATTTATTTCTTTGTTGGCCTTGGTCTTTTTTCTGTCCACATATTCCTTCAGCGCTTCGAAAAAAGCTCTGCTCGTCGGGATCAACAACTATAAAAACCTGCCTTTTGTTTCTTCCGACAACAAAGAGATGTTGGATAACCTGTTGGGGCCGCTCAATGACGTCAATTCGCTCAAAGGACTTCTTCTTTCGAAATACGGTTTTCGCAGCGAAGACGTGAAAACATTGAAGGACAGCGAAGCGACGCGGGACGGCATCCTCAATTCAATCGACAGCTGGCTCATCAAAGGAACAAAAGCGGGGGATTTGGTCTTTTTCTTTTTTTCAGGCCATGGAACTCAGGTCGAGGATTTGGACGGCGATGAGGAAGACCGTCTGGATGAAGCCATCTGCGCTTATGATGTCGTCGTCGAAGGGGCCACAAGTTACGCCGAGGCGCACATCATTCTTGATGATGAGCTCAGCGATTTATTCCGGAAACTCGCCGGCAGGGAAGTTTTTTCAATCTTCGACGCCTGCCATTCTGCGTCGGTTGCGACGAGGAGCATCAGCGGCCGGGTCGTAAGCCGGCTCGAGCAAACGCCCGCCGTTCATCGTAAGTATCTTCCCGTTAAAATAAATAAACCAAAAACTCGAGGAATGCCCTTTTCCAAAGAGATCGAAAAACAATTTGAGATGCCTTCGGGACAAGTGGCCATGTATTCTTCGAAAGAAGACCAGGTCTCCCTGGAGATTTCTTTTTTCGACGGCTTCCACGGAGTGCTGTGCAGCGCTCTTTGTGAGGTCATGGGAGAGAAAAATAGTCTTTCCTATTCCGGGCTTTTCGCGGGCGCGGCAAAAATAATCAAAGACAGGTTTCAGCAATGTCAGGACCCTGTTATTGAGCCGCAATCCGGCCCATTGCTTGAAAAATCGATTTTTTCGTTAACAATCTCCGTGCCTCCGGAAGTAAAAAAACCTGCGACCATTCCCCCTGAAATTCCGGGCAAAAAAGAGGAGGCGGCTCCGCCCCAGCAGAAGCCAACTGCTCAAGAACAGGCTCCTCCCGTGAAGCCGAATGTTCCTCTTCCGCCCCCGGAAATGAAAGACGACAAAATTTTATTACGAATGGATCCCCTTCAAGGAGAGAATGCAAATCTTTATAATGATATCAAAAATAGGCTTTCAAAACTTGCCTTCATCAAGCTCACGGAAGGGGATTTTTTCGACAGGCTGTTGCGGGTATCGGAAAAAGACGGGCTTTTTAGCGGAAAACTGTTGAATCGAGCCGGCGATGTGACGGATATCCCCGCGAGGAAGAATGTTGAGGAGCTCATAGGAACGATTTCCCGGCATCTCGAAACGGATTCCATCGTCAAGCAACTGGCCAGGATTCATCACCCGAATCCGGCTTTCGGTGTGAAAGTCTGGGTCACCGACGAAAAGAGACGCGATTTCAAGTTCGGCGAAAAGATCGTCTTCAATTTTAAAGCGGATGAAGATTGTTATATCTTGTTGATCGCCGTCGACAGCCAAGGGAGCGTCAGCCTCATCTTTCCCAACGAATATTTCAGCGAAAACCTCGTCAAGGGCGGAGAGACCGTTCAAATTCCCGATGAAAACATGAGAAAGAAATTTGAGCTCGAATTCGGCGAACCCCCCGGAGAAGAGACGGTGAAAGTCATCGCCACCAAGGAGAAATTGGAGCTCGAGAAGCTGGGGCTGGAGAATCTCAAAAAGCTTTTTACGGACAGCGGCAATATCGAAATCCCCGAACCCTCACGGGGAATATTCGTCAGAAAAGTCAACAATGCCCTGTCTTCGGGGAATATCGTCTGGAGCGAGGATATGATCGTCATCCGGAGTTTTCGCTAGGAGGAGGAGGAGAACGGCGATGTCCGATGTTCATAAAATGAAACGTAAAATATGGTGCGGGAGTTTTTTGGCGCTGGCCGGCTTTTTCCTTGTTATTTTGATTGGAGCGACGGGTCAAGCCGACGATTGTGAAAAAGCGAAGAGCCTCTTTAAAGAAGCCATAGAGCTCAAAGGGAACAAACTTGAGATATTGGTCAAAAAAGAAAATCTCTACAGACACGCCGTCGAGCTGTGCCCTTCCTATTTTGAGGCTTGCAACAACCTCGGCGACGTCTGTGAAAAACAAGGACGGTTCGAGGAGGCGATCGCGGAGTATAAAAAAGCGATAAATCTTAAGCCGGATGCCGCGCTTCCTTATTTTGGCGTCGGTGACATTTACTATAAGACGAACAGATTATCGCAAGCCAACATGTGGTACAAAATCGGGCTGCAAAAGAAAGCCGTCGATTCCTGGGAGAAGGAGGAGTTCGATGTCACGAGCAAACGGGTCTTATTCGTTGAGGACATTCAGAAAAGCGGCTTTATCAAAGCGGATACTTTAAAAGGCATGTTCGCCGCGACCCGCGGTCCCGGCGAAATTGTCTCGATTTCCTTCGGCGAAGATTTGATTCCTTTTGCCTTCGATAAATATGAAATAAAGCCGGAGGCCCAGCGCCAGCTGGATGAGATCGGCAAGGCCCTGCAGACGCTTTGGCCCGCGAATGGACCGCTCGGCGCAGAGAAAACGAACGTCGGGGATAAGAATATTTCCTCCGGCCTGAAGCTCGAGGTCAGGGGGCATACGGATAGTCGCGGGACGGATGAATATAACCTCAGGCTCTCCGAAAAGAGGGCTGAGTCGGTCATAAAATATCTGAAGGAAAAATTCAATATTCCGGGAGAGAGGCTGATCCCCAAGGGATACGGGAAAAGACAACTTCTTTGTACTTCGGTTGATTCCGAGGCGTGCCATGCTTTGAACCGAAGAGTTGAGCTTATCAAACCGCCGGTTGAAGAGAAAACATCCCGGGGCGTATCAAGAACCGACGGTGATGAATCAAAAATCATCCTGGAAACAGGCTTCTTGCTCAAGATGAAAGAAAGCGGAAAGTTGGAGGTCTTAAAGGAAGACAGCCGGCTTCGCTCGAAATCGGACGGATACGCGATTTTTGTCAGGCCTCACCAGGATTGTTATGTCTATGTCTTCCAAAAAGACGCTTCCAACAAGATCAGCTCTTTATTCCCGGCCGACAAAAACCAGGCAGGCGTCCAAAAAGGAAAAGATTACTGGATCCCGTCTTTTGGAAAGCTGTTGACTCTGGACGAAACCACGGGCGAAGAAACGCTTTATCTTATTGCCTCCTCGTTTGCCATTGACTTTTGGAAGGACAATCTCATCGAGCCGAAGAAAATGGAAAATGCCGTCAAAAGCATCGAGACAAGATCCATCCGGGTCGTGAAATCCCTCAATTACGTCGAGTCGGTTTCTTCGAGTGAGCTCGAAAAGAACCCGGCCAAAATCAACGATATTATCGAACGGGTGGAGGGCGAAGGGGCTTGGGTCAAAGTGCTGAAGTTCAAACACGAATGAAAAGGACGTTTTGAGCGGTGAATAGGAATTTGTTCTATGAAAACCCGACGGCTCGCGCGCGGCCAAAGTGAAGAAGACGCTTAATGACCTGGAGAAGATAAAAAAAATTGGGAGTATGCTCAATGGATAAAATCAAACCCATATCTCGGCGTTCCGCGATGAGGACGATTGGCTCGGCCGGCGTGGCCTCCGGCCTGGGAGCGGCGCTCTCTGCTCTCTCTCCGTCCCGCGTTTCAGCCGGCCCCCGCAAGGCCGACGCCTTCGCTCTCGTCGGCGACCGCTGGCACAATTTCGATTACATCCGGACAGCCCTGACCAGGACTCTGGTCAAGGAATCGGGCCTGACCGTCACGTTCACGCCGGACAACACCCTGTTGACCCGGGAGACCCTCGAGGCTCACAGACTGCTCATCATGCTCTGCGACGGCTTGGCTTTTCCCGGCGGATACACCACCCCGTATCCCTTTTACGATCCGGAAAAAATGAAGATTGTGAGTGAGCCGGCGCTTCCCGGACTCGATGAGAAGGCGGAATTGTGGGTCACTCCGGAACAGGGCAAAGCCATCCGCCGGTTTGTGGAAAGCGGCGGCTCGGCCTGGTTCTTCCACAACGCCAGCTATATTTCCAGCGCCAACGAGGACTTCCGCCACGTGGAAGGGGCGTTATTCACCGGGCATACGCCGTTTCGCCCCTACAAGATGAAAATCGTGAACCGCGATCACCCCATCACGCGGGGGGTGAACGATTTCGTCGTGACCGAGGAACAGCACTACCTTGTGTATGATAAAGATCCCAAATCCGTGCTCGTCAGGAGCGTGAACGAGGAAGGGCTGGAATACAAAACCGCCAAGTACGGGAACCAGGGAGCCACCTGCGAGGCCTGTTGGGCTTACGATTACGGCCAAGGCCGGGTCTGCTTCATGGCGCCCGGACACACCATCCCCAGCTTTTGGAACCCGGAGTATGTGAAACTCCAGAAGAACGCCCTGCGCTGGCTTTTGAGGGAAACCCGCTAGTCCGGCAAGCCTAATTCAACCGCCTCAATTGATTTCGAGCGCATCCTTGCTCGGCAGCTTGGGGAAGGCCGCGTGCGGTTCGGTCTGGTACCAGTATGCCGTGGAAGAGATGTCGTCCTGAAGCGGGAGGTAGCGGCCGCTCGAGCGCCAGCCGATGGCCTGGATCGTCACCTTCAGGTTCTTTTCGAAACGGATCGGGTCCATGATGTGCCAGCGGTAAAGTCCGAAACGCTGCATGACGCTGTAATGTCCGTCTCCGCGGATGACCTGGGCCAGGCCGCTATAGGGCGTCGTGAACTCCGTATAGCGGACGGCGCCGTCCGGGCCAGGAGCATCGAAATCGTAGGACCCGCAGAAATAATCCTCCGTGCCCGTGCCGCAGATGGTCGGGAAATCCGTATCGCCGTCGAGATAAAATTTGATCTCGCCTTCGCCCCACCAGCCGTTGTTGTTCACTCCCCAGGCCATGTACGTGCCCACGTAGTGGCCCCAGCCCTGGACGTCGTCGAGGATGGTGTAGACGTCCTTCAACGGCAGGGGATTGACGCGGCGGAACTGGGCGTGGAAATAGGCGGCGTCATCGGGGACGGTGGTGAGCGTGTAGTTGATCTGATAGTAGAGCGTGAAATTATTATCGTCGGCCAGGTTTTCGAGCGTGACCTTGAAGGACTTGCGGAACGGCATCAGCCAATAGGAGTTGAAGGCTCGGCCGGGATTGACGCACACGGGAAGCGAGCTGATCTGGGCATATTTCTGCCAGCCGCAGGCAAAGAAGTCGCCGATCGGGGCTTCGACCGACGGCTCTTTTTCGCCGTCCCAGTAAAAGCGGAGGATGGCGAACCGCCACGTGCCGGACGGGGTCATCCAGATCTGCTGGATGGCGCCCATGCCCTGAACGTCGGCCAGGACGAACGTCTCCTTCGGCTTAATGACGACGAAGGGCGAGATCTTCCAGCCCTGCCCCAGGTCGCGCGCGGCTTTGAGGGCCGGGCCGTCTGTGGACATGCCGGCCTTTCCCTTTTCGCCCGTGAAATTCTCCGGACTTATCGAGCGGGTCTGGGCGTGGGAGAGGCGGCTGAGGCCGCCGAGGTCGAGAAAAAGGCCGTCGAACGCTTTTTTTTCTTGGGCGGCAATGAGAACCGTCGCCGCCAAGAGGATGACTGAGACCTTAATCAACTTTTTCTTCATAGAATGACCTCCTTATTGTGTCGGAATTCATCCAGATTCTATCCTGACCGTATAACCTTTTCAAGATATATCAAAAGTGTTCCTTCGAGAAGCAAGGAATTCGGGGACATGACCCAAATCTCAGGATTTGGGATCGTGTCCCCAGAATTCCGAGCAAAAAACCACCATCGGAAAATTCGGGGACACTTCCGTTTTCTCTCGAAAACGGAAGTGTCCCCAAAGTCTCGCAAATTCTGTGTGGAAATATGTATTGTATCTCCAAATTCAAAATTAAGGCCCTGCTCCGAATCCTTCTTGACAGCGTGGATGTATTCGCAATATCATAAAATAATAGGGAAGAATATAATGCGATCGACGAGAGCGTTTGTATTTCTTTTGATTAACGAGGGGAGGAGAATTTCCGTTATTCGTTTATCTTGGGGGTTTGCCTAAAGCTTAAAGAGGGATAAGATGAAACTTTATAGGTGGTCTTTTGCCCTTCTTTTTGTTTTATTTTTCGCGGGCTGCGAAACGTTATCGAAACCCGTCTATCTCACCATTAATTCCGAGCCGTCGGGCGCGCGAACTTATGAAGGAGCGAACTTGCTTGGCAACGCGCCGCTGACTGTCCTTTATGGCTACGTAACTTCGTCGAATATCGCGGGTTTCAGAACCTATACGGTTGTTAAGGAAGGCTATAAGTCCCAGACAAAGTCATTTGGATATCCCGGGACAGAAATTATTCTGGGCAAGAGGTACTTCTCGCTGCTTTTTGTCCTCGAACCTATTGACACCAAGCCCCAGCAGCAACAACAGCAACAGCAGCAGACAACTATCGTCATCCCTACAACCGGAGCTCCCGTCAAAACAATGGGGATATTGACCATCCTGACCACTCCGGAGAAAGCCGAGGTCTATATCGACGGGACATTCATAGCGACAACCCCCGTCTCTAATCTCCAGCTCGAGGCGGGCCCGCATAAAATCGAGATCCGGAAAACTGGCTTCAAGATGTGGACGAGAACCACGCAGGTTTTGCCGAATTCGCCCGTGAAAATCGAGATTGAGCTCGAAAAAATCTGAAAAGCCGATTAGCTTCGGCTTCCGAGATTCCCAAATCTATTTCCGGAAGATCCTCCTCTGGATCCTGTCCATCACCCCAATCTTCCCATGATTGCCACACTAATCGTCATAGATCCTGCTCTGAATTGACAAATCGGATACGCTCCAATAGTATGAAGAGAGAGGACGACTTCATGCTTAAGGGCGCCGGTTGGCCGAAAATATTTTTTGCCGTGCTCCTCTGCGCGGTGTTCTTCACGGCGGTGCCAGACGTCTACCCCGGTCAAGCCACCCAGCTCAGGGAGAGCGACGTCGAGAAATTGTTGGCTCAGGCGGATTCTTACTTTCAAAGAGAAGATTATAAGCTGGCCATCGGTTGTTATCTCGAAGCCTCGGCCCTCTCTCAGGATAAGGCGAACCTCTACCGGGCTTACTTCGGCCTTTCGCTCTGTTATTTCTATCTGCACGACACGGCCAGCGCGGCCAAGTATTTGCGCAAGGCCGTTGACACAGATCCCGAGAAGGTCATCTCCGAGCCCGCTTATCCCCAAGACTTCGTCGCGCTTTTCGTCCAGGTTCAAAAAGAGATCGCCAACAGCCGGAAAGAAGCGGCGGAGATAATCACCGCCCCCAAACCGGTTCCTGAAAAAGCGGAAGAGAAGAAGGTCGAGGAGGCCAAAAAAACCGAGGAAGAGAAATCCGCCGAAGCGGCCAAAAAAGAGGGAGAAGTTCGGAAGACGACCGGCCCGCAAAAAACCGAAGCGAAGAAAGAACCGCCGCCCTTGCGGACCAAAATCGGCATCCCGGACGAAACGAAGGGGGGCCATTGGGAAGTCAGCGGCCATTATTCGACATGGAGCATCAATTTCATCAAGAAGATTTTCGAAGACAGCTTGATCCAGGATATGGGGGAGAAGATTCAGGATGAGATCGTGAAGAAGTCCGAGGCCATCCAGGCCGGCCTGGTGAACTTGAGTTACAGCCGAAACCTGGCTTTTAGTTCCGAAGGCTCGAACTTCGGCTTCGAGGTCCGCTATTTTTCCGCGGGGAGAGCGGGAACGTTCAGCCTCGGCCTGGCTTTAGAAAAAACTTACATCAAGCTCCTCCTGAGCGGAACGGCCCAACAGGATTTCACCAACGGCGGTTCCACTTCGGTCGACGTCAACGGCAGCGTCGAAGCGAAGCCCTTGTCGGCCAATGTCAACTTTCGCTGGGAAATCGGCGCGAATAACCGCATTGTTCCATATTTTGTTTTGGGCTTCGGTTTCGCTCCTTTGAAAGGGACGTTCAGCTATGCCTATTCCGGGTCTTATCGAAATGGAAACCTCAACGAAGCGATCGGCGAGAGCCAGGAGAAGACCTTGGCCGGGCTCACCTTGGGCAACGATTTCAAAATCCCCGAGCTTCTGGTCATCCTTCAGTTCCATTTCGGCATAAAGGCCCTGCTTGTCAAAGGCCTCTATCTTCTCGGAGAGGCCGGCATCTGGGACGGCTTCGTGCTCCGGGGAGGCCTGGCCTACAGATTCTAAAAAGGCGGCGGTTCCTTGCGTCGCGAGGCCCAGCCGCATTTTTTTTGGTGTCCGGACGGCGCTTGGGGTATAATGCTCATTCGACCGTGCTAGACGGGGAGCTAGCGGTGCCCTGTTGCCCACAACCCGCTATAGTGGGGTCGAATCCCTTGCCGAGGCCGGGCTCTTTCCGGAACGCGGCCGCGAAAGTGGCGATGAAGGTCGGGGCCCTGGGCAAAGAGCTTCCTGTGAAACCCGTCAGGACCGGAAGGTAGCAGCGGCAGCAGGAGGGCTTCTTGTGCGTCAGGCTACCCTGCCGGAGCTAACTGCGCGGTTGGCGCGGGGAGAGACGGGTCGGAGCAAGGTGCACGGTCTTCCTCTTCAAAAGTTCAATTTGCTCAAGGCCATCAAATCGTCATCTTTGCCGAACGGCCGCAGCCTGAATTTGTACGTGTATTCGCGGACCCGGATCTGGTATTGGGGATGAGTCATGGCTCCCCATGAATCGTCGCCGCCCACGCCCATCTGTCCGTAGTCCAGGTTGAGCGTGACGAAATCTCTTTTGACGATATCCGCGGGGTGTTTGTCGCCGCGGTTGCTCTGGGTCAGGTCTTCGGTCGTGTAGGGCAGGGCTGAAAAATCGAGCTGGGGCAGGCCGACGGCCATGAGCCCCACGCCGTCGTTATTGGAAAGAGCCGCCCATCTCACATCGGTCCGGTTGCCGTATTCCTGGATGCTGACATAGGGGATGACCATTTCGTCCAGGGAAGCTTGATAGACTCCGACGAACGCTGCTGTCTTTCGGTCGATATAGTTTTCGTGGGGGCCGCGGCCGAACCATCGAATATTTCTGAACTCGGACGGCAGCGCCATTTTCATGCCGAGCCGCGGAATTTTCGGAAGATTCCGCATCGCCGGCGAGAATTTGACCTCGATTTCGACGTCGCCGCTGCCGAAGACGCGGTAGCGCAACAAATATTTGGACTGGACGTCTTTGAGCGAGTAATCCGCGGCCGCCTCGACGAGGGAGGGGCCGGCTTGTCTGATCTCGAATTTATCCAGGGTCCGGTTGTCGGCCGCTTTTCGCCAAACGGCCGAGCGGCGATCCATCCGGTTGCCGAAATCGTTGTCCGTGGGCGCGCGCCAAAAATTCGGCTCCAGGCCTTGTTCGATGAGCTCCGTCGTTCCCAATTTGAAGGAGACCAGGAGGCCCGTTTTTTTGTCGAAAACGAGCGAGAAGCCCCTGCCCTCGATGACGGCCTTGGCCTCGTTTTGAGGGAGCTTGAGCGAGAGCGGGGCCGGCTCCGCCGTTTTGGCGAGGGGCCGGACGAGCTGGTCCTTGAACTGCTCAGAGGCGACCGTGTGCCCGAGCGGGACGAGCCCTTCGTCCGCGGCGGTCACGACATAAACATTCAAGAAATATTCGACTCCCGGCTTTCGTTCGAAGGCGGGAATATCCAGTCTGAAAATTTGGGAGGCGCCGGGGACAATATCCGGATTTTTGATCAAGCCCTGGGCGACGGACGCGGCGCCGTCCGCGTGGTATTCCCAGCGGATATTGAATTTGTCGAGGTTCGTGAAATTGTATTTATTTGAAATTTCGATCGCCCGGCTGCCGTCGCGAGTCCCGGCCTGCTTGACCTTGACGTATTGATAGACTTTCTTGACTTCCCAGAGTCCCGGATGAGGCGTCCGGTCGGGCGCGACGAGCCCATTGCAGCAGAAATTGCGGTCCGAGGGCGTGTCCGGCGGGCCGTAATCGCCTCCGTAGGCCCAGAAAAGCTCTCCCTTTTCGTTCTTTTTGGGGAAGCCCTGGTCCACCCAGTCCCAGATGAAAGCGCCCTGGAGGTGGTCGTATTTTTCGATGATGTCCCAATAATCCTGGAGGTTGCCGGAGCTATTCCCCATGGCGTGCGCATATTCGCACATGATGAGCGGCCGCGTCTGCTTTTTCAACCCGTACGCTTCGAGGTCTTCGATCCTGGCGTACATCGGGCAGACGATGTCCGTGTGAGGACGCCTTTCGGCCCGCTCGTAATGGACCGGCCGGGTCTTGTCGCGCTCGTGGATCCAGCGCGAAGTGGCCTCGAAATTGATGCCGTCGCCGGCCTCGTTGCCCAGCGACCAGATGATGACCGAGGGGTGGTTTTTGTCCCGTTCGACCATTCGCTTCGTCCGGTCGAGATGGGCCGGACCCCACTCCGGATTTTTGGCCAGGCTCTTTTCGCCGTATCCCATGCCGTGGGACTCGATGTTGGCTTCATCGATGAGATAGAGGCCGTATTGATCGCAGAGCTCATACCAGCGCGGATCGTCGGGATAATGGCAGGTGCGCACGGCGTTGATGTTGAACTGCTTCATGAGCTGGATGTCCTTGAGCATGGATTCTTCGGAGATGACATGGGCCGTGTCGGGATCATGTTCGTGGCGGTTGACGCCCTTGAGAAGAATGTGCTCCCCGTTGAGGAGGAGCTGGCCGTCCCGGATCTCGACTTTGCGGAAACCGATTTTGCAGCCGACGGCTTCGATGACTTGGCCGTTTTTATCTTTGAGGGAGAGGACGAGAGGGAAGAGGTCGGGAGTTTCAGCCGTCCATTTTTTAGGGGAGGGGACGGTCTCGACGAAGGTGACGGAGCCGGCGTCTTTGCGGTCGAGGCCGAGAGCCTTTGTCCCTGAAACGACGGTGTTTCCGCCGGCATCCAAAAGCCTCAGGCCGACGGAGGCGGCGCTGGCCTTAAGTCCCGGCATCTTATTTTTCAGGTCCACCGTGACCGTCAGCTTTCCGTCTTTGTAATTTTCGTCGAGGCTCGCCTCCGCCCAGAAATCGCGGATGCGGACCTTGGGCGCGGCAAACAGGAACACGTCGCGCTCGATGCCGCTCAGGCGAAAGAAATCCTGGCATTCGAGATAGGAGCCGTCCGACCAGCGCAGGACTTGGAGGGCGATGGAGTTCTGGCCGCTCTGAAGGTAGGGCGTGATGTCCCACTCGGCCGGTGTCTTGGAGTCTTCGCTGTAGCCGACAGAGCGGCCGTTCAGCCAAACGTAAAACGCCGATTTCACGGCGCCGAAATGGACGAAGACTTTCATGTCTTTCCAGGCCGCAGGGATGGTGAAGGATTTTTTATAGCAGGCCGTCGGGTTGTAATCGTGGGGGACGTGCGGGGGATCGGGCTGGGCCGGCGGCTTGACCCATTCATAAGAGCTGTTGACGTAGATGGGAATGCCGTAGCCATGGAATTCCAGGTTGGCCGGCACGGGGATATCGTTCCAGCCGCTCGTGTCATAGCCGGGAGCGTAGAAATTCTGGGGAACGTCGGCAGGTTTAGTCACCCATTTGAGTTTCCAGGTGCCGTTCAAGCTTTGATAGAAGGGCGAGCTATTTTTTTCGTCCTTAAGGGCAGAGGCTTCGTCTGGATAAGGAATGAAGGTGGCATGAGGGATTTCGGCGTTGACGCTAAAAACCTTGGGATTTTCCCATTCGGCGGCCTGTTCGGCCAGGGGTGCCTTTTGGGTAAACACGTGCGTTCCTGTCCCCGCGATTAAAAGAAGGCCGGCGATAATGGCTGGGACGATTTTCATTTGAACCTCCTTACTTGATCTATTCATAAATATAATTTTCTTGTCGTCCCGAGGCTCTTTAGAGCCGTGGGGACCCTCCAAACAATTGGAAAGTTTCAACTTGCCGGTTCAAAGCATCAAAACGCTTAGGAGGTCGCCGCGGCACTTCGTGCCTCGCGACGACACATGAAATAGTGCGTTCATAATTACTGCGGAGAGCACAAAATAGGTGTCATTCTGAGCGAAGCGAAGAATCTCGTTTTTATTACAGCCATGAGATGTTTCGCTACGCTCAACATGACAGGGATATAGCCCATTATCTGCTCGCGTTAAAAATTACGATCTTTGTTCATATCAGCCCGAGTTTCTTTAGGAGAGCCGCAAGTTCCGCCTTCCCTTTCTCTTCGATCGGCAGGAGCGGCAGGCGCACGGGGCCGCCGTACCAGCCTTCAAGGTCGAGCGCCTGTTTCAAGCCGGGAAGGCCGTAGGTCTCCATGACGGCTTTATTGAGCGGGATGAGGTCGAGCTGCAGCTCGGCAGCCTCTCGAATCTTGCCTTCCCTGAACAGACGATAGACCTTGGCGCAAAGGCCGGGAGCGGCATCTGCCACGGCCAGAATGGCGCCGCTCGCTCCCATGAGCAGAGCGGGCAGGAAAGCGCTTCCGTGGCCTAAAAGATAGCTGAAATCCGAGGGAAGCTGGGGGAGCAATTCTCCCAAGAGGGCGATATTCCCCGAGCTTTCCTTGAGGCCGACGATGTTGGGATGCTCCGCCAGCTCGAGGACGAGTGCGGACTCGAGCGAAATCCCGGTGTTTTGGGGAATATTGTAGACGACGACGGGAACTCGGGATTTGTCGGCCACCGTCCAGAAGTGTTTCTTGAGCGCCTCCTTGGTCATCTTGGATTTAAAGTAGCTCGGGGGACGGATGAGCGCCGCATCGACGCCGACGTCGGCCATCCGGTTCGTGAAATCGATGGTCAGCTTGGCGGATTCCCGCGCCGTACCGGCGATGACGCTTTTTCCTTCGGCCGCCGTTTCGCGGGCTGTCTTGACCAATCGCTCCGCTTCATCGTCCGAGATCGAGACGCACTCTCCGGTCGAGCCCAGGACCACATACCCGGCCAAGTCGAATTCGTTATATTTCACGATATTTGCCCGGAATTTCTCCGGCGAGATCTCTTCTCCGACGAAGGGCGTCGAAAGCGCGGCGTAAATACCCGTGAATTTTTTGGCCATATTAGTGCTCCGTCTCATAAATTTCTTGTTCAAGTATTTTGCAGAGCCGGAGCACTTCCAAGGGGGAGTCAAGCTCCCCCTTCGGCGCTTCGCTCCGCTGAACCCCTGAGGGGGGCCACTCCGCCCCCCTCAAACTCCCCGGCGGTTGCGCGTTCAAGGCCGTGTCTTCTATTAATGCATGATATTTGTGAGACGCGCAACTAGCTCTCCTCATTGTGTGCCCGCGGCGTTTTTCTTATCCGGCTCTGACGCTCGATCTCCCGGAGCTCATGGTCGCTGAAGCCGAAATAGTGACCGACTTCGTGGATGATGACCTCTTGAACCCGGTTCCGGACCTCTTCGTCCGAGGCAGAGATGCTTTCGATGGGCTTTTGATAGATGACGATCACGTCGGGGGGGATGTTTCCATAATAAGGGCCGCGGTGCTTGAAGGGGACGCCGTGATAAATGCCGAGGACGCTCGTCCGGGACGGAGCGCCGACGTTTTGCCGGGTTTCTCTCGTCGGATAATCCTCCACGATCACGGCGACATTATGGATGAGTTTCTTAAATTTCCCTGGAAGCGATTCGAGCGCCTCCTCGACCAGCTTTTCAAACGGCTCTCTGTCCATTTTTTTTATACAAAAATTATCAAGGAGACCAGATTATAGCTGTCATCCTGTTATAGCTGTCATCCTGAGCGAAGCGAAGGATCTCGTTGTTCTGCCGATCCCATGGCCGTGTGGAGATATGGATATCATTTCTCGATGCCCTTTCTCGCCCCGACGCCCTTCCGGTAATAATGCTTCCGCTCTTTCATCTCCGTGACCAGGTCGGCGCGGCGGATGATGGAAGCCGGCGCGTAGCGCCCGGTCAAGATCACTTCAACATTGTCCGGTTTTTGATCCAAAAAAGCGTGAAGGTCTTTTTCGGCGAGGAGCTTGAACGAAAGCGCAACGTGGATTTCGTCGAGGACGATGATCCGGTATTTCTTGGAGAGCATGGCGGCCAGGCACTTTTTCAACCCGGCCCGGGCTCGCCGGACGTCCTCATCCTCGGGATTTTCGGTGACATGAACGAATCCCTTGCGCCCGAACTGCTCGATGGCGATGTACGGCGAAAGCTTTTTAGCGGAAGCGAGTTCGCCGTATTTCTGGCCTTTTAAAAATTGGCCGATATAGGTCTTATATCCGTGGCCGGCGGCTCTTAAGGCCAAGCCCAGCGCCGCCGTCGTTTTCCCCTTGCCGTTGCCCGTATAAACCTGGATATATCCCTTAAATCCGGCGGGCTTTTTTCGGGTGGCCATTAACTTAAAACTATATTGGAATCGGAGAAGCGAGTCAACGCTCATGGAACTAAATTTGCCGATAGATATGATATGCTGTTGATTCTCGAGTCATTGCGAGCGCCCCTTGGGTGCGTGGCAATCTCCAAAATAAGAATCTTTTGTGGAGATCGCCACGTCGCTTCGCTCCTCGCGATGACACGGGCTATCGGCAAATATGGGTTTCAAAGGAAGCGTTTTCGTCTTCGAAACCTTGTGTTATAATCGGGACGATGTTAGACCCAAAGTTCGTGCTCGAGAATAAGGACCTCGTCGTCCGGCGGATTTCGTCCAGGGGATTTTCGATCAACCTGGACGAATTCGTCCGGCTTTCCGAGGAGAAGAAGGCCGTTCTCAGACGGTCCGAAGACCTGAGGGCGGAACGGAACAAATCCTCCGAACTCGTCGCCCAATTCAAACGTGAAAAAAAAGACGCCTCGGCTTTGATCGCCAAGATGAAGAAAGTTGGAGACGAGATCCAAAAGCTGGATGAAGAGCTCCGGCAAGACGATGAAAAGATTCGGCTGACGCTCCTCAACATTCCCAATCTCCCTCATGACTCCGTGCCGGTCGGGAAAAGCTCGGCCGACAATGCGGTCGTCCGGACATGGGGCGAGCCGCCGGCCTTCGCTTTCGAACCCCAGGCTCATTGGGATGTCGGCACGAGGCTCGGCATCCTGGATTTCGAACGCGCGGCGAAAATCGCGGGCTCGCGCTTCGCCGTTTATCTCGGCGCGGGGGCGAGGCTCGAACGGGCGCTCATCAATTTCATGCTCGACCTCCACACCAAGGAGAGGGGATACCGGGAGGTCATTCCGCCGTTCATCGCCAACGACGTCAGTTTGACCGGAACGGGGAATTTACCCAAGTTTGCCGAAGACCTCTTCAAGCTCGAGAAATTTCCCTGGTATCTCATCCCGACGGCCGAGGTGCCGCTGACGAACTACTACCGGGACGAGATCCTCGACGGCTCGAGCCTTCCCCAGCGGCTCGCGGCCTATACGCCCTGCTTCAGGAGCGAGGCCGGCTCCTACGGCAAGGACATCCGCGGCCTCATCCGCCAGCACCAGTTCAACAAGGTCGAGATGATGACCTTCTCCCAGCCGGATCGATCGTTCGAGGAGCTCGAAAAGATGACCGCGGACGCGGAAGAAGTGCTGAAGAGGCTGGGACTTCCCTACCGCGTTGTGGCGCTGTGCACGGCCGATTTGGGATTCGCCAGCCAGAAAACGTATGATCTCGAGGTTTGGATGCCGTCGCGAAACGGCTATCTGGAAATTTCGTCGTGTTCAAACTGCGGCGATTTCCAGGCGCGCCGGGCCAACATCCGTTTCCGCAGGGAGGCCAAGGCCAAGCCCGAGTTCGTCCACACGCTCAACGGTTCCGGCCTGGCCGTCGGCCGGACTTTGAGCGCCGTCCTCGAGAATTATCAGCAGGCGGACGGCACAGTCGTCGTTCCGGCCGGCCTGCGATCCTATATGGACGGCCTCGAGAAAATATCATAATTTGGGTCAGCAGACCGAATTCTTTTTCATGTGTCCCTGTCTTTTTGTTAAAATAGACGCGCTCCTGCGGAGGGATGGCCGAGTGGTTTAAGGCGGCGGTCTTGAAAACCGCTTTCCAGGTTTCTGGAACGGGGGTTCGAATCCCTCTCCCTCCGCACCCCCCTTCCGCCCGCCTCGCCTTGAAGCGGAAGCGGAAAGGCAAACCGCCAAAGAACCTGAAAAAATGTCGGCTCGAACTTCATTTTGGCCAGAAGCGGGCTTTTCGAATTTTCGTTGATTAAATTCATTTTATTTGGTGAAATAATTTTATGGCTAATGAAATAACAAAAATAAAACTCGAAGATGTCGGCTATGATGATTTTTTTGATTTGGAATGGAAATCTTTAGAATTAAAAAACTTTTCGGTAGCCCGAGTTATTGCTGAACACAAAGAAGCATACAAAGTAAAAAACGCTCACGGCGAATTTCTGGCTAAAATCACGGGGAAACAAATGTTCAATGCAACGAAAAGAGTGGACTACCCTGCAGTTGGCGATTGGGTGGCATTAACTGAACTCGATGAAGAAAGAGCGATTATTCATCA
>Ga0315282_10000590_pt1 | contig 71397 bp, 71 predicted proteins | sample YL17G07_20_MG_FD_203693 | JGI IMG/M metagenome (GOLD analysis project Ga0315282, IMG submission 203693) | Sediment microbial communities from Yellowstone Lake, YNP, Wyoming, USA - YL17G07_20 | ecosystem: Environmental > Aquatic > Freshwater > Lake > Sediment | place: USA: Wyoming | collected... | reverse complement strand
TCTCGCCCACACAACAGAGAATTCCGAAAAACAAAAAAGGATAGCAACTCTTCTGAATTACTATCCTTTCCAAAAACGACTTCTCTGAAGTGTAAAGGACAATCAGGTCATCTTATCCAACCTCACCAACTGCTGGAGCAAGCCACACATAATATGTTGCTTCTGATACATCAAACGTTTGCACCAGAAATCGTAGGCAGTTCTCAAACATACCTGCATGGGTGTGACCTGCCCCCCAAAACTGGTATTGCAAAAAGCACAGCCAAGAGCAAAACCACACAGCACCTTAGGCTAGAGCTGGCCTGACGAGTTTCGATTTTCATGTCATCCTCCTTTCATCTGAGCAACGATCACTTGATTTTGTACAAGTGGAATCCATGGGGACGGTCCGAACCCACAGAGATCTTTCCATCATTGCTGATTGCGGGGCGTGAATCTATGTCCGGCGCTGTGCCGTCAGGACTTCGTAGTGACACCAGGAATTTGACTGTGCCGTTGGAGTTGAGGGCGATGAAATTAATGCTGTCTGCAGGTGTGCGCTGCGTGTTCCGACCAAAGTAGATTGTCCCGTCAGCATCAATGGCTGGCATGGACCCTGAACCCACGCTTAAATCGTACTTCCACCGAAGCTTCCCCGAATAGTCGATGGCATAGAGGAAGAAGATGCCAGGGAGGTAAATGGTACCATCAGGGCCTATCGCGGGTCCCGTGTCAAAACCGCCCGCGTAAATGTTGTCGAGGGCCCATCGAATGCCTCCAGCGGGGGTAAGGGAATAGAGGCTCGAAGCAGAAGCAAAGTAAATGTTGCCATCGTTGTCCACCGCGGGAGATGATGTGCCGCCAGGGAATTTCCACTTCAGCGATCCGCTTGTGTCGATTGCGTAGAGAGCCTTCTGTCCCGGGACATAGAGTGTTGAACCGTCCAGTGAAAGTGTTGGCTCATAGAAGTAGTGCATCAGTTGTATCTGGGCGGAGTTTCCATGCTTGGCTGCCATCGCTCCGAATCGCAAACAACGAGACTTGTGGGATATAGATCGTCCCTCCATCTCTGGAAATAGCCGGTGACGCAGTCCCAAAAAGAATGCTCCTTGCATGACGGAAAAGTATATGTTGCCGTTCACATCTAACGTGGGTGAAGAGTATACATACCCTTTAGCGTCAAACATCCATTCGACCTTGCCTGATTGCGGACCCCGGTACGGGCTTCTGCCGGTGTGTTGAGGATCGTGCAGAAACATCGGCCAAGGGGAATTTGCGAGACCCGGCCAGGGAATGTCCACCTGTGGTTTTGTGACATAATTCGCAGGGGGCGTCGGTCCGCTTGGCGGTGCATTGTCCTCCTTGCACGAGGATAGAATGAAGAAGAAACAACAAAAATCAATATGGAAAAATTCAACACTTGCGACTCGCAGCCGATCAAGTGAAGAGGCTCCTATCAAGACTCCGGTACCGTATCGCTTTGCTCACATGCTCTAGTTTTACCTTCTCACATCCCCCTAAATCAGCTATCGTCCTGGAGACTTTCAGAATCCGATCATACGCCCGCGCCGAGAGACCTAGCTTCGTGATTGCCATCTTCAAGGGCTCTTCGCCGCACTCGTCGATCTGGCAAAATTCTATCATGTCCTTTGACTGCAAGTGCGCATTGCAGAAGAGTCCCTTCCTTCCCCTGAACCTTGAACCTCCCCCGCCTTCATCAGTCTCTGCCCAATCTGTGTGGAGGCTTCCGCTGAGCTTTTGCTCGCTAGCTCCTTGTACTTCACCGCCGATACTTCGATGTGCAAGTCGATGCAGTCAAGCAATGGACCAGAGATGTTTGCCATGTATTTCTGGATCTGCGCCGAAGTGCACGTGCACTCCTTCGAGGGATCCGAGAAGTAGCCGCACGGATTCTGATTCGGCACAAAGAGGACCGGTTTTTGTGATTCCCTCCACCAAGATAGAATCATCGGGAAGGTGTTTCCCGTTGATTATGAGGCAGAAGTTTGCTAACTTCTCGACTAAGGCGCGGCGGGCGGAACAGCGACTTCAGGAGAGGCCTCGCTTCTCTAGCGCGTCTTTCCTCGTCCCAGGTCTACTGTACGTCTAGTCATACCGACAGTTCCGCGTTCATTCGCGCAACGAGTCCCGACAAACAACGTCGGGACAAAAACTCGCTGTGCTCATAAGCGAACGCGGAACGGGGCGCGGGCTTCGCCCTTGTTCCGACGACAAGCAGTTCGCTGCGCGAACGTCGCGGAACTGCGGGAAGTACGGCAATGCGTGCGCTTGCAAACTCTGACACACAAGCCTTCCATTTGCGCGCACTGCGTACTTCCCGCGCCCCGGTTGGTGCACATCTCTCAGATTTACCTGTCGAGATAATCAATTCGTGTTTTGTCAATCTAGGGGTCCGAACACAAGCTTGCCAATGACAGCTGACACAAAAGACGCCGATCTATCTGCTTTGCGAATTGCCCGGTCTCCAACCCCTGAGCCTCAGGTGGGAAAGTCGAGAGTGGGTCATACCATCGTAATTGTAGTCGGCATGCTTGTTCTCGTTGTTGCAGTTTATTGGATTCTTACCACCGGATTTGGTTCTGCCGTGGAGGTCCAACTCGTGAGTGCCGCTTTTACTTCTCCGGCGCAGGCAAATGCAGTGCTGACAGCGAGCGGCTACGTTGTTGCGCAACGCAAGGCAGCTGTCGCATCAAAAGGGACGGGCAGGCTCGTTTTCCTGGGTGTTGAAGAGGGAGACCGCGTCAAGAAGGGACAGATCATCGCTCGCATCGAGGATGAAGACGTTGCGGCAAACATTGACCAAGCACGACAGAACCTCCAGACGTTCGAAGCCGAACTCAACGACGCTCAGCAAACGTTAGAACGACAGCGAAATCTCCTGGCGCAAAAGTTGGCTTCGCAAGCAGACTTCGACGCGGCAGAGTTTCGATACAAGCGCGTCGTTGCCTCGATCGCATCTGCAAGAGCGGCAGTTACAGGTGCAGAAGTCGCACTGGAAAACACGCGCATCCGCGCTCCATTTGATGGAACCGTGCTGCTGAAACATGCAGATGTTGGTGAAGTGGTAGCACCGTTTGGGGCAGCATCGAATGCACGCGGTGCCGTTGTCACCGTTGCAGATATGGCCTCGCTCGAAGTCGAGACCGACGTTTCCGAATCGAACATTGAACGCATTTCTCCTGGCCAGGCATGTGAAATCGTCCTCGATGCGTATCCTGATCAGCGCTATCAAGGCTATGTAAGCAAGATCGTTCCGACGGCTGACCGAGCGAAGGCAACGGTGTTGACAAAGGTGAAATTTCGGTTCTATGACAGTCGCGTGCTTCCAGAGATGAGCGCCAAAGTGACGTTTCTCTCAAAAGCCCTTGATTCCTCAGCAGCGAAGGCAAAGTCTGTCTTGACTCTTCCTGCCACTGCGGTAAGCCTCAGAAATGGGAAGCAGGTGGTCTTCACCGTCCGGAATGATCGGGCTGTCGAAGTGTTTGTTATCGTCGGAGATCGCATCGGTCAGGACATTGAAATAAGAGAAGGCATTACAAGGGGGGAGAAAGTCATCGCAGGCGTCGACGATCATATCAAAGCCGGAACAAAGGTCAAAGTACAATAGAGCGGTCTTTCAAGTGGAGATTTTATGGCAGAACCAATCATTGCAATCCAGAATCTTTCCAAATCATATCGGCGGGATAGTCTTGAAATTCCTGTGCTCAGTGACATTTCATTGAATGTCCCAGAAGGGGAGTTTCTCGGCCTGATGGGTCCCTCCGGATCTGGGAAGACTACTCTTCTCAATCTCATTGCTGGCATTGACAGACCAAATAGCGGAGTAATCATTGTTGCGGGTACTGACCTCGCGACTCTCAACGAGTCAACACTTGCAAAGTGGCGATCACGACATGTCGGTTTTATTTTCCAGTTCTACAACCTCTTGCCTGTGCTGACAGCATATGAAAATGTTGAACTCCCCCTGTTGCTAACTTCCCTTCCAAAGAAAGAGCGGCGAGAGCATGTCGAGGCAGCCCTGAAACTCGTCGGCTTGGCAGACCGCATGGACCATTATCCCCGCCAGCTGTCTGGTGGACAGGAACAGCGTGTCGCGATTGCGCGTGCCATTGCTGGTGACCCGACGATGCTGATCGCTGACGAGCCCACGGGAGATCTTGATAAGCAGTCTGCAGGCGAAATTCTCACCCTGCTCGAGCGACTTAACCGCGAATTCAAAAAAACGATCGTCATGGTGACGCACGATCCACGAGCGGCTGAAAAGGCGCACACCATTCGCCATCTTGACAAGGGTGAGTTGACGTAAGGAGAACAGATGTTCGTCTTTAGACTCGTTCTCAAGAATGCCCTGCGCCACAAACTGCGCATGTTCCTTACCATCCTCGGTATCACAATCGCAGTGATGGCGTTCGGGTTATTGCGAACCGTGGTAACGGCATGGTATGTTGGTGTCGAGGGGTCCGCTGCGAATCGCCTCATCACACGTCATGCTGTATCGTTCATCTTTCCACTTCCGCTTGCATACCGTGACAAAATCGCGGGCGTACCCGGCATTGAGCTGGTAACCTTCGCAAACTGGTTTCAGGGAGTGTATATCGACAAGAACAAGTTCTTTGCCCGTCTGGCCGTCGACGCAGATACATACTTCGACGCGGCCCCTGAATTCCTCATCAATCCCAATGAGCTTGAAGCTTTCAAGCGTGAGCGCAACGCCTGCATCATCGGCGAGCAGATCGCGAGAACCTACCATCTGAAAATAGGAGATCTCATGCCCGTCGAGGGGGATATCTATCCTGGCAGATGGGAGTTTGTGGTACGTGGAATCTACCGCCCGCGTGATAAGACCACAGATGCTACGCAAATGCTTTTCCATTGGCAATATGTCGATGAAAGGATGAAGCAGGACGCTCCCGGGCGAGCAGGGCAGGTCGGCTGGTATGTGGCACGGATCAGCAATCCCGACAACGCCTCTGCTATCTCCGAGCAAATCGATGCACTCTTCAAGAACTCCCGTGCAGAAACCAAGACGGAGACTGAACGAGCTTTTCAGCAGGGGTTTATCTCACAGTCCAGTGCAATTATCAAGGCGATGAACTTCATTTCCTTCGTGATTATAGGCATCATTCTCCTTGTCCTTGGAAATACAATGATTATGTCGGCGAGAGAGCGAATTCGAGAGTACGCGGTGCTGAAAACGTTTGGCTTTTCCGCGGCTCACATTATCGGGCTTATCGGTGGCGAATCACTCCTGATTTCGTGCCTGGGTGGGGCAATCGGCTTAGCCTTTACATTTCCGCTCACGGCAGGGTTTGCAGGATCGCTCCCCAAAGGCTGGTTTCCAATCTTCAATGTGGAGCCAATCACGATTATTCTTGCATGTTCTTCTGCCCTCTTTGTCGGAATTCTTGCAGCACTCTTTCCCATCCAGCGGGCGATCACCACAAAGATCGCGGACGGATTACGGCGGATCGAATGAAGATTCCTCTCAAATACTCCATCCGAAATTTCAAGACGAGGCGATTGACAATCGGCCTGACCGTGCTTGGTGTCGCGCTTGTCGTGTTTGTTTTTGCGGCCGTGCTGATGCTCTCATATGGTGTCAAGAAAACCCTCGTTGCCACAGGTTCTGATGAGAACGTCATTATTGTCCGAAAAGCAGCGAACGCTGAAATCACCAGTATCATCGACCGTGAGAGCGCGAGTATTGTCAAAACGATGTCAAACGTTGCGAAGCTACCGGACGGAAAGCCGCTTGCCTCAGGTGAGGTTGTAGTCGTTATCAATCTTCTCAAGATTGGTTCAAACGACATGGGAAACGTGACGGTCCGTGGTGTAGCACCTGAAGCTTTCACGCTTCGACCTCAGGTGAAACTTGTCGATGGAAGGATGTTTCGCTGGGGCCTTACTGAGATCATTGTCGGAAGCTCTATCGCCAAGCGATTTCAGGGGGCGCAGGTTGGTCAGATACTCAAGTTTGGTGGGGTCAACTGGAGTATCGTTGGGATCTTTGATTCCGGCGGCAGTGGGTTTGACTCAGAGATCTGGGGAGATGTCGACCAACTCATGCCAGCCTTTGATCGGCCGGTATTCTCGTCATTGACCTTTCGGTTAGAACCTCCCGACGGGTATGAAAAATTCCTCTCAGCATTCGACAGCGATCGACGCCTGCAATACTTCGACGCCAAGCGAGAGAAGCAATTTTATGAAGAACAGTCTGAACTCATGGCGATGTTCATCAGAATCCTTGGCCTTGTGGTGACGATTATCTTCAGTGCTGGGGCAATGATCGGCGCAATGATTACCATGTACGCAGCGGTAGCGAATCGAACGGTCGAGATTGGAACACTCAGGGCGCTCGGGTTCCGCCGCCGCAATATCTTGACAGCGTTTCTCCTCGAATCGCTGCTCCTTGCACTCATTGGCGGTGTCGTCGGGTTGTTCTTCGCGGCTTTCCTGCAGTTCTTCACCATCTCCACGATCAACTTCGGGTCGTTTTCAGAACTTGCGTTTGGCTTTGCCCTCTCGCCTTCAATCATCTTTTCTTCGCTGGTGTTCTCCGTCTTCATGGGACTGATCGGCGGATTCCTGCCTGCAGTTCGCGCAGCACGTCTCAATATTGTCAACGCGCTACGCGCGTCGTAGCGGGCCCAATAGCAGAAGCTTCTTCAGAAACTACTTGTGGAGCTTCTCAATTGGTTTGAGCAACTCCTGGACTGTCCACTTATTGAGGGTAAAGGCTTGAGGAGATCGGGAGGTTTGGACGAAGTATTTTGAGGAGTCGGGTGGCTGGGGGAAGAAATTCAGATTTGCTTCTTCTAATGTCTGGACTTTCACTCCGAAGGGTTGAGTCTTCGGCTGGTAGAGGGTGTCTACAAAGTCGTCTGCACGGAGGTTCGACAAAACACCAAGCATTGAAACCATGACATTTGTTGCAATGCTGTCTTTGCCGCATTTCCACGTCGTGCTATCTCGCCGGAGATCATACGTCTTCCCGCGATAACTCAGACTCAGTTGTTTGATGGAGTCTGCGCTTGCAGAGAAAATTGTTTTGTCACGCCACTCCTTCAACTCCTGGTTAATAGTCCAAGAATTCAGCCCCTCACCAAGATATACATCTTTCGAGTCGGGCAAACGGAAATAGACATCTGAATAGGAGGGTCCCATCTTTCCAACGATGAGGCCTGTAGTCTTTCCGGAGCGGTCTGTGACTATGACTTTCGATCCTGTCGAATCTACCTGAAAAAGGCTCTGTTTCTCAGGGTTTGAGGAAATAAGGCTCCCCGCCTTGAGTCTGCGTAGACCTGAAATGAGTTCTGTAATTGAAGACGTGTTCGCTGCATACTGTACCGGCGACGTGATCCTCCACTTCCCACCGATGTTTTCCATTATCACTGATTTTCCCGGCCGCTCAATCTCAATTCTCACAACTGAGGCCGAATCGATTACGAGATTGATCTCTGCCGTCTTGTAACTCGCTTCGCGTTCTTTCCCTGAAGGTATCAGGAAATATGCTGCGACCGCAAGTATGACAAATGCGCCAATGAGGATTTTTGTCGAGGTACTCATGACGATACCACAGGAAAAAATCTACAATCCTCTACTCTCGAGACGCTTTCGCATAGTAGCTCGCCACCGCCATCGCAACACACCCACGACAACGACGAGCAGAGGAGGAGCAGCGAGATTGAGGCCCTTCACCAACGACTTTGTTCCTTCAGAAACCTCGGCAAGTGGCTTGGAGCCTGTTTCACGTGATCGAATAGTTGCCAGCCCGATATCATCAGCGAGCCAGTCAACGATGTTGCTGGCAAAGATTATATTATCCTTATTCCCACCCGAATACTGATCCTGAACGAAATCGCCGTCGCCGACAACAGCGATCCTCGACGCTTTTCCCGCAACTAACCGCTTCGTTGTATCGATAGAGGAGTGCACCGCTGAATCAAGAACAACTGGTTTATCGCGAAACGCACTTGTATAACTTCCCTCGATAGCCACTGCAAGAGGAATCCCCGACTCACTAAACATTTCTTTCGTCATCGGCGCAGTCGGGTTAAAGTAGAAGACGCCCTCTTGACGCCCGCTCCGGTTCGATGACTTCACCAAAACGTCTGCACTCAGGCCCTTGGCTCGAACAAGTGAGGTGTCAATCGAGCTGACAAAGAAGAAGATCACGGAACCCAGGTCTTTCACGATTGGGTTTGCCTTGCTGAAATCGCTCGCCATCGGCAGATATGGGAAAGGGATCTGGTTCTGAATCACAAAGAACCCTGTTTGCTGACTTACAGTAACCATAGCACAGCGGACATCTCGAACAAGGTCCGTATTGATCCGAGCACCATAGGCTTCCAGCAGATCATCGATGTCAAGATTCAATGGTCGGCCTGTCTGATTCTGGAGAGATGCTTCAACCTTGTTCAGGAAGAATGCAACTTTCCCTCCCTTCATGAGATATTGATCGATGAGGAACTTCTCCCAACTCTTGAAAGGCTGTGATGGTGCAACGATGAGCAACACAGCGATGTCGGGAGGTATCGGTTTCCCTCCAGTAAGGTCGACAGGCGTCAGCTGATACTGCTTCTCAAGAACATCCTTCAAGCGATTCATCTGCTGGAGTTGCGGCTCACCCTGGCCTGAGAGGAAACCGATCTTCTTCAACTCCTTTGAAGTCAGCTTTTTCATTGCAGAGCTGATTTCGTACTCTAAATTGTCCGTCTGCTGAATGACGGGTAGCCGCTCTTGCTTGTCGCCGTACAAGAAGACCAAGCCCATGTACGCCTTCTCGACCTGGAACTTGTCCTCCTTTAACACTTGTACCTGTACAGGCGGGATGCCATATCGCTGGGCTTCTTGCTCGAGGTCTTCCTTCTTTGAGGGATCAACAAACTCATACTGAAAATTGCCCCGGGAGTACGCTCGGTACTCATCCAGCTGATCCTGCAGGTACCGACGATTGTTGTTATATGGCGCCGGGAGGTCAGAGGTGAAGTATGCTTTGACAAGGAATTTGTCATCGAGAGATCTCACAAGATTCTTGCTCGCCCCTGACAGGGTATACATCTTGGAGCTCGTCAGGTCAAGTCTCGTGAAGATCCGAACAGCAATGACATTCAGGATCGTGATAATCCCGAAGATCAAGAGGACACGAATGATTGTCTGTCGACGCTGTGCCATTGTCGCGATCTTGGGCGCAGAACAACTACCAGCGCCGCTTCTGAAGCGAAACAGTCCCCAGAAGAAGGGTTAACATAATGGCTGAGATATAATAGAGGACATCACGAGAATCGATGATGCCGCGCGCAATATTTGAAAAATGATAATCAACGCTAAGATATTCCAGCACGGACGCAAGTGAGGCCGGAACGTACAGCAGAATCTTGTCTAGCATGAAGAGGACGAAGACAATCAAGAAGCTGACGATGAACCCAACCACCTGATTCTCCGTAATCGAGGATCCAAACACACCGACCGCGAGAAAAACCGCCCCAACCAGTAACAACCCAAGGTAGCCACCGATGACAGGCCCGAGATCAAGCGTTCCCAGAAGCGACATCGTGATGTAGTAACTGAGCGTGGGAAGAAGTGTGAAGAAGTACAAAACCCAAGCAGCGAGAAACTTTCCCACTATGATTTCATATTCCTTCACCGGCTTCGTCAGGAGAAGTTCAAGAGTGCCGCTCTTCTTCTCCTCCGAGATTAGTCGCATCGTAATTGCCGGCGCAAAGAAAAGAAGAAGGAAGGGTGTTGTCTCAAACACAGTGCGCAGAGAAGAAACATTTGCGAGGAAGATTCCACTAGTGAAAAACCACCCAAGGATAACGAGAAAGACGACGATGACAATGTATGCAACGGGTGAGTTAAAGTACGAGCGCAGTTCTTTCTGAAATATATATTTGATGTTCTTGAAACTCATTTTACTGAATCAGCGGTAAGTTGTCGGAAAATATCCTCAAGGCTCGTTTGCTCTCGGTGGAGCTCTAGGAGTATCCAACCTCTTTGACTGCACAGGTGAAAAAGGTCACGCCTGACGTCGACAGCTTTCGCAGTCACGACACTGAATTTCTTCGCGCCATTCCGTTCTTCAATCAAGGCGACCGACTCTACAGATGGAATCATCTTGACATGGGACGAAACCTCGTCAAATGATTGGGCATCGGGGATTTCAACCTCCATCAAGATTTTCTCGCCGCCATGAAGGCCGCGCTGCAACTCCTCAATGGGCCCGTCCGCAACGATTTTGCCTCTGTTAATGATGATCACCCGATTGCAAGTCGCTTGAACTTCAGGAAGGATATGAGTCGAGAGCACGACGGTCTTCTCTTTCCCAAGTTCTTTGATCAGGTTGCGGATCTCGATAATCTGGTTGGGATCCAACCCACTTGTTGGCTCATCAAGAATCAACACCTTTGGATCGTGGATCATCGCCGCTGCCAGTCCAACCCGTTGGCGGTAGCCCTTCGAAAGTTGTCCAATGTCCTTGTGTTTCATCTCCCCAAGTGCACAGACATCCACCATTTCTCTCACCCGAGCAGAAACCGAATTCTTCGCCACGCCCTGAAGCTGTGCTGTGTACCCGAGATACTCAAGCACGTTCATGTCGAAATAGAGAGGATTCTGCTCAGGCAGGTACCCGACGAGCTTTCGCACCTCCAGCGAATCATCCCGGATGTTTTTCCCTTGTACTTCGATGGAACCTGCGTTTGGAGATAGATAGCACGTGATGATCCGCATTGTCGTGGTTTTCCCTGCGCCGTTCGGGCCCAGAAAACCCAGAATCTCGCCTGATTGGACTTTGAAAGAGATGTCATCCACGGCCTTAGCATCGCCGTAGAATTTGGACAGATTATTCACAACGATTGACATCGCCTGCCCACACTTCAGTTAGAATAGAGGCTTGCCTTATTTTTGGCGTGAAAAAATATAAGACTTTTTGGGAAAAATTCAAGTCTGCCAAGTTGTTTTTTCGTCACCTGATAACAATCTGTCCGACAAATGCAGCTGGGGCGGTGATCACGAGAACTGAAAATCCCGCCGGATTGATGACCTGCTTCATCGAGAGTTTCGAGAAGAGCCGCGCTGAAATGTTCTGCAGCCTTATCAACCGAAGGGTGATGAGAAGGGGAACCGGTATCTAGACTGTTGGGTCGCTGAGGAGCAGGAGAATGTTCGTTCGTCTCAGACAAAGCCTTGGTTAAGGAAGAGAACCAACAGAAGCATGGTTCCTGTCCTCAATCCAAGAACCCCCTACCGGAGCAAGACTAACAGGAGCGCCATGAAAACGACAGAGTGGCTCAGCAAAGCAAGACCGAGCTTCCTGAAATCCGTCTGACTCGCAAGCTTCACTGTACCCCATACCGCATTCATCGTGATCGGAGCAAACGCGAGGAGTGCAAGCGAAGGCGTCAAGCGCTGCAACACAAGAAGCAGGAGGATGGCAATCATCACGACATGGTAGACAAGATTCAATCCGCCATACCTGAAGCGATCCTGGAAACCCCAGTCGGTTTTCCTTGCGGCAAGCGCTCGAATTCGCATGTGTACGTAAAACACACAGCTCCCGAAGAAGAGAATATTGAGAAGCCAGACGACGAAGGCCGTGGTATCGAGCTGACCGGAGACAACGTAGTACGTGCTTGGCCCAGTGAGGGTAACGCCCAGGACTCCAGCAAGGTCACTCGGGATTGTTTTCGGTTGCCTCCTCGCCAAAAAGAAGTTGAGGAAGAAACAGCCAATGCTGGCGACCCCAATGGGAAGTAGCAGCCAACGCTCGTGGACAACCAGAACAGGCAAACTGAAGATGACTCCCGCCGTGAGATAGATAGCCGTCCACTGACGCGCAGCAATCAGCTTCTCGTGATCCTGAGTTCTTCTCAATGCCTCGTGGAGAAAGGTTTGTGCCGAAAGATAGCTTAAGAATACACCAAGCGAGGAGAGTGCGAAAGAGAGGGCGAACCAATCAAACCCTCCTCCCAACTGTGCACCGATGAAAAGCGGAACGAAAAAAACTGCCCAGGCACCATGTTCCTTTGGTATAACAGGCTTCACGAGCATCATCTTCAGAATAGTGATCTCTGTTTCTTGAGACTCATACCGCAGAAACCTGGAGTTTCTTCACGCAGCTTCTTGATGTACACCAAACGTCACAAGAAACGCGAGAGGCACAATAGCCATAGAGGGAAAACCCTCGGCAGGGAAGCTCTCTTCCATCTAGTTCAGCTAACGAGCTTTGAATCAACAGATCCTCGATGGGCATTCATAACGCGCGCCACATCAGCTTTCTCACGCCCCGTGAGGAGACGCTCTGCCAAGGGGAAGATGGCTTCGTTTTCGCCACGGATATGCTCACGGTAGAAAGCAATGAGTACCCTTCCTCTCTTGATAAATTCTTCGATGAGAAGGGCGCACTTTGCCTCATCGACCTCGGTTCCCAGTTTACTGTTGAGGATTTCGAGTCGTTGGGTTTCCGCTTCAGCTTTTCGATGCTGCTCCCCAATTGCCTGGATTGGTGTGCGATCAAAGTGGGGATTGAGAACGGGACGACGATGCAATTTCGGCTCGAGAAGCGGGAATAGACCGTGTTCTTCATCCCTCGTGTGCAACGTTACATCTGTGTGAAAGAACTCGAATGTTTCCCTAATGTTCCCTCGTTCTCTCTTGAAAGCGTGTGTCCCATTTTGCTCCAGATCAATGAGAGCATTCTCAAAGATATGAAGATGCTTCAAAATTTGATCGTGGCACTCGACAAGTTTTTTGAATGGATCTGTTATGGCTGCAGGTTTACCCATCTTCGCCCTTCAATCCAAAATTTGATGAATAACTTCTTTTCCTTCTGAATTCACAATCGAGCATTGCATTCTCCCCGTTTGATTTCGGAGCCCGTTCATTACACCAGCGATTTCCTTCTTTTCATCTGCTGTGCGAGATTGCTCTGCCATCGGGACGAGGACGTCGTTCTCTTTTTCTGAAACAAATCCAACCGGGCCATGGTTCTCGATTGCCTGAAGTGATTGGCTGAAGACAGAAAGTCGCCCAATGATGTGGTCATGACACTCAATCAGTTTCTCCCTCGGATCATTACTCGTCATGATTCACAGTCCCCCGCGTTTCTGCTTGGTGATGATCGGCTTTGATTCTTGAGATGTAGAATAAACTTGACTTTTGGAGATTTCGGGAAAATCAGAACTCAGTCCTCTTAAATCTCGGAAGTTGCCTCGCACAGGTTCCCAGAAATCCCAGCGTTCACAACAAGTTTGAAAACCTTTGTAACCTTCAGGATTGCTCATCCTCTAATTGACGCAGCAGCGTGCCAATTTCAGACTTCTTCATCTGAAACTCTGCCCTGAATGAAAATCACCGGAGTGAGTCGATTGCAGCGGTTGAATCGGTAGAGAGAAGCTGATACAGACAACGTTGACAGAGCCTGCTGCCTTTCAAGTCAATGTCTTCCGCATAAGTCGAAGAGTGCATAACGCAGGCGGCATCGCTGCAGTGGAGAAGACCAAAAGTATGCCCAATCTCGTGAACCGTCTCTTTCTCGATTCGATTCTCCAAGAGTGTGCTGTCTGCTCGGAGGCCATAGTATTCCGGCCTCAACCGAAAGCTTGAAACGACAGCAGCCCTTCCGTTGAGCTGTGCCTCTCCGAAGACGAAGGTCAGCACGGGGACAAAGAGATCGAAGTCGGTCACGCCGAGAACCTTTCCTTCTGTCTCATTGAGACTGTTCAGGAGGAGCGAAAGGAAGATTGTGGAGTTGTACTGATTTCGATATGCGTCAAACGCTAGCGATGGGTCAAATTGCAGAGCTTGATGAGAAACTGTCGCGCGAAATGTCTCGTCGATCGTTTTCCCCAGACGAGTCAGGAGACCCTCTGAAACGGTCCCGATCGGCACGAGGGCGATGGCAGACATAACTACTTCCTAAGCCCGTACTTCTCAATCTTGTTGTATAACGTAACACGATCGATCTTGAGGATTTCTGCTGCGCGCGTGATGTTCCACCCTGTGCGGTCGAGGATATTGATGATGTGCTGTCTCTCCACTTCGGCAATCGAGTCTGCTTGAGGAATCTTCGGTCGACTATTCAATTGGAAGGGCAGGTCTTCCATTCGAATACTGGGCGGCTTGCCAACGACCATCGCACGCTCGACAGCATTCTGAAGCTCACGGACATTTCCCGGCCAATCGTACCGGATAAGTAGATCGAGCGCCTCCGGTGAAATCGCACTGATATTCTTGTTCATTGAAAGTGAATACTGCCCCAAAAAATGCTGTGCGAGGAGCGGAATATCCGAACGTCTCTCACGTAGTGGCGACAAGAAGACGGAAAAGACGTTGAGTCGGTAGTAAAGGTCTTCACGGAAGCTTCCCTCTTCGACCGCCCTCTCGAGATTCTTGTTTGTTGCACATATAACTCGGAAATCAACGTTGATGACCTGCTCGCCACCGAGCCGGGTGAATTGCTTTGTCTCAATGACGCGGAGCAAGTCAACCTGCAGCTTCATGTCCAAGTTGCCAATCTCGTCGAAGAAGATCGTTCCCCCGTCTGCCATCTCGAACTTCCCCTTTCTTCGGTACTGTGCACCGGTGAACGCACCCTTTTCATGACCGAAGAGTTCGCTTTCCAGCAATCCCTCTGGGATCGAACCGCAGTTAACAGGGATGAGAGGAAAATACCGGCGGTTGCTGTTGTTATGGATGGCTCGTGCCACAAGCTCCTTGCCCGTCCCACTCTCACCTCGGATCATCACCGTCGCATCCGTCTGCGCAACAGTTTTGACAAGCTCCATCACCTTTTTCATCTGCGGGCTCTCACCGATAATCTCGGTCGTTTTCGATAACTCCTCGATCTTCGTCCGGAGAAGAATATTCTCGGCTGTGAGTGTTCGCTGCTTGATCGCATTTTGAATTAGATGACTAAGGTCGTCGGGATCGATCGGCTTCGTTACGTAATCGAAGGCGCCCTCTTTGAGAGCCTGGACCGCCGACTCAACGGAGGCGTACGCGGTGATAATGATCACAAAGACGTTTTTGTCGATTTCTTTGATTCGCTTCTGGAGCTCGAGTCCACTTATGCCTGGCATCTTGATGTCGACGAGGGCAATATCCCAGGATTGGTCCTGCATCTTCTTCAGAGCCTCGTTCGCATTCTCCGCTGTTGCAACGCGGAAGCCGTCTTCTTTGAACCATCGCCCGAGTGAATCTCGAACTGAGAACTCATCATCGACGATAAGAATTCCGATATCTGATTTGTTCATGGCTCAACCCTTTTTTCTGTCAATTTCATCTTGCCGTCTTCCCCTTTTCCCTTCTCCCGAACATGAATTGGAAGCACGAGGCTGAAAGTGGTCCCATGGTTGACCTCTGAATCCACGGAGATACGCCCATCATGGCGCTTCACAATTCCGTATGCAACGGACAGACCCAATCCTACACCCTTGCCTTCCGACTTTGTAGTGAAGAATGGCTCAAAGATTCTCGGAAGAATATCCGAGGAAATTCCAGTCCCGGTGTCAATGATGTCGACTTCCACAACCTCTTCTGCTGGTTGCTGAGTTGTCCGAAGAGTCAACGTGCCTCCTCCAGGCATCGCTTCAACGGCGTTCATGGTGATGGCCAAGAAAGCCTGCTGAAGCTGATTAGCATCGCAGAGAATCAACGGCAGCTCTTGGCTGAACTCCTTCTTGAGGACAATGCTATGGATCTCAAGGTGGTGCTCAACGAGACGCACACACTTCTCGAGAATTGTGTTAATGTTCTCGGGCTTGAAACCGGCCGATTCAGTCTTTGAGAACAAGAGGAGGTTCTTTACAATATTCCCGCAACGCACCGTCTCATCGGCAACAAACGTCAGCTGTCCAATCATTTCTTCCAGTTCGGCATCCGATAGGCGCCTATTCTCGAGCTTCTTCTTGATGAGTTTCGTGTACGTGAGAACACCCTCTAGAGGGTTGTTCAACTCGTGGGCAACGGTGGCAGAGAGTTGCCCGAGCGACGCCATCTTCTCCATCAAGATGATGTGGTTCTGAACTTTCTGAAGCTCCTCAGTTTTTTGCTTCACCTTCTCTTCGAGTGTCTCGGACCATTGCTTAATCTCGCCATACGCTTGTTTCAAATCTGCCGACATCTTATTGAATGAAGACGCGAGGTCACCAAGCTCATCCTTCGACTCGGTCGAGATTCGAAACATGAGATTCCCATTCGAGACCTGCTTTGTTCCCTCAATCAGCTTCCTCACTGGATGACGGACAACTCTGTTAATGAATCCCGCCGACACGATTCCGATGATTAACACGCTCGCAAGCGAAGAAAGAACCATGTGCCACTTGCTCTCGGCAAGATTCTCATCAACTTGCTTCAGTGACATTTTCACGTCGAGAACTCCGAGAATAGTTTTCGACTCGGGATGCGCGTGGCAGGCAGCCGTGTAGCAGTCTGCTTCGTTTTTTATAGGATTGATGAGACCGAGAACCCGATGGCCGGTCAAAGCGGTAAAGATCCGCGTCCGGTTCTCATACGGCAGCGACTCGATAGGCTTCTCCTGGCTATGGCAGGCATAACATGCTTCTGCTTTCATGTCAACCGAGGTGCCGATCTCGCTCGATTGACTGGAAAACATGATCTCGCCCTTTTTATTATAGATGCGGATCCCCTCGATGCCAGGCTCGGCTGCAGTCGTTTGAATAATCTGGTACAGGTCTTCTTTCCGATTGAGCATCATGCTGTAGTGAGTCGAGCTCTTGATGATGTCACTCGTGCGGTTGGCGTTCTGGAGCACGTTGTCCATAAGGTGCGAAGTCTGCACCTGAATGCTGATGTAGGTCGACAACGCAAAAACGAAGGTCATCACCAACAGGAGAAGCACAATCAACTTTGTGCTCAATGTCTGCAATGCGTGCATAGGTTTCGCGGCTACGGAGAGGTGCAATGGTTCGCATGAAGAGAAGTCACAAACCGTGCCATGCTGAATGTGAAAAAGAAATGGATTTTGGAGGGGTTTCTAGATCCTCTTCCCACTATTGCAAAAGAAAACCCACCATTTTGCATTCTGGGGAAAGAGTTTTCCACTCCCCAAACTAATCAAGAAGAGAAAGTTTCAGCAAGAGGAACGGCCAGATCAAGGTCTGAAGAGTACTGAGATCAACTCGACGTATTTTTTGAGACCGAGGAGGGACTGAACGTTCTCGACATACCTGCCTCCATCGAGGAGAGTCACCCCCGCTGCTGGAACATCCACCTTCGAATGGATGAACAGCTGACGCCGTAGACGCTCGATATCCTTCCGGCATCGGGCGTTCGCCGATATGCGGGGAAGGAGTTTCCTCACATCGAGAGGAAATCTCTCCAATTCTATCCTTGCCAGCCACCCTTTTTCGTATGGAGAAGTCCTCACGAGATCGGGCATCCCGTACAATTCATCGTTGACATCAACGATTGTTCCCGTCACAGGAGACACGAATGCTATGGTTCCCTCTGGACCCACAAACCAGCCGCAGTACTCTCCCTGCTGAACACGACTTCCCACAGAGGGAAAAACAATCGAATTCGCATGGGGCAGAAGCCTCGCTGCAAAGTCATCGACGCCTATTGCAGTTGTTCTCCGACCCCCGTCTTGTACCCACGTGTGAGACCGAAAGTAATAACGATCGTCCCGAAGAGAAAATTGCTCGATCTGCCGGAAAAACGTACTGAGGATTCTTTCTCTAATCTCTACTCTTTGAATTCCAAGCTCAGAGAGATCGACACCTGCTGGAGGGACAGGAATAGCAGCTTCACCTTCCTCACGCGGGCCACGAAATCCCTGACGCAACGCAATGTCCAGAGGACACTTCTCACAGTCGAAGTTCATGTCGCAGACCTTCGAACCGATGACCCCTGCTTTCACCCAGACGCATTCGAGGTCTGGTCTGGGTGGCGTTTGCTCGTTCTTTCTCGATCTTGTATTCTCGGTGCCCATGGATCTCCTCAATGTTGAACTGAAACGTTTGACGAATAGGACCGAACAGGTTCCTGGACCAGACTGTCCTCGTGGCCCCGCGCAGATCCGACAGCCAAACTCTCTGGTGCTTCCTTCTCTGTAAAGATCTTCAAATTCTTCACTGCCAATGCGAAGACACCGAACCCGAGAGCGACGATGAGCATTGTGACTGAGATCTCGGTCCAGGAGGGGAAGTATGCAACTCCCGATGATGCCGCCATCCCTGTAATGCTCACGTTAAGACGGTTCACCACGAAACCTAGAATGACAAAGAGTGCAGAAAAGAAGAGGACATTATAGTTTGTGCGCAACTTCCGGACTGCAAGGAGACTGATCGGCAGGAGGACCCCGATACCCACTTCCAGGTAGTAAAGAGATAATTCTGACCTGAGCTGCCAAAGAAGGGAAACCTTCCCGCGGTAAATGAGATCTCCCACCTTCAGAGCAAGATAGGCAATAAGTACAACAAGCATTGCACGTCCGAGAGCCCTTAGGAGATCTGTCTCAAGCCGTTTCCCAAATGCCCGGAAACTCATGAAGGACTCGAAGATCGTCATCGCACAACCCACAGTAATTGCCGAGACAAGGAAAAATACCGGCAGAAGGGGAGAATACCAAAGTCCATACAATTTTCCAGGGACAATCAGGTACAGAGATCCTAATGAAGATTGGTGAAGCGTCGACAACAAAACCCCGACAATCACGAGTGGGACCGTCACTGCCTTGATCCACTTTAATGGCCTCTGCCATCCAAGTCGCTCGAACACCACGGGGCTGAACTCAAGTCCCAACACCGTTGTGTAGAGCATTACGCACCAGGCTACTTCGAACATGACGGAATGAGGATTCCACATGATCATCGCATGCCAGATGCGATCTGGGCGGCCAAGGTCGTACATCAGCGCTACGATTACAAGAACGTAGCCCAAGAAGGCCGTTAATATCGTTGAACGAAGGATCGGTCTAAATCGCTTGATATTGAAGATGTACACTGTCCCTGCTATGGTGAACCCCCCGGCAGCAAGACCGACACCGCAGAGAATATCAAAGCCGATCCACAGACCCCAAGGAAACTCATCGCTTAGGTTCGTCACCGCGCCCAGACCTTTGGTGTACCGCACATACGTCGCATAGAGCCCGAATGCAAGGAGCAGCACGAAGACTGCGCGCCAGAATGTTAGTTTTCTTATGATCCGTTTTATCCTCATCTTGAGTCTTGGATTTTGAGATTTGGTTCTTTAGTCTTCCTCATCTTCCATCGCTTTCAGTCTCTCTTCAAGCTTTCGGACCTCCTCTCGTCTGTTCGTAATCCACCAGATGCCGTAGAGGAGAACACTGCCCGTAAAAACAACCCCCGGAATCTTCGAGAGCGCTTGCCATGTGAGCATGGGCAACGGTTCTTTCGAGACGTCGGTTTTGAATCCCAAGGATCCAAAGGGTACAGCTGAAAGGTAGAGCACTGAGGTGCCTCCCACCTCACCTTCGCCGTAGATGTATTGGACGTATTGATCCGCATTCTCTCGAAGGCGTCGACGCGCCTCCCGAAGAATCTCATCTCGATCTCCAAAGATACTAGCACCCGTCGGGCATGCTTCGACGCAAGCAGGTAGTTGCCCTTCGGCAACCCGGTCATAGCAGAGATTGCATTTCTGCATCTTCGGTGTCGTGTGATTCCATTCGTAACGGGGAACCTGAAACGGACAAGCTTGCATGCAATAGCGGCATCCAATACATTTCTCTGCGGTGTAGACAACGGGACCTGTATCTGTTTTCCGAATCGCCCCTACAGGACAGACTGACGCACATGTGGGATTTTCACAATGCATGCAAAGGCGCCGAACATAGACTCCGTCTCGTTCGTCGATCGCCGTGTACGCAGTCGAAGAGAGCTTTTTCTCTTCTCCCTCCGGCAATCCGTTCTTTGTCTTGCAGGCCAACTGGCAAGCACCGCAGCCAATGCATCTTGTGATGTCGACGAGGATCGCCTTCTTTTTCATGGTGTTATGCATATCGATTCTGAGTTAATCAGCTGCAGATTATGCCCGGAGAAATTCCCGCTGGAATTTGTCCCAGACTTGAGCATCCATCCGTTCAAGCAATCCATCGACTGGCTGGCCTCCATCCTGGAGTGCATCACCGACGAGCGCTACCTGCGGTGCAACTCCACTGACAAAGTCACGGAATCGTTGGAGTTCTCCCGTGAGCCATTGTACAGCGTCTTCAGCGACGAGGAGGTGCTTGAGACTTGCTGATAAGCCAGTCGGTCTCACTGTTACGAGCCAATTCTGCAGATATGGAGTCTGCTTTAACCCTTCCGCATGCCGAAGCAGAGATTCATTAATGGCAGTCACAACACCATCAATGGGCGAAACAAACGCTGCCGAGCGGTTCCCCTGCTTCAGCTCGATCATCGTGACACCTCGCTTCAACTCTTGCCCGACCGCTGGCATCTCAATCGTGTCAATCCGGCCAATGAGAGCCTGGGCAAAATCATCTATGCCCACTCGAACCTCCCCTGACGGCCGCAACCGCAACCATGTATGGCCACGATCAAAGAACAGGCCGCGCGGAAGTGCAAATCCTTTGTCATGGACTGGATACCGAGGCCGCCGCGGGAGGAGGTCCTCGTCAATCGGAACAGGGACAAGGCCCACACGACGAACGAGTTCTCCGTGCGCCACACGTCTGCGCTGTGCTCGAAGGACGAAATGGTCGATGGTAAGGAAGATCAGAATTGTCAGGACGACAAAGATTGCAACCATGGCTTCACCTCTTGAGTTGAGAATGGATTCAAAGAATGATTTCCCAAGCTCCGCAGCATACGCTCCAAGTTTTTCTTAAGTCCAAGAGATTATAGAGCAACAATTAGGCCAAAGACGTGTCAACCCCAAGAAAGCAACGCCCACTATCTCTTCAAATTCAATAAGTTATGAGCCTGAAGAATTCGCTTGGCTGGGAAGCGGGATGTCGAGGGGGAAAACGATGAATAATTCAACACGAGGACTGAGAAAGAAGGGGTGAAAAATGTTGAATATTTGACCTCAAAAGACTTAGGAGTCTGTTGAGAAAATCAACAACAGCTGTAGAAAAAATTAACGACTCCGGAGTGCTCCTTTACTGGGTGTAGACTCCATCAGCGGGAAACCACAGCGGCAACCTTAATGAAACCATTTCCGGTATTCGAGCCTTTTCATTTCATGCGCGACTTCAGCCACACCTTTGTTTGCAAGGACCTGCTCAAGGCCACTACGAAGTTGTCTCCAATGCTCATGGATGGCACAGGGGCTCTCTGGAGAGCAGTCAGGAAATCCCATCGCGCACTCTTCGAAGAGATCGTTGCCGTCGATTGCTTTGACGATTTCAAGGAGTTTGATCTGTTCTGCTGGTCTTGCTAAGGCGAATCCGCTTGTTGGACCCTTCAGCGAAAGGAGAATATTCTTTTTGGTGAGGTCCTGGAATATTTTCGCTAGGAAGTGCGCTGGAGTTCTCAAGCGATCCCTGATCTCTTTGACCGAAGCCCACTCACCTGGTTCTTTGAGTGCCAAGTAAAGAACGGCCTGGATCGCGTACTCACACTGTTGGCTGAAAATGAGGCCCATGCGGTCTCCGAAAACAGGTAATTCCTCTTCTTCAATCCAAGCGGCTCAAACCGGCGGAGAGATCGGTGACGATATCATCAGCGTCCTCCAGCCCAACCGAGAGCCGAATGCCTCCAGGATCGACGCCGCGCTGCACCTGCTTTTCCACCGGGATCGTCGAATGCGTCATCGAGCTTGGATGCTCGACGAGGGTGCGGATGTTACCAAGACTCACTGCGAGAGTAACGGCATAGGCATTCTTTGCAAGGAAATCAATCAACCGCTCTGCTTTGTGTTTCCGCGCCTGGAGATCTTTTCCCCTCAGAGTGAAGTAGAGCAAACTGCCGGGAGCAAAGTTTCCCTCATAATCATGCATCTGTTGTTTCGCCACTGAGTAGTAGGGGAACGTGTCAAGCCCTGGATAGTGAACACCCTGGACGCGGCGGTCGGTACGGAGAAATTTGGCCACTTCAAGTGCAGTCGCCTGCTGCCGTTTCATCCGGATTGGCAAACTTGGAAGTCCATAGACGAGGATCGGCCATGCACTCTTCGGGGCAAGAACTCCACCGAAGTCTTTTCGATACTGGAGCAGGTGGTCATAGTGCTTCCGTGCGGTGACAACAGCACCGCCCACATCCGTCCCGTATCCACAGATTCCCTTCGTCAACGAGTGGACAACGAAATCAACCCCCTGTTCAAGTGGCCGCTGACAAAACGGGGTCGCAAACGTATTGTCAATCACAACAAAAACTCTGTTCTTCGAAGGACGCTTCCGGTTCTCATCACGGATCGCTCTCACAATCTTCTCGATGTCAATGATTTCCATCGAGGGATTGACCGGCGATTCAAAGTAGACCACCTTGGTCCTCGGCGTTAACCGCCGTCTGATACAGTCCGTCTGGAGGAAGTCAATCCAGTGCACCCCAATCCGGTAACGAGGTAGCCAATTCTTGATGAGAGAAAATGTACAGCCGTAGAGCATCCGGTGTGCGATAATCTCATCCCCGCTCCCCATGAGAATTCCAAAGACAGCAGCTATTGCTGCCATCCCAGAAGAGAACGTTACAGCCGCTTCCCCATTCTCTGCGGTAGCGAGATTCTCCTCAAGGATATCCTTGTTCGGCTCGCCAAGGCGGTCGTAAATATAAATTGGCGCCCTCGAGAAGACTGCAAGATCCTTGTCGGCATGAGCAAACTCTACAAACCCTTTCGCACCTCGCTGCGTTGAATCAAGCCGGAAGGCCGACGATGAGGATATTGGGAGGACAACATGATGGTTATAATCCCATTTCTTCGTGAATGCTTCCCCATGGATGAGCCGCGTCTCGATTGCATAGGGGTGTTTGGATGATCTCTTTTTCATTTTTGCTCTCTTAGGGATTGAATGCGTTCTAGACTGTGTGAGAAAAGATGGGCTTTCCCTTCAGCCTGTTCTTTAACGTCGCGTCAAAGCACATCGCGATGTTCCGAAGGAAGAGTCGTCCGACTGGAGTGACCTTAATAAAGCTCACATTGTGGACTACAAGGCCATCGCGAGCAAGTGCATTGACCTGTTCCAATTCAGGGTCAAAGTATTCATCGAAATAGATATTGAACTTCTCCTCGACGTTGGCTTTCGTTACTTCAAGATCGCACATCAGCCGCATGATCACGTACTTCCTGATCTGATCGTCCTCAGTCATTCGGTAACCGACTGCCGTTGGGAGCTGATCACCGTCGATTGCCACATAATACTCCTTCAAGACCTTCTGATTCTGGGCATATATGTTTCCAAAGTGACTGATCGCAGACATCCCGAAGGCATAAAGATCGCTTCCGCTCTTCGTAGAATATCCCTGAAAGTTTCGATGAAGCGTTTTGTTTGCCTGGGCAACGGCCAACTCATCCCCTTTCTTCGCGAAGTGGTCCATTCCGATGTATACGTACCCGGCAGAAGTGAACTTTTCGATCGCCATCTTCAGAATCGCAAGCTTTATTTCGGCCGCAGGCAGGTCCTCTGGATGAATTAGTTTTTGATGTGGCTTCATCCACGGAACATACGCAAAATTGAAGAAAGCAATGCGGTCGGGCGCGATCTCGATGATCTTCTCAACTGTCTGTCGGAAGGATTCTTCTGATTGAAGTGGCAGGCCGTAGATAAGATCAACATTTATGCTATCGAAGCTCAACGCACGTCCCCATCTGAAGACTTTCCTCGTGAGCTCTTCGGGCTGAATACGGTTGACTGCTGACTGTACCCTCGGATCAAAATCCTGCACGCCGAGGCTAATACGATTCAAACCGGCAAGTCTCATAGCGAGAAGGTGATCGAACGTCATTCCATGTGGATCGATCTCAATCCCTGCCTCCACCATCGGGGCAAACCGGAACCGCTCCTGAAGGAAAAGCATCAGATCCTCAATCTCTTCCGACTTGAGATAGCTGGGTGATCCCCCTCCAAGATGAATCTGAACAACCTTACGCCGATGAGCGAGGGAGCGAACGACGAGATCGATTTCCTTCTTGAGATACTCGAGGTATTCTACGATATGCTGGCGATTCTTGGTTATGACCGTCGTACACCCACAGAAATAACACAACCTGTCGCAGAACGGGATGTGAAGATAGAGCGAAAGGTCTTCGGCGCTACCGGGCGGATTGTTTTGGATAACAGCTTGCTCGTAGGCCTTAGCGTCGAATGAGCTTGTAAACACAGGTGCCGGCGGATAACTCGTGTACCTCGGACCTGGCGTATCATATTTCTTCAGCAGTTCAAGATCGACAGCTTTCAACAGGATACCCCTTTTGACAGACTTAGAGCCAGAGATCAGGCTCCTCAACTCCGTGTACCGGAGCCTCGACCAAGCGCCGTGATTCTTCTACAATGTTCCGAATGTCTTCAAGTCTAGCGTGAAGCTCCTCGCAACGCTCGAGCATCTTGTTTGCATCCCGATGTGGTTCTGCTTTAGCATCACATAATTCCTTCTCCATCCTGGCGATTGCTTCACTCATACGTACGACTTCTCGGAGAATTGCCTGCACTTTCTGCTCCATCATTTCTCTCTTTGTCATCGGAGAATCTCCTTTCTTCCCTTATCCCTGTTGGATGACCATTAAACAGTCTTTGCCACAGGACACGACTTCTTATGGAAACATCCCCGGCAACCCGGATCAACGATAGGTACAGACGAGAAGCATCTCGGGCACCGCTGGAGAAAGGGATCTCGAATTTCATATCGACACTGCGGACATATCCGTGCTTCCATATCCAATTTTTCTTCCAGCGAAATCTCTGTGTGCTTTGTTGATTCCACGTTGCCACTCAAATCAAGATTTGTGAAACCAAACCGCCAACACCGAACGCGACAATCCACGTCCCCGCCCAAATCGCCAACCCCTCTTTCATGCCACGCTCCTTCAACATCACCATGAGAGAAGCAATACATGGAACAAAGAGGGTGATGGTCACTAGAGCGACAACGACTTGCATCGGGCTCAGTGTCATACCATAGAGACCTGCTGCACCAAAGTCTCGCCGCACGATACCCATGACGAAGGTCGTTGCCGCTTCGGGGGGAAGCTGCAGCCACCCAGTCGTCAGCGGTACGAGCAACCTCTGCCACACTTCGAGCAGTCCAGTAATCTGTAGAATCCCGACGACTAACGCCCCAACAAAAAACCACGGGGTGGCTTCTTTCATGAACTGATAGGTGCGGACGGAGGTCTTCCTGAAAACGTTACGCGGTCGTGGCATCCTCATTGGCGGCAGATCAATTAGAAGCGGTGCTGACTCTCCTTTGAGAACTCTGTTCAGGATCGTTCCGATCGCAATGAGGACAAGGAGAATGACAATTGCGTAGATGAGCATCGCGCCAAATCCCGCCCCAGCAAGCAACGCGGCGATCACAGCCAACTGCGCCGAACATGGAATTGCAAACTGGAGAATCGTTGTCGCTATAGTCTTCTCGCGCTCCGAACCAAGAAGCCGCGTCGTAATTGTCGCCGATGTCACACAGCCAAAGCCGAGGATGAGTGGAATCACGGCGCGGCCATTTAAGCCAAGGAAATTCAGTGAACGATCAACGAGGGTCGCAAGCCGGGGGAGATAGCCACTATCTTCAAGAAGAGAAAGAGCGACATAGAAACCGATCACGAGCGGAAGTAGTAGAAAGAGAAGATACGTGGTTGTCATCGTGAGAACGCCAAACTCACCGATGAGGAGCGCCTCAAGCCAAGCTGGCCAGTTCGTCAACGAGCCAACGAGGGAACGGATCCAAGGCTCCCACAATGCTGTCCCTATATGATTTTCTGTGAAGTCGACGACATCTTGAGCCACGAGTTTCCCAACGAAGAGATAAAGGAGATAGAGAGCAGCAGCAATCATCGGAATGCCTGTGAGTGGCCTCAGTGCGAGGCGGCCCAGAATCGCCGAGAGGTTCATCCGTATCGATCGGTCAATGAGGATTTGATTCACGATGTAGTTAACGCGATTTCGTCGGTCAATGTAAATTCTTTCCTGATAATTGCCTGCGGGGACCCCGTGCCGTCGGGCAACGTAGGGATCTCCTTCCAGAATCAAAAGCGCCTCCGCCTGGGTGCCCACCATGCTCAACATGCTGTGAAGAAGTGCGTGAAGTTCTTGCCTCTGGGTTCCCTCCCTTGCCCCCGTGATTGCTCTCTCTAACTCATCGAATCCAGTTTTCTTTACAGCAATTGTTGGAATAACTTTCACCCCAAGAAAATGAGAGAGCCGATCGAGGCTGATTTCGATTCTCTGTCTCCTCACCTCATCCATAAAATTCAGAACCACAATGACTTTCTTCCCCATGTCGATGAGTTGCTGCGTGAGGAAGAGGTCTCGCTCAAGATGAGTTGCGTCCACGATATTCAGGATGAGGTCAGCTTCAAGGATGATATCTCTCGCGACGCGCTCCTCATCGTTCAGTGATGAGACACCATAGATGCCAGGCGTGTCATAGACAGCAAAGTGTTGATATGAACCTTTGACGAGCTCGACCGTTGTTCCAGGATAGTTAGAGACGTCGACGTACAACCCGCTCAGGTGATTGAAAACAAGCGACTTCCCAACGTTTGGATTTCCTACAAGGACGATTCTCGGCTTCTCAATCTCGCGTTCGAGGAAGCCAAGCTTTGCATGACGGTGTTTCTCGAAATGAGATGGCTGGGATTCACTCATCTCAAATCGATCTGTTGGGCTCTCGCTCATTGTACGAATCCCATCGATTCCTATCTCTACGATCACTCTACCTGAACAACTATTTGTCTGGCAAGCTTATGGCCAAGTGCAATCTCTTGTCGGTTCTTCCGGATGACGATTGTTCCGCCAGGCAGCCGCTCCAAGCATATTACCCGCTCGCCTTCACTGATACCAAGCCGAATGAATTGAGCCCGCAAAGTCCCCTCCGGGACCGAGACGATTCTCACTGAATTCCCTGCTTTTACGAAGACCAAAGGCACGGTTCTTCGCTTAGGGTCCCTCGGCTTACCCCATCTTCCTCTCTTTCGAAGTCTCACCCTCAGTCAACCTTTCCGACCAGTTTCTTCGCCGTCTCGACCGCGATTGAAGCATTCCGAGAGTATCCGTCAGCACCTATCTGCCGAGCAAAGCTCTCAGTAACAGGAGCCCCACCGATCAGCACTTTTGCCGACACGCCCTTCGTCTTTAGAAGGTCAATAACTTCCTTCATGTTTACAACGGTTGTCGTGAGCAATGCTGACATCGCAAGGATGTTTGCTCGGTTCTCGTTTACAGCAGCGATGAATTTCTCCGCCGAAACATTCACCCCGAGGTCAATAACACGGAAGCCAGCACCTTTCAGCATCATCCCAACGAGATTCTTCCCGATGTCGTGGAGGTCGCCCCGGACGGTGCCGATGACCACGATGCCGACAGGCTGTACGCCTGCCGCGGCAAGAAGGGGCTCCAGCAACGCGAGTCCCGCGTGAACCGCTCGGGCAGACATGAGAACTTCTGGCACGTAGTATTCATTCCGTTTGAATCTCTCTCCCACGACTTTCATGCCAGCGAGGAGACTGTTCTCAAGAATGTCCTTTGGCGATCGTCCTTCACGCAGAGCTTGCTCCGTGAGCTCTTTCGTCCTTTGGGCATTTCCTTCGATGACCTGGTTAGCAAGATCTTCAAAAAGGTCCATGACTTTCCTCAGATTGGTATAAGATGTTCATATAATCCTCGCGTCGGGCCATGCAATCCGTACGCTTGCAATTGCCACAAGGCGAGATGGCCATTTCTTCGCGCTTCCGGCCTGTGCCGATAATCGCGGACACACTCTTTCTTGGAATCATCATACAGTGATCGGTGAGTTGTACGGAAAGCAGTGGACTGTCCAGGAAGGAAAACAACACGCGCTGTTGCGTCAGGTCCCAGTCACAGAAACCCGGACTGTATCGGTGACCGACATACCATCCTTGACTCAAGACCAGACGGGCGATTTCGAGATGAACTTGCTCGGCAAGGTTCTCCACTGCGACCGATGAGAGAACGTCCAGGAAGAAGCCTCGGCTCACGTCCACCCGGTTAAGACGTTCGATTTCTTCAACTATTGGATGACCGAGCGTCACCAGGAAGATCGCTGCCTGTGTTGAATACCGGAGTGCTTCGGCAACGCCTTCGCCATGAAAAACATGTATCCCGTCGAGAGTGACCGTCTGCTTCTCATGGTCAATTGAGTGGATTGGGAAGATCGTGTACTGATACATCGGCTGGAACAGGTCTAGCGCTCTCGACTGGAGTTCAGTAAGGATGGTGAGCACCTTCTGCGGAACCTGCTTTCCAGTAGGATAGCCCAGAAGAGCCGCAACCTCCATCGGGTCGATCATCAGTGCTGAAGGACTGAATACTTTCGTCACCAGTTCGTGAGAAGCTGTCATTGGGGCAACGCGTCCTTGCTATTGCTTCGTTCTCCTAACAATCCACTACCCGCACAGCGCGTTTACGGGCGTCTCAACACAAAATGAAATGATGTGATGATTCACCGCCTCGGGAGTCTCCTCGTGAGGAAGTGCGCCTGCATCGGGAATAACTACACACTTCGCGAGTGGATTCCGGGCAGTGATCGAGCATACTGTCTCGCGGCGGATAAGCGGATTTAACTCCCCCGTGATAATCAACACAGGGCGTTGCAGTAGAGTCTGGCCCTCCAGCTCTCGCAGCTCTTGGAGATCCCCCTGCGCCGAGTATCTCGCTTCACGTAGACCGACAGTATTAATGAGCACTAAACGATGAACCTTCTCGGGATATCGATGAGAAAGTAGAGCGGCAACAATGCCGCCAAAAGAATCACCGACAACATGAGCCCGGTCGATATCGAGTGCTGACATTAAGTGATATAAAGCCTCCGTACAATTGTCTGCAGTATGACCGGAAGAATGAGAGACCGGGGTTTCTCCAGGGTACGGGAGATTCGGAGCGTAGAGGGAAAAATACTCCGAGAGGGAACCGATGTTGTGTCGCCAGGTCGTCGAGGACATTCCCGATCCATGAAGGAGTAGCATCGGAGGCCCGCTTCCTTCCCTGAGGTAACGGATTGGAATCCCGTCAACATCGACATAGCTTTCTGAGAGGGTTAACTGCATCTGGCCTTGCTTGTTCCTCAGATTATTCTTCAGCTTTCATCGGGACTCACGCCTTCGGCCCTTTCCGACCTACCAATCGAATCCCGCAACGGAGCAATACCCTAGAACCCCCACCTATCACCAGGGGCACTCCCCGCCACGCGATTACGTGGGTTCAATTGCTCACACCTGAACTTTCAGACGCAAATCCTCTTCGATATCCTTCTCTGTCACCAAGTAATTCGGAAAACTCGCTGGTTTAACTGTCAAGACGGGAACTCGTGATGTTCGTACGACTCTCTCTGCAACGCTTCCCATGAAGACGTGCGCTAACCCCGTTCTTCCATGCGTTGCCATGACAATCAAGTCAATCCCTTCCTCCTTGGCAAACCGGAGTATTTCTGTCTGTGCCTTTCCTGCTCGAACCACCTCGATGACGTCTCCAATTTCTTTCTGTTTCCTGTAGGCAAATCGATGCAGCTCTCTCTTGCCTTCTTCCTCGCCGGCCACTGGCATCGATTCAGAAGAACCTTCGACTGGAGGCAAACCATGACTCCGCTCACCCTCGATAACATAGAGCATATAAATCTTGGCACCATATGTTTCGGCGAGTGATGCTGCATAGTCTATTGCAGCAGTTGAGAGCTCTGAAAAGTCGGTAGGCACAAGGATTTTCTTGATGGTTTTCATGATTGACTTTCAACGGCAGGCCGCGAAAACCTCCCTTTACCCACTTTCTTACAAAGCAAGTCCAGTGCCAAGAAATAACCACGAATCTGCCAAGAAAAAGGCAGAAAGACTCTCATTGTTTGCAAAAGTAGGAAGGGGGGCAAGTGGAGTCTTTCAAACTCGCGAAAGAGAGGGGCAGAAGTGGAACCCTTAGGGAAACGTGGGTGGGTAAGAATCGGGTAGGACACTAAGCTAGCTACAGTGCGGTCGATGTTTGTCCGTAGTGATCTCCTCGAGCAAAGCAAAGGGTTCATCTCTAAATGGGAACTCAAGCGGCCATGTTACCTTCATCGACGTGGCAAGAAGATACCTCTGTTGTCTTGCAGTGTACTTGGGCGATCTTGAGCGGGGCAGATCTGCATTCTTAGCAAATGCAAACCTCCACTGTTGACCAAATTCAAACAGATTCACAGCCAAAAGGTCAAACCCTCCGACCAGTAAGTATGTTGTCTCTAAAGTCTGCCCATTGGGAAGCTTGACTGGTTTTCTGTCGCTGGCATCACACTGGAAGGTTCCAGTATACCCTGTGTCAGCTCGGGGTACCGAATTGCTCTGAAGCGATTTCACCTGGACAGTAACTGGTACCCCTCGATAGGTGAATCCGAAATCTCCAAGTTTTGTTCGATCGTGATTATCGTATCTCTCTAGTCCACCAATCCGGCGATCTGAAAACCAGATTTTTGGGAGTTTGTACTCTGCCACAAATCCGATAAAGATACCTCGTAGACTCGGGCGTGAAGCGAGAATCTCGTTCAGCTCTTCAATCGTCAAACCCCAATCTTCAATTATTCCCAACGTGCAGTCCCTTGCCTCGAGGGTTCTCTCCGTTTGTCTTTACAAACACCAGGAAGTACGAGTGATTCTTCCTTGCATGTTCCTGCCTCTCTATCCGACTCACCGCTGGTCTATTTGACCTCACAACAACGAAAAGATCCTTAGGATGGTAGCCCAGAGAACGAAACTCATTGATGATTTCAACATGAGTTAGTCGTTGGGTGTTGGCACTTACCTCGTCCTGACATTTCACGATGAGCACGCCGTACTTCCTCAGGACCCTGTATGCTTCCCTTCCAGCCTTGAAATAAAGGTCAAGCACGGCATCATGGTATTTTGGTGAACCAACAGTTTGCTCACCATTTGAATAGGTATTCCTAAAGGCGGCGTAGGTTCCTGAGCCCGCTAGGTGGCTTCGAGAACGTCGATAAAGTCCCTCCATGTAAGGTGGGTCAAGCACAACACAGTCGATTGTCGCATCTTGATATGGCAACTTCCTACAGTCCACCCCTGTCTTGATGTCTGTGGCGAGCAGTTTATATCTACCTGTTGGTACGTTCTTCCAGAAGATACCCTTGCCATAGGTTACATCGGCGACGACTGAGCCTTTAGGTATGTGCAAGCTAATCACATGAGGAAAGACGTTCTCATTCGTCCCCACATAAGCAGAACGTACTAAATTGCTTGTCACGATCCCGTCAGGAGACTTCCTCTTGCGCTCACGAGATCGCTCGTCAAGATAGAGCGCCAACTGCTCCTTCACATGGGATGTCACGTACGGCCTCTTCAAGGGGAGTCTGAGGGCTTTCATGAATTGTCTCTTCTACTACTGATACAAATATGAGTTAGATTTTCTTCTCTGTCAAGGGGAAAATTGTCCGGAAAGCCTACTGGATCGAGCCTGAACTCAACACTTCTTCAACTTCCACAACCGAGGATGGCATAAAATGAGGAAATTGCCTGAAATAGATCGGTGACAGACTTATGGCGTTAAGGGTTTTCGCTAAAGAGAGAGTCAGGAAGCGAGAGGAGAGTTCGAAGTGGGTCTTCCCAAGATCACGGCACTTCGCTAACTCTGGAAGACAAAGTTAGAAGAGAGGAAATGCCAATAACAGTTTCAAACGGAAACTCTATCGACTAATTGCCTCAACAACGAGTGGAAAGTATCGGTCGAGACAGCAATCAGCTCGCTCACGTTGCTCACAGGAACCGTTGGGCTTAGCGAACTCGCACTTCACACAAACCTTTTGGTGCAGAGCATCGATGTACGGGTCCAGCCGGTCACTCTGGATGGTTTTCACAATGTTGACGATCTCCGGCAGGAAGCGCTTGATGGTGCATTGCGCTTCGTCGGTCAGACGAACATTCCCGGCACCGTCCTTTTCGTCGACGCACCGAGCAAACACACGCTCACTGATAGAATCCCAATATTCCTCAAATCCTTGTGCTGTCATAGACACCTCCTCGCTCTAGAGCAGCCTCCCCCTATCAATTCATTGGAGCTACGGGGACAGAGTATACACTGGGGATGTATTTCTGTTCTCTCGCAAAGCGTTCGAGTTCCTCTCGGAATTTTGGGTGCGAAATCCTGATGATCTCGCTGACACGCTGCCTGAGATTCTTCCCGTGAAGGTAGGCAATTCCATGCTCGGTGACAAGGTAGTGGATATCCGCACGGGTCGTCACGACACCAGCACCATACTTTAGAATCGGAACAATCCGAGAGACGGTGTCATTCTTTGCCGTCGACGGGAGAGCGATGATTGGCTTCCCGCCTTTTGAATACGCAGCCCCGCGAATGAAGTCGAGCTGCCCACCGAAACCACTATAAATCTTTGTCCCGATGGAGTCAGCACACACCTGTCCCGTCAGATCCACTTCGATTGCAGAGTTAATCGCTACCATCTTCTCGTTCTGAGCAACGATGAACGGATCGTTTGTGTAGTCAACGGGATGTAGTTCAAAATACGGGTTGTTGTCAACGTACTCATAGAGGCGACGCGAACCGAGGACAAATGTTGCAATGACTTTTCCCGCGTGCAAGGTCTTCTTCGCGTTTGTGATGATGCCTGCATCGATGAGTTTAACAATTCCATCGGAAACCATCTCTGTGTGGATACCGAGCTCCCGTCTCCCGCCGAGCGATTCGAGAACTGCATCCGGGATTCCGCCGATGCCCAACTGGAGCGTCGCACCGTCTTCCACGAGCTCGGCGATATGCTGTCCGATCTTGCGTTCTACATCCGTCGAAGGCTTTCTCCCGAGTTCTGGCAGTTCTTCAGAAATTTCGACGATGCGATGAACGCGGGAAACGTGGATGAAGGAATCACCGAGTGTCCGCGGCATTTTCTCGTTCACCTGCGCAACGACGAGCCGGGCACTCTCAGCTGCTGCCTTCGACGCAACACACTCAACACCAAAGCTCATAAAGCCGTGTTCGTCTGGAGGTGAAAGATGGATCAATGTCACGTCGAGCGGGATGATCCTTCGCGTAAACAACGAAGGAATCTCGAAGAGAAACACCGGGACGTAGTCCGACCGCCCTTCACTAATCGCCTCACGGTCAGCCGATCCGACAAACAGGGAGTTGTGCCGAAAGTGGTTTTCCATCCCAGGCTTTGAGAGCGGATCTTCGCCAGTAAGAAGCACGTGGTTCACTTCGACACCTTCGAGTTCATCCTTCCGAGCAGCGAGTGCATTGATGAGTACAAAAGGAGTAGCAGCATTCCCACTGATAAAGATCTTGTTCCCGCTCTTCACGGGAGAGACTGCTTCCTCTACAGTCGATAGCTTTGATTTATATTGTTCAATCCAATTCATGATCTCTTACGTTTAGTTGTCTTGCGCCTCTGGCATCCAGAAGAGCAAATCTGAAATCTTGTGCACTTCGAGGCCAAAGAGTTTTGCGATAGAGGAATTTGTACAGGAGCCATCGTACGCGCAAACACCCTGCCGCAAGCCGCGATTCCGATGAAGCGCAGTCTCAAGTCCATGGTCAGCAATCTCGAGCACGTACGGCAGGAGAGCGTTGGTTAAACCATTCGTCGCGGTTCTGGCAACACTTGCAGGGATATTTGGCACACAATAATGAATCACTCCATGACGGAGAAACACTGGATTCTCGAGTGTTGTCGGTCGACTCGTCTCAATGCAGCCTCCCTGGTCGATGGATATGTCCAAAATGACTGACCGAGGCTTCATGGTTTTTACCATATCCTCTGTGACCAGATGTGGAGCCTTCTCTGCCTTGAGGAGAACCGCCCCAATGACGACGTCAGCAAACTGTATTGCACGCGCGATGTTATACCGGTTCGCGACCCTTGTCGCAATCTGGTGGTGGAAGAGGTTTTCAAACTCTCGAAGACGAGAGAGGTCCTTGTCGAACACTGTTACCTCCGCACCGGAGCCAATTGCAACCCTTGCAGCAGTCCTGCCCACGGTCCCAGCACCGAGAATAACAACAGAGGCCGGTGCAATACCTGGAATCCTCCCAAGAAGGATCCCTCTTCCATCGCCACTTTCAAGATGGTGTGCAGCAATGTGGATCGCCATCTGACCCGCGATCTCACTCATGACCTGGAGAATCGGGAGGCTTCCGCTCTCCGCCTCGATCAGTTCATAACCGATCGCACAGACCTTCCTGCCGAGCAGCAACTCCACTGAATTCTTTTTTGCTATAGGTAGGTGGAGGAAAGAAAAGAGAATCTGGGATTCCGTGAGGAGATTGTATTCTTCCTCTGTCGGTGAGGAGACTTTTAAGATCAGAGAGGCGCGGTTGAACACTTCGCTTGCGTTGTACACGACCTTCGCCCCTACACGTTCGTACTCTTCGTTGCTGTATCGGGCAAGCGCACCGGCATCCTTTTCAATATACACCTGGTGTCCTGCCTCGACGAGCGACTGAACACCAGCGGGGTTCAATGCGACCCGGCGGTCGCGGAAGGCTTGCTCTTTTGGAATCCCGATGTTCATAGTACCCTCACTCAGTAAGAAGTGAAATTGAACCCTATTCTTTGGAGATCGACAGTCTTTCTTCTACTGATTGATGATATACACAGACATTACAGCGCCGCCTAGCTTGCAATTAACCGATTCCACCGATCGTCGATTTCTTTTTGGATCCGATCGACAATAGGCTGATTTTCTGGCTTCAAAAGATGCTTAAACCTGTCTTGAAGCTTCAGATATTCAATGATGGGTTTCTTTTCTCTTGGACGGTGTGTGAGCTTTCGTTTGCCGTTTTCTACTTCATACAACGGCCACACGCAAGTGTCCACCGCAAGACGAGAGACGTCAAGTCCGATTTCAGGAGGATACTTCCAACCGAGTGTGCAGGGGGCAATTATGTTGATGAACTTTGGACCACGGATGCTCAACGCCTTCTGCACCTTCGTGGCAAGGTCCTTCCAGTGATGAACCGCAGCCTGCGCCACGTACGGGATGTTGTGGGCAACCATGATCTCCGTGAGATCTTTGGGGAAATTCTTCTTGCCGACCTCGACACTACCGACAGGAGAGGTAGAGGTCCATGCAGCGAGCGGTGTTGCACTTGAACGCTGCACGCCGGTGTTCATGTATGCTTCGTTGTTGTAGCAAACGTAGAGCATGTCGTGACCACGTTCCATTGCACCCGAGAGCGACTGTAGCCCGATGTCATATGTTCCACCGTCACCACCGAATGCGATGAATCGAATATCGTGATCAATCTTCCCTTTTCGACGCAAAGCCTTGTAAGCCGCTTCGACACCACTGACTGTAGCCGCGACGTTTTCGAATGCGTCGTGAATGAAGGGAACTCTCCATGCTGTGTACGGATAGATTGTCGTGACGACTTCCATGCATCCCGTTGCTGAACCAACCACAACGTCCTTCCCGGCCGATGCCATCACCTGCCGAAGTGCAACGGTCGAAAGACAGCCAACACAGGCACGATGACCACCGGCAAGGGCTTCTTCTGTCTGAGCTAACTCTCTCAGTGTAGGCATATTATTGATGTTCCTCCAGTTCTAGTGCTATTTGCTCCTTCTTCGGGGCACGCAACCCAAGATATCGTACAACCCCGTTGCTCGTCCCCTCGTGTAGAAGAGCTGCAAGCTCATTGTACACGGATTTGATGTCGGAATGTTTTACATCTCTCCCACCCAAGCCGTAAAGATAGTTCACAATCTTCACCTCAGTGGGACTGACTCCACTGCCAAAGAAGGCAGACCGAACTTCATCAAAGACCGGACCTCCTGCACTTCCAAAGGCTATAGAACGGTCGAGAACTGCGACAACCTTCACCTTTGTCAGAGCACGGGCGATCTCTCTTGCCGGAAATGGACGGTAGACCCGAATCTTCACCATCCCGACTTTCTTCCCTTCCCGCCGAAGTTCTTCGACCACATTCTTCGTCGTCCCCGCCGTTGACCCCAGCACTACAATCGCCATTTCAGCATCGTCCATCTCAAATTCCTCTATGACATCATACTCACGACAGCTTACAGCTGCGAATTCCTTTAGAAGAGAAGGAATCAACTCCGCCGCTGCCAGCTGAGCCTCAGCCTCCTGCCACTTGTGTTCAAAGTAATAATCCTGAAGATCAAGTGGTCCAACTGTCACAGGATTCCTTGTGTCGAGGAGAGGGTGATCCGGATGATATTCGCCGATGAATCTCTTCACCACTTCATCGTCGAGAATTTCTAATCGCTCCATCGTGTGGCTGATGATGAAGCCATCCAATGTCACCATGACCGGAAGGAGTACTTTTGGATGTTCAGCCACACGAAGAGCGATCAATGTATGGTCGTATGCTTCTTGAGAATTCTCTGAGAAAATTTGAATCCAGCCAGAGTCCCGGCATCCCATTGTGTCGCTGTGATCGCAGTGGATGTTAATGGGACCGCTCAGGGAGCGGTTGACGACAGGCATCACGATTGGGAGACGTAGCGAAGAAGCAATCTGTACGACTTCCCACATCAAGGCGAGACCCTGAGAGGACGTGGCCGTCATTGCTCGTGCGCCTGCAGCAGAAGCACCCACCGTTGCACTCATCGCGCTGTGCTCTGATTCGACGAGAACAAATTCCGTGCTTACCTTGCCGTTCGCGACGGAATCTGCGAAGGCGTGCATGAGTTCCGTCTGCGGTGTAATCGGGTATGCAGCAACAACGTCTGGATCGATCTGGCGCATCGCCTCTGCCACGGCTTCGTTTCCTGTGAGAGCAACGACACGCTGTTCACCATTATTATGCGGCTTATTGTTTGTCATGTTCAGGTACCATTGTTAGTGCGTTTGCTTTATCTGGACACTCATGAGCGCAGATTCCGCAGCCTTTGCAGTGATCATAGTCAATGCCGACGACTTTCCCGTCTTTCAGAAGGATAGCAGAATCTGGACAAAAAACCCAGCAAAACAGACACTGGATACACTTCTCAGCCTCAAAGATTGGACGGTTGACTCTCCATGATCCGGTCTTGTACTCCTCAGAATTGCCAGGCTCGAGAATCTTCACACCAACCGGAAGCTCATCCCAATTCTTCAGTCTCATTCGCTTTGAACCTCCTCGTATGCGCGCCGGATTGCCCGGACATTCATATCTGCGATACGTTCATTGTATTTCTTGGTAAATTTCTTCACGATGTTTTTCTCCATTGTTGCCAAATCAAACACGTTTGATATCCGAATGAGGGCACCGAGCATCACGGTGTTTGGGATCGCCTTCCCGAGAGTGTCAAGGGCGATCTGGGTGCCGTTCACCGTAAACACCTTGCCGCGGCCAAGACGGATCTCCTTTCTGATCTCGGCAGGCGACTTGTTCGTGTTCACGATTAGGATCCCGTCATTCGGTATACCTTCGGTGACATCAGGATTCTCGAGAAGTGTTGGATCGAGAACAATGACGATGTCCGGCTCCGTGATTGACGAATGTGAAAGAATCGGCCGGGAGCTTATCCGAGTGTACCCTTTTGTCGGAGCGCCCATTCGCTCGGGCCCATACTCTGGAGATCCCTGTCCGTGTTTCCCTTCTTCGATTGCCGTCTCGGCAAACAGCATCGCAGCGGTCTTCACACCCTGGCCGCCGCGGCCGTGCCACCGAACCTCGAGCAGATCCTGCTCTACATGCGTTTCAGTCTCTTGGTTCATTTCTTTCTCCAATGTGATTATTTCTTCGTTTAGTTTCAAGATAGAGATGGATAGCTTCTGCCCCCTTTTTTCCATCCCGCATTGCCAAAATAACCGTTGCCCCACCGCGTGAGAGATCGCCTCCAGCATACACTCCCGGCCGACTCGTTTTTCCCCAGTCATCGACAATAACCGTTCCCCACTTTGAGACGCTCAGGTCAGGAGTAGTCTTCTGCAAAATCGGATTCGGCTTTTGGCCAATGGCGACGATTACGGTATCCACCTCCAGGAAGAACTCTGACCCCTCGATCGGAACAGGTCGCCTTCTCCCCCCGTCATCTGGCTCACCAAGTGCCATTCGCTGGCAGATCATTTCATTCACCCATCCGGTTGAATTGCCGAGGATGTGGACTGGAGCGGTGAGAACGTGAAACTCAACTCCTTCTTCCTTTGCATGCTGGACTTCTTCCTTCCGCGCAGGCATTTCATCAAAGGAGCGTCGATAAACGAGGTAGACTTTTTCAGGACCGAGTCGGATGGCGGTCCGCGCACCATCCATTGCAGTATCGCCCCCTCCGATCACTGCAACGCGCTTGCCAATCTTGACGGGTGTATCGAAGTCGGGGAACCGATAACCCTTCATGAAGTTGACGCGGGTGAGGAACTCGCTTGCAGAATAGACACCGCTGAGATTCTCACCCGGGACTCCCATGAAGTTAGGGGTCCCTGCACCAGTGGCCAGGAACATCGCTTCGTATCCCATCTCTCCCATGATCTCATCAACTGTTGCTGTCCGGCCAACGATGAAGTTGGTCTGAATCTCAACTCCCATTTGCTCCAGCCGCTGTCGCTCAAGATCAAGCAGGGATTTCGGCAGACGGAACTCGGGGATCCCATATTGGAGCACGCCACCAATGGCGTGCAGAGCTTCGAAGAGGGTAACGTGGTAACCTAACTTTGCGAGTTCTGCTGCACATGTAATACCAGCTGGCCCTGATCCTACGATAGCGACTTTCCCATCCCGATGCTGCTGGATGCGGGGAACCTGGAACCAACCATGCTCAAGTTCCAAGTCGGCAACGTAACGCTCTAGCTTTCCTATGGCGATCGGCTGATATCTCTTCCCAAGGGTACACGTTAACTCGCATTGATTCTCCTGGGGACACACACGCCCACAGATGATCGGCAAATAATTCGTCTCCCGAATTTTCTCGACAGCAGCACGGTAGTCTCCCTGGAGAATCAACCGGATGAACGCGGGAATATCCACTTCAACAGGACAATTATCGATGCACACTGGTTTCTTGCACATAATGCAGCGATCTGCCTCGATGAATGCAAGCTCCTCCGTAAACCCAAGAGAAACCTCTCGAAAGTTTCTTCTGCGCTCTTCAGGCGGCTGCTCGATAGCATGTTGCCGCGGTATCTTTACTTTGTTCTTTATCGGCGTTGGCGTTTTCACTTTGCAACCTTTGCTACACATTCGTGTGAAGAGCTTCCTGCAAGTTGTTGCTCGGAGAAAGCTTCATCCGAGAGCTTTTCCTCCGCCTGATAGGTCTTGTTGCGCATCACAAGCTCATCGTAGTTCACAAGGTGGCCATCGAACTCTGGACCGTCGACACATGCAAACTTGATCTCGTTACCAACAGTCACACGGCATCCTCCACACATCCCAGTTCCGTCGAGCATGATCGGGTTCAAACTCACGTAAGTCTTGATTCCATACGCTTTCGTCATTGCTGCAACGGCTTTCATCATCGGAACGGGGCCAATGGCAAAGACAACGTCAATATGTACCCCAGAGTCGATCATCGCACGAAGCTCATCGGTCACAAATCCTTTCCTTCCCTTGGAGCCGTCTTCCGTCGTGATGGAAACCGCATCACAGATTCTCCTCATTTCCTGTTCAAGAATGATCAAATTCTCCGAGCGTGCACCGATGATCGTGTGAACGACATTTCCCTCTTTCTTCAACGCTTCTGCAATCGGATAAACTTCCGCGGTTCCGACACCGCCAGCAATGCACAGCACTGTGCCGAAATTTTCAATAGGAGAAGGATTGCCGAGCGGTCCTACGACATCTTGAATGGAATCCCCTTCTTCACAGGAACTGAGAAGCTTCGTCGTTTTCCCCACGGCCTGAACGATAAGTGTGATCGTTCCTTTGTCGAGATTCGCATCGCAAATGGTTAGAGGGATGCGTTCACCATGCTCATTGACCCGCACAATGACAAAATTTCCTGCTTTTCGCTTGCGCGCGACGAGCGGCGCCTCGATGACAAATTCCGTTACGCGCGGGGCAAGAATTCGCTTGCGAACGATTCGAAACATGCCGATCTCTTTAGGTAGTCCGATTAATAGTAGAGTCCATCGTTGATGCTCTCGTACTTTCCTCCGTCGTCGTGAATGCAATCAATCGGGCAGAGCTCCATTGCCTCCTTGCACTGCTCTTCCTCCTCCGGCGTCTGAGGTTGCTTGTAGATGTAGTAATAGGAAGCATCGTCATTGTACGTAAAGTTGTTGATGGCAAGGGAGAGGCACAACCCGCACCCATTACACGTATCGACAACGTAGAATTTCCCGGGCGCATTCTCAACGTACCGATTTGGTGTTTGCTGCCGAGTTTCCATAGGTCTCACCTCTTTTCGTTATGAGCTTCCGTTGCTCTACGAAAAATTGATACAATGAATCCAACCAAGAGAATCGCTGTCCCAGTCCAGAGAAGGCTGATGAACGGTTTCACACTTGCCTCAACGACGAGGACTTCATTCTTCTCTGACTTTGTGTTTTCTCCATCGCGATCGATGGCAATGGCGACGCTTGATTCTTTCGTGCTCATGTCGACATTCACATGAAGCAACTGTATCGAAGTCTTCTCATCCTTGAGGAGTGCGCTCTGATATGTCGGGCTAGAGCCTTCCCTGTAAATCGTTACAGGAGTCACGACCTCTGTATTCCCAGCTCGCTTCACTTCAATAGTGGCTCCAACTGCAAATCCTGAGCCGCTGAGCATTTTCTCCTGAGAATCATGATTCATTTCAAAACCGGTGAAGGTGAGCGTCAGATCTCCAGCTTGGGTCGCCGCGCCCTTCTTCAGATGGTACGGCCCATCACCATGCCCAGTTTGTTTTTCTTCTTCCAAAGAGACGGGTGAGACATAGAAATCTTTGGTAAGGAACATCGCAATATCGGGGTTCCGCATTGTCCCGTCATTGTAGTTGCTGTGGAACATCACAGGCGCAAGAACAAATCTCTTTCCATCTTTCTCCACCTGGATTTCAAATGCATCTTTCCCGTCATCCGTCGGTTTTGATCCAAGGTACGTCAGTGTATAGCCGAGTGCATTCCTTGGAGAATTTAGCTGAAGAGCAACGTTTTCTTTCTGTCCGTACTTCCCCGAGCTGATGATACCGAGAAACACCAGCGACAGCCCGAGATGCGCAAGATATGCACCCGCGAATCGAACGTTCCCGCGGACCACACGATACACAATATCTATGTTCACCAGAAACGCAAATGCGGCAGAAAAAGCCAACATTGCGATCAGGATATCCGTCATACCGAAATACACGAGTGCGACAGTGATACCGGCAGCCACGATGAAGGCCACCGATGATCGCTTGACGATATCCTTCCCCTGAGTTACCTTCCACTTCAGAAGAAGTGCGAACCCATTAAGGAACGCGACAATAATGGCGGCCGGCAAATTCATCTGATCGTAAAATGAAGGCTCGACCGTTGTCTTTGACATAATAGGAAGACTTGTTCCAAATAAAATAGCGAGCGCACTCGCGCAGATCACCGCGGCCCCAATGCCAAGGACAGCTTCTCTGCTGAAGGGGTTCGACTTCTCACTTACCGCTTTCAGTTCTTTCCTTCTTCTCCAGTACAGTCCAAAGCCGAGTGCCGCAAAGCTTCCAATGAATGCAACAAGGAGAATATAAACAGCCGAACCTGGGTCGACAAACGAGTGAACCGATGCATCGCCGAGGATACCACTCCGAGTGAGGAAGGTGCTGTAAAGAACAAGCAGGAACGAGACAATCGCAAGAACGAAATTCGTCCGCTTGAGTCCGCCGGTTCGCTTCTGTACAAGAATGGTATGTGTCAGTGCAACTGCCGTCAGCCATGGGATGAGCGAGGAGTTCTCTACCGGATCCCACCCCCAATACCCTCCCCAGCCAAGAACACCATATGCCCAGTAGGCCCCGAGCATGATGCCTGCACCAAGCGCGAGGACTGCAAAAAGTATCCACGGGAACGCGCTCGTGAGCCAATCCTGATACTTCTGCCGCCACAACCCGGCCACTGCAAAACTGAACGGCACTGCCATGGCCGCGAATCCGATGAACAGCACGGGTGGATGAATGACCATCCAAAAATTCTGGAGGAGCGGGTTCAAACCCCGACCATCTGTGGGTACAGATCCAGGAGAAACTTGTCCTGGGAATGCTTCCCCGATCGAACGAAATGGCGATTTTGCAATGAGAAGAAGGAGAAGGAACGCTTGGATCGATACATAAATCGCCATCACTTCGGCTTCAATGTACTTCTTCCGAGTATAGTTCAGAAGAAAGATTCCAATGATGGCTCCAGAAAGGGCCCAAAATAGAAAGCTTCCTTCTTGCCCAGCATAGAAGGTTGAGAGAAGATAATGAAGAGGAAGCGACCGAGAACTGTAACTGTAGACGTACGCGTATTCAAATCGGTGCTGGAGAATGAATACCAGGAGAAGAACAGAGGAGAGCATTACACCCAGCACCATGACCTCAAAGCTTCCTCGACCAAGTCTGACTGAGTCCTTCTTCGCATTGACCGCCTGAAAGTAACTCCACGCCGAGATCAGTGCAGCACCAAATGTAATCCAGATAGCAAGCGTTCCAATCATTTCATATCTCCGGGGTTCTGATTGCCTTAGAAGTCTCTTTCGTCTCCAAATACATTCAGCTTCCCATTCATATGCTTCGCTTTGTTGATGAAGTTGAGGTTTGCATCGACAATGCCGACGTGACACACCGAACACTGCGTACTGTTTGGGTGTGTCCCACCACTCGCCGACGTCTTTGGTAAAGCGCGCTCAGCGAGAGTCGGTTTCGTTACATCACCATGACACGTCCCACAGCGTGCCTCTCCTGTTCCAACGGAAGTCCACGTGGGAGAGTAGTTGTTTCCGTTCTTGAAGTCACCGTGGCAATATGTATTGCTGCATTTGAGGGTTGATGGATTCCAAGTCGGCGCCGGTGTGGTTGTTGGAAGACTGACATCATAGTCCATGGTTGTCGGTTCATTTGTCACCGTGTTTGCGAGAGAATCGCGAAAGACAACTTCTGCTGGCAGTCCGCTATCAACGTGTCCCGCAGCATACACACTCGTCGGAACCATGTGGCACTCCGAGCAGCGGATACCATTGGTAGTACCAGCACCAACCAGATGCGACTGATGAGCACCTACTGTACGGACCGTTGTCGATGTGTTCCCATCAAGATCCCGCGGCGGCGCCGGGTTGGTGGAGCCATGGCACGTTGTACAGTTCTCTGGGCCACCCGGCTTTGTGTGACACGTCAGGCATGAGACCTGAGCGGAACCGCCAGCGTAGTTTCGCCCATGACATGTCCAGCACGAGGACATCTGCCACTGCTGCCCATGGATGTATTTACCATGGAAATCGGCTGATGAGGTTGTTGCCCATCCCTCAGGATGTACCGCAAGACTTTGGCTTCTTTCAGGTGGAGCAACAAGATTATCCTGAAGCTGACTGCAGCCTCCGACAAAGAGAATAGCCGCGAGCGTCGAAGAAAAGATGCCGTAACGGATCGTGACTGAACTCATTAGAAGTTCCATAAGACCCGTCTACCGAATTCCTTTGGTATGGCAAAGCATGCACGTCGGATCCTTGCCTTGTACGTCGTGGCAACTCATACATGTCTCAATATCCCGCCGCGCCAAGTCAGCATGTCGATTTCCGCCTACTCCGGGCACTGCTGATACAAAGTCCGCCCCAAAATGCCATGCTGGTTTGAAACTCTGCTGAAGAATGCCACCCTCTGCATGGCACGGCGCACAAAACGTCTCCTGCGAATGACATGAATAGCAATCCGATACTCTCCCTTTTGCCTCCAGTCCGTGCGTAAAGCGATAGTTTAGAGCGTGAACATTCTGGAGAACCATCTTCTTCTGAGTGTCATCCGGGTTACTCTTCGCCGAAGGCTGCGTGATCGCGTCTTTGCGGTTTGGGAAGTTCACAAGATTCGCACCATCATGGCAATCTTGGCAAAAACTCGTGGAATGGCACGTCTGGCAACTTACATCGTACGATCCGACTCGCGCAAGTTGTCGATGTTCTTTCTTGAAACTTGCGACCTTGTGATCACCTGGAAGAAGTGAGGTGAAGTTCGTATGACACGACTCACATACGTTTGCGGCCTTTTTGTTGTCGTGGCACGTATTGCACGTAGCCATCGTGGGCATATTCGCTGCACTTGCATACTCGACTTTCTCCAGCCCCTGGTGACAGGTCTCGCACTTCACATTCAATTCGCCGACATGCTTCTCGTGAGAGAAAATGATTTCCCGTGACGGATTTGCAAAGGGAACAAGATTTTTCTCGTCAGTATGGCAGTACGTGCAGTTGTTTTTCACCTGATCTTCATGACATGTAGCGCATTCCGCTTGCTTGGTCAAGAGGTTGTCTGACGAGCGCGTGCTCGTTTTCGCGCTTGCATGGCAATCCTCGCACGACGCACCAACATCTTGCAGGTGGAACTTGTGCGAGAATTTAATCAGCTTCGACCGGTTTTCTTCCTGTCCCGCCTGCGATGGCGTTTCACGTGTGGCCACTGCAATGACGGCGACGCTCAGGAGAGCAAGACTAAGTAAGAGATATCGACGGAGCATAGAAAAACTCTTGCTGGTCACTGGAAGAGCTTCAGCTGTTCGGAGAACCAATAATTCGCTCTCGCAAAAAAGCGAACGTCATGCTGAACGATGCGATTGTTCAGCGCCTGAAACTGCAGGTCAAACGAAAACGCTGGCATTGGCCGCACTGTCGCTCCTACTACTCCTGCGAAAACATGCTCGTCCGGGGAATCCCAGCTCAGGCGGTACTCAGCGTACTCTACGCCTAGTGTTGGAACGAAAGCCCGCTCGAGCAGAGGGTAAAAGAATTGGGCAGAAAACGAATTCAGTTTGCCATCGAACCCGACACTGCCCGAGTAACTGACGGTCCCGTATTCATTACTGACTCCAGCAGTGTAACGACGGTTGCCATCAAATGTATATGACACTTGCGCGAGTCGACCGAAGACTCTCCAAACTGGGTTCACATTGTATTCCACTCCACCTTCAATCTCTTGCACAGAATTTCTCGGGAAAATGGAAAAATAAGAATGGAAGGGGATCCGAGGGGATCGGTAGATGTACTCTCCCGTGAGCGCAACTTGATCCGTTACGGACACGCGACTGAAAAGCTGTGCATGTGACATGTGTTCATAGTTCACATCATACTCATACCGTCCATAGACAGAGACGGGGATACTCGCTCGATAACTTGCATCAACACCGACAAATTGATTAGAGTATGCTTCAGGAGTCACGAAGGTTCCAAGAGCGTTATTGAGCGAATCTCGCCGAATGGCAAAGTATGACGACTGCTCAGCCCGGCTGTTCATGTAGCTCACAGCGATGCGACCCCCATCAACAGGCGAGGCGATGATTTGTCCACCAGCCATAAAGTTCTTGTTTACGTGCTCGATCACGGCCGCCTTCTGGTACGGCGGGGGCACAGCACCGGCATAGCCAACGAGAACAACTTTGCCGTTCACAAACTGGAGACGTGAGAGGGCGCCATCGATCGTTCCAAAGCCGACACCTGCATATACGGGCTGCCGACCCAGACTGATATCGAGGACATTTGCTATGTTGCTTGCCTTTAAGTAAAGATTGTAGAGCCTTACCTCCGGGCCACTCGACGTCAGGGAACCGAAATCGTTAAAGCCCTGGAAGTACGTGTGGAGCGAGACATCTTTCTGATAAATGTCAAACTGGACAGCCTGAAAGCCCATCACATAAGTATTCTGCACGCCTATGGTATCGTCACGCTGCCACGCATACATCGAAGTCACAAACCTACCATTGATGCGTTGAGAGAACGCCGTGCTCCACGAGGCCAAGAGAAGAAATGCGATGGCAAAAGTTGTACGTCGCATAGACATATTGAAAGCAATTGGTGGATTTGCCCACTTATGTGCTGCCCTCAAATCTTACAATAGACGTGCCAAGAGTCCAGAAAAAACTACCCAGCGAAACCACGTGGAATCAACCGTTTTTTGAAGAGAACGCTGGCTTCCTTCAGTCGAATTCTTATGGATAGGAAGGAGATGAAGAAGTGCTTCGCATGCCTGCGAAATGAGAAATCAAGAAAACAAACGAGAAAAGAGAAAACACTTGGCAGGGTGAAGAGCAGCCTGCTTCCTCCCTAGAACGTGATCAGGGCTCTTCTGCCCTTCAAGATGATTAAGAATGTATCTGGAGTTTATCAACCATCATCTCAGTGAGGTTCGAGAGAAGGTCACCTCGGTAAAACGGAAGACACTGCTGCATTGATTTGATGGCGCTGCGGACTCCTATAAGCAGATCTTAAACTCTTTTCCTGTGATTTCCGTGGAACGAAATCCTCAATGCGCACTCACAGCTCTACTTGACTTGACTACTGGAAGTCGATCACTCATTGAGCTACTTATCTGACGCTGATGGTGGCTCTTTCTTCCTCCTGCCTCGAACGAACAGATAGACCAGCACGAGAAGAAAAACTCCCATCATAAAGAACCCAATCATTGGCCGCAACCACTCCCAAGTCGTTCTTAGATCCATTAGAAGTGAGAACCTCCCGTCTCAACGTTCCCGTTCTTCGACGCCCAACAGCTTCGGCACGGTTTGTCGAACCTCCTCGATGCCAATGGGCCTGAAAAACTACGCATCGACGAGGGAGCGAAGCCGAGTTCCGGTGAGGGCAGTCGCCTATCTGAATAAATTATTAGCAACTATCGGGTGAAATATTCAATGGCGCCGAAACGCACCTGCTTGAGTCTGAATCAATGAGGAGGAAGCGAAAGAAGTCTATGTCTTTCTCTCTATCCGCCGAATAGTGAGAAAGAGCGATACCGCAAGGAGCGTCATAAAGAGTGTGGCTATTCCGAGGCCAATCCTCCGCACGTAGTATTCGTGGATAGCGCGATCCCCTTCCTCCCTCGCGTTCGACGCAATGGAGAGCCCCTTGTCTGCCACAGTCTTGAACTTCTGGAAATCAAAGCTGTGAACAACTATTCGCGATTCTATCAAAGCCTGACGTGCATCTCGCAGTTTGAAGGTTGCCTCAGAAACTTCCATTCCCTTCTGCTCAGCTTGATTGAGAATGGTTACAGCCGAAAGGTCTGTGTTGCTCAGGCTGTCCATAAGAACTCTCATCCGCTTCGCTGCAGTGTATCCCTGTGATTTGTCATCGGGAGTATGACAACGGGCACAGGTTGTCCCTGTTGTTACACCGAGAAGATCTTGCGTCGCGTGCTCGACCAAGTGGTTACCATGACAGCTCTCGCACTCAGGTATCTTCCTTTCATCAAAGACCTTCTTATGACTGCTTGAACCAAACAGCTCAGCATTCAGCGTGTGACAAGTGCCGCAGACTTTTGAGATTGACTGAACGCCCGGAGGTGTTGCGCCGTGATTTCCATGACAACTGTTGCACGCAGGTGCTCCGGTGTCGTGCTTCTCGAGAAGAGCAACGCCGTGGACACTCTTTACATATTTCTCGTACTGGTCTGTTGGGATGGCGTACGGCCTCATGTACGCTGCGTCTGCATGGCACTTCGCACACGTCTGTGGAATGTTTACTGGATAGATGCTCGACTTCGCATCCTTCGCTGGTCGGATATCGTGACTGCCATGACAGCTCGCACACTCAGCAACCTTTGAATCGCCGTGTGCATTCCTATCGCCGTGGACGCTCGTGCGATACTTCTCCAACTGATCAACCGGCAAAGCAGGATTGTACCTCTGCATGTACACAGCATTGCTGTGGCAAGATGCACACGTCGCTGTCACCTTCGTGGGATACACAGGCGAAGAAGGGTCCCTTGGCGAAACGATCCCATGGGCCCCGTGACATGTCGTACACTGAGCGATGCGTTGTTTTCCCTCTACAGCATATTGTCCATGAACACTTCCCTGCAAGAGCTGATACTCATCTGTCCGCAAGGATGACCCATAACTCTTCATCGCGTTGGCATCTGCATGGCAGTGGGCGCACACTTCAGAGAGCCGATCTCCCTTAGGAACACCAATGAAGCCAGCCTTTGGGTTCATTGCGAGTTCCATGTCGTCTTTTGATGAATCTCCTCCATGACAACCAGCGCACGAGATCCCATTCTTAAGGTGGATGTCGTGCTTGAAGAGTGCAGAAGGCTTGTCCCCCATCGACTCGTGACAGACAAAGCATTGATCAATCGGCCGGTCTGCTGTCAAGTGCGCACTCACACTCACCGGAAGGACCAAAATAGTGAGTAGAGAGAGAGCTTTTCTTCCTGACGAAATCTTTGTCACATCAAATAGCCAAGGATAGTGAAAACAATAATGTACATGACCACGAAGACCCCAACATAGTTGATGAGCCTGTTTCGCTCACCTCGAGAGCTCTTCCGATCCCAAAATGGAATCAACGTCCACAAAATTCCCGCAAGGCCGAACGCAGCAATTCCAACAATCTCACCATCGATGACTAGAATCTTCGCTGGCAGGAGCTTTAATGTCTGGAACATGAAAAGGAAATACCACTCCGGCCGGATGCCAGCAGGAGCTGACGCAAACGGATCGGCTTTCTTTCCTAATTCCCACGGGAAGAAAACAGCCAGGATCACGAGAACATTCAACACGATCAACCAGAGGAGCAAATCGCGAAGGAGAAAGTTCGGGAAGAACGGCATTGTTTTTCCCTCGTTCTCGGCACGTGGCTCGGTTCCGAGTGGCTCACTCATGCCCTGACGCTGTACAAAGATCAGGTGGATTGACAGGATAACAGTAAAGACACCAGGCAGAACAGCGGCGTGAAATCCAAAGAAACGCGAGAGCGTCGCACCCGTGACATTGCCCCCGCCCCGCAGGAATTCGAGAATGGGCTTTCCAACCACTGGAACTGCACCGATGATTTCCGTCCCGACCTTCGTAGCGAAAAAAGCCAATTCATTCCAGGGAAGAAGATAGCCGCTAAAACCGAATCCCAGGGCAAGAAAGAAGAGGAGCATCCCGGTAAGCCACGTCAGCTCTCGTGGGAAGCGATATGCTCGTGTGAAGAACACGCTGAACATGTGGATGAGTGCGGCGAGGATCATCAGGTTCGCCGACCAGCTATGAATCGAGCGGATGAGCCATCCAAATTCCACCTTGGACATGATGAAGCGGATACTTTCGAAGGCGAGATCTTCACTTCCTTTATAGTACAGAAGCAGGAGAATACCAGTCGCTACTTGAATGAGGAAGAGGAATAATGTTACGCCGCCAAAGTAGTACCAGACGGAGTGACGATGACGAGGCACACTTTTCTTCCGGAGGAAGTGGAGAAGATCCTCCAACTGAAGCCTCTGGTCAAACCAGGTAAACCACCGTGAGCGCGGGAGTTGCTGATCCATGTGCTGTTCTTCAGCCGTTCTTAGTTACAATGACTTCGTCTCCCTGAAGAATGACTTTATACACTTCCAACGGTCGAGGGGGCGGTCCGGAAACATTCCGACCATTAAGATCATATTTTCCGTTGTGACAAGCGCACCAGATAAATCCCATGTCTTTGCGGTATTGCACAGTGCACTCGAGATGCGTACACGTAGCAGAAAATGCACGCAGCTCCCCATCCGCCGTCCGCACAAGAATAGCTGGTTGCTCACCGAAGCGGAACACGACACCGCTGTCCTTTGGGATGTCTCCGATCTTCCCGACCTTAACGCTGCTGACCTCAACTTCTCCAGTTTTCGGAGGCTTGAGGTAGGCAAAGAGGGGATAAAGAAGTGAAGCAAGCCACCCGAGGAGACTTCCTCCAAGCAGGTATTTGAGAAAATCTCTCCTACCGGGTGGCGATGCCGTTGAACCCGCGTACGTCGTTGCGCTGTCTCTCATTCTCTCAGGTCATTGAGATCCTTGAAATAGCTGATGAGGGGATGTACTTTGTGCGCCGCCGATCTTCAGAAGCAACAAAGGGCTTCGAACTCATCCCTGCTTCGGGACGGCATGCTTAATCTTTGCCCAGAATTCCTTATACTTGAATTTCTTGTAGGTAGGGCTTTCTAAGTTGTGGCACTTTACACAGAGCTTCGGGTCGTCTTTGTCGATCACGAGTCCAGCTGCGACAGCCTTCTGACGGTCCTTCATCACCGTGATTGATTTATAATCCGACCCAGCTCCATGACAGCTCTCGCACTGTACACCGTCCTTTGTGTCGTAACTCGGATTGAGGAGGGATTTATCGACGCCAGTTGTCGGCACGTGGCATTTGAGACATTCGGGACTTTCATTCGCAGGTTTCTTAAGGCCTTTCTCTTTTGCGATCTTTGCTGCGTCAGCGCCTTCAAGCGTCTTGTAAGCTTGAGCGTGCTTGCTCTTCTGCCAGATTTCGAAGACCATTCCCTTCTTCTCGCCGCGATGGCACGCACCGCACATCTTTATGCCAACGTACTTGTGTACTGCTTTCTGCTGGGCACCGACAACGGAGGAGAGCAACAGCAATCCACCGAGGACAAGAACAACTGCCAGAGATTTTTTCATCATAAACCCTCCCTTGTAATGTGGTCAACGGTTGATTGACAAGACGCAGTCATTAGAATCTAAGTTTATTGTTTCTCAGGCTTGACAACACCCACGCCATCCTTCGGAAGTACTAAATCAAACTGAAATAAAAAAGGAGTCATTTCGATTCTACAGGAAGGCAAAACGTGCAATCCCAGGTTCCCAATAGTCCACCCTGAAATTTCGCTGGCGCCGGGATCACCGAATCCACCAGTCCTGTGTATTCTTCTGGTTGAAGAGAAACCCTCAAAGGTTCAGAGCTTTCCATCGATCGTTTTCTCTCCACGAGTCGAGCCGTCGATCTTCTTCACTCCCTCCCCTCGCACCTTTCTCAGGAAGTCCATGAGGAACCACGTCTCAAGATCTGGGGAGCGAGCTTTGAGAACGTCAAGAAAAGCTGGCGTCGGCACCAACTCGGTAAGTTGAACGTAGTATGAAGCCGCAGCAAGGGCCGCCTGGCGTGCACCAAACTCCTTTCGAAATGGAAATTCGTGTTTTCTCCCGAGGGCGTTTTCAAGAGGGAGATCACAATCGAAGACAAGAATTGTTTCCTCAGTCACACGGTTGAGGGTTCCGTTCATTGAGAGCTCACGAAGGCCGTCATCGGAGACAACGAGAACAGCATCTGGATGATTCACCCCAGTATAATAGATCGGACCAGAGCTTATGCAGAGCTCTGAAAGAGAAAATCCTGACCCCTGAGTTACTGGATTGTCGTTTTTCTGTGTGATGTTCAATCCACAACGGACTGCTGCCTCAGCGAGAACTCCGGCAGAAGATTGAACACGCTCACCAGCTGTGCCGGCGACAACGATTCGAACAGGTGAGCGAAGGGTATGAGGGCACTGCTGAGGGACAATCGTTTCTCTTCTGGGCCTCTTTCGTGGTTCTGCACTCATCACCCTTCGGCGGTACATCTCCGCAAACTCTGCGCGTCGCTCGCCGGTGAAGGGAAATGATTCTGGGTGATCATCACTTAAGCTCGTCTTGGGAAGAAGAGAGCTTACATCCACATTCATCGGAACAGCATACTCTGGGCAAATCTCAAGAATCTCTACTATGGAGAATCCCGGATGAGCAATGGCCTGGGCAATGATGTCCCCCAACCGCCTGTCCGTCGACGAGATTCGTTCAACGAAGCCTGCTTTGGAGCTCGCCATCAGTTCACAGAAATCTAGTGGAGGAATGAAATTCCCCCATGGTGTCGTTGAAGTGACAAAGTCCATAGGCGAGAAACCGGAGTTCTGACCGCCCGTCATGCCATAAAGAAAATTGTTGCAGAGAAGCACGGTAATATCAACGTTCAGGAGTGCAGCCTGGACGAGGTGCTGGAGTCCAATCGTTGCACCGCCGTCGCCGATAAGGACAATGGTCTTGAGCTTCGAATCTCCAAGAATTGAATCCGCCAATTCAATCCCTGTTGCAAAAGCCGTCGACCTGCCATGTGTTGTATGAACCGTATGAATCTGTGCAAAGAGCGGGTCTGCGAGACCAATGCACCCAATATCTGTCACGAGACAGACGTTTGAAGGATCGAGCTGAAGCTTGACAAGCGCCGCATCAAGATGACGAATGATGTGTGTGTGGCCGCATCCTTTGCAGAATGGGGCTGCGACGGTTTCGTCTCGATAGGTTTTGAGCTCCATCTCCATATTTCTCAGAACTCTGATTGCTCAATTATTTAAGGAAATAGAAGAGCAAGAAGAAAAGTCCAGCGCAGATGAACACAGGCCCGCTCCACCGAGGTCGACTCCAGAAAGGCCAGAACAAATTCAGATCCTTGAATCCTTGCCGACGCAATTCTTCCTGTTTTCTTCCAAGATAATCATTCACGTAGATCATGGTGATCCCAAATGGGACGAGGATGATCCCCATGATCAGGTAAACTGTCTTCATTTTATCGGACTTCCTGAAGAATCTCCTCTGGTGTAATCATTCTCCCAACCCGGTTTACTCCAACTACCTCTCGACCATTCAGAAGATATTGAATGACTGATCTGTACTGTCCTGTGAGATTCTCCTCCGGTATGATCACCTTCCGCGCCCCATCGAGTGAACTCAGGATCTTTTTCTCAGGAACAGGGAAGAGCGACAGAACATTGAGCCAGGAAACCTTCATCCCATCTTTCCTCGCTCTCAGGACCGCTTCATGAGCAGTCCGCGCAGTGACGCCGTAGCTCAGGACCACAGTGGGTGCACCACGTTCAATATCGCTTTTCACAAGTGCAAGCTCTTCAGCACGGTCGGCGATTTTGCGCTGGAGGTGGTGCAGAACTTCAATGGATTCATCTGTATTCTTCCTTAGTTGCCCACTCTTGTCATGCATCGAACCTGTCGCTGTTACTTTCCACGGACCTCCGACGGGGGAGAATTCCGGCACATCTTGAGCGTCGTTGAAGCCGTACGTACGAAATCGAGCTTGAATTCCTTCTCCGTGTCCATCCCCCAATGCAAACACTGGCCGCTCGAGAGCCGAGAGATCGTGGAGCTCGCCCAGGTCGACGCTTTCATACGTCATAGCAATCTCTTTGTCGGTGAGCAGGATCACCGGGGTTCGGAGACGCTCCGACCAGCTGAAGGCCAATACGGTAAGCTCAAAACACTCAAGCGGATTGCTCGGACAAAAGAGAGGGATTGTATAGCCCCCAGACGTAGCGAACTCGGTCAAAAGAATGTCCCCCTGCGCACCCTGTGTCGCACCTCCTGTGCTTGGGCCCAATCGTTGGACGACGGCAATGACTACTGGGGTCTCTGTCATCACAGCGTACTGAACAGTTTCAATCATGAGTGCCCAGCCGGGACCCGACGTCGCAGTCATTGCCTTCACGCCACGAAGTGATGCACCCACACAGTAGGCGAGAGCGGAGATCTCATCCGGCGCACTGATTGCAATTCCACCGCCACCATGCTTGGGCAAGCGGCTCATCATTGTTTCATAAATCCCAGAGGCAGGAGTGATCGGGTAGCCAGCAAAAAAAGAACATCCAGCTCGGAGAGCACCCTCGGCGATCATCTCGTTCCCACTTCGTATCTGGATTATGCGCTGTGACTCCTGCACGTTCATTCTCCCTTCACGATCCATCTCATTATCGCTGGAATGAGAAGCCAGCCACGCGAGTAGCCCTTGAAGATAATTGCAGCGACCGTCGCCGCAAGAGCGACTCCGATCACGAACGTCGCGCCAACATATGCTGTTAAGAGTCTTGGATTCAATTCTTGTTCTCCAGACGAATCTCTCCATCGTTCATTTTCGGCACTGTGCGGACAAAGCATCCAAACTGAAGCGGTTCCTCGAGTCGACATGACCAAACGAGACGGTCGTTCCAGACAGTGATATCAGGACAGCCATCGCACATATTCTGAGAACCATCAACAAGAAAATCCACAGGCTGAATAATCATAATCGATTGATAGTGCAGCCCCTCAAGGAGCTGAAGCGGATTCCTCATCAGCCCTCCAAAGTAGCTCTGCGAGATTCCTCTCATCCCACGGTCGAGGGGAGAGAGAAGCATCATGGTTCTGCCCTTCCGGAGCAGTGACGGTTTCGCATAAGCAAGATACCGGCCGTAAAGGAGGTGATGCATGGTTTGCATCACCTCCATGAACCTTGAACCGACGTATCCATAGATCTTTCCCCTTGCACCAACACGCCCAGTCAAGAGCCATTTGAACGAATCGGGTTTCTCGGTTCCGTTAAGAAATGCACAGGGCCGAAAATCTGGAAAGCGCTTCCTGATAACATTGACCATGTCCGTTGAGAGTATGTCAACTCGACGCGCCTCTCTGGTCGAATACGGAAGCGGGCCCATCTCGATCTTCCTGCCACCTGCAAACCAGTCAAACGGAAGGTCGGGGACAGCAGCTCGGAAGGCTATGAAAACCACAATATGAACGATGTCGATATGTTTTTCTGCCCACTCGACAATGTCCGGGACATAGCTCAATGTATCCTCATAGACCGTTGAATTGAAGGCACAGGACATACCACCAACCTCTGCAAGCATCTCGGCGTACTGGAGCCGAAGCTCGTTCAACTCGATCTCGTTCTTGTCCTTCCAATGTGGGCGCCCCTGCTTGCTGTCAATGTGGAAGGTGAAGCCAGTCACCCCTGCCTTCTTGAGCTCTCGCAAGAGCTCTTTCGTCAGAGTAAGCCCGTTCGTGTTGACCACGGGCTTCAGTCCATTTGCAGCAATCAGTCGGACGATCTCGACAATGTCGGGATGGATGAGCGGATCACCGCCGGCAATGGAGACGCTGTCGCACTTTCTTAGCTTTTTGAAGACCTCGAGTTCTGTCTTGATTTGCTCAAGAGACTTGTGACTGTTGCGGACGTTGTCCCGATAGCATCCATCGCAGGACAGATTACACTGAGCGGTTGGTTCAAGCCACGAAATCGCGTTGTCTGGCAGTGTCCACGGGAGACGATAGAGATCCAGATGGTCGAGCTGCTCAAAACTCCCCGAATCAGGTCGCAGCCGCCCGTGACCAAAGGTCGACTCGTTAGGCTGCATGGTGGCCGCGCTTCTTGTCACGTGGGAAGTGCTGTTGAGATAGATCGTGAGATGCGATCAGGTTGCTCCTTTTCTACGAGAAGCCTTCAAAACTATCAAGGACGTCATGAGCTGTCTCGGATTGGACTCTGAATTCCTCGATCTTCATGGCAATGCGATTCTCAAATGCCTGTTTCGCCTTCAAAAGGTCGACGAGAAATGTGCGAACGTCCGGATAGTCACACATATCAATGAGCGTTTCATAGCGGTGAAGTGCTTCCTTCTCTTGCCTGAGAAGGTTTTCCAGGACCTCGCATTTGCCGTCACACGTTCGCTTGCACTTGGCGTCCATGAGGAATCTCCTTACGATGGTAGGATATAGACTCTAGTGAACCACACTTTGGACTGATTGTTTTGCAAGGTCTCTGCCGTGCTCGAGGGCCTGCTGGTTCAATGGAATAAGGCGGTGGTGACGTTCGGGAAGCACATGCCGGAGTGCTTCCAGTACCGATTCCAACGAAACTATGGGTCGCAACTCAAGGAACGCACCGAGCACGATCATATTCATCACTTTCGTGTTCTTCATCTCAACTGCCGCCTGACTTGCTGGTACAGCACAGATGGTGATGTCTGTCCGAGTGGGTTGATGGATAATGTTGGTGCTGTCGTAGATGAGAAGTCCCTCCGGCTTCACAGCTTTCTCGAACTTGTCGAGGGAAGGCTGGTTGAGAGCAATAACACTCTCGAACCTCGTAAGGATCGGAGAGCTGATCTTGTGGCCCGAAAGGATAACGATGCAGTTGGCAGTGCCTCCACGCATCTCCGGACCATACGACGGCATCCAAGAGACTTCCTTTCCCTCGACCATTCCGGCGTACGCGAGCGTCATCCCCATCGAGAGAACACCCTGACCGCCAAAGCCAGCAAAAAGAATATCGTGTGTCATTATCTGGTTAATAGTGGATAGTTTGTAGTCAATAGTTGTGCCTTTTTGTGTCAATAACTTAGGGCTGACGACCTGGCGTTAGTCGCCCTTCAGTCTTCAAATCTCCGAGCGGATAGACCGGGAACATGTTTTTCTCCATCCAATCATTTGCCTCGCGCGGCGTCATCCTCCACCCCGAAGGGCAATTGGAAACGATTTCGATGAAGCACAAGCCCTTCTTGTCTTTCTGATACTGAAAGGATTTTTGTACCGCTTTCTTAAAATATCGGACGGCCGTTGCAGTGTGCACAGCCTGCCGCGTGACGTAGTACGCCCCCGGCAGCATTGCCACGAGGTCAGTAATCTTCAGAGGGTGACCTGCAGATTCCACCTGCCGACCAATCGGCGTGGTGCTGGTGATCTGTCCGAGGAGCGTTGTCGGCGCCATCTGTCCACCCGTCATCCCATAGACCGCGTTATTGATAAAAATCACTAGGATGTTTTCTCCCCGGTTTGCGCAGTGGATCGTCTCAGCCGTGCCAATGGCAGCGAGATCACCGTCACCCTGATAGGAAAAGACGTACTTGTCTGGAAGCATGCGCTTGATACCTGTTGCGACCGCAGATGCGCGTCCGTGTGCCGCCTCCTGCATGTCAATGTCCATGTAGTGGTATGCGAAGACGGAGCAACCCACAGGCGCAACGCCGATCGTTTCGCTCTGGATGCCAAGTTCTTCGACAACTTCCATCAAGACTTTGTGCACGACTCCGTGACTGCATCCCGGGCAGTAGTGCATTCGGGTATCTGTGAGCGTCGCGGGCTTTTTATAAACGATATCCATCCCATCAGGGGAAATGAATTGAGTTTCCATCGAGACTTAGCCTCCGTGTGGTGCAGAAGACACTTGTCCGTTTTTCTCGTACACCTCTCTAATGTATTGAAACACGAATCTCTTTTTCTCATCCTCACTTCTCAAATCCATTAGATATCTTCGCTGCTTCTTTATAAAGTCCACGGTCTTTTCATTGAGATCATTCCACACCTTTTCCGTATACCAGTCGAATGTTTCAATTGCCGACATGGGTCCTTTTTCCCTTTTATTTATTTTTCTGAATCCCCTTAGCTTCTACAGTCTTAGCGCAACTTCGATTTCAAACACTCACCGATCAAGACAGATGTCGGGTAGAAGAACTCCTCCTCGGTCTTTGCATGAAGCATCAACTTCTCTGCGAGATGGGCGAACTGAGGCTTTTTTTCTTTCTTTGCAGCAGCCAGCAGTTTCTTCAGCGCGCCGACGACTGCCTTGTGTTCTTCAAGCATTTGAGGAAGCTCGGCTTTCAGCTTTTCTGTGAGCGAAACCACCTCTGCCATCTCCGGCGTAACGTTCCCATCCGCCACAGCGGACAAGACTCCCAGCGGTGGGAGAGCGTATTCCTCCTCTTTCAAAGAATGAGGATGGAGAAGTTCCGTGACACGCTTTGCGGCTTCGCTCGTTTTTCCTCCAGCCTTTGTCGCTTTCACAAGCTCCTTTTGGAGCTCTTCTGTTCAAGCTTTAACGGCCTAGGTATGTTGAATTCCATCGCCTGATCTCCTTTCCTTGCTACTAAAGCTCAGCGGGATGTGATTGACTGGTCGCTAGGGTTAACAAGAAAGCCGACTCCTTGAGGGCTTCTATCTTGTGGCGAATCCCCGCCTGGAGAGTGAGTACCTGTCCTTTTCTGAGTACTAAGAACTCTGAATCCGTACTGAATTTCAAGCGCCCTTCGATCACTTGGAGACTTATGGGAGCATCTGCTCGATGTGACTCCATCAAGGTACCGGCATGCATCGCCACAAGCACGACCCGCAGCCTCTGACCTTTGAGCAGGGTCTTAGCGTTGCGGGTTCCTTTTTGCCAGGTCTGTTCACTTTTAATTTCCTTCAGGAGAGTCGACACATCAAAAGTCGACAGTGGAGCATCGAGCAGACGCGTTGTCTTTATCTCGTGTCTTTCGGGTGACATATTCTCAAATCCTTTTCTTTCAGAATGCACTTCAAAGATCTAGTTTTGATCGTGCATTCCAACCTTTTCGGATTCACGATAGTGACCTTCTACCGGCTTCTCAGCTGCCTGATACAGTCGCTCAACATAGTGAATGAAGACAACATACGCCTTTGCGTACTCACGTCCAGCCTCAACATCATCTGGCTTGAAGTTCTTCTTTGCCATAACTTCCATGAAGTGCTCATGGATTCCATGGTGTACTGTTTCCGTCAAGTTCTTCACCAGAGCTTCCCCCGACCCTATTTCAATTGCTTTGTCGGCTGCAGCAATTCCAGGCTCGAGTTCAGATCCCGCCGGCTTCAGTCCTGTATAAGGTGCTCCCTCACCAGCTCGGTGGATTCGAACGAGAGTCTCGAAGAAATACATATCGGCGAATTCCTTCGCCTCCAGGCTCAGCTTGCGGACGGTGAGCGTCTTCTTGAATGCGTCTCGTATTTCCCCTTCATCTTTCTTCTGTACCCAGATGAGAACGAGGTTCACGTTTCCAGTCTCGACAGCTTTCTGAGCCGCTTTCACAACAGGACCGTTCATCGTATCGCAGTGAGCAAACATCGGAGTTGAGCCGAAGAAAAGCCCGGCCGCGACCAGAAGCGAGAGGGCGAAGAGGATTCTTTTGCTTATTCGGTTCATACTGTCCTCCACCGTTTAGTAATCTGCTGTTCGAATAATGAATTTTGATTAACTAAGAGGTCCTCTTTTCACAAACCTGTACGTCAAACTTGCTGCAAGCAGCATCGGCAGTGCACCGAGTCCGATGAAAATGAGGTCGCCCGGCAAGCGCAGCCACTCGATTATTCGCATGGCAGGTTGCCGCAAGAACTCCATGCTGCGAGCATGCCAATAGCCATTCTGCAACACATCGATTAACTGAAGGACTCCGCCGGGAAGAAGATTCGTCAACACCATGAGGGCGAGACCGATGTTGAGGCCCCAGAAAGAAACTCGAACATACTTCTCAACCCGAGCCCACTGTGCCTCCGCGAGCACCTGTCGGAGCGCAAAGACCATGAGTGCGATCGCCAGCATTCCAAAGACGCCCATCATTGCTGCGTGGCCATGATTCGGCGTGAGGATTGTCCCAACCTCGAAGTAGCTGACAATCGGGAGGTTAATGAGGAACCCGAAAACCCCTGCACCAACGAAGTTCCAGAAACCAACGGACATCAAGAAAAAGAATGTCCACTTGTGTGGAATTGAGATCTTCTTCCCACAAATATCGCACGTGCCTTTCGTCAGCTTGATGAAGTCCCACGCATCAAGCGTCAGAAGCGTCAGAGGTACAACCTCCATCGCCGAGAACACCGCACTGAGTGCCATGGTAACAGTTGACTGCCCTGTCCAGTACCAGTGATGGCCTGTCCCGATGATCCCGCTCCCAAGATAAAGGATCGCATCGAGGTAAACGACTCGTGTTGCTGTAATGTGAGAGATGATGCCCAGCTTGTAGAACATCACCGCCACCATGACAGTCACAAAGAGCTCGAAGAAACCCTCAACCCAGAGGTGGATGATCCAGAAGCGCCAAGTATCAACGACAGAGAAATGAGTCGTGTCCTTGAAGAACATCGCTGGGAGGTAGAACAACGGAATCGCGATAGCAGCGCAGAGGAAAAGGGATGAAACACTGCGGGTCTCTTCATCCTGGTTTCGTCTGGAAACCCCGCGAAAAAGGAGGAAGGCCCAGACAAGGAATCCAATCACAAGCAGTATCTGCCATGCCCGCCCGAGGTCGAGGTACTCCCACCCTTGGTGTCCAAACCAGAACCATAAGTTTCCAAGTATTTGGTTCACTCCGAGGATTTCACCGAGGAGACTTCCGAAGACAACGACAGCAAGAGCACCAAAGAGGAAGTTCACACCTCCAACCTGATGCGGAGATGTGCTACCTCCTAATGCAGGCGCGAGCAGCAACCCGCCCGCGACATATGCAGTGGCAATCCAGAAGATTGCAAGCTGCAGGTGCCATGTGCGGAGAACCTGACTGGGAAAGAGTTGCGCAAGATCGAGACCGCAGAAGCCCTGAGGATCGGCGCGGAAGTGCGCTGTTCCTCCTCCAACAAGCGCTTGTCCGAGGAAGAGCAATGCAACGAGGACAAAGAATTTTATCGTTGCTTTCTGGCTCTCGGTGGTCACACCCGGAAGCATCTGCGGATGAATGTGACCGGGCTTTCCTTTCCAACCGAGAAAATCAAATCTCCCAACGACGAAAAGGACCAGCCCCGTTGCTGCAAGGAGTGCAACAAGACTCATGGCACTCCAGAGCACTGCCTCCATCATTGGGGTGTTACCGGCGCTCGGATCGTACGGGAAGTTATTCGTATACGAGTATGATTTGGTTGGTCTTTCTGCGACCGAAGCCCACGCCGTCCACGCAAAAAAAGCCGTAAGCTGTTCCAGTTCGAGAGGATCACTGATGTACTTGGCTGGCAAGCCACCGTTCTCACTCGGTCGGGAGAAGTACTCCGACCACTTGGCGAGTTGTTTGTGGAATGACGCCACCTCTGCTTCTGCGAAGTGCAACGTCCCGCTAGCCGGATCGTAGCGGTTCTGCTTAAGGATTTGTTTGACGTCGCCGTCGACAATGCCACGTTCTGTATCATTGAGCTCCTTGTAGCCGCGGTTGTAGCGCTGTCGCGCAACGAGATCCACCGCGTCTGTCCTCAGGGTGTGGAGGTACTCAGCGGAGAAATCGGGACCGAGGTAGGCGCCGTGACCCCAAACCGTCCCGTTTTCCATCAACGCATACTTTAGGAAGACTTGCTGGCCCGCGAGGATCTCTCCCTTCGTGAATACAATCTCACCAAGCGGTGTGAGAACTTTCTCTGGAATCGGGGGAGCACCATCGTATGTCCGCACAGCAAGCCAGATCAGAACTGTGAACCCAATGACGAGAACAAGAATGACACCGTTTCTCCACCACGGAGAAAGCCTCTCAATGGTCGCTCCTGTACCCTCCACGGCAGGTGATCTCCTATGATCTAATCATAGTTAAGGTCATTTTGAATCTCGTGATGGCTCTTACTGCGTGAGGCTGATTCGCAGGCATGATGACTGCTTCACCTTCCTTCAAGAGGAATGACTTGCCAGAGATTGTGATTTCGACTTCGCCTTCGAGAACCTGTGCCAAGGCATCGTAGGGCGATGTGTGCTCACTGAGTGCCTGTCCTTCATCAAACGCGAACAGTGTTACTGAACCAGTTTTCTCTTTGATGATCTCCCGACTTACGATCGATCCGTCTTGGTAGTTGATGAGTTCAAGTAATCTTCCTGCTTCTCCTCTCAAGGATTTCATATGAATTCGTGCTTGTCCCGGTTGATCCTGAAATCCCTCTTACCTCTCTCGATGAGAAAACGCTGTACCATCGACAAAGGACCCTTCCCTCTCAATCATCTTCTTCAGTGCCTCGAAAACTTCCTCAGCCGATGGGATAACTCCTCCCATCCGACCATAGAATTCCACTGGGACCTTTCCTTCTACACCGAGTCGAACGTCTTCAACCATTTGACCTGCATTTAGCTCGACATCAAGGATGCCTTTGATACGACTGGAAAGATCTCCGAGGATTTTGTAGGGAAACGGATATAATGTAATCGGACGTAACAGCCCCACCGCAATGCCTTCTGACCGTGCAAGCTGAAGAGCAAGGTGTGCAATCCTCGCCGCGAGACCATAGGCAACGAGGAGGTAATCCGCATCTTCTGCAGAGATCAGCTCGTATCTGACCTCTCTCTCGCTAATAACTCGATACTTCTCCTGTAGCCGGAGGTTGATCTTTTCCATCATCTCTGGCTGGATGAACAACGAGGTGATAATGTTCCGATCTCGCGTTGGAGGTTTGCCAACAGTCGCCCAAGGTTTTGGAATCTTGTGCGCTTCGACGTCATAATCTGTAACAACCACCTTTTCCATCATCTGACCAAGAGCCCCGTCTGCAAGGATCATCGCGGGGTTGCGGTACTTTTCTGCAAGGTCGAATGCATCAAAGACAAAATCAAACATCTCCTGAACACTCGCCGGAGCGAGCACAATGAGGTGATAATCGCCGTGTCCGCCCCCCTTGGTAGCCTGGAAGTAGTCGCCCTGCGACGGTTGGATTGTCCCAAGACCCGGCCCGCCACGATTGACATTCACCACCAAACAAGGCAACTCAGCGCCGGTCATGTACGAGAGCCCTTCTTGCATGAGGCTGATTCCCGGGCTTGAGGAGGAGGTTAGGACCCGGGCACCAGCGCCGGCCGCTCCGTAGACCATATTGATCGCAGCGAGTTCGCTCTCCACTTGCATCACAATCATACCGCGCTTTCTTCCTTCATCGGCCAGATACTCGAGAATTTCTGATTGAGGAGTGATTGGATACCCAAAGTACCCTTTGGCCCCGGCACGGATTGCTGCTTCCGCGAGAGCCTCGTTGCCTTTCATGAGACGGACTTCACTCATCCTCGTCCTCCTCCTTTTGGAATATCCTCACGAACAGCGATGCTGGAGAGATTACCGACTGTCACCTCGATGTTTCCTCTCACATTACTGGTCGCAGCAACCGGTTCTCTTCCTGCTGCCTTACCCGGGCCAGTTTTCTTCTTCTCTCGATAGACGGTAATGACTGCGTCGGGGCAGACGAGCGCGCAGTTGACGCACCCGGTGCAGTTGTCTTTCACAAGGACAGCATAATGGTAGCCCTGTGCATTCAAGCCTTCCGAAAGGGCCAAGCTCTCTTGGGGACAAGCTTCGATGCAGAGCTCACACCCTTTACACGTATCGACATCGATGGTGACTGTTCCCCGGATCATCTAAAGCCCTCCCAGTGCAAGTGCGCGAACATTGTTATGGAGATTTTCATACGCTTCATCGACCACACAGAGCCCCTTCGAGGGAATGCGGAGCGCAATGACCTTCCCATCCCGCTGCGACCAGACATGGACAAGGTCTTTCTTATCGAGCGTGACCTTGTGGTGAGCGGCATCAATCACTACTGCACCACATTGAAATCTGTCGCTGCCATGCCGCTCAACAGTCACGGGCATGATTCTTTGCTGAGACGGGACGAACGCACGAAATTTTTGTTCGCCGCCTTTAGCGGCATTGTAGCGCGAGAGGAGAAACGCATATTCCCCATAGGCATTCGGCTCAAGGATGATTTCATCGCCCTTCCGAGGGAGCGAGCTGTTTCCCTTGCCGACATGTGAAATGGAGAATGAATCTCTCCGCGCTTTTACCGTCAACTCGTCCTTATTATCCCGTGCAAGCCTGAAGAACTTAACCTGATCATTTTCATACACCACGTCCATTCGCGTAACCTTCATCCCTTCCGTGAGAGCGGTGAGAATGTCAACCCCCTGCAGCCAATGGATCCGCAGAACGAAGTCTGATGTAATCTTCCTCTCCCCCGAAAAGACCGCGAACGTCTGCATAACTCTCCCATCTTGACCAGTACTCTCCCCTCTTTTTTGTGCGAACAACTGTGAGAGAGCGACCAAACAGGCAAGCACCACAATAAGCGCTCTTTTCATTGCAGAGCACCTCCTTTCCTCTCACAAGAAACTGTGCCTCTCAGTTGTGTGACGCACTGAGTTCCATGGTTGTCCCGACAGCCGATCTTGCTTCCTGTGCTTCCATTACGGCCAGCGCTGTCATGTTCACAATATCAGTTACATCGGAACTGATCTGGAGAAGATACACAGGCTTATTCATTCCTGTCAAAAGCGGCCCAATGGCAACAGCTCCACCGAGTCGCGCAAGGAGTTTGTACGCGACGTTCGCTGAGGTAAGGTCTGGGAAAACGAGCACATTTGCGCCATCTTTGAGCGCGTTGAAGGGATAGAGCCTGTTGAGCAGCTCTGGAACGACGGCAATGTCAGCTTGCATTTCCCCCTCAACAGGTAGACCGGGAGCCTTGGAGCGAACAATCTCCACCGCCTTCTGGACCTTCTCCGCCAGCGGATGCTTGGTGCTTCCGAAGTTGCTGAAAGATAACATTGCGATTCGCGGCTCGATATCGTAGTGTCGGGCAGTCTGAGCTGAAAGCAACGCAATGTCTGCAAGCTCTTCCGCTGAAGGATCAATGTTGATCGTTGGATCGGCGATGAAGTAGGTTTGGTTCTTAAAGACCATCATGTAAACACCGGCAATCGTATGGATCCCAGGCTGAGGCTTGATGATCTGAAGTGCAGGACGGATCGTCTCTGGAAAATGCTGCGTAATGCCGGAAACGAGGCCATCCGCGTCGCCCAGGTGGACCATCATCATGCCATAGATGTTATTGGTTTTCGCCAGACGCTCAGCGTCGTTATGTGTCAGACCCTTTCGCTTTCGCAATTCATAGAGCTGAGTAACGTACTCATCGAGCTTTGGAGATTTCGACGGATTGATAAACTCAACTCCCTCGAGATCGAGACCTAAGGTGTGGATTTTCTCCAGGATCAATGTCCTGCTCCCGAGCAGAATCGGTTGCGCGATCTTCTCATCGAGGATTATCTGGCTCGCCCTCAAGATTTTCTCCTCCTCACCTTCAGGGAAGACAATCCGTTTCGGCGCCTGCTGCGCTCTGTGAATAAAGACGCGCATCACTTCTCTTGATTTCCCGAGACGCGCCTCGAGCGAATCTCTGTACGCCTCGAAATCCGAGATTGGAACTCGGGCTACTCCGCTTTCCATCGCCGCGCGAGCGACCGCGGGAGCCTCCCACAGGAGAACCCTTGGATCAAACGGCTTCGGGATGATGTACTCGGGACCAAACCGGAACTGTTCACCGCCGTAGGCGGCAACCACGGAGTCTGGAACATCCTCTTTCGCAAGATCAGCAAGAGCCCGAACAGCCGCGATTTTCATCTCCTCGTTGATGCTTGTCGCACGGACATCGAGGGCACCGCGAAAGATAAAGGGGAATCCAAGCACGTTGTTCACCTGATTAGGATAATCGGAGCGACCCGTTGCCATGATGATATCGTCTCGAACGCTCTTGGCCTCTTCCGGAGTGATTTCCGGATCAGGGTTTGCCATTGCAAACACGATGGGGTTATCTGCCATCGACTTTATCATGTCCTTCGTGACAATCCCTTTCACAGAGACACCGACGAAAACGTCTGCACCCTTCATCGCGTCTGCAAGTGTCCGCATCGAAGTCTCTCGCGCATATTTCTCCTTGTACGGATTCATTCCCTCAGTTCGGCCTTTATAGACGACACCCTTCGTATCAACAAGCGTTATATTCTCGAGCCTCACACCCGATGTCTGGTAGAGATTTGCACAAGCGATCCCCGCAGCACCGGCTCCACAGAAAACGACCTTCACGCTGCCAATCGATTTCCCCACCAACTCGACGGCGTTGAGCAGTGCGGCACCCGATATGATTGCCGTCCCATGTTGATCATCGTGGAAGACGGGGATATTCATCTGGCGTTTGAGTTCCTCTTCAATATAAAAGCACTCCGGCGCTTTAATGTCTTCAAGGTTGATCCCGCCAAATGTCGGCTCCAGCGCCTTTACAATTCCGACAATTTCAACTGGATCGTGCGTATTCAATTCGATGTCGAACACATCAATATCAGCGAACCGTTTGAAGAGAACACCCTTGCCCTCCATGACGGGCTTCGCGGCAAGGGCTCCGATATCCCCTAAGCCGAGAACAGCGGTCCCGTTGGAGACTACCGCGACAAGGTTTCCCTTGGCGGTGTACCGATACACGTCGTCGGGATTCGCATTGATCTCCCGACACGGTTCCGCAACCCCCGGCGTATACGCAAGGGAAAGATCGCGCTGTGTTGAACAGGGCTTCGTGATGGAAATCTCAATCTTTCCTTTCCGTCCCTGCGCATGGTAATCGAGTGCGTCTTGTTTGCGAATCATATGAGTTTCCTCCGTGTGTAAAGATGATAAAGTCTCATCGCATCGAGAGCTTGGATTCCTCTTGTTCGATATCTCCAAATGAATTCTCCAGCTTTGCGTGCAGCCCTTCCCCGTTCTGATCGAACAAATGCGTTCTTACCGCTTATCCATCGAAACAAAATCTCTCTTATCGTATCCGAGGTACAACTGTCTTGGTCGCGCAATTTTCTGCTCCGGGTCAAGAAGCAGTTCTTCCCATTGGGCAATCCAACCTGATGTCCGAGGGATGGCAAAGAGAACAGTGAACATTGCCGTCGGGAAGCCCATCGCCTGATAGATAATCCCGGAGTAAAAATCAACATTCGGGTACAGTTTGCGTTTGATGAAGTACTCATCCTCAAGGGCAATGCGCTCGAGCTCGAGTGCAATCTCGAGAAGCGGATTCTTCCCTGTCACTTCGAACACCTCATCGGCCATCTTCTTAATGATCTTTGCACGAGGATCGTAGTTCTTGTAAACGCGATGCCCGAATCCCATCAGGCGCTTCTCACCTTTTCCTTCTTTCACTTCCTTAATGAAAGCTGGTACTCTGTCCTTCGAACCGATCTCAGCAAGCATCTTCAACACTTCCTCATTCGCGCCACCATGGAGTGGCCCATACAGTGCAGCGGCAGCACCAGCGGTGGCAGAGAAAGGATCAGTTTGCGAAGACCCGATACTTCGCATGGCGTTTGCACTACAATTCTGTTCGTGGTCGGCGTGGAGGATAAAGAGGACGTCGAGTGCACGGGCAAGAACTGGATTAGGTTTGTATTTCACCTCTGTCATCTTAAAGAGCATATTGAGGAAGTTTTCGGTATAGCTGAGGTCGTTGTCTGGATATGAAAACGGCATCCCTCTGCTATGTCTGTACGCAAAGGCTGCAAGGGTCGGCATCTTTCCGATCAAGCGATACGTTTGTTTTTTCCTGGATTGAGCATCATGGATATTCCGTGCGTCAGGATAGAACGTCGACATTGCTCCAACAGTAGCGACAAGCATTCCCATTGGGTGGGCATCGTAGTTAAATCCATCCATGAGCTTCTTGATGCTTTCATGGAGCATTGTGTGGAACGTGATGTTGTGCACCCACTCCTCATACTGCTTCTTCGTCGGAAGCTCACCGTGGAGAACAAGATACGCGACCTCAAGATACGTGCAGTGTTCTGCCAACTGATCTATTGGGTAACCCCGATAGCGGAGGATGCCTTTGTCCCCATCGATGAACGTGATCTTGCTCTTGCACGAGGCGGTGTTCATGAATGCCGGATCATAGAGCATCAATCCAAAATCATCGGCGTTTACTTTGATCTGACGGAAATCCATCGCTCTCACAGCACCGTTCTCGATGGGAACGTCATACGCCTTTCCCGTTCGCCCATCAGTGACCCTGAGCACATTTCCGTTTACAGTAGTGGATTTAGGTTCCATCATTCTACTCCTTTCCGTGCTTTTTTCTAGACAAAGAAGGTGAATTCCCCTGTTTCGCATTTTCATTTGCCCGTGATCGCTGAAGAGCCGCTGATTTTGGCTTCGGACTCGAAGTCATGTCAAAACACCGCTCACAGAGGACTGTCGCTGGATATGCTTGCAGACGATGCTTTCCAATCATCTTCCCACAGCAAACGCAGAATCCGTATTCGCCACTTTGAAGACGGATAAGCGCCGCTTCGAGCTCAAAGAGTTCGGTTCCTCCTTTGAGAGCGACACAGCAGAGAAAACCGGGATGAACCGCACATGGTTTCAGGGGTACATCACAGACAGAGCAGAGGTGCTCTCTTCCGCTCTCCACGTCAAGGATCTCCTGTGAATGACCCGGGAGATGAGAAAGCAGCCTTTGGATTCTCCTGAGAAGGAGGTTCTCATAAAACTTTGTCTCTCGCTCTGTCATGGTTTCCTCAGAAGACCTACCTGGAGGTTATTCGTTCTCTGGATCCCGAAGCTGTGCCTCCCGACGAACTTCCTCTTCCTCAGTGTTCGAAGGCATCATCGCTGCATGAACACCCGTGTGGTTATCTCGATCTTCGAGTCCTTCTTCAGCTTGCTGCTGCAATTGAGTAGCTCGGATATGCTCGAGCTCCAGCGGATGATCCTCTTCCATTTCCTCCTCCGTCAGCGTTCCTTTCCACCACGCGAGGTTCATCGGATAAGAATTTGGGTTGAAGATAACGTAATATATATGCCAGACGAAGATCGCAAGTGTTGCTAGCCACGCCTCGTAGTAATGGATTGTACGCGAGATATCCCAACCAAGCTTGGTAATCGCTCCCATGAAGAAATTGTCAAACCACATGATCATTCCCGTGCCAGCCATGATGATGACGCCCCACACAAGCGCCCAGTACTCTGCTTTCTCAACATAGCTGAAACGGCCGAGCTTCGGTTTGGTCTTCAATATTCCCAAGTTATACAATCCGACTGCGGCCACATCTCGAACGTCCTGGAGCTTTGGGAGAAGATCCCTGATCAACTGCTTTCCTCTCGGCACAAACAGGATATAATACAAGTGATAGAGGCTTGTAGCGACGAGGATGACCCCCGCAACGCGGTGCGTAATGCTGCGAATATCAAAGACTTTCTCGCTCAACTGCCGGATGAAAACTACCCACCAGGCATCCGGAAATCTTAACATGAAGCCGGTGACAACAAGGGTGAAGAAACTTACAAGGAGCGCGCCGTGCTGAATGCGTTCACTTAACGTCATCCTGAGATAAAGGCTCGGTCCATAGACCTCTAGCCTCAGTTTGCCTTCACGGATTGCGACACGGAGCTTTGATTTCTTGATGAAATCAAGGAGGTTGTGGATGAACATTCCAGCGATCAAGACGATGATGAGGCTGATATAGAACGTTCTTATCCAATAGAGGATCTTCTCTCCGTCAGAAGCGACAACGACGTGGACAGACCCTTTCGCAAAGTTCTCGTTCGCCCCTGGATGGCACTTTCCACACGTGACAGCGAGATTCGCCTTGTTGACCGTGGATGCCGGATCCGACGAGGGCTTGATATTGTGATACCCGTGGCAGCTTGCGCAATTCGCTACCTCAACAGAGCCTGCCTGTGATGCGAGTCCGTGATAGCTGTCTTCAAATGTCTTGAACCGCTCTCCAGCGAGGGCGTACTTCTGAGTCAGGCGGACAGAGTTGTGGCATGAGGCGCAAACTTGTGCTGAAACATTTTTCGCCGCGACTCGAGAGCGTGGGTCCATCGGTGCAAGAATCTGATGCTCGCCGTGGCAGTCTGTGCACACGGGTGCGTCCCTGTTCCCTTTCAAAATTGCCTGACCATGTATGCTCTCTGTGTAGGTCTCTGCAACATCAGGGTGGCACTTCGAACAAGTCAGAGGGATATGGAGCTTGTTCACCTGCGATGTCGGGTCAATCGCTTTCTTCATGTCGTGTGCGCCATGACAGTCGCTGCACGTTGCCGCGCTGATATTGCCCTCCGACAGTGCGATGCCGTGAACACTCTTCTCGTAGGATGCGATGAACCCTGCTGATGGCCCCATCCGCTGTCTCACGTCTGGATTGTCGAGATGGCAACTTAAACAAACTTTGGCCTCGCGCGTCTTGTACATGGGCGAGTCCTTGCTTGTCACCGGCTCAACGTTGTGCTCGCCGTGGCAGTCAATGCAGGTGGGTGCTCCTTTAACCCCTTGCTCCAATGCAACGCCATGCGCAGACTGTGAGAAGTGAGTAACCTCAGACCGATGGCACTTGCCACACGTTTCGGAAAGATGCGTTCGGTTTGCAGGCGAGTGGGCATTGCTGGGAGACAAAATCTCGTGCGTCCCGTGACAATCCTTGCAGGCTGCGGCAACAGCCTTCGTCGTCTTCTCCGCGGAACTTTTCTGGGCTACAGCGTGGATACTCTTCCTGTAATCGGTTGCATCGTGGCACGATTGGCATTGAACCTGCTTGATGACCTTCGCGTGTGGAACCTCATTCGGATCGAAACCCTTGTGGCACTGGATGCAAGTCAATGACTGATGGGCAGACCTTTGAAGCTTTGCAGCGTTGATGAAGAGCGAGAAAGTCTTGCCACCTTTCTGTATCGTCAAGGCTTGGTCACTATGGCACGCAAGGCAGTCCTGAGATGTCTGTCCGAGAGCAACTATCGGGAAGATGAGAAGAAGGAGAGAGTAGGAAAGGATACGTTGAAGCTTCCTCATAGAATCTTCCACGCTATGATTTGGCGTTCTTCCTTCATCTCACTCTCCTTCAGCGAGGCTTTCCAGTTCATGTGCGTGGTTTTCCTCCTCGAGGAGAATCTGCTCAAGAAGAAGTCGCGTTGCTGAATCATCGTGCTTTTCTGCAAGGACAATATGTTCTCGGTATTGCTTGATCGCTTTTTGCTCGTCGTTCAGAGCATTTTCAATCATCTCCTTCAGCGTCCCGCCCTTCTTGAAAGGTCCCACACTCGTTGCCGGGACACCCCCGAGGTAGATCACGCGTTCAGCGAGACGTTCATAGTGTTTCATTTCGCTCATTGCATGTGATTTAAAGATCTCGATGACCGCGGGGTTGGCCATCCCTTCTCCCATCATGTGGTCCACCATGTACTGAATAATTGCTTGAAGCTCTTCTGTACAATCTTGATTCAATGCCTTGATGAGGATGTCTTTAGCCATTTTGCTTTCTCCCGAGGAAGAACGAAAATCAGCTGACTATCCGCGGTGCTAGAAGTCAAGTTTTGTGCCAAACGGAAGATAGGTGAAACAACGCTTTCTCACTGAAAATGAGGGACACCAAACCACGTTTTCCTAATTCAGAGAACCTTAATTGAGAATAATTCGCAAGGTGGCGAAATCCATGACTGAGATTGAGCCACGACGGACGAGGGCAGAAAAGAACCCTTCAACAACAAGAAAGCCCGTCAACGGAAATTTTGACGGGCCTTTTATGATTCTTGCGGGGTGTGTCACTTCATCAAGATCATCTTCTTCGTCAGCACGAAATCCTGTCCTGACACAGAAGAACTCTTGGCAACGATTCGGTAGAGATAGACCCCACTCGCAACGCCAAGACCGTTATCATCTCGACCATCCCATGTCGCCTTGTAGGTCCCAGGAGCCACAGAGTTATCAACGAGCCTCTTGACCTTGCGACCGAGGATATCGTAGATCAGGATCTGGACTTTGCTGTCCCGTGGAACCCCAAACTGGATCTCCGTCGTTGGATTGAACGGGTTCGGGAAGTTCTGCGTGAGTGTGTAGGTCTCGGGCAGATCATAACTCACCGTCTCCACACCTGTGATGATATCCATCGATTTCTGGAGGATGCCAATCGCATACTTTGCGTTGTGCACTCCATAACTCCCATCATTCGTGACAAAGAAGTAGTTATATGCCGCTTTCAGTTGATTCTGCGTGAAGCTCGGCAGAACCTTGCCCGAGGGTAATGTCAAGAGTTTTGTGTAAAAGCAGCTGGGTGATTCTTCCAGTTGTTGTTGAGAAGTGCAAAGACGTTGTGATAGATGCGATCAGCGCTCGCTGGGTTGACAAAGGTTCCTCCCATGGGGC
>Ga0315282_10000588_pt1 | contig 71527 bp, 73 predicted proteins | sample YL17G07_20_MG_FD_203693 | JGI IMG/M metagenome (GOLD analysis project Ga0315282, IMG submission 203693) | Sediment microbial communities from Yellowstone Lake, YNP, Wyoming, USA - YL17G07_20 | ecosystem: Environmental > Aquatic > Freshwater > Lake > Sediment | place: USA: Wyoming | collected... | reverse complement strand
GCCTTTTACTTTCTGGTATTGTTGGTTTAAAATAAATCGGTCAAAACTCATCCTTACCACTCCTTGTACTAGGAATGGCAAAGGAGCACTTAGAGGTTTCTAAGAGAGGGGTTATTCAAACCCCTCAATCACTTGTCCAGGTGTGATTCAAGGCCCCTGTATTATCGATTAAATACGTTGTTCCGCAGTCCATCGGTGCGAACAAAATATGACCATCGATACTAGTCAGAGGTGATGTTGGAATATGACTAATAATTTGAGATCCTGGAAATGAAATCCATGATGATTCAATGAGTATAACTATTATAAAAACGATAAAGGTACGGCCTGTAAGAGATTTCTTCATAATGATGCGACTTTTATTTTTTTTTAATGATTATACAAATATACAAGGTAAATATATATAGATTATGTTTCTCTTTTTATATATTCATTAACGAATGTTCCGCAAGTAATGCCTCTTCCTTTTTTTTGAACGGTGGAAGAAATGTTCATTTTAATAAAAATCCGTTCCAACCGAAAATACAATCTATGGGACATAAGAAAATTTTCTTTTATCCATTGTATTATTCTCAATGAAATGGTATATGGTAATTTAATAAATAATTTTTTATCAATTTCATTCTGAGATATATTATCATCAACTCTTTTTCACTAAACCTTCCAGTATCCTTTTAACCTTATGAATATCGGATTGTTAGCGATAAGTAATATCCAGGTTTCGCTATTCGAAGAGGCCAGGAAGAGACACCCACGTACAATATTACTTATAATAAATCTGGAAATACAACCTTTTTAAGGCAAAGAAAAGAGATTATGATTTCTTAAGAATGCGGTCAACGCATTCCATTAATTTCATGACATCGAACGGCTTGACGATGTACTCTTCTGACGCAAGCCCACCTAGGCCCATGCTCATGTCGTCGCCCTTTGCCGTTAAAAAAACAATAGGGATCGAATTCCATTTTTCATTTTGTTTAATGCGTGCTGCCACATCCCAGCCGCTCATGCCTGGCATCATGATGTCAAGAATCACAAGGTCAGGATGTCCCTGTTCGAGTTGTTTGAGACAGTTCATTCCGTCTTCTGCTTCAATGACCTCGTAACCGCCGATTTCTAGGATTTGATGAACCGAGGTTCGGATGTCTTTGTTATCATCAACAACCATGATTTTCTTTGGCATCGCAACCCCTTAACTTCTTGCGTAATCGCGAAGACATGTATCCGTCTTCATCCATAAAAGATTATCCACAAAACCAGATGATGCAAGAAAAAGGAAGACATTTAAACAACGACGATATTCACTTTACTGGAGATGGGACCTCCCGTTCACGTTCATCCAAAGAGAAAGATGGGGCACTATGCTGGAACCTGCTGATGTTACTCGGCAATTTTTAGAGACGATGATCCATATCATCGGCAGAAAGACCTCTGAAGAGTACGCAGCAGTGACCATACGCTCATACTTAAAGAGATTACAACTCACCTACCCCTTTGTCCGCGATATAGAAGTGAAAGATGCACGTTTCATAGAACTCGAAGGTTGCGTCAGTGTAGGAGAATCATTGAACAACGTCGACCCTAAGGAACTTGGGAACGCTTTGAAAGAACTAACAAAAAAAATCATGGGCTCCATTGGGAAAAACGCAGGGTATTTTTTCATCAGAGAAATCCGAGAAAAAATCGGTACTGAGTACAATGAGGTTTTGCTCACCACCATGGATGTCGACTTAACACTGATGCAGTCGACTTATATTGTCGAAAAGAAATCTATCAATTTGTTACTCATAGAAAAATCAGATGTGGTACGGAGACTGTTGAAAACCCTTCTGGATCTCATGGAGAAACAGACATCAAAAACCAGTGCTATTGAATTTATCTCTCGGCGGGTCGGCGCAGCACGGCAACAATATCCGTTTCTTGATGCTGTCAGGATAGCGGACATTCGGTATACCATGGGTGTAGATGAAGTGGCGGTTGAGGAGACCATCAATGACGTTGATCCCAAGGAACTCGGAAAAGCACTCCAATTGATTCTGCATGAGACGGATACAGCCTCATTCAACCAAGGGCGGATGTCTGTTGTCGCTGACCTATCCACACATCTCACCACAGAGTACCTCCTAAAACTTGAGGAACTCGGCGTCGACATCACTGCCCATGGGTTAGGGTATGACCTCTTGCTTAAACAGATAATAACCATCATCATCGATCTGTTAGCGAAAGCATGTTCGGAGGCATACGCGATCTTTGTTGTCAACACCCTTCTTCAAAAAACAGATCGTTCACCCAAGACCCTTCATATCAACATCGACTCCATGAACACGCTCACAGGGGCCTACCAAATTGCCATCTTCAATGATACGGATTCAATCAGTGAGACTGATGTTCGACGGGCGATTCAAAAACTCTTGGAAGAAATTGTGAGGACACTAGGAGAAAAATCAGGAGATGAATTCATCCAAACATTCAAGAACTCTTTGGAAAAAAAATATCTGTCAAGAATTGAGGAACTAGGAGTGAATCTCCATATGATTGAGCTGCACCATGAGCTTTCCGCTCAAGCAGAATGATACCAGAGGATCAAATACATGGACAAAATAAGTTCAATCGAACATCCATTGCTAAGCCACGATGATAAAGTTATAACGGACCCAAACCAGCCAATAATCGCAATGCAGAGGAAGATGTCTCAACAAACAACCAGACGGACGGTGACGGTGTGAAAGAGCCGTTCGCGTTCTGGAAGACGTTGCCTCATCGGATCAATGTAAAACTAACTCTGATATTTCTCCTGGTTGGACTCGTCGCCCCCACTATTGGTATCGGTTATTTTTATTTAGTCGCAAGTTCGCTCCTCCCGCAGAACACTGAGTTTTTCGCCCAGCAGCAGATATTGCTTGACGGCGCAGCGCTTCTCATTATCATTCTCGTTGCGGTCAACACGACGATTCTTGGGCTGTACATTTCGCGTTCGTTTACAAAACCGATTCAAGAATTCCTCCGTGCGACCCGGGAGCTTGAAAAAGGGAATTTTTCTGTCCGGGCGAATATCAAAACAAATGATGAACTTGCGCTGCTTAGTGATGCGCTCAATAAGAGCGCACTCTCGCTGGGGAAAATGGAAGAGGAACGACAGCAACTAGACAAAGCAAAATCAGAGTTTCTCAGCATCGTCTCTCATGAATTGCGTACGCCTATCACACCTCTGAAGGCACAGTTGCAAATGCTCCAGCAAGAATATTTTGGGAAGTTGACCGAAAAGCAACAACAAAGTCTGACCGTGATTTTACGGAACGCTGAGCGACTCAATAAGATCATTGAGGATTTCCTTGAGGTTTCACGAATTGAGGCAGCCCGATTGAAATTCGTGTTCAAACAGATAAGCCCACTGGAGTTAATCCAAGAGACCGTTCGATTTATGGAAGGTTTCGCTAAGGAGAAAAACATTTCTTTAGTGGTCGGTACGGAGCAACTCCCGGACATCGAAGCAGACCCTGATCGCATCAGTCAAGTGCTTCGGAACCTCGTCCATAACGCTATAAAATTTTCTCCTCAGAACAGTACCATCGAAATTCATGCGAACCTGCAAAAAGACCATGTGCGTTTCGGCGTGCAAGATCAAGGTGTCGGCCTTATGCCTGAGGATCAAATACGAGTGTTTGAGCCATTTTACCAGGTTGCGGGAACCTTAAGCAGGAATTATGGTGGCACCGGACTGGGGCTGACGATTTGCCGCGGGATTATTGAGGCACAAAAAGGAAAGATATGGGTTGAAAGCAAACCTGGGCAAGGTTGCACGTTTTATTTCACGGTCCCTCTGAAACCAATTATCGATATAGAACCAATAAAAGTCCTCTTCTCTTCGAAGTCAGCAATTGAAAAGAAGTTACAGGAGGAATTTATGGTCGCTTTGGGACCGATGGGTATCGTGGAATACAACGAACAGAAAAACAAACATGCCCTAGGGAAACAAGATCTTTTGGACTATATCACGTCCCTTGAAGATCAATCCATCCTTCGGCATGCGCCGGCTCACGCATTTAAGAAAAACATTGGAAAAATCTTCGGGGAAGATGAAATGAGAGAAGAAAAAGAAAAAATACATGATGAAAAAAATATTGAACGGAGGGTGACTCGATGAGGTTACGATTGTTATTGATGATTATGTGTTTTGCGATTTCGCTCATACCGATTGCGGTGATTAGTGGACTCCAGAATATTCAGATCGCAAGTGCATTCCTCGGACTGATCCTGGCAATCACGCTTGTTGTCGGGTATGTCATCGCCCATTTCATTTCGCGACCGCTTATGAAACTTACAAAAAATATTGATGAAATCAGCAAAGGGAATTTGGACGTCGAACTCGAGAACAGCGAGATTTACGAGATCAATAATCTGACCGCGTCCTTGGACCGGGTGATGGCGAGTCTGAAACTTGCTATATACAAGGTCGGCCTGAAAAAAGAAGAGGTGTTCCAGGAGGTCATCAAAGAGAAACTAGAGGTAGAAAAGAAGCTCGAGTATCTCCTGAAAAAAATCGACGGTTGGATCTGGGAGATCGATGAGAACAGGAAGGTCAGGGTCTGTTCTGAGAAAGTGGCAGAGGCTCTGGGGTACACACCCCAACAGATCGTCGGGAAGGACATCCTTGGGTTTCTACCAGCAGAGGAAGCTCAGAAAGTAAAAGATGTAGTCACCCGCCTCGCTACGCAGAAAAAAGAAACAGCAAACAAAATGGACTTCCCGTGGTTGTACCATGGTGATCATCATCCTGTTTGGATTCGTTCGTACCTCATCCCCGTGTTTGACAACCAAGGGACGTTCCATGGACTGCGGTGTTTCAGTCGGGACATCACCGACATCCACACCGCACAGGAGCAAATCGAAAAACTTCAGCAGAAAATAACAGAGATGGACAATCGAAGACAAGGACCATCACACATCACGCAGATCGAACATCAATCGAAAGGATCATCCTATGAAAAGGGTATGCTGCAGGAGTTCGATTATATGTTCCTGTGTGATGAACACGCCAATATCATCGATTGCACCACCGATATCCAGCAGAAACTCGGGTATAGCAAGGAGGAGATGCTGAGGCTGACCATTGCCGATGTCGCAATCCTTGAGACATTAGAAGAGATCCGATCAATGCTTGAAACGATAAAAAAACAAGGATGCATCAAAATAAAAACGATTCACCGGAAGAAAGACGGAACATCCTTGCTGGTGCAGGAACATGTTCAATATCTGAAGGAACGGAATAGGTTCTTGTGCTTGGTGAAAGCGGAGGAGAGGTAAGCAACAAAACTGCATGTTTTCTCCTTTGTTTTTCATCCTATCCACCTCTATAAAAACCATCAACTATTTATGGTCATTGTCGATGTCGGGTCTTGAGAGCATGATTAAAGCATCGAAGCGCGCCCAAGGGGTGGAGTACGCGATACGCGATGTCCTGATCCCTGCACGAGCACTTGAAAAGAAAGGTATTGAGATCCTGAAACTCAATATCGGAGACCCGAACGCGTATGATTTTGATACGCCCCAGCATATCAAAGACGCGTTGTTCAAAGCTGCAAACGAGGGCCGTAATGGGTATGCTCCCTCCGAGGGGTACCTGGAGCTTCGCAAGGCGATTATTGATAGGGAGAACACTCGGAACCATGTCAAGTACGAACCAGATGACATCTGTGTGACCACGGGTGTGACTGAGGGGCTCCAGATTCTCTTGAATGCCTCGCTTGACCCACAAGACGAACTGTTGATTCCTGGTCCGACGTATCCTCAGTATAATCTTATTACGAAGTTTGCGGACGCGGTCCCGATTCCGTACCATTGTGCCGAGGAGGAGAACTGGCAGCCTGATGTCGATGATATCCGAAAGAAGATCACGAAGAGGACAAAAGGGATCGTCATTATCAACCCGAATAATCCGACTGGTGCCCTCTATTCCAAGGAGGTGCTAAAAGAAATCCTTGACATCGCAGCAGAGCACGGTTTCATGGTGATCTCGGATGAGATCTACGATGATCTGACCTTTGACGGGAAGCAACACGCAACCGCTTCGCTTGCCAAGGACGTTCCTATTATCACGTTTAACGGGTTTTCTAAAGTATATCTCATGCCAGGATGGCGCATAGGGTACACGATGTTCAAACATCAAGGGGAGCTTGATGAGATCCAGGATGCGTTCATGCGGATTGCCCGGTCGAGACTGTGCGCGAACTCTGTGTGTCAGGCGGCCTGCATCCAGGCGCTACGAGGACCTCAGGGCCATATCAAGGAAGTGAACGATAAGCTGCGGAAACGACGTGATTTCTCCTTTAAACGTCTCAATGAGATCGACGGTATTTCTACGGCGCGGCCCGATGGCGCGTTTTACATCTTCCCGAAGGTTGAGGCCATGGAGAAGGGACTGTGGAAAACGGACAAGGAATTCGTGCTTGATCTTCTCAACGAGGCACATGTTCTTGTCGTGAACGGGTCAGGGTTTTGCACAACCTATGGCGTCGGTCATTTCAGGGCTGTGATTCTCCCACCCATGGAGACCCTTGAAAAGGCGTTTGACGCTATGGAACTGTTTATGAAGAAACGGTTGAAGCAGCAATATAGTGTCAAGTCGGCTCAGTGATGATACCTGTTTTTACAAGAAATAATAATATAAATCCCTACGGGATTCTCTATTGAGAGGTGTGGTCATGGAGGAAGAACGAATCGAGGAGAAACCGAACGTGTTCGATAGCCCCAAATTACTTGAGTACAAAGCCTTGGAAACTCGTTTATATGGGGAGCTGTTGAAATCATGTCGGCGTTATCACAACAAGTTAAGCATCATCTCCATTGTTGGCATTTTAGATCTGGTTAGTCAGGAAATGAAGGATTTGGATAAGACCGATTTCAGGGTGATGGAAGAAGGGACATTTCGGGCGAGGGACCCGTTAGACCGTCCATAGTATTTGTTCGGTTCTGCACGTTATACCCTGTTGTGTTTACGTGGTAAATCAGAGTTTTTCTTAAATAATCTAGTTATATATAAAGGAGTATAAAGATATATATTTTTAAATATACTAATAGGCAGTGCGTAAGAGACAATCAAAACATTAAAGAAGCGTACGAAGTTGGAGAACCACAGGGGATCTTATGATTATTGCACAGCTCAGCATCGCACCGCTCGGAGCAGGCACCAGTGTTAGTAAATACGTAAAAATCGTAATCGACACTCTCAAGAAAGAGCACGTGACGTTTCAGACGAACCCAATGGCCACGGTTATCGAATGTGACAGGCTGGAAACCTTATTCACGGTCGTTCAAAAAGCACACCAAGCGGTTGTGGCATCAGGGGCACAGCGGATTATCACCGAGCTTAAAATCGATGATCGGCGAGACAAAGGCGCGACCATGGCATCAAAGCTTAACGCGTTACAGAAATAATAGTTCTTGAAATAGCGTTCAAAACAGTTATATGGGCCATCCTCATTTCGCTTTGCGGGAAGGTATCACAGTGACCTCATCATCCTTAGTAGAAATTTGTTTCCACGGTCGTGGTGGACAGGGTGCTGTCACCGCGGCGAACCTCCTGGCAGCAGCTGCACTTCAAGACGGAAATAAAGGCGTCCAAGCGTTTCCTTTTTTTGGCGCAGAACGACGTGGCGCACCGGTGCGCGCGTTCGCCCGAATCTCAGGGGAAGAAATACATCTACGCAGCGAAATCTACAATCCTGATATCGTCATCGTCCTCGATGAGAGCATCATGGATATCGTCGATGTACTCAAAGGGGTGAAAGATGATGGGAAAATCCTCATTAACACGAGACGACAGCCAACTGATTTTGAGTTTTCAAAGAAATACCATACTGCGACCGTTGATGCCACAGGGATTGCTCTGAAGTACGACATTCTTGTTGGAGGTATACCGGTCGTCAACACACCAATCCTTGGATCTGTTCCAAGGATCCTCGACCGTGTCACCCTTCAGTCGATCCAAGATGTGATAAGGAGCAAATGGACCGGGAAAAAGGAGCTTGGCGAGCGGAACGTGAAAGCGACCCAGGACGCCTACGACCATACCGAGGTGAACTTTTGAAGAAATATCCTGTAAAGACCAGCCTTTCCTACCCGAAAAAAGGCGCTATGGGGAAAACCGGGAGCTGGCGGGTGTTCAAACCGGTCCTCGATCAAAAAAAATGCGTGAAATGTTTACGGTGCTGGATCTTTTGCCCTGAAGGCAGCATCCGGAGAGAAAAGGACGGAACAATTAGCATTGATTATGAATACTGCAAGGGCTGTGGGGTATGCGCGAATGAGTGTAACGTGAAAGCGATTATCCTTGAGCGTGAGGAGGCGAAGAAGAAATGACAGTCATGATGGACACGGGGAATCGCATCGCTGCAAAAGCCGCGATCATGGCACGGCCAGAGGTCGTCGCCGCATACCCGATCACCCCGCAGACAACGCTTGTGGAAGCAATCGCGGAGTACGTCGCACGTGGTCAATACAAAGGAGAGTACATCTGCGTGGAAAGCGAGCATTCCGCGATGAGCGCCTGCATCGGCGCGAGCGCCGCAGGCTCCCGTACCTTCACCGCGACCTCATCCCATGGGCTGCTGCTCATGCATGAGATGTTGCATTGGGCTGCGCTTGCCCGGCTGCCGGTCGTCATGTGCAATATCAACCGTGTCGTCGGCCCTGGGTGGAACATCTGGGCCGATGAGAACGATGCGATCTCGCAGCGGGATACAGGTTGGATCCAGTTTTACTGCAGCAGCAATCAAGAGATCTTCGACACCGTTATTCAGGCGTTTAAACTTGCAGAACATGAAAAAGTCGTACTACCCGTCATGGTAAACCTAAACGCGTTCATCCTGTCGCATACGTCGATGCCCGCGGAGATCCCAGAGCAACACGTTATTGACGAATACCTCGGAAAGTACATCCCGAAATGGAAGATCGATGTTGATAATCCGACCACATTTGGCAACATCATTGGCCCTGAGTATTATTACGCGGTGCGACGAGCGATGCAGGATGCCCAGGAGAATGCAAAGCAACTCATCCCACAGATTGCCAAGGAATGGCAGAAAATCTCTGGGTACTTCCACGGCGATTTCTTCGAGTATTACCACTGCGAGGATGCGGAGCGTATCCTGATCTCCATGGGCGCGATTGGCGCGGAAAGCAAAGTCGCGATTGACAATTTACGGAAGAAAAATCATAAGATAGGTCTTGCAAGGCTACGCGTGCTACGTCCGTTCCCCAAAGAAGCAATTGTACAGCTTGGGAAACAAGCAGACCTGATTGTGATTGACCGCAATATCTCCATTGGCCTTGAAGGTGCACTGTTCACCGAAGTGAAAGCAGCCTTGTATGGGGAGTCGGATGCAAAGGTCCATGGGTACATCGCTGGTCTCGGCGGCAAGGACGTGACCTACAAGGATATTGAGACTATGTGTACCAATGCATTCAAAGGGACGAAAAAAGAACAAGAATGGTACGGAGTGGAGGCGTGATTCATGGCGCTGAAGGATTTACCCGTCGATGAATGCCTCCTGCAAGGGAACGCTGCATGTCCTGGGTGCCCCGCAACCATTGGGCTGCGTCTGGTGCTCAAGGCGCTCGGGAAGAAGACCGTCATGGTCGTACCCGCATGTTGCACCGCAGTGATCGAAAGCCTGTACCCGTTCACCTCCTTCGATGTCCCCGTGTTGAACATCGCCTTTGAGGCAGCAGCGGCGGGAGCCTCAGGTGTCGAGGCGTCACTTCGAAAGCAGGGACGTACCGACATCACCGTCGTCGCCTGGGCGGGAGACGGCGGCACTTATGACATTGGCTTGCAGGCGCTCTCTGGCGCCTTTGAGCGAGAGACCAACTTCATCTACATCTGCTATAACAATCAAATCTACTCCAACACGGGCATCCAGCGCAGCGGCGCGACCCCGTACGCAGCCTGGACGACCACGACCGTAGGCGGAAAGACTGAGTTTCGTAAGGAGATGGGCGAAATCGTGCTAGCGCATCACATCCCCTACGTAGCCCAGACTTGCATCAGCTACCCTGAGGATCTCTACAATAAAGTGATAAAGGCAAAAAGCATCAAAGGACCAAAATACATCGAGATTCTCGCACCATGCCCACCAGGGTGGCGATTCAGCATGGACAAGACCGTGGAAATGGGGAGGCTTGCTGTCGAGACCGGCGCATGGGCGCTCTGGGAATGCGTAAACGATGTCATGACGTTCAACGGGAAAAGCAACCTGCTGCTCGAAAAGAAAATCGAGCGTAAACCAATCGAGGAATGGATCAAGTACCAAGGCCGATTCAGTCACCTCTTCAAACCCGACAAGGATGTCGTGAGGCTCAAGGTAATCGAAGACCATCTCGAGAGGACCTGGGAGTACTACCGAAAGATGTACCTCAGAAAATAATCCTTTTTTTAGGGAACCGCTTCTTATTCCTTGACCAGTCGGGCTCCGATTTGATCGATGCCGCACACCCAGACCTGCCCGAACGGTGCAAGTGTTTTCTGAAGCAGAGGGGTATTGCCTACCGCAAAAACCGAGTTGCCGAGCATACACATGCTTGCCATCCCGAACTGATGCACCGCTTCAATAGCTTGAAGGACCTGCCGCTCCGCAAGTCCGATCTTTCTGGTGAACTCCCAACCGAGTGAGAAGAGACGTTCAAGAGAGGGTTGTTCTAACAATTTTTTCGTACAGTACCGTCCGGAGGATGCAATCTGAACAAGCTTTGTTTTATCAGTAAGAATCCTCTCGGTCCGAATCGTCTTGCCGATGACGCACAAGACTACCTCAAAATTCCCAGGGATATGTTCCAAGACACCCCAGGGGGGAAGCCCCGGTTCTCGTCGTATCTCGATCCCTCCAAAGCTGCTTGCGACAACGTCGCCAAGACCGGTATGTGATTGCACCTCAGCGTAATGGGCGGCTCTCACCGCCTGTTCACGTGAGTACCCCAGGACATCCGAGGCCGCAAGTGTCGCACTGAGCGCACCACTCCCGCTCATTCCAAATCCTTGACTTTCCGGCAGGTCCAAGGTCGTCTCAACCAAAACCTTGAACGGTGCGTCACCCAGGAGATACTGTAAAGCTACTTTCGTTACGGGTGCGTCAGACGGTTGTCCGTTTATCCGTACTGCACAGGTGAGGTCTGGAGCAGGAGAGATGCGTACACGGCTCACAGCACCAAGAGAAAGGCTGATGCCTGCGCCTCGCGACCCGGTTCTGTCTAAGCTGGAAGCATTGTACTTCGGCTCAAAAAATGCTGAAATATGGCCCGGGGCAAAAGCAATTCCCTTCATACTTATCACGGGTGATATCATCGCAGCATGTCGAGGATAGCAGAAGCAAGTTCCTCTTTTTTACCTTTCTTCCAGGTGCTTTTTCCTTTTTTTGTGAGCAGAAAAATCTCATTCTCACTAGAGCCAAACCCAGCCAGCGTGTTCCCAATGGCGCCATCGAGATGATATCTCTTGAGTAACTCCATGGTCCTTCTTTTCACGGTTGCTTTTTTCTCCTCTGTTTTGAATGCGATCAGTCGCGCGGTTGGAGCCTGGGCTCGTAATGCCTCAAGGATGTTTGGCGCCTGGGTAAACATGATGAACAAGGTGTCTTTCCCCGAGCGTATTTTGCCTTTCTGTTTTTTGGGGATATAATTTGCGATCGCCGCACACAAGATGATGCTGTCGAAGTTTTGAGTTTTGATTTTTTGTATCAAATGTGATATATTCTCTACTGTCTCAAAACGGGTGACAGGGATATACGAAGGAACAGGTTCTGTCGCATTTCCATACCAGAGTTCGACATCCGCTCCTCGCTCAAACGCGTTCACCGCGAGTGCTATCGCGGTTTTTCCTGAACTTCGATTCGTCAGAACACGTATGTCGTCAACCGGTTCTGCGGTAGCACCGCCAATAATCAGCACCGTCTTATGGAGGAAATCCCTCGGTCCAACGGTGCGAATCACGGTTTCAACGATCTCATCAACCTCAGGGAGCTTTGCTTTCGTACCGTGGATGAAAGGGTCAAGGACCATGACGCCATGGTTCTTCAAAACCGTAATGTTTTTTTGCAGGATCTTATGGTCGTACATGGACAGATGCATAGCGGGTACGAGGATTACAGGAACACCTGAGCCTATCGCAGTGGTCGCACAGGTGGTCACGGGTGTATCATCAATCCCACGCGCTATTTTGGAAATCGTGTTAGCGGTGCAGGGCGATATCAACAGAAGATCGACAGGGTTTTGCACGAGGCCACACCAGGCCACATGCTCTGTCTTCCCGGTTAACTCAAGCACTGGTGTATGACCGGTCGCAAACTCAAGGGCATCCGGATGAAGAATACGGGTCGCTGAAGGCGTCATCACAGGATACACCTCGGCACCATGCCGAATCAGCTCCCTGGCAAGCTTCACGGATTCAACAGCAGCGATGCTCCCAGTGACACCAAGCACAATCCGTTTACGTAAAAGTTTGTTGCTTTTCTTCCCGCGAAGTTCCTCAGCAGGATGTATCGTTTCACATTTCGTCATCGGACGACCAGGACGGATCTGCTCGCATGGCGCACGACCTTATCCGTGACGCTCCCTAAAAGAAACCGTCCTTCCTTCCCGTATCCTTTATATCCGATAAAGATGATGTCGCTATCATATTTTTTCGCGACAAGCAGAATTTCATCCGCGGGGTCTCCTGCTTCGACGACAACATCGACCTTCGTCATTTTCCCCTCTATTTGTTTTGCGATCCTCCCCAGGTTCTCCATGGCCTTTTCTTTAAACGTACCAGGCGATACGACCGTGCTCAGATCGATCGTGGGAAGGAGCATATTGGTAAAGGTGGATTCCACAAGCGCTGCAGGAATCACGGTGAGTAACACCAGTTCATCATCAGGCGTTGAACATTGCACTGCAGTCTCAATCGCTTTTGTTGAAGCATCTGATCCATCGTAGGCAACAAGTAATTTTTTCATTGGTTACTATCACCTGGATGTGGTAATAGAGAACTAGCTAAAAAGATTTTGTATATTTTTTCCCAACAATGACGAGGAAAAAAAAGAATTAGAATGACAAAGAAATCCGTCTCTACGTTTCTTTAACGGCACAGGTAGGAGATGAAAGCAGCAAGCGGGAGACCGTCATGCCATCGCATAATGTAGTTCCCACTCTTGCTGCGGGTTAGTTTGGGCAATCGGTTATGAAGGATCTTCGCCCGTCCCTCTAGATGATCGTTTTCGAGGGTGAACAGACGCCATGCATCCTCCCCATGACCCTTCAGACGAAACCCGTAGAGAGGCAATGTCTTAGTTTTTTCGCACTCCCCTTGCATTTTTTCTGCTTGCCGCTGAAGTTTGCCGTCAACGCTGCTAAAATGGAGGGTGTCGGTGGTGCTGGATTTTATCTCCATGAGAAACGAAATGTCCCCGCGAAGCGCAACAAGGTCGACACCAAAAGAGCCAGCGGCACGAACAACAATAAAGGGTTTCTCTCGGACAAGATAGTAACTGTCTTTCTCCAATACGGAACAGGTTTTTGTCACCCGAGAAAGGGTTTTTTCATCCCCCTCTAAAATCCCCTTCAATTCCCGTTCGTACACACTGCTCATATCAAAAAGGTAAAATACATCCAAATGTTTTAATGTTTGGGATTGCAGTCTTCAACTGGCAAGTCAAAAGTGAGGCGATATGAACAAACAGGTTTTAGTCAAAGAAGTCATGAAGGCAAATCCGGTGATTGTCCAACCGTTTATCACCGTTCTGGAAGCAGCGCGTCTGATGAAGGATAAAAAAGTAGACAACGTGATCGTAACAGAACAAGGGCATCCCCTTGGAATAATCACCGAACGTGACATCATCAACAAGGTCGTCTGTGAGGGGAAGAACGCATCCGATCTTTCCACTGAAGACGTCATGACCACGCCTATCGTCGTCATCGATCCTTATTGTTCCCTTCAAGAGGCTTTGAAGATCATGGGGAAACGCAATATTCAGCAGTTACCGGTGATTGAGAATAATCAGCTGATCGGCATTATCACGCACCATGACATCTCACAGATGTCACCAGCCATTTCGGAACTCGACCGTGAATGGTCGACGATAGAGGAAAAAGACGAGGAAAACGTACAAGGTCAGGCGTTTTCTGGGAAATGCGAGGATTGCGACGGGTTGTCAACCAATCTGAAACTTGTCGATGGGAGACTTCTGTGTGAGGAGTGCATTGCCGGATTGAAATATGAGTAATATCTTTTGATAACCGTGGAGATGAAAGTGGAGATGAAAGGATGAAAGTAAAGGACATTATGGTATCAAAGGTGATCTGTATTGATAAAGATGAAAGCCTGAAGCGGGTACTTGATCTGATGCAGAAGTATCAGATTACCAAGATTCCGGTTGTTGAGGATAAACGGTTTTTTGGTCTGGTGACAGATGATGTGATCGCGTACAAGCTTGGTTCAATCCGGAAGAAGAGCGTCACAGCCTCCCGGCTCCATGCCTCGTCGGTCACCGAAAAAAACGTCACGACGGTCTCTGCCGATGATGAGGTGAAAACGATCTTAAAATCGGTTGGTGAACCAGGCCCTACGATGCTCCCGGTCGTGGAGAAAGGAAAACTCGTTGGGGTGGTCACCAAAGCGGACTTGCTTCCTTTCGTGAAAAGTAAAGATCACCTCAGCACGATCATGCAGCGTAAATTGCACGTGATCGCGCCTGAGGATAGGGTGATTCATGCCAGACGCATCATGATAACCGAAGGGATTGCTCGTCTGCCTGTGGTCGAGAAAAATAAGCTGGTGGGTATCATTTCGGATATTGAGATTGCACTTGCATTCGCGTCCCTGAAAAAATCGTATTCTTTGGGGAAACAGAAACACCAACTGGACGAGCTCACCGTCGGAGAGGTCATGAAATCGCCGGTGATCTGGACCGATCCTTCAACGACTATTATGAATGCAGCAAAGATCATGATGGCGCAAAATGTTGGATCGCTGCCAATCTTAGAGGATGACCGGCTTGTCGGGATGGTAACACGGACTGATTTATTGCGAACCATCGTGCTCTAAAAGTGTTTAAGTAAGGAACTCGATTCAGTATCGTATGGTGTATTGCATTCCCTCTGATGAAGAGCTTCTTGATGCCGTAAAAAAGGTGTTTGAGAAAAACCATGTCGTCTCATCTCAGCGCCGCTTGAAGTTTTTAGTGGAAAAGGAGTTACAGACGAAGAAGCAGCAGTTCCATGTCAGCGAGCCGAGGCTGCGGGTGCTGGTGGTGCATAGTGGCCTTGTCCAGGTCGAAATCCATACGCGGGAAGGCAACCCTGACAAAATCCTCCCGAAATGCCCGGTGTGTGGCGGTGTGTTGCAGCGGGTGAAGAATCAGACGATTTACGGTGGTGAGGTCACCTTAGAATATCGCTGTGGGCTCTGTGGCTATTGGACAGGGAAGAAAAAGAAGATTCCGACGCTCTATGTCTTCCATGTGACATAGCAAGGAGCTTATCTATGCTTTCTTCATGCGTGGTCGCACGATTATTTTTAGTGTTGATGGATTTATAGAGGAAGCACTAGTTCCAGAAAGAGTGATGATCCCTCAACAATATCCTGGGGAACAACAGACTACCAAGGATGATCCTATGTTGTAGTAGCCATACAATATTTTGATGTGGTATCGCTTGGTGGATGACTAGGTACAGGAGGAGAGGTTCACTATTTTCATATCATATTTGATAATATATCTCCTTATTCGATTTTACTTCGAGTACTGTGGCATCTCTTTTAGCTAGTACCCTGGTGATATCAGGTAGGATACATATCATCAACTACAGAAGAAGACGTGACAATAGGGACTCCTGACAATCCACACTGCATTGACCTTGAGAGAGGCTCTGAAGGCGTTCGTTCAAGCTAACTTGTTGGCTGCTCAGTTGATCGAGCGGCGTGACGAGTATCACAGGTATCTGTTCAACATCATTCGTGTTGTCGTTGTTTACTACCTTGACAGCCCCAGTGAATTGCTGATTCTCCTGGTCCGGTGCTACCACCGTTACCTGAACAATGAGTGTCCCGTCCTTCGGAAGGTTTTCACCAGAGGAGGGAGCAAACATCCATGTTCCCCAGGTCGGCCATTGCTGAACATACCAGCTAAGATAGGACCCGGGATCACCTACATTTTTGACTGTAAAGCTCCCTGTGACCGTTGACCCGGGTTTGACATTCGCCCAGCTGAGCGAGCCAATGCAGGTGAGATCTGGTTCTGCTGGCGGTGGTAATGGCGCATATTTCACACCGACGGTATCCAACCACATATCGCAACCACCAGCACAAAGCACCCTGAATTTGAGCACAGAGGTGCCACTGATATACCCTTTGGAAATGATGTACCATTGCCAGGTCAGTGTCGAAGGAGTTCCCATCCCTTGTTTAATCTTCACCCAAGTTCCATTGCTTGGGTTGTACGCATCGATGTCAGGTCCGTCATTCCACGGGACGCTTGTCGCTATGAATTCAGCTCCGATGAACACTGGACCAGGCGTGTTCTGTGGAACATCGAACGAGTAGTAAATATAATCATGGCGCGTTGGATGCCAATAGTCGTCGCATTCCATGCCATGATCGCCCCACGCATACCACCCAGAGTCTCTTTGATAATAGTCATCGGCATGTTTGTCTATCTCGGTCAAATTCGAAATATCCGCGAGTCGTGCATCAACAAGGCCGTAGCCAAAGTAGATGTCTTTTCCCGGAGATCCCAGGTCTTCGGCAGATGTATCAAGTAAGTCCCGTATCCACACATTGCTTTCGCCCGGGTTTTTCGAGATGGCCAGTGCCGCTACACCTGAGACATGGGGGCATGCCATGGAGGTTCCATCGTACGAGTCGTACTGATTATTTCGTATGGTCGAGACAATTTGGTACCCTGGCGCCACGAGCTCGAGTTTCTCCCCATAGTTACTGAAGCTGCATCGTTCATCCGATTGATCAATGGCACCAACAGCAATCACGGTGTCATACGCCGCGGGATACGACACCTGGGGCTGCCCGTCGTTTCCTGATGCTGCGACAAGAACTGCACCTTTCGAGGTATACGCATAGCCGCATGCAGCTTCAATGGTCGCCGAGGAGCCCGAGCTGCCGAAGCTCATGCTAATGACATCCGCCCCCTGGTCAGCGGCATGGGTGATGCCACTTGCAACATCAAAAGCAGTGCCTTGGCCGTCACTGTTAAGGACTTTTTCAGCCAGCAACTTCACCTGAGCGACACCCGCAATGCCTATCCCGTTGTTCATCACGGCTGCTGCAATACCAGCGCAATGGGTGCCATGATTGTTATCATCCATGGGGTCGTTGTCACCGTTTACCCAGTCATGTCCGCCGGTCAGGTAATGAGCAGAAAGATCCTGGTGGTTATAATCAATGCCGGTGTCAACAATCGCAATAGTCACCGAGCTACTGCCGGTTCCAGAATCCCAGGCTTCTGCACAATGAATTCTTTGTAGGCCCCACTGCTGGCCCCACAGGGGATCATTGGGTATGAGAAATGCATGAACACGCCAATTATACTCAGCATATAGAACCGACGGTGAGCTAGCGGCACTCTTAATGAACGCCTGCTCCGTTCCAGGTTCGACAAGAATAAGGGCCGTGTTGAGGTCCTTGATTTTTCCTTTAACGGTATGTCCTTGAAAACTGCTTATATCCATTACAGAAAGTGTTTTATCAAAACCGATGACCACTTCACCTTGTCTATATTCTCCCAAGTTGGTCGGCATGGTTTGTAGGTGATGTGCGGTTGCCTCAAAACACCCTATGACCATCAAAAAAAGAATGGTCAATGCGATTATTTTTCCTCTCATATCAATCCAACACCCCATGTAAAAATCAGCATATGTATATTTTTCCGATTATTAATAATTTATAGTGCAATTGTCCAATCTTTCACATCAGTTCATTGCCAAGAGAAGAAAAATCATATGTTCTTTTGAAAAAAAACTTGTTACTTTTTCCGTTCAGCGATTTCTCGTTCCAACCTTATAATCTCGCTTTCGAGCTGCATCATCCCGAGGTCAACACCCATCGTTTTCATAATAGAGAGATATTCATCATTCAAGGTATTCCGAATCTCCTTGATGAAGAAATGACCTGCTCGGTCACCCAACGATCGGTTCATGGATTCGATGATCGCATGGAGTGCTTTACCCATCTCTGTGGGTGGCACTGTATTGATATCAGACATGACGCTGACGAGATTGGCTGTTTCTTCGTTGTATACATCGTCATTGATCTGCACAAGTTTCAGAAACTCATATCTGGGCTCAAGTCGCTTGATTAAATCTTCCATGGTCATGAGTGCGTACGGTAGATCTGTTTTTCTGCTTGAGATGGAAATCAACGTTTTCAGTACGCTTTTCATCACTTCTGATTTTTCTGGCGTGGGCATTCTCTCACCATCTCCCGCACAGGCGGCATCCCAATCGTTTCTGATATTTTCATGGAAACATATATATGATGATATTTAATATCTTTCCTCAGTTCAGCATATAGGAGGGATGAGTGCCTATGAAGAAACAGGTAATTTGTGTAACGATGCTCGTTATTCTCGCGTGTCTTGCATGCAGCGGGTGTCAACAGACGAATAGCGCAACGACCAAGCTTTCGAGCCAAAATGTGTTTTTGGATTCAACCGTGGTAAAATTCGCGAATGTCTCGCTTGATAAAACGCTTAAAAAATCAGGCGGAGTTGATTCCGTAAAAGTCAGCTGGTTGTTCAAAAATATCGCTGGAAGAATGATCAACATCTCGATCGATGTGCGATTCTTTGATAAGAACAATGTCCTATTGTATAATGCGACGCGATGGCTTCGGTACATGCCGAAAGACTATACAGAGCAAGCTGTCTCACCAACCGCGAACTCCGTTACGTTCACGGATGAGAAAGCAACTCTGGTTGACCGTGTGGTCATTTCAGTGAAAGAAATATAGGAACATCATTCGTTACCACGAAGAGAACAATTTTTCGAAGAAGTGATTCTGGTTCGCCACTAGGTTTTTGTTTTTCTTAACAAAAGGAGAACAGCGAGAGCGCCAATGACAATCAGCAGTTCAAACCCTGGCGTTGACGTTGTGTTCTTTGTGGTCGGGATAGTGAATGAATATAGGTAGTAACCGGTGTTTTTTACCGTCGGAATAGTAACATGCGAACTGGGGCTGAAACTGAAATTGATCAAGATTGTCCCAGAAAGCGTCGTAGGCCAGTCTGAAAAAGTGAATGTTTTTGACTCCTTTGGACCAAGCGTCGCATTGAGTGGTACGAGCTGCATGCTACTATTTAGGCCAGGTTCAGGATCTCGAAAAAACACGCTGATGGTATCTGACGCATTTTCGTCATCGTTGTAGACAAGGACGACGATGTCGTAAACATGGATTTCTTTATTGCCGACCGGCGGTCGTGTTTCTTTGAGCTGCGTCGAAACGTTCTTTATTTGGAGCCCTGTCGATGCGCTTACCAGCATGCATGAAAGAAAAAGAAGAGCTACGCATAGGAAGCCTTCAATAATATACAGCGATCGTTTTACGTTCATAACATCCCTCACTTTGTCTGCAATATCATATTTCGTATTTAAATTTCATGATACGGACGTAAGAATAGGGAAAGAAATTCTTTATACTGCTTCATCCATTCATCGTTGTAATTCATCCTAGTGAAGGGATGGGGATAAGAAATGCTTGAAGACCGTGGGATCCGCAAGGGTGTCGAGGTGCTGGTGACAGACCCGGAGTCACCAAACCTTCCAGCACGAAAGGCAATCGTTCTTCGAACGTATCCTCGGCCGAGTCGCTGGTTTGTCGTGAAATACGAATCCGGTGATATCGCACAAGTGGAAGAAAGTCAAGTCACCACCATGTTTGAGGAGTACAAAAAAACATTATTCTAGCCTGTTCAGAAGCGGCGTTTTGAGTCTCGCAGGGACGAGACGATTTCTTTGCCAAACTCTGTGAGACGATATAATTTGATATCCTGATGTTTCCCCCCGGCAACCTGCTCGACGAGACTCAAGCTGATGAGGGATTCATCATCGCGATACCGCTCGTTCATGCCACGGATGGCACCAATCACGTTCGTCGGAGTTGTTTTGATGTTATAGGCGATCTCAGAGGTATAACTCCCACTGGGACTGATATCAAAAAGATAATCCGCAATCTTTTTCCGTACGCTACTTCTCCGCAATGACCTGATGACTAACGGTTTTAACATATCAGGAGAAATAACTGTATTTTCTCCGTCGTGCATCCCATCCACGAAACCATACATTGAATCGCCCAGTGATTAATAAGCTAATCGATTTAAACGACGAAAAAGAAGCGTTTCGAACGACTAGGTGTACTGCGAGTTTCGTTTTATTAGCGCTGCATCCTTACATGCAAATAGTTCCAGTGGTATGGGCTAGGCCGGATTCGAACCGGCGACCTTCGCCGTGTGAGAGCGATGTCATAACCAACTAGACCACTAGCCCTTTTCAATAGAATGGTAAGGGTGTGAACTTGGGAACCAGATAAAATGCTTTTGGTCTGTGAAGCAAAAACCTTATCAAGGAACACGATGATGGCATTCTCCGAGAAAAACACTCAGAGGAACATTGTATGGCACGATGGAAGTTAAGGAGCCGCTCGAAATCGACCAAGGATACTGCTCATCAAACCGATGTCGCCCCCATGGAAATGACAACACAACAACAACCACAAACCACCAACCCCCAAGAGCACCCTGAAGAGACTCCGGTGATGGAATACAACGAGGACCTGTACGCTCAATCAACACCCGTAAGAAAAGCATCATACTCACCTGAACTAAAACAAGAAATGAAACAGCGGACAAGCTGGGAGAACCCGAGCACCATCGAGCAGAACATCGACAGGCTTGGAACGAAAAAAGCAGAGGGCCTGGCATCACACCCGGACGTCAGTGACCAGATTGAAAAAAAGGTCGACCGGCTTATCGCAAAAAAGAAAGTGGAACGTTAACCTCATGGGAGTGTTTTTAATTCTCTTTTCTATTCATGGAACCAGAGGATGGTCGACCAAGAGTGATCGTAGTTCTTCGAATCGGACATCGGATTGACCGAGATAAGCGCATTACGACACATGTCGCGCTCGTTGCACGTGCGTTCGGGGCAGACAGAATCTTTGTTTCCACCAAAGATGAGAAGCTCGCACGAACTATACAAGCTGTCGTGAAACGCTTCGGGGGAACATTTTACATAGAAACAGGGGTTGATCCAAAAAAATTCATAAAACAATGGAAAGGGACCATTGTCCACCTCACGATGTATGGAGAAAAACTTGAAAAAGCTGTTCAGCAGATCAACAAAGAGAATGATGTGTTAATCATCGTCGGTGCTGAAAAAGTACCACCCTATTTTTACGACATCGCGGATTTTAATGTCTCTGTGGGAAACCAGCCACATTCAGAGGTTGCGGCGCTTGCGTTGTTCCTTGATCGATTCACCAACGGAGCATGGCTGAAAAAACGCTTCAAAGGAAACATTGAAATTGTTCCTTCGAATAAAGGGAAAAAAGTGAAAGCAAAACAAACCGTGGGAGCACCATGACCACGATTCCGACACCAGGGGAATGCCTGCAGATGCTGCGACGGGTCGGATGCTCGGAGGACGTCATTCGTCATTGTAAGGCTGTTCGTAGTGTTGCGGTGAGAATTGCAAAAAAAGCACATGCGAACATCCAACTTGTCGAAGCTGGTGCGCTTCTGCACGATATCGGTCGGTGCAAAACCCAAGGAATCATGCATGGTGTTGAAGGGGCAAAACTGGCAGTTCAACTCGACTTATCACCGAAGCTTGCCATGATTATCGAGCGGCATGTTGGCGCGGGAATACCGAAGGATGAAGCTATCGCGCTAGGATTGCCACCGAAAGACTACATGCCATTGAGCCTTGAGGAGAAAATTGTCGCCCATGCAGATAATCTCATCGACAACGACCATAAACATCCAATCGAACAAGAAATAGAAAAGGCAGTGCAGAAAGGACGATTGGAGCATGCGGAGCGATTACGGCAGCTGCATCAAGAGCTCAGTACCCTTTGTGGCATGGACCTGGATGACATTTAAGGAAACCCGAAAAGGTATTATAAGGACCGAGCAGTACTGGGAAAACCGGTTGCAGGGGTAGCCAAGCATGGTCAACGGCGCAAGATCGAGGGTCTTGTCCTGTAGAGGTCCGCGAGTTCAAATCTCGTCCCCTGCACTTTTACCTTTTAAAAGGAGAAAAGCATAATTTTGATAACCCAGTTTAGAATACGGCTTGAAAAAAGAGATTTGAACTCAAAAAAAGAAAATAAGGGTGTTGAAAATCAGACGATATTAGCCTGACTTCCAACATTATGGATTTACTGCATGAATGCTTCGTCACGTTTTACTGAACTGCCACCAGGCTTTCAACTCAACCCCATCGTTGGTCTTAAGGATGTTTCCCAAGGGGTCCCTGAACGCGGCGTAGACACGGTAGGTACCAGTCCCATGGGTCAGATCGGATGCCCTGACATGGTTGTTGAAAATCTTGTCGAGCGCAAGTTGATCGCCATTGTTGATGGTCCGAGGCGAGGTCTCATCGATAGTGTTTTTATCCACCAGCCACTGCCCCTGCGACGTGCTGTAATATTGGACTTGTATCAGGAGGTAACCCTTAATGGTGGTTGAACCAGTGTTCTTGATCTTCGACTGGTTCCGATAGTTAATCACGAGTTTCGGCTGATACCCACTCCCCTGCTCGTTCGCATACATATTGACGTACTCGTTGCCTGTGGGCATGTTCCCGTTGATGTCTCTGTTGCTGCGCAAGCACAGCTTGGTCGTCCCGTTCTTCGTGATCCAGTTGAGATCGGTGAGCGACATGTTGTTGTACCCGTTATGGAGACCCCCGGTGGTCAGCATTCCTCCGTTCCCGGAATAATCGTTCATGTTGTAATCGCTGGTCTGCAGCGGGTCATGCGGATAGGTCGGCTGTCCGTTCTGGACCGTGATGTCGAAATCAGTGGTCGAATAATCGTCCTTCTTGTAGAGGGAGAGTGTCGCATTGTCAAGGTACGCGTTCGAGGGGAGCGACGTGGTGTTGAAGAAGAGGAAACCCCGGAAGACAGTATATGCAGCTGTCGGGGGACCGGTCGGATCCTTCTTCTGCCCTATCGAGATGTACGATGCGGAGCCGGAGACCGTGCCCGTAGATGATGTCCTTGCCGTGTCGTAATTGCCGTTGGATTTGTAGATATAACCGTCGCTGGAAGTCGAATACACGGTCAAGGTCGGGTCGATCACCACTGGGAATGTCATCGCATTCAAATCTGATAACCTTAACCCGGAGAGCAGATACGTGTCGCCGTTATAGTGGATGATCCGATAGGTGAGACCTTGTCTTGCCGTTTCATTATGAAGTTCGTACGCTTCGCCGAGCGGCATACCGCACTTGAACATTCCAAGGGCATCCTTGAAATCAACACCCGTATCGGAAATAGTAATGTTCCCTGTAAGCATCCCTGACATGTTGTACATATTGAGGTTCTGATAATCCAATTTAGTGATGAATACAAGGTATGAGCTTGCATCATTTAATCCGTATTGAGACGGTGGATAATTCTGCAACAAAGTCTTCGTCGTATTACTCATCGTGATTGCTTCTTTCAATTCCGTGTTGTCGTAGCACCAAGTGACATCGGTGCCGGTGAAGACACTCGGATAGGTGACTGTGTTGCCGTTGGTTTGTCCCTGGCTGCTTTGAACACTCTGCAGATAATGGTATGCCCAATTGCTTTGTGGATCAAGATATCCGACTCCCACCAACTTGGTTCTTATAACATCTGTCGTGGGATTCGAAGACCTGTTGTACTCAAACGCCACTGGCCAGGTACTTGAGATATCCGGTTTGAAATAGGCGTTAAACAACCCGCGGCTGTTCCCGGTTCGATATCCATAGTTGTAGGCCGGATGATTGCTTGGAAGCGGATAGAAAGAGTTGTTAATCGGCGTCCACGAACTGTTATCATCCTGATAATTCACTGGCCCTTGATACGCTTCAAGAATATTATTTCCGGACGATGAATCGTAATAGGTGTTCCAAGTGAGACCTCGACCGATGAGAGAATAGTTCTCGGGTGGATTCGGCGGATCGGTGATGTTGATGTATTGGTTCCCCGTATAACTGTCCTTCAGGGTTGCGATACTGATTTTTGCGTCAGCGGACACGTGGAAGTGATGTCCGCTGGAGCTGTTCATATTTGTTGATTTATCGGTCGCGAAGATCGTGTAATTGTATTGTCCGGTCGTCCAAGTGTTATCGGACACGTAGCGATAGTGGCTGCCGCTGATGAGGCTCATCGTGTAATTCTTGTGGGTCTGGTCCGGGTTGGTGATGTTCACTTTGACGGTGTTGACTCCGCTTTTATTGTCCGTGACATTCGTATGAATCGCAATGGTAGACCCAAACCCGACGGTATCAGGGGAATGGGAGACGTTGATTATTCTCGGCGGTGTAACATCGGGTGTGTAACTGCAATAGATGGAGTAGTATCGTGGTTCCTGGTTAAGGTTCGCTGGGTCCGGTGGTGTTCCGTAGGTGAGGTTTTCATATCGTCCTGTGGTCGAATCACCGGAAGAGTCATAGGCGATGCTGGAGGATGCATTCAGGCTCCAACAGGTAATCACATACTGAGTTCCTTTTACAAGAAGTGGCTTTGTTCCGGTAAAGTTGAACACCGCCCAATATGACGATAAAGAGTTGTTGCCTTGTTGTGGGAGCGAGACCCAGTCCTGGGTGGTGGTGCCGATAAGTGCTGAATTATCCGCTTGGTACAACATGCACTTGTATGGTCCCGGATGATTGAAACATTGGTTGATGAATGCGGTAATGTTGTCGGCCCTGCCATTTTCATTTGCCGTGAAAACTGAGCCGCTGATCCGATTTTGGAGTGTTTGTGGTGCATGACCTGTTTTTGTGTACCCGAGAGGGTGGTAGAGGTGAGACCAGTTTGAACTCTCGGTGGTATCGTTGTAATAATTACCAAGCGCACCATAGATGATCTCATTGATGCGTCCCGTTGAGTTGTACACCTTGAAATCAACAGAAAAATTTCCCTCGGTGACACCATCAGGTATAGTGAAGATGAACGACACGTTCTGGCTCCCGTTGTTGATAATGTAGTCGGCATCCCATGCATCAGGGTTGTTGAGTCCCATACCGTCAACTTCAGAAAAAAGACTCATTTCCACCCGAACCTTATCATTGGGCAATATTGAGTGGATCGTGAAGTTCGTCCTAATGGAATCATTCAAAGTGTCGCCGTCGTTCGGAGAGTCAAATGTTGTAAAGTTTACGTTGCTGAGGCTGCAATTCGGGTTCAGTGTATAATATTTTGTCACGTTCCATATCATGGATACTATCGCGCTTGCATCTGTCGAGTTGAAGTATTTCATCACGTCGCCTTCCGTGTGATTGTTCCCGTCCCGGTGATGCAGCGTCCAGGTGGTATCTTTCAAAAAACCAATGGTGGTACAGTTACGCCGACCTTGTAACACAGCCTGCGCAAAGGCCGCGTCGTCACTGTCATCACCGCCGGGTTTGTACATTATCGAAAAATTGGTTGTGCCGTTCATTCTTTGGATGTAAATCGTATCATTCGTGATGGCTTTCAAGGTTGTATTTGCAGTCAAATTATTTGTGGTTATATCTAAGGAAAGTTTTGATGGTCCTGTTTGACTGAATCCGAGCTGGTTCAAATCAATCAATGTCGTGATGTTTTCATTTGCATGTCTCCAATCATAACTTAATGCACCAAGCGTCCCGTATTCTTCGCCTCCGAACGCGATGAATTTCACGGTGTATTTCGGTTTGATGTGATAGGTGTCGTTAAGGTATTGCATTTCTTTTGCGATCGCTAGCATGATCCCAATCCCTATCGCGCTGTCCGCTGCCGCCTGATTTCGGACTCCATCGTAGAGGCAGTCTAAAATCACTGTTTTGTCTGGGTTTGTTCCGTTGATCTGTCCGATCACATTAAAGCTTGATACGTTGTTTTCCCAGGTTTGATTGATCCAGAAATGTGTCACGTAATTAGGGACATTTATATGATTCTCCAAATCCAGACCTGTTGCGTTGTTTACGAAGATGAACGGGCGCATAAAGAGATGATAATCTGGGATGTTATGGGTGTTATCATTGAAATCGTAAAGGATCAATCCGCGGCAATGCCATTGACACACGGACCAAAAGATACTTTGAAAAAGTAAGACGATGTACGGCCAAAAAAGCCGATTGCCATTGTAGGGGTCAGGGAAAGCATCTATTAGACATTGTGGTGGCGCAAGGTCGGGGGCCGGATTTGGATTAAAACTGGGTTCTTCCTCGATGTACGTAAAATTTGATCCTGTTGGTTCCGTGGAATAATTGAAAAAATCATTATATTGCGAGTTATTTGTTATGGTTGTATTTAACGGGTCATTGATAAGATCTTCCCAGGAGAAATTGAAATATTCTGCCGTTTTTTCAAGCATGTACTCCGCGAAGGTATCGAAGTTATAAATGGTTCCATTCTCAACTCTACTCGTATAATTAACAATACACCATGCAAGGACATGACTAAGAAAAAAGCGTTGTGGTCTTTGTTGTAGACTTACATCGTAATAACTGAAATTATTTGTCAAATGATCCCAATAGGTAGGGTCTTCTGTAAAATTTTTGTGGATTATAAAATCTAAGAGCGCACGACTGTCCGAAGCACCGTTTTGTGGAGGTTCTATGTAGAATTCTGATGTTTTTATATTTGTGTTATTGATGATTAATCCTTCGAGGAGAGATCCTCGACTTTTTTATCAATCGCTTTTGGACTGCCTGTCTTATTAAATCCATATGTTATACTTTCGTTATGAACGTTATATAGACCTATTTCTTCCATCCAATTCTTGATATATCTGGCTGCTACTCCTTCTCCTGGTGTCCCGTATGATCTACCTTTAGGATTAGTAATTACAATACTGCTCAGATTTTGAGCTATGGTTTGAATATAAGTTACATTGATTCCAACTTCGTTTCCATTGCCCCCACCTCCACTGTCAGCTTTTACATCTAAATTTTCGGGTTTGATTAATATCACCGTTGACGTTGTTACCAGCATTAAACATACCATTATCACCAATACTTTTTTTTTCATTTCAATACCTCAGGCTCAGCTAATACTATTCAAGTTAATTAAGATAAAATAGAGGTCAGCGAAAGTAATAAAAATTTTTCTTTAAGAAGTTCTCCATATGTTTTTTTAAAGTTATTTTGATTTTACAAGGAGGAAATTTATTTGTATTCTAAATGTTTATATATGATAACCCCGTTAGTAATATTACGGGGAACTAAATTTGAACGAAAGGAATTTGCTAAAAAATTGCTTAGCGATATTATGTGTTACTTCTCTGTTGATACCAACAACAGTTGGATTCAAAGGAGAATCTGCAAATTCATTACAACCAAAAATAATTCCTATAAGCACAACTCAAAAGAAATCCGGTGGTGGTCTTCAAAATTCTTCATGGCCTATGTTCCACCATGATATCCGACATACTGGTAGAAGTCCATACGGATCAAATGGGAACTGGTATGATGTCAAATGGAAATTCCCAATGGATGGACTAACTATTTCTTCTCCTGCTATTGATGAAAATGGAACAATCTATATCGGTGCTGAAGATTTTCAAAAAAGTTTTTTCGCCATTAATCCAAACGGATCAGAGAAATGGCATTTTGGAGTGGAACAATTTATTATGTCGTCTCCTGCCATCGGTTCTGACAATATTATTTATGTTGGTTCAAATGATGGTCATCTTTATGCAGTTTATCCAAATGGAACGATAAAATGGATGTTTGGTATGTCGAATTGGGTGTATTCTTCACCAACCATCGGGATCGATGGCACAATTTACGTTGGGTCGTTAAATAAATATTTTTATGCTATTAATCGAAATGGAACGGAAAGGTGGCGCTTTGGGACAGGGGATAGCATTGTTTCTTCCGCGGCAATTGATGACAACGGTATCATCTATTTCGGTTCACATGATACCTATCTGTATGCGTTGTATCCGAATGGGACTTTGGAATGGCATTATAAGGCGGGTGATAGTATAAATGGTCCACCGTCCATAGGAGACGATGGTACGATTTATGTTTGTTCATGGGACAATTATCTTTATGCAATTAATCCGGATGGAACATTGAAATGGAAGTTCGAAACTGGTGATGCCCTGGACACGTCCCCAGCTATTGCACAAGATGGGACGATATATGTTGGGTCATATGACAGGAATATATATAGCATTGCATCGGACGGCACGGAAAATTGGGCCTATCCAACAGGTAATTATATTCTTTCATCCCCTACTATTGATAAAAATGGTATCATCTATTGTGGTTCATGGGACGGAAATCTCTATGCTCTAAATCCCAATGGAACGCTCCGATGGGCTTTTGATACAGGAGACCAAATAGAATCATCGGCCGTAATAGGAGAGGATGGGACAATCTATATTGAGGGTGGTCAAACATTTGATTCCTATCTTTATGCACTCCATATAATAAATAATCAACCTCCTTCAATGCCGGCTATCAATGGTCCTTCCTCCGGAAAAGCAAACCAAAACTACAATTATACCATCTTTACTACTGATCCCGAGGGAAACAACCTCTCCTTCTACGTGGATTGGGGTGATGGCACAAACACAGGATGGATAGGACCCTTTAATTCGGGCCATGAACTAACCGTCAATCATACCTGGACCAAACGAGGAACCTACACGATCAAAGCAAAAACAATGGATAATTACAGCGCAGAGAGCGGTTGGGGGACATTATCGGTGACCATGCCATTGTCGTATGAGCCACCGCATCTCCAATTTTTTGAATGGTTGTTTGATCGTTTTCCGAAAGCGTTTCCGATCCTCCGCCGTATCTTAGGATTCAATGAATTTTACTAGTAAAAACGAGTCAATATCTCGTCCCCTGCACTTTTACTTTTTTACAGGAGAAAAACGTAATTTTGATAACCCAGTATAAGATATGGCTTGAAAAAAGAGATTTGAACTCCTGTTTACTGATACAATAATGAATAATGAAGCATCCAAGGAAATGGTTTTATAGGAGACCGTTGCTATTAAATTGTAAATAAGGGAGGATCATTGTGCAAACAAATCCTATATTGAAGAAAGGTTTGGTGGTTGGAATCATTCTTTTATTCGTTTGGGCATGTATTACTCCTTCCATCGCACAAAAAACATTTGGGAAGCCATCTTCACAAACATCGAGAGATCATTGGTTGTATGTTGGTGGGAACGGCGCCGGAAATTACTCAAAAATCCAAGATGCCATTAATGATTCCTCAGATGGAGATATTATCTTTGTCTACAGCAAAATCTATTATGAGAATCTTCTGATCAACAAGTCGGTTCAGCTCCTTGGTGAAAATAGACAAACCACTATTGTGGAAAGCGTAAAAAATCAAGATACTTTTTCAGTTAAGGGAAGTCACATTAATATCAGCAATTTTAGAATACTAGCAAACTATACCTATTTTTTACCTTATTGCATTCGTATTCAACAATCGAGCAACGTTAATGTTTACAATTGCGAATGCAGTGCCACAACACCTCATTCATATTGTGGTGCATGTGCATATGAGTCTAATAATGTTAGTTTTTTGAACTTACTTGTCCATGATGTGGATGAAGGCATTGTATTCGTAAAGTCGTTCAATTGTAGAGTGCAAAATTGCGAGTGTTATAATGTCGACCAACAAAGTATCGCGACAAACGAAGGCTCTGGATTATATATTTATAATTGCACGGTACGCGATGGGTTGCATGGATTATCGCAGGGAATATGCATATTTTCAAACGAGACTTCCATAGAAAATTGTCAAATCATAAATATGAGTGATAATGGCATCCAATTACTAGGTGGGCACCCTCATCCTTACGATAAAAGAAGATCAGCCAGCATTCAAAATTCCACGATTCGGGATTGCCGAAACAATATTTGTGCAATATGGATCGAGGACTACGATTCAGTGCTTATCACCAATTGTGAAATAGCGAAATCTGCCGCAGCGGGAATATCTGTGACAGATTCAGATGAGGTCTTGATTTATCGGAATAATTTTATTGATAACAACAATAAGCCTTTTGATTACAATGCCTTCGTTGATTGGGACAATGGTAAAATTGGTAATTATTGGAGTGACAGCAACATCAAAGACTCCAATGGGGATTTAATCGGTGATTCTAATTACAGTTTTAATTACGGCGTGGACCACTTCCCGGTAATGCTCCCATTCGGTAAAACGATTGGTGTACGAATAACCCATCCCTTAGAGAATTTTAGTTATTTACGAAATCTCCAGAGCCGCCAACCACGTTTAACGACCTTACTCATTGGAACAATCAAGGTAGTTGTCGTTGCCGGCACTTTCGATTCTCCAACCGTAGCAAAAGTCAGGTTCTACGTTGATGGAATTCTCCGCCACGTCGATAGAAGAGCGCCCTACACGTGGACATGGAAACTTAATTCGATTAAGATAAAACATACGCTCAAAGTCGTAGCTGTGGATGAACGTGGTAATATAGTATCCGATCAGATGTCTGTCGTACGTATCGGGGTTCCAGCCTCAGTCAAGATTCTAATTGCTGGACTTCTCGTCAACAAATTATTTCAATAAACCTCAATGGCTTTGGTAATCATCGATAGAATCCTAGCCAACAATAGCACTATAAAATTACGATTATCGACAACCGACAAAAAAACCTTACCGGCAAGAGATATATCTTTGATCTCAATGGATTTTGCTAGTAAATACGTGTCAATATCTCATCCCCTGCACTTTTTCATCATTTTTACAAGAATTATATGAATTTTTTGGAATTGTTATAAGAATTTTAAAAAAATTAGAAATTTTTATCGTAAATTGACGAAGCAAAATATGAAATAGTTATGTAAGAATATTGTTATATAAACTATATTGAGGAGGAATAAGCTTTGAAAAAGATTCATCACACTGTTTGTGGATATGCTGCAAAGGAAAAAGGACGAAAGCTTGAACCAATTCAGTATGAGCCTCCGCCACTACATGACAATGAGGTACGAGTCTCTGTGACTCACTGTGGTCTCTGCTATTCAGACGTACATGCGATTGACGATTTTTATGGTATCACCACATATCCGTTTGTCCCTGGTCATGAGATCGTCGGCTATGTCTCAGAACTAGGTCCAGCGGTCACCGATCTTAAGATTGGGGAACGTGTCGGTATCGGATGGCAAGGTCGTTCCTGCAAGAAATGTGAATGGTGCATTAAAGGCGAAGAACATCTCTGCGTCGATGTCGCCGATAACGGATCATGGTCACCCTATGGAGGTTTTTCATCGTCTGCCAAAGCAGAAAGTCGATTTGTGCATCCATTACCAGAACAGATGCCTTCAGAAGTAGCCGCAGTCCTCCTCTGCGCAGGAATAGCGGTGTACTCCCCGCTCAGAGCATACGTGACAAAACCGTCTCAAAAAGCCGGTGTGATAGGCATCGGTGGCCTGGGTCATCTTGCTATCCAGTTCGCCCATGCACTGGGGTGTGACGTAACAGCGATTTCTTCATCACCAGGAAAAGAACAGGAGGCAAGAACCCTCGGTGCTGACCATTTCATCGTTTCTACAGATAAAGAACGCCTCCGAAAGATAGAGTACAGCTTCGATGTACTACTGTACACAACACATGCGAACATAGACTGGACAACGCTTTCCCGTACCGTTCGTACTAATGGAAAATTCGTGATAGTCGGTTTCCCCTCAACACTGGCATTTGATCCCTTAGAGCTTGTTGTTCATCAGCAATCTCTGACTGGGTCGTTCCTTGGTAACCCGACAGCAATGCGAGAAATGCTTTTGTTTGCCCAAGAAAAAAGCATTACGCCAAAAATTGAGCTATACCCAATGAGACAGATAAACGACGCGATTCAGAGACTCAAGGAAAATAAAGCCCGCTACCGGATTGTTCTCATCAATGATAAAAAATGATAGTAGGTGGAAAGGGTAAAAATTTCATTTAAAAGAAGAGTAAGATTTGAACTTCAAGTTGGAATCCTTTCTCCTGCACTTTTTTACAAATTTTCACCGGAGAAAAACCAAATATCATGAAAAATGCTCCCCGAGAGTTGTCGTTGGGTAGCGGGGTGGTTATTCGGCGGGTATAAGTAAAATGCATCAGTTACAAAGGTGTCATTAGTGAAAATGCCGAAATCCTTCATATTGGCGAGATGAAGGAGGTCTCTTGATAGTTTTTTAGAAAAATCGTAAAGATAGACTTTCAGGATGTACTGTCCTTTAGGTGCAAACCGTGGGATCGTCATTGATATGATATGCTTTTCGCCTATAGAGGCTCTGTTGTACCATCGTACGGTGCTATAGCGGCATAGCAAGGGATGAGCCTGAGAAATCAAGGTAGCTCTGACCCAAGCATGGTCTTGATGGAGAGGTGTTCTGATCGAGAAGGTAATGTTCACAGAATCGTTCTTCTTCGTACCGCCATTGGAAGAATCCCATGGCGTGTAGCTGATATTGTCGAACCAGCTGTTCGGATAGGACCCGATTGCCATGACGCCACCAGAAAATGCATTGAACAGGACGCGATAGTGATAGCTCTCGTTTAAAATTGTATACTGACCGCTGGCAAAATTAAAGTTCGATGCAGACTCGATCGGAACTTTCCAAAGCAATGTATTATCGGTCAAATTAATCGCGATGACCCACTTGCCATGATGAAATAAAAGGTGATTTGCAGAAACGATCATGATCGGATGGGTGGCTGTTCCACAAATCGTCATGCATGAGACAGGATACACGCGTTCGGGGTCATGAAGAAGGGCGGAAACATTAATTTCCTCAAGGATACTTCCATTTTCTGTAGAGAAGCGAACTAATTTTCTCCCGCCACCACCCTGGAGCGGAACGCCCATATCAATATACCAGAACCCGCTTCGGGGGTCCATGGCAAATGAAAACCCTGTGATATTCGAATAGTTGATTTTCCATCGCAACGTACCGTTCGTATAGACCGCGTAAATACGGGGGTTTCTGTTTGAACCGTTCAAAGTTGTATAGTTTCCATTGAACGCATCAAAATAGATGGTGTTGTTAATGAGCGTCGGGCTTGCTTGTCCTTGCCCCAGATATGAGTAATACCACGCGACCTTGAGAATATCAGAGGAATTTGTAGCATCTGGATTCACGTCGATTGCGTACAGCCGACCCGAGATGGTACCGCGGTACCGTCCAAGGAGATTCGGTGTTGGAAATTGAGTGGTGAGGTACACCCTGTTTCCTTTCACGCACGCTGAATTTTGCGTCCCAAAATATCTGCCACCAAAGTAGGATTCGTTACTAGAGTTATCCCAAAACGATAACGACGCGAGTCTAGCGCCAGTTTTTACATCAAATGCAAACAGAGGCCCACCCCATGTCGGTACTATGATGGTCCTATTCTCGACAATCGTCGGACTCAGAGGAACTGGTGGCATTGAAAAATTTCTAATTGAAAGATTTACCGCCGGGAAATATGATATCCATTCGACATGGATATTGCGGTGATCCGACGCATTCACCAGTATGACCTTTTCCATGTCGCATGCAACAACTCGATCATGACTGTCAACCATTGGGACAGAACCACATGCAGAAGGGTCTAACGACCAAGGATATTGTGTTTTATTAAACCAGCCCCAATACCCTGAAGACCAGAGCCGGTTACCGTCATAATCGTAGAGGATGAGATTATCGTTCGGATTGAATCTGGTTCCAAAAAAATCATAAAGCCCAAATGAGCATGCTGCTATCCTACCGTTTCCCGCGATACCGATTCCATACGTTCCGTATTTTTCCCCGCCGAAATCATGGTGGTACCATACCTCACCGACATTATTCGTCTCATTTGCGGTTGGAACCGGCATCCTGATATTGTCTGTTAACTGGGGATCACCATGAACCATGCCGCCTCCCCAGGGCGGAAGGATGAAATCATTTGGGCCATTTTCTCTAGCGTTAGCTATTGACGTTAGGGTAAGAAACGTCATGATACCCAAGAGCACCACAGGAAGGATAGAGTATATTATTTTCCCTACGTTCCTTATCATTTTCATGTTTTTTTCCTGTACTAAAAATTATAGGATGTAATTTCTAATCAATTGCTTGAATTTAAATCTTTTTCAAAAGATAAATCATGATAAATCAGCTCGATATGTCAAAGAAGGCACCTAACAATGGCTCTATGGACAATCGAAAAGATTATTAACGATTGTTAACTAATAATAGTGTAGAGAAAAAAAACAAGGGTGAAGCATCGTCTCTTACAAAGAACAATGGGGGATACAATACCATGTTTGATGAAGAAAAAACCGCTAAAGCAATAGAAAAGGTAAGTCCCAGTGTCGTGAGCATCAGCACCGCTCGCACTATGCGCTATGACCTTTTTAGCACCATGGAAGTGAAAGGGGTCGGGTCTGGGATTATCATGAACCCCGAAGGGTATGTACTGACTAATAACCATGTGATAGAAGGAACACAAAAAGTTGATGTCTTTCTTAACGATGGGAAAAAACATGAAGGATGGGTCGTCGGGACAGACCCAAGCACCGATATCGGTGTCATCAAGATAGAAGGTCACAATTTCTATTCGGGGGAATTCGGGAACTCTGATGAACTGCGGCCCGGTCAAATGGCGATCGCTATAGGGAATTCACTGGGTCTTTCTGGGGGACCTACAGCCACTGTTGGGGTGATCTCTGCGGTGAAGCGAAACATCCAGTCTCCTCAGGGGATCCTTGAAAACATGATTCAAACCGATGCAGCAATCAATCCAGGGAACAGCGGTGGTCCGCTCATTGACAGTAGCGGGAGGATCATCGGTATCAATAATGCGATCATCCCGTATGCGCAGGGGATTGGATTTGCGATTCCCATCAACACTGCGATGGAGGTGGCAAATGAACTGCTCGTCTACGGTCGTGTCGTTCGTCCATGGATCGGCATCATCGGGCTGGACATGAGCCCTGCACTTGCATCCTACTATAACCTTGAATCAGATCATGGAGCGTTGATTGTTCGTATCAACGAAGATAGCCCAGCAGATCATGCTGGACTGCGGCCCGGTGATATTATCGTTCAGATCGAGGACGTCTTTGTGAAAGGTGTTGAGGATGTGCGTAATGCCATATGGAAACGAAAGGTAGGTGAGAAAGTGCGGATAAAAGTCATCCGTAAAAATACACAATTCACCGAGGACATCCGACTCGACGAGATGCCTGTGCAGTAAGTGGCATTGTACTCAATCCCTTGCTTGAGTTAGTAACATTTTCTGGATAGCGTATCGCATTATCGGGATGGGGCGAAGTGTGTTTCATGGTTCTCCATCGAACACGATTATTGAAGTATGATTTGTATGATTTGTATGAAAAGGTATAAATAGGGTATAGCGCTTGACGGCCACTCAGTGTCTGCTTATGATGAAAAAAACTATATTTTATGGGAGCGCAACGGTCGGCGAGCGAGGACAAATCGCCCTTCCCGTGAAACTCCGAAAAGAATTTAATATCAACAAAGGGGACAAGCTCCTTGTCATCGGAAACCCACACCACACAAACATCATGCTGATCAACCCAGAAACGATGAACTCGTACCTTGAAATAGTGAGCGAGAACATCAATAAAATAAAATCAACCTTGAAGAAAAAGTGAACCTTATGACAGAAACAGATCTTGAACAAGAATTAATGTCCAGAAATTTCAAATGCCCTTCCTGTGGACACATCGCTGCGTTTTCGGGACGACCAAATGAAAAGGTCATCGTCACCTGCCAATCCTGTAGTATACGAGGAACAATCACCCTGCCCGATTCGTTATCTTCTCCTCATGCCACGAATGGAAACGCGATTGAACTCTCCAACCTGAAAAAAATGTTCGGGGATTTTACCGCTGTCGACGATGTGTCATTTACCGTGAAAAAAGGAGAAATCTTTGGACTGCTCGGACCGAACGGCGCAGGAAAATCGACGATCATTCGGATGCTATGCACCCTGACCAGACCAACAGCGGGAACCGCGACCATCTCAGGGTTTAGCGTGGCGAAACAGAGTGCAAAAGTACGAGAACACATCGGACTCGTCTCAGAAAAAATGATCATGTACGAAGAGTTAACGGCCCGTGAAAATCTCAAGTTGTTTGGAAACCTGTATAATATCCCAAAGGACGCACTCGATAAACGGATTGACGAACTGTTAGGGTTTGTTCGCATGGAGAAATGGGCAGACCAACGGATAAAAACTTTCTCCACCGGGATGAAGCAACGGATTAATGTGATTCGCGCGCTTGTCAATCAACCTGAGATTTTATTCCTCGATGAGCCCACCCTAGGTCTTGATCCACAGTCAACAGCAGAGATACGAGAGCTCACTCAGAGAATCAACACCGAGAATGGAACCACTATCATCCTCACTACCCATATTATGGGCGAAGCAGACCTTCTCTGCAAGCGGATCGGAATTATCGATCATGGAAAAATCGTTGCTCTCGATACACCAGCAAACTTGAAAAAAATAGTATCTGGGACTGACATCTCTGCCTTTGAAATTGAAATATCAAATCTTGATCCTGGTATGATGTCAGCGGTCCAAGCGCTCAAAGCGGTCAAGTCACTCATCCAGGAGGATGCTACGCATCTGCTCGTACGAGCGAACGGCGGCGATGCCTTTGACACTATTGTCGATAGTCTACGAAAAAATGGGGCGAAAGTACGCATGGTAAAAAATCTTGAGCCGTCATTGGAAGATGTGTTCCTGCATCTCACAGGACGCGAGGCACGGGATAAAGTCTCAGAAAATGCTGCAAGTTCTACAGGTATTGGGCATGGGCCACGCAGACGACGAGCATCTAGGAGGATCAGGTAGGTGAAAGTATGAGTGCAAGAGATGTAGTACGACATAGTCTATGGATTTGCTGGAAAGATTTATTAGAGTTTAGCAGAAGTAAACTACGACTTGTGATGTTAATCATGATGCCACTATTCATGATGGTCATGGTCGGTTTTATTTTCCCTACAGGTAGCTCAATTAGTGATACACCCATTGCCATTGCTAATAATGATACCGGTTCATTGGGTGGAAGTTTTGTCCATCAATTGGAGGTAATTAACAATCAAACAGGGATGATGAAACTCAGTACAGCAACCAATTTCGAAGATATTAAAACTAAACTACAAAATAGTGAAGTGAACGGCGGCATCATCATTCCAGAGAATTTCTCGTCGAATCTTCAAACAGGGAAGCAGGGGTATATCACGATCGTGATCGATCAATCGAATCCACAGATGTCCGTGACGATGCAAGGAGTGTTATCAAAAACGATTGCGGCGATGGGTCAACAAACAGCTATTTTCAATCTGAATAGTACCTATCATGTTTCCATCGCGACGGCCACATCAATGGTGACACCCTATACGGTCGAATCAAAAGGCATCATTCCTGGACAACCAAACTATTTCCAGTTTGTCGCCCCGGGTATTATCGCCATGGTTGTGATGATGGCGCTCATGACCGGACTGCCTCATGCGATTTCCTATGAAAAAGACATTGGGACTCTCGACGGGATGCTTGCGGCGCCGATCAGCAGACTATCGATTATCCTTGGGAAAGTATCGGCACAAACAATACGAGGGATGATCCAAGGGTTCATCATCCTGCTCCTTGCAGTGATTCTCTTCGGGGTGGTTATCGAAGGAAATATCCTGTTGGTCATCGCACTTATTATTCTGACGGTTTTTAGCTTCGTCGGCCTTGGAATCTTGATTACCTCGTTTACGGAGAATGAGGAGACCGCGACCATGGTCATGATGACGCTCATGTTCCCGATGATGTTTCTTTCCGGCGTGTTCTTCCCACTCCAGCAGATGCCATGGTACATGCAAGATCTTGCCCATTTCCTTCCACTGACGTATGCTACGACCGCACTACGGAAAGTCATGGTACTAGGTGCAGACATCTCCGCAGTAGGAACAGAAATTCTCATCCTCATCGGATTTGGCATCATTCTTCTCGCAGTTGCAGTCCCAATGTTTAGGCGAGCGATGAGTAAATAAAAACGGTTTTATTCCGTTTCCCCCTCGCTTACCTTATTTTTAAATCAAAAATGATTCATTTTGGAATAATCCTTAATAACTGCCCAGTCATGAAGATAAAATATTTACAATAAAAAATTTAGAAACAACCTACCAGAGGAAAAGAAAATGAAGATAGGTATCATCGGGAAAGGAAACGTCGGTACTGCCCTTGCAAATGGTCTAGGCCGTGCTGGACATCAGATAAAGTTCGGGCATCGAAACCCACAGGAACCTGTGAAGAATGCAATCGAATGGGGCGAAGTGATAATCCTTGTGATTCCCCACGAATCCGTCAAAGAAACGGTAACGAATTTCGGTTCAGCAATGAACGGAAAAACATTGATCGATGTCACCAATGTCTTCGGTGATAATCTGGAACTACCGCAAGGATACACTATATCGGAAGCCGAGGAAATTTAAAAATTGATACCGAAAGCGTATGTGGTAAAGGCATTTAACACCGTGTTTGCGAAAAACCAAAGCAGCGGCCATGTACATAATGCACAGCTCACTGCATTTGTCGCAGGCGATCACCAAAAGGCGAAGCAGACCGTAATGCAGCTGACGAAGGATATTGGGTTTGTCCCTGTGGACTGTGGCCCGCTTCGAGCAGCACGGTACCTTGAGCCTATGGCGATCCTGCTCATTAACCTGGCCTTTAAGCAAAACATGGGTGTCGACATCGGATATTCGCTCATTAAGGGATAGATAGAGAAATCTATTCCATAAGCCGTTTCAGACCCCAGATTCCTGCAAGGATGAAAAAAAGAGTAAACAACAGTAACACACCAAAATCAAGGGGAACGTTTGTCAAATTATTCGTGATTAACAACGAACGAAACCCATCGACGACGTAGTACAAGGGATTTATCCGTGTGACATCTTGCAGAATCTGCGGCATCGCCTCAAGAGGATATAAGGCGTTACTCGCGAAGAACAAGGGCATGGTAATAAGCTGGATGACACCCATGAACCGCTCTCGTCGACGCAGTAACGAAGCAAACACAATGGAGAGGCATGCGAAGCAGGTCGCCGCAAGAATAATAATCCCTATCACACCAAGGATGTTGATGGGTGCTAAATCGAACGTGACACCAAGTGGGATCGCCAGGACGATAATCACCGCTGATTGAACAATCCCCCGTACACCCGCGGAGAGTCCTTTGCCCAATACAATGGAACCTCGAGACGTCGGGGTCGCCATGAGTTTCGCAAGAATGCCGGAATCTTTATCCCACGTGATTGCAATCCCATAGAAAATCGAGGTAAAGAGGATCGACTGCGCAATAATACCAGGAGCGATGAATGAGATATATGAGAGATTACCAGTGTCGATAATGCGATACCGGTTGAACACGCTGCCAAAAACGACAAGCCAAAGAATCGGCTGAATCATTCTTACGAACAGCTCAAACGGATCATGGATGATTTTTCGTACTTCAAACTCAAGGATGACACCTGTTTTTTTTATAAAATCAATCGCCGAGACCATCAGCCGAACCTCTTGAATGTTCTTCGTTGCCTTTGAACTGCCTTCAAATTATTTTTTGAGGATCCTTCTTCGAGTCTTGTTCCTGTGAATTGTAAAAACGCATCCTCAAGTGTTGGGCTTTTTATTTCAAGGTCTTTGAGGGCGATATGGTGTTCATTAAGTATTTGGAGGATTTTAGGTGCATTCTGCACTGCATCTGGTACAACGAACTGCCATTTCCCCGAAGAGATCTCTGTGATGGATGCTGCTAATGCACCTACAAGAGATGTGAGATATTTTTGCGCATCCTTTTGATGAATTCCTAGGTCGAGGCAGGTGGTGATGGTCCCGGTCCCCACTTTCTTTTTGAGGGATTCCGGAGAATCGATGACAGATATTTTCCCTTGGTCGATGATCCCGATTTGATCACAGAGTTCATCAGCCTCTTCCATGTAATGTGTCGTAAGAAAGATCGTGGTGTTCCATTCTTTGTTCAGTTTACGGATATGTTCCCAGACAAGTTTTCTGCCCGCGGGGTCAAGCCCAATGGTTGGTTCATCCAAAAATAGAAGGTGTGGATGATGGAGCATCGCCTGCCCAATTTCAAGCCTTCGAACCATACCGCCTGAATACATACTCACAAGGTCTTTCGACCGCTGGGTTAGACCCATGACATCAAGGATGGTACGGATTCTCTTGGTTCTCTCTTTGGGATTAATACTGTATAATTTAGCGGATAAGAGAAGATTTTCATAGCCAGTGAGAGATCCATCTGCTGATAGCTCTTGGGGTACGTATCCTATTAATTCGCGGACCTTTGACGGTTCTTTCGTTACATCAATACCGAAAATACATGCAGATCCTTTTGTGAGTTTTGTAAGAGTGACAAGCATTTTTATTGTTGAAGATTTCCCTGCACCGTTAGGACCAAGAAACCCGAAAATGATGCCCTCTTCGACTTGAAAAGATATATCATCAACTGCTCTGATATTTCCTTTGTATATCTTTGAAAGATTTTTTACTTCAATAGCGTTCATGGTTGTTGTAACCACAATAAACAATGGCACTTAATCATTTCGTGTTTGCATTTTCTGTTGTAATTTTCACACAAAGTAGTGCGTCAAATTCATGATATCTCTATAGGGAACTACTCCGATAAGCCTGTTAGTTTCATCAGTGATCGGAATTGCGCGAAACCCATAACGGACGAAGATCGCTGCGGCTTCTTTCAAGGTACTTTCAGGCGATAATCTGATGACGTGTTCGACCATGATATCCTTAAGGAGAGCAGTGTCATCAGCTTTCAATAGCTCCTTAATATCGATAACACCAAGCAACTGGTCCTGAGTATTGACAACATACAGGTACATGATGACGACTTTATTTTTTGCAAGTTTAGGGTACTCATCCTGGGCCTGGCCAACGGTCATATCTGGCGGTACTCGTAAGAAACGTACGGTGGCAAAATTAATGATTTTTTCTTCATGGAAATCGATGATTGCCTTGATTTTTTTCGCTTTTGTGGTATCGAGGAGCTTTAAAATTGCTTTGACATCCCACCATGGCAAAATCGCGAGAACATCAGCTGCTTGGCCCGGTGTCATCTCATCAATGAGAGCGGCGACATGTTTCTTCTCTAAGGAGGAGATCAGAGCGCGCTGAACATTCGGGTTGATCTCTTCAAGGGTATCCGAGGCATGTTCGGTGTCGAGTTGATTGAACAGTACTAACCGTTGCTCATGGTCAAGTTCTTCGAGGATGTCCGCGAGATCCTCTGAGGGAATTTCCGAGATTTTTTCTTTCATCACTTTGAGCTTCACGTCCCCTTTGAAGCTGCTAATATTATTCGGGAGCGGTTGGATGTAACTCCAGGGAATCGTACCATTCTGATGGGTCTCCTCCGGTGTTTTTATAAGCCGCGCGACGCGCTTCAATCGCATTCTTTTTAAAAATCCGTACTGGCTAATATCTACTTCACTGACGTAGAGTTTATTACTTCGAAGGATCAGTTTGACATCATAAACAACATCGACTTCTTTTCCTTCGAGGTCCAGGACTTTTTTATCAAGGACGTAGTCACGGAGGAGTATCGCTCCTTCGCTCGGCCCGCCGACGTATTTTTCCGGGTCGTCAATGTCGACGACGATCTCACGCGTAGTCATCACTTTCACTTTTTCCCAGGGGATGAGAAGGGGTGGATATCCGAATGGTCTGAAGACGTACAGGTGAGTGACCTCTGCGACTTTGTCTCCATCGACGATGACGAAATCATCGAGTTTTCCGATTTTTTTATCTTTAATGAAAACATGAGTTCCTAGTATTTCTGTGAGAAAATATGGTGTTCCTGCATTGGAGATGATTTCCTGACCTGTTTTTTCCAACGTTCGTCACCTCTTTTATTATATCACTAATGTTACGAATTTGTAGGCAAGAATGAGGACAAGGACGATTAGATAAATGCGGATGCCCAGAAGTGCAATGCTCACCCATTTAGTCATTTTAATGCGTGGCGTTGCATACTTCTCGTTTATTTCACGTACGACTCGAACCTGGTTTGCAATCGCAGTCATGAATTTTTTATGGAAGGGCGATTTGGTTGAATGCGGTACCATAGAGATGCACACTCATATTTTGTTATCTAAATAATTGAGGGAAAACTACACTCAGACAATAAATGGTTGAAAGGGTAATAATAAATACGACAATGACCATGCTGAGAATGTTTTGCACTTTTGTGTTTTTATATTTTCCCATAATCTCCTCATTGTTCAGTAGCAAAATCAAGAAGACCAAGGCAGCAGGAAGCAGTGTCACTGCGATGACCTGCACGAATAACGTGATGAGTACTAGTGGTGCCCCGGGGATTAGGACCACGACACCCGCAGAAACAAGAATCAGGATATACAACAAATAAAACCAGGGAGCCTCCCGTATTCTGTTGTTCAGGGAGTGCGCCCAGCCCCAGACCTCACCAAACGCCCAGGAGCTCGCAAGCGAGATACAAACCGCTCCTAGAAGCCCTGCATCAAAAAGACCGATGGCCAGAAATACTCCTGCATACTGATTGATATGCATGAGACCCTGTGCTGCTTGCGCAGCGCTCTCAATATTGGTTCCATATAAAACGGTACCGGTGACCACGATACAGAAAATCGCGACGATGACGGTAAACACCGCACCGATCATGGTATCAAATTTACCCCAGGGGATGTCCTTTTCTTTCATACCTTTGTCGACGACGGAGCTTTGCTGGAAAAACACCATCCAGGGGGCAATGGTGGTCCCAATGTTCGCCATCAAAAAGAAAAATAATTGACCCGTGAACCCTCCGGCCGGAAGATGTGGAATCAGTCCTTGTCCGAGCACCGATGACCATGAGGGGTTGACTAAGAAAGCTGCAGGAATGTAAATGAGATTTAGTACGCAGAACAGCAGTACAATTTTTTCCCAAGTCCAGTACCGTCCTTGGAGAATCATAACGATGAGAAGCAAGAGTACAATAATAACAGTAAGAACTGGTGGTATTCCGAAAATCGACAGTGCAGCAGTCATCCCAATAAATTCAGTGATAAGCGTTAACCAGTTGACAAGGAGCAGATCCCCCAAGGAAAACCAGCCCCAGAAGGTTCCGAATGCATCAAAAATAGCTTCAGCATGACCACGTTTTGTGACTGCACCAAGCCGAACCGTCATCTCTTGGACGATGTACGCGATAGGACCAAGGAGTACAAGGAACCATATAAGATCATAGCCAAATATCGATCCTGTGGCAGTATAGGTGGTGATCCCACCCGCGTCATTATCCGCAACCATGACGATAATGCCGGGACCAGCGATCATTAAATAAATTTTAAGTGTTTTAATGAATCTGCGATACCGGTAAAAAAACCGTGCCCAAACCCCTATGCCCTCTTTCATCACGCCACGGCCAAATTAAATTTGCGGAAGGATCGTAATCGATAGTCTTTCAATAATTCGTCTCGGTATTTATCGGGGGGCGAAACGGATAAGTCAGAATTAAAGTTTTCTCTTTATCCCATTCATGTTAATAATAATTGATTGTTGCACATACTCTTTTACAAAATTATATAAGTCACAGTAGATTGAAGCACACAATTCCATAAATTAATAGCAAGAAAGATTTCTTTGAACATCGTTGCTAGATATCGATACGAACAGGCAGGATCACAACCGGGATTCCTTTCCACTGGAGACGACGCTGGATCGCAAACGCGGTTTCATTATGGAAGAGTTTATGGAAAATTGTTTCATGTTGGAACACCAGTTTCGCGGTGAAAAACATCGCCTTGGGGAATTCTTCGGCGATGGATTCACACAGATGACTTGCCGTCTCAACGACATCGGTTGCAACATCCATACGGAAATCCGCGGAGAATCCAAGACGCTGCGCAAGCTGAACGTACTTCATTAATGATTCTTTGACGGAAAGCTCCAATGCCTCCATTTCCTCGACTCCCTTGAACGTGCCAGAGTCGATCTCCGCAATCGAGACAAAAATAATGTTCTTATACAGCCCTGGAAAATTTCGAATTAAGGAAAGGAACGTGTTCACCCCGTACCCATTGTAGCCTTCGACGAGGATGACCGCGGTGATGCTTTTTGGGTTCACTGGTTTTTTGTTCGGATGACCAACGAGGTGAATACTTGAGAGAAGCAACGTCTCATTAAATTTCCTCATCGCTTTTTTAATTTTCACGTAATGTCGATGAATCAAATAGCAGATGATGATCACAAATAATGTGACCACGAGGGTCAGCCAGCCGCCTTGCCCGAACTTCTCATAAATGGTAATACTAAGAATTGTCAAACACAGAATGAGCCCCGTAAGATGGATTGGCAGATGCTTGCTCCATTCTTTATATTTTTTTCTATTAATGATAAAAAAACGAGACATGCCTAGCTGTGAGAGGGAAAACGTGATGAACACATTTATCGCATACATGATCACCAGAAATGTGATATTACCATTCGTAAAATACATCAATATAAGAGCAGCACCGCCCATCAAAACGACCCCGTTTCTCATGGTGAGTCGTTCAGACAATGCAGCGAATTTCTTTGGGAACCATGAGTCGACTGCCATGTTTGCCATCACTCGTGGTCCGTCAAGAAACCCTGTCTGCGCGGCGACGATTAGTAAAATTCCTTCGGAAAAGATGATGACGAATGCAATCCAATACCCCATGGGGAATTGGCCGAATAACGCGGTGGCGAGAACAGCGTTCAATGTCTGTCCGCTCACAGGATGGATATCCACAAGAAAATAACAGAAGTATAATGCCCCGGCGACAAGCGCAAGAGAAGCTGCCATATACATCATGGTTTTTTTCCCGGTTTTCACCCTGGGTTCTCGCATGATTGGTAACCCATTGGAGACCGCCTCTATCCCTGTATATGTCCCAGCACCTAGGGAAAATGCCTTGAGAAAGATTGCAAGGACGCCGATGAATCCTATTGCTGTAAGGTCAGCACCCATTTGATTATTAAAAACAGTGACATGGGTCCCAATTTTTGATACATTACTGAAAATACCATACCCCAAAAGGAGCACGTGGGTCCCTATGAATAAAAGGAATATGGGGGCAAGAAAGAGAACCGATTCTTTTACTCCCCGTAAATTCATAAAAATCAAAAGGATTACTAACAACATCTTAAACGCCAAAATTATATTTGGTGTCTGGAATTGTGATGGTACGAAACTAAAAATTGCATCACCGCAGGCAGCAATAGACACCGTGATCGTCAGCACATAGTCGACAAGGAGAGCAGAACCTGAGAGGACCCCTGCTCTTTTCCCCAGGGTATGAGAAGCGACAATATATCCTCCGCCACCATGCGGAAAATACTCAATAATTCTTGTATAGGAGTACGATATGACAAAAACAGTGAGAGCTGTCGCGAGTGCAAGGAAAATGGCAAGATACGGATGATTCTGGATGACGTTAAACGCTTCTGCCGGACCGTATGATGAGGAAGAGAGACCATCTGCCCCAAGCCCAATCCATGAGAGTAAAGCGATGAGTGAGAGCTTATGGAAAATCGACGGGTCGTGAATGTTGCGAGGGCGGCCTATGAGCTTTGTTTGAATCCTTCTGAAGAGCGATGGTTTGTTCGGTACGTTGTTTTGCATAGGGTTCGCTTCTTTCTCACTACATTTATCATGGAAATTCTTTGGTCAATCTCTCATCGCTGGTACCATGGTGAGAGACGGCGGTTGAACTATATGGATTTCCAATGGCCTATTAATACCTATTCGTCTGTACCTCCTTTTAAGAGGAATATGTGGCAACATAGGGAGAGAAAACGCATCGTTTCTTCATTGAAGGAACGTGAGGGGCATCAAGGAAAAAGGCGGATATGGCGCCTTCGCAATCTTCAGGGGGTCAACCGCGTACGGTCGCGCGGGAAGAGGATGCATTCCCGGATGTTTGACATGTCTAAAAGCTCCATAAGGAATCGTTCGATGCCAAACCCGAATCCGCCATGGGGCGGCATCCCGTACCGAAATGCGTTGAGGTACGCCTCGAAGTCCTTCGGATCAAGGTTGCAGGCCTTCAGCCGTTCGATGAGAAACGCAATGTCATGGATCCGTTGACTTCCCGAGGAGATCTCCACGCCTTTGCATTCCAGATCAAAACCACGGGAGTGTTTCTCGCCCTCAGGCATCGTGTAAAATGGTTTTGAGGTTAAGGGATACCGTGTGATAAAATAGAACTCTATGCCTTTCTCACGCATGAGGTCCCCTAGGAGTTTTTCATCTTCTGTACTTAAATCAGCACCCCAGGTTATCGATGAACCATGCTTCTGGATCAACGTCACCGCCTCATCGTAGGGTACACGAGTAAACGGAAGCGTTGGGACAGCAATCGTTTTTTTCAAAACGGCCAGCTCCTCGGTGCATTCGCTCGCTCGTTTCCACATCGCGTGAACCAGATGCTCCAGAATCTTCATCACATCTTCTTCGCTTTGGATGAACGCCATCTCGACATCGACCGCGGTGGATTCATTCAGATGCCTCCGCGTGTTATGCTCCTCCGCCCGGAAGTACCATGCGATCTCGTACACTCGGTCAAGACCGGTCGCCATGAGACTTTGTTTATACAGTTGCGGCGACTGCGCGAGAAACGCTTCCTTTTCAAAATAACGGAGTTTGAACATATCGGTACCGCCCTCCGATGAGCTTGCGATGATCTTCGGTGTGTGAACCTCAAGGAACTGCTCGGACCGCAGGAACTCATCCGCGGCCGCAAGCACGGCGCTGCGTATCTTGAAAATCGCCTGCGTCCCTGGTTTTCTGAGGTCAAGGACCCTGTTGTCAAGCCTCGTGTCGAAATCAGCGTCGACCTTATCGACCACGCCAAGCGGCAGCGGTGTCGCTGCGAGAGAAAGAATAGTGACGGTCTCGGGGAGAATCTCGTAGCCATTCCTGACTTTCTCGTTTTCTTTGCATAGACCTTTCACCGAAATCACAGACTCTCTTGACAGTGTTAGTAGCTGTTCAAAAAGCTCAGGGGTCTTTTTCTTCAAAACTGTTAATTGTAAGGTTCCTTGCTTATCACGAAGGATGAGAAACCCGATTGAACCAAGGTTCCTGATGTCCTCAACCCATCCGGCGACGGTCACTGAGGAATTATAGTCTTTTGGTGAGATGTCTTTTGAGTAGTGACTTCGATACATACGAGACTCCGTATCAAGACAATGAATTTAGTCTTTTTGACAGAAAAGCGAGCACCATACACAGATTTTTTTTATTGTCCCACGAACGTACAAGATTACTAAGGTCTGATTTTTTAGCGTCACTCAATTCCTGCACCCAGTAGTCGATGCGGGGAATCGCCCTGGTCAGGTTATCCACAATCGTAATCGACGCGGCCTTCGCCGTCCTCGACAAGGGGTTCAGGTCGATCGCAATCACGCTTTTTCCCATGGCTCGCAACGCCTCACACCGGTCTCCGTCCTCCAGGGGCACAAGGACCACATCAGCGGAAAAAATCCCTCGCCTGTCACACAACGCACGATCATGGGCAAGATCTGGTATTTTTTCAGTAGGGTTAACCCCATAGATAGTTTTCGCACCATGCTTCCGAAGCACGGAAGCGATCTTGTTTACCCGTCGTTGGGTCCTATGGAACAAGTTAATCTCGATTTTCGCGGGGATATGACCTGCTAACGCAACACATTCCTTTGCGGCGAGGGCAGCAACATTTCCATTGACTGATATCACCGGGTTATGAGCGCGCAGCAATGCAGCAGCAGCGACCTTCGCGGCCACGTCCGCCTCAGGAATCGTCGTTTCACCAAAGAGATAGTCAAATGCCTCCCCACGACCATGTGCGATTAACCCTGTTTCATGGACGATCTTTTGTTTCATTGCCCGTGAGAGCTTTTCCCGTGTCATCAGGGAACCATAGCGAGGATGATTCGTTGGTATATGCCTCATAGTCCCTAAGGAACAATACTACCTTCTATTAAAACATTAAGCATGCAGCACATCGTTGTACTCCTCTGCAACAGGACGGTGAATTACCTGGTGTCTATCCGTACATGCTCGGTTGCGGGATCTGACTGGTCCCGGCCACAATCGGTTTCGCCTGTTTATGGAATTTCTGCAGCTGCTTTTCGATACGCTCCGCCTCATCGTACAGTGGCCCGACGTTAATCTCTACGCCGATGACCGTGCCGATGACGTTGATCGCGGACGCAGCAGCACGAGCGTCCGGGTAGTTCGGATGAGCCTCAGCAAGAATAGAGATCACATCGAACTTCTCATGCTTCCCCTTGTTCAACAGCACGCCGGAGACCCCAGCGATGATCCCATTCTTGAACTGCGGGATGTTCTTCGCCTGCAGCATCGCCCGGGCGTTTTCCGTTGATCCGATAGCATAGGCATCAACGATCATCTCCTCTTCCGAGGTCTTCCCTTCGACTACCATACCCTCAGGGGAAATCAACAGCTTACAATCTTTTTTCTTCGCCCAGACCATGATGACGTCCGATATCGCATTGATCAGGTTCGGTTTTGGTTTGAACTCGGAAACAAACACCGCGATTTTCTCCCCGTTCGGCACGGTTCCTCCATAGATTCGAACCGGGGAGAGCGGCTCACCAGTATGAACGACAGACAAGGTCGGAAAATACGGAGAATCGATCGCTCCAATCTGCTTTAGTCCCAACGCATCAATAAGGTAATTCGCGACAATCGTACTGACAAGCCCGATGGACGGAAACCCTGCAATCACGGTGCCGCCCGCGAGATTCATCTCTTCAAAATCAACGATTTGCACATCTTCCAATTGCATCACCACGTAATGAAACCTAAATCCATAGAGGGGTTTTAAATCTAATTGGTGATTATAACGGTCTGCATCTCAACCTTTCACGACACCTAAAGGAAGAAGTCGAGCGACTTTGAGGGATAGACCAGCGCCATGGGTGACGTTGACTACCTGACTGACTCTTTTGTACGCATCAGGTGCTTCCTCAGCCATGACCTTCCAACTTGCAGGGTGAGCGTAGATTCCTCTCTTTTTCAGTTCAGTGACGATCTGCTCCCCGCGGTACCGATGGACAGCCTCATTCCTGGACATAACCCTGCCTGCACCATGACAGGTTGAGCCGAAGGTCTCTTCCGCTCCTTTCGTACCCTTCAACAGGTAGCTTTCTGTACCCATATCCCCCGGGATGAGGACCGGTTGACCGACATCACGGTATTTCAAGGGGACCTCGGGTTTTCCCGGGCCGAAGGAGCGCGTCGCTCCCTTGCGGTGCACATAGACCTTTCGTTTCTTCCCGTCGACCTCATGCTCCTCGAGTTTCGCGATGTTATGACAGACGTCATAGACGATCCCCATATCAAGATCATCCGCGCGCCGACGCAGTACCGTTTCGAACGATTCCCGGACCCAGTGCACGATCATCTGCCTGTTACACCAGGCGAAGTTCGCCGCACACGCCATCGCCTGCAGATAGTCTTGCCCTTCTTTCGAGGTCACGGGCGCGCATGCGAGCTGCCGGTCCGGAAGCCAGATGTTGTATTTCTTCACCGCTTGCTCAAGGATCCTGAGATGATCGGTACAAACCTGATGACCGAACCCGCGGGAGCCGGTGTGAATCATCACCATGACCTGCCCTTCATTGTGGATGCCGAAGGTCTTTGCCGCAACGGGGTCATAGATATCAGCGACCTTCTGGATTTCTAAAAAATGATTCCCAGCGCCAAGAGAACCGAGCTGTGGGGCCCCTCGCTGTTTCGCCTCGTTGGAAATCCCTGAGAGTTCAGCAGAGGCAAGGCACCCGTTCTCCTCCAAGTACTCGATGTCCTCCTTCCAGCCATACCCGTTCTCGACAGCCCATTTCGCCCCGAGCTTGAGCACGTCGTCAAGCTGTTTGCGGTTTAGATGGACCTTAGCCTTTGATCCGAGCCCTGAGGGGATGTTCACGAACATCTCATCGACAAGCTGCTGGATTGTTTTTGCGTCCAAGTCACTGACGTGGAGGTTGGTGCGCATCAGCCGCACTCCGCAGTTAATGTCGAATCCAACGCCGCCTGGCGAGATGACACCGACCTCTGCGTCTGTCGCTGCGACGCCGCCGATGGGAAACCCGTACCCCCAGTGGATATCAGGCATTGCAAGTGATTTCCCGACGATGCCGGGAAGCATAGTGACGTTCGCAGCCTGCTCAGGAGCGTTATCCTTCCGGAGGCCATCGATCATCCCGTTGTCGACGTAGATAATCGCTGATGTTTGCATGTGAAGGTTTTTCTGTTCGCCTTGGTAACTCTGAGGGATTTCGAAGCGGTATTCCTTGATTTTTTGTAATGGGCCGTTCCAATTCATGGTCTTTCCAGCGTTCTAATAAGAAAAGGACTTATATAAACTACGAGGCCGCTTATTTCTTCTTTTTTAAATAAGGGACCCTGGTTTTTTTATTGACCGCAATCTCGTACCCCTTTGGGAGCGGCACCGGGGTACCAGTGGCTGGTTTCACCTTGCTGAAAAAATGGATCGTGGTTTTCTTGGTTCCTTTCCCTCGTGCTCTTTTATAGAGGGTGTACTTCCCGTAGGTCGCGGGGGTGATTGCAAAGGTATCCTCATTGTTACCCACTGAAAACGACTCCCATTCAGTGACGTCTTCGTGGTGTATCCTTGATTTTTTTGGCCTTGCTTTCTTGTTGTAGGCGATGAACTCCTCGTCCGGTTTAGCTATCGGTTTCTGTTCAATTTCTTTTTTTATTTTCTTCGCAAGTTTTCGTTTGATGCCTCGGATATGAACAAGGTCGTCTATGGTCGCTTTGCGCAGATCATCCAGGGAGAAATACCCGTTTCTAAATAACAGTTCGCCGATGTGCTCGTCGATGCTTTCGATGCCTTTGAATGCGGACAAGTCGACCTTAATCGCTGGTGGCTGTTCGACCTCAGGGATTGGTTCTTCTGGTGGTGCCCTAGGGGGTTGACTGGCCTCCGTTTGTTCTAAGGAAACAGGGAGAACTTCTTGTTCCTTCTGTTGGGCTCCCCTTTGTGCTTTCTCTCGTTCCATTTGTAGCTGCTGTTTCGCCTCTTGTTTTTTCTGCCGCGCGTCGACGCGCGCTTGCCTGCGCTCCATTTTTATCTTTCGTTTCGCTTCTTTTTGTTTTTGTTTTTCTAATTTTTTTTGCTCTCGGCGTTGCTGTTTTGTGAGTGCTGGTGCAACGCTTTCAACAGGCTGCCATGCGGTGGGTTTTTCGCTTGTCTCTTGAGGGATTTGAGGACTGAGCCGTGTGAACTCCGGGACCTCTTCAGCGGATGGCTCCTCATCGCTGACTGTTGGCTCGTATGTTGGGGTCTCCGTGACAGGTTGCCAATGAGGCAACTCCGTTTCGGTGGCGACTGGCGCCTCCGAAGGCGCCGCTTCCTCTGGTTGAATCGTCATATCCTTCAGCGGCATGGCTTCGCCCGTTGGTCCGACCGCTGAGAACTCAGGGTACGTCATGTCCGCCTTTTCGATTTCAATGAGGTCTTCATCATCAAAAAGTGGTTGCTCAGTGGTGACGGGGGTGAAGACCGGTGTTTCTTCGACCGGCGTGGTCGACACAGGTTCGAACTCTGGTAAGGGAGCAACAGGGGAGGGAGAGGAGATCATGGTGGTTTGTTTCATGCGGGTATGTATCGTGACCGTGGGTTGCAATGAAAGGGATACCCTCGATGTGGTATGAGTTGGTAATGTCCGATACACGGGTCGTTTGTGGGTTAATCGTCGTCGCACGGAGTCAATGGCTGCATCATTCGTGGAGAGCAATTGTGAAGTGTTCGGATCGTAGGGATTGTCGAGAATTTTCCGTAATTTTTCGATATCATCAACATTGCGTTTCTTCTCTTTGGCCATACTTCCTATATATGTATCATAGTCCGGGTATATTAATAAATTCCCTTCTGTATTCATGGTGTACGTGCATGATTTTTTCTCGTTTCTCCCTCGTATACGAAGGTTCTTAAACCATGTCCTTATTCGGTTCTTTTTGATAGAAATGAGCTTTAAGAACAGGGATATTATCTCTATCAAGGACTTTTCTAAGGAGGAAATCGAAGAAATCCTAGGGTATGCAAAACACATGATTCCGTATGCGAAAGGAGAGAAGCATACGACATTGCTCCAGGAGAAGATCCTGGCGACCTTGTTTTTTGAGCCCAGCACCCGTACGCGCTTGAGTTTTGAAAGTGCGATGCATCGCCTCGGCGGCAGGGTGATCGGGTTTTCAGACCCGAGCGGTACGTCGCAGAAAAAAGGGGAAAGCCTTGCGGACACGATCCGCATGGCAGATGCGTACAGCGACGCGATCGTCATCCGCCATCCGCAGGAGGGTGCAGCCAGGCTTGCCGCGGAGTTCGCCCAGGTCCCTGTGCTGAACGCTGGTGACGGTGCCGGTCAGCATCCGACCCAATGCCTGCTTGACCTCTTCACGATCATGACCGAGAAAAAGAAGATCAAAGGCAACAACGTCGTTCTGCTTGGCGACCTGAAGTACGGGCGGACCGTGCATTCCCTCGCCTATGCGCTCGCTCTCTTCAAGGCGGATCTCACGTTTGTATCACCGGAGACGCTCAAGATGCCGAAAGAAGTCATCAACGAGTGCAAGGAGCTTGGTGTCGAGCCGGTGAGTACGACAAGCCTTGAGAAAGCAGTCAAGGATGCGGACGTGCTGTATGTGACCCGTATCCAGAAGGAGCGGTTCCCGGACGCTGAGGAGTACAACCGGGTGGTCGGGAGCTACCGTATTGATTCGCTGCTGCTCAAGGATGCGAAAAAGGATCTCATTGTGATGCATCCGCTCCCCAGAGTGAATGAGATTGACCCTGGTGTGGACGCAACATCACATGCCTTGTATTTCAAGGAGGCGTTCAATGGGATACCGGTGAGGATGGCGCTCTTGTCTCTCATTTTCGGAGGGAAGAAACTATGAAAGAGCTCAAAATAACCCCGATTAAAGACGGGACCGTGATCGACCATATCACTCCTGGGCGTGCCTTGAAGGTGCTTCGTGTACTCAATCTTCCTGAGTCAACATCTTCTGTCGTGAGCATTCTTATGAACGTCATGGGGAAAAAAGGGAAGAAGGATATCGTGAAGGTCGAGAACAGGGAGCTGGACCCAAAGGAGCTTGATAAGATCGCGCTCATCGCTCCGAAAGCAACGATCAATATCATCCGTGATTACGAGGTGGTAAAAAAACACACTGTTGAGATCCCTGACGAGGTTGTGGGGATCACCCGATGCTCGAACCCCACGTGCATCTCGAACGCACGTGAGCCGGTGGAGAGCAGGTTCCATGTGATCAGCAAGGATCCTCCGAGGATCCGGTGTTACTACTGTGAGCGTGAGCCTGAGGATATCGCGGAGGGAATCATCTAGGTTTCTTCCTCATGGTTTCGAGGAGTTCCTTGGCCCGGTCAAGCCTTACTTTTCCTTCGCTCACCAGCTTCTCGGCGAGCCTGTCGATTTCATCTCCCTGTGCACCTGCCATGACCGCGATGTTTTTTGCATGAAGCGACATGTGGCCTTTCTGGATGCCGACTGTTGATAACGCAAATAATGCGGCGAAATTTTGAGCGAGTCCGATACTTGCGGCAACCTCTGCGAGTTCCTTTGCTGAGGTGATACCGAGGATCTTTCTGCAGAGTTTCGCCTTGGGATGCATGTTTGCTGCTCCGCCGACGATGCCGACAGCCATGGGTAGCTCGATTTCACCGACGAGGTTGCCTTGCTTATCCTTCGTATATGTGGTCAGTGAGGTGTACTGGCCGTCCCGTGCTGCATATGCATGGGCGCCAGCCTCGATCGCGCGGGAATCGTTCCCGGTCGCGATGATCACAGCGTCAATCCCGTTCATGATACCCTTGTTATGGGTCGCTGCCCGGTACGGGTCCACAGCAGCAAGCGTGTAGGATTCAAGAAAGGCGTCCACCACATGCTCACCGCCCATTTTCTCCTTGTCGAACACCGCGGTTGCCTTCACGAGTCGTTTATCAGCAAGGTTCGAAAGGATTTTTAATCGCACGTGCCCATGGGTGATCTCTTCAAGCATCGGAGCGAGCGCCTCGCACATGGTGTTGACCGCGTTCGCTCCCATGGCATCCCGCACATCGACAATGAGATGGACCACGATCATGTTCCCGAGCGGACTGTCCAGGATGCGGACCTCCAGGTCCCGGGCGCCTCCCCCAAGGTTCACCAGGATTTTATCCTGGGCGTTTGCGAGGGCGAGCAAATTGTCTTTGTGGTTCAGGATCTCTTCGGCTGCGGTGACAACGTCATCAACGTGGAGCAGTTGGAGCTGCCCAATCATGAGCGGTTCGGAGCTTGAGGTCGTAAACCCGCCTTTCGCTCGTGCGATTTTCGCAGCGTTGCTTGCTGCGGCGACCACGCTGGATTCCTCGGTCGCCATAGGGATGAGGTAGTCTTTCCCGTTGATGAGGAAGTTCACGGCGACCCCGAGTGGCAGCTCGAAGGTCCCCAGGACATTCTCGATCATGCGGTCCGCGGTCTGAAGATCCAAGCAGGATGAGAACAGCTTCTCATCATCATCGGTTAACCCTGAGAACTGCTTGACGAATGCTCTTCGTTGTTCCACAGGTAGCTTATAGAATCCTGAGACAACCGACGTTTTACCCGTTGTAGACATAAAGATTGTTCCTCCGTTCTTGGTTCATGGGAAATAGGTTATCGTTTTTATAATTGTTTGTCCTACTTCTTGCTTCTTGTAATAGCCCATCGGTCGAACAGCGTCTCACTCGAATAGAGAATCTTGATGATCCGATGGTACGGGATGGTCGCGGATGTCGTTTCAAGAAAGGATTTCCCAAGTGAGACAATCTCGGAACCAGTGATTATTTTCGTGTCATGCGGCGCCCCGCGATGCAGGTACCATATCTCTATTTTATCAAGGTCTTTAGTCCATTTTATTTCATTGAGCAGGTCGCGAAGGCTGGGCATTCACATCAACGGTTGTATGTTTCGGAGGGCTTTTAAAATGTGGTTCTTCCCGTCATGTTCGACGATTGGACCGTGCCCTGAGTAGAGGTTGTCGACATCAAGGGCTGCCAACCGTTCAGCGGAACGACGCAGTGCTCCGAGGTTTCCCCCAGGAAAATCGTATCTGCCAAACCCTCCATGCGCAAAGATCGTGTCCCCTGAGAAGAGCCATCTGCTTTTCTCCCCATACAGACACAAGCTCCCTATGCTGTGCCCTGGGGTGGCGAGGATTTCGAAGGGGTCATCACCGACAGTGACATGTTCCCTGTCAGAGACTGGTACGTCGACCGTGATGCTTGGCATGGTGCCGCCCAACATCTCTGCAAATGTGCTTTTCCCATCTTTGAGTTTTTGGACGACCGCTTTGTGGGCGATGATGTTGGCGTTTCCCTGTGTTGCTTTCAGAAGATCAGGGACGCCACCTACATGGTCGAAGTGCTCATGTGTGAGGATGATTTGCCGGATGGTTGGAGGTTGTAGGTAGAGCTGAATTTTCTGCAGAACCGTGCAGCTATGGAACCCTGTGCCCGTGTCAATGATCGTCGGAACCTTCCCTATAATCAGGTAGATGTTTGAGTCGTACTCCATGCCAGTGATGACATAGACCTGCATAGACTTGGTTGTATGCGTTCGAGAGACATAAGCGTATCGAAAAGGGAGAGGGCATTATTTTTATGAAAATGTTGGATAAGAGTAACAATAAAATATATCATATCAATTACCCAGTAAGCGGGGAGTTGTCGTAAGATGAGTAATGGAAACATTGTTCATGTGGTAGGCACTGGTACAATCGGTGAACCGTTAATCGGATTACTCTGCGATGCAAAAGAGGATTTTGGGATCGATGAAATCACGTTCTATAAACATAGCCCCACTCTTGAGGACCGGCCGAAAATAAAGGGGATGATGAACCGAGGGGCAAACCTTTGTATCTCCGATGAGAAAGTCAAGGATTTCCATGAACTTGGACTGGAGCCGATGTATGAAGCAGAAGAAGCGATCAGACGGGCATCGGTGGTCATCGACTGCACCCCCAAAGGCACCGGGCTCATGAACAAGGAGAAATATTACAATAAATACAAGAACAAGGTGAAAGGGTTCCTCGCGCAGGGCTCCGAGTTTGGGTTCGGGAAGATGTACGCGCTCGGGATCAACGATGAGGCGATCACAAAAAAGGATCAGTTCATCCATGTGGTAAGCTGTAACACGCATAACATTGCGGTACTCATCCACACCCTTGCGATTGAGAAGAAAAAAAATCATTTAAAGGAGGGACGGTTCCTCTGTATCAGACGGGCCAACGATATCAGCCAGGTGAAAAGCTTTGTTCCGTCCCCTGAGGTCGGTACTCATAAAGACGAAAAAATGGGTACGCACCATGCGGTCGACGTGTACCACCTCTATAAGACCCTGGGGATTGAACTGAACGTGTTTTCCAGTGCGATGAAGCTCAACACCCAGTACATGCATTGTATCTGGTATGATATGAAGCTTGATAAGAAAATCACGAAAGACCAGGTCATTAAGATGTTCGTGGAGAATCCACGCATCGCGGTCACCTACAAGAAGTCAGCGAACCTTGTGTTTTCTTTCGGGCGTGACCACGGACATTACGGGAGAATTTTGAATCAGACCGCCGTCGTACTCCCAACGATCCACGTGATCAATGAGAATGAGGTTGTTGGGTTTTGCTTCACACCGCAGGACGGTAATGCACTCCTGAGCAGTATCGCGATGACCGAACGATTCCTCTATCCGGATACGTACCAAGAACGACTTAAGTGCCTTGGCGCCTTCTTGATGCAGGAAGTGTGAGCAAGATCCTCTGAATATTTGTTCCCTTGGTTCGCTCCTCCAGATAAGATTTATATACATGGTGTCTCTTATTTTACTCGTTAGAATTTGGAGGAAATATTATGAGAAAAATTATTTCTGTAAGCATCGTAGCCATAGTACTTGCTGGACTAGTGAGCACGTCGATGGCATGTGGTGAACAAATCCGGGCTCAACCACAGATGAAAACAACGATATTACCTTACGATGAGCTTGATCAAAGCCAAACAGTCTATGTCAACGGGACCATTGTCCCCGTCGGAAGAATTTCGATTTTCGAAAACGTGTTCACGCTCATGATCGCACAATCATTCATCCCAACGAAAGAGGTGCTCACCCGCGTTGAGCTGTATGTTGGGAAAAACGTGACAGCCTCGTACCCCCTCGTCGTCGGTATCAGGGATAATCTCACCAAGAGGAATCTCGTGGAGACCGAGCTTGGGCCTGATCATTTTACGGGCAACCTAACGTGGATCGAGTTCAACTTCGAGGATCTCTGGGTGAACCCTGGGCAGACCTATTTCATCGTGGCCGCGACGAAGAACGCGACCGATAACTATTACGGCTGGGCAGCAAGCAACCATTCTGACGCGTACCCGAACGGAGTCGCGTACTGGTCGATTGATAATGGCTCTTCATGGCAGGGCTCCGTGAGCGCGGCACAACCACAGACGACTGCCGCCTATGGTATGCAGTCGCGAGGGACTGACAACGGTACCTTTGACATGTGCTTCAAAACCTACGGGCTCAGGGAGACCGTGCTTAACCTTACCTTCACCTCGGCGTTTTTAACCCCGAAGATCACGATCACGAACGTAGGGAATGTCACCGCCCAAAATCCCACATGCACCGTATCGGTACAGGGCGGACTTTTCAAGAAGGTGAATTACACGTGGAGCGGGAGTCAAGCGGAACTACAACCGGGAAATAGCATGCTCGTAAAACTCAGGTTCATGACCGGCTTTGGTTTCATAACCATAACAGTCACCGCTTCCGCGATCAACGCAAAACCAGTGACCATAACCAAAAATGGGTTTCTGTTCCTCTTCTTCATCTTCCTGCAATAAGAAACGGTACTCGGTACCTTCTTCTTTTTTTTCTTATTTTCCAGTGCCCTAGCGATGATTGATGTCGGTTAGAGTTTTTGGTAAATATTGTCGATGTTTAACTGAAACATGATTCGTTCGAGGTCTTTGTGGTTGAACCGGTAGCCGAGCTCGTCGAGCAGCTCATGGGTTTTGTAATTGATCAGCCATTCCTCGGGGACGCCGTTGAGGGTTTTATGCATCGCGCACTGGAATAAATATTTGCAGAATAAGATACCGTCTTCAAAGGTTAACTTATCCTCGTCGATAGGTTATCACTCCCCCTGGTTTATCAGATGTACATAAGTATCTGATATTTATTTATTAAATACTATATAAAACAAATATTTATATACATTTCTATCTTATTTAATAACCATGAATGAAATAAGTAAAGAAAATCAACAGATAATCAAAAATTTCATTCAACATAAGAAACAGACCAATAATAGTTCCAACGAAAGGGAATAGTGTCATAAAATTGTCAGGGAGAAAAGATATGAACAAATACCCTCTGTTTTTGCATTGTTATAGATATAAATTTAAATATATGGCATGCATTAGCATTTCACAAGGAGGAATAAAAGTATGAAGGAAGGAATAATTTGTGTTCTTGTTTGTATGCTGATGATAGTAGGCACGATTGTCCCTGTATCGGCAACAACATTATCAGAAAAATCATCCCTGATAAGAGGGAAAACCTTGTATGTCGGTGGTTCAGGTCCGAATAACTATACCAAGATCCAGGATGCAGTGAATGCTTCATCCAATGGTGATACCGTATTTGTTTATGCGGCTTCTTCCCCATATTATGAGAATGTCATTGTTAATAAATCAATTACTTTGATTGGAGAAGATGAACAGACAACCGTTCTCTACTATGCAGGGGGTAATAACGCCCCAATTTTTTTACAGGCAAATGGATGTACTGTTCAGCGATTTACAATGGCACGCAGTTTTTACGGAATAAGAATTGAATCGAAAAATAATACCATCACAAACAATACCCTATTTGATAATACCGAAGGATTTCATTTATATAAGGCAAATAACAGTAAAATCGAAGGGAATACAATTTCACATAACTCAGTCGGAATGTGTGTTACTTTCACTACTGGAGACAAGATATCTGCGAATACAATCACAAATAATACTTATGATGGGATTGAACTTTATACTACCGAAATGACTCTTGTGACTTTAAATAATATTTCAGGTAATGGGCAATTCGGACTATCGATTGGTGGAGATAACAATACAATTCTAAAAAACAATATCGTTGATAATAAATTTTTTGGGGTACATATTCAGAATTCAAGAAAGAATTCAATACTTCAGAACAATATCTATGACAACCAATTTGGAAATGCGGGAGTATTTACTGACATGTGGAGTGAACTGCTTCGAAGGCCATTTAATAATACCTGGAATGGTAACTATTGGGGTCGCTCATATCAATTTCCTAAAGTGATAATAGAAGGTAAAGAGTTACTTTTACCAAGCGGGATATTATTTTGGTTTATACGAAAGTACATAACGCATAACCCTGAGGAAGCTTTTCCAATGGGAATAATTATCCCAATAATAACGTTTGATAGGCATCCCGCACAAAAACCCTATGATATTCCATAGAACCAGAGAATCAAGAAAATAAATCTTAGATACAATAAGAGATTATTTATTAATTTTTTTATATATTTTTTATTATATCATATATCGTTATTTCTCAAGAAAACGATTCTCTGAGAAAGCTGAGTTGAACGAATCCTGGTGTTTTTTATAGAAAAGCATGATATCATGCTGACGCAAAGGGAAAGCAATGTCAAAACCAAAGAGTCGCCTGCAGTGGCATCGGGTTGTTTCATGTTACGTGTTTACATTCATGGAGATTTTAGCGTCACGGCTCACCATGGTTGAGCGTCTGCTCATTCGGTGGAGGACACCGGCGTTTTCCAAGGAGATCAGCTTGCTGCAGGTTGCACCAGAAGAAATGGTACTCCATATCGGCTGTGGCGCGTACCCGTCCGCATCTCTTGATATCGCCCGAGGTAGACACGCACAGGTCGTCGGGATCGACAACAACATCATCGCGGTCAGGCTTGCACAGTCATATATTAAAAGAAAACAACTGACCTCGTTGATAACGATCGAGCTAGCGGACGGGGTGAATTATCCATTGGACCGGTTCGACGTGATCTTCATCGCGATCAATGTCTGGCCGATCGATGCGGTCCTGTCGCACTGCGCCCGCACCATGAAGCCGACCGCCCGAATCCTTGTGAAAGGAAGCCATGATGATCTCACGACGGTCCTAGAAAAGGAGGAGTTCCGCCAGACGCTCTCCATCGCCGCGACCCTCAAGCATCCGACTTCAGAGTCCTTCCTCTTAAAGAAGAAGTGAACGACTAAATAGGAGCCTGTTCATACAAACCTTATATGAAAAATACCATCCGCACTTCGATCATCTTCCAGAGAAATAAGATGTCATTCCCAGAGATCACCCAGAAAAGCGCGCTGATCAAAGAGCGATTATTCGAACTTGAGGAATTCCAACGTTCGCATACAATCCTTTTTTATGTGTCGTACGGTAGCGAGGTCGCGACCCATGAGATGATAAAGGCGTGCCTTGCGTCCGGGAAAAAGGTGGTGGTGCCGTGCACGGATGCCAAAAACAGGATGTTATCGCTTTCCGGGCTGCGACGTTGGGAAGACCTCGGAATGGGCGCGTACCATATCCAGGAGCCTCGGGTGGAGTGCAGATGTGATGTCTCCCTTGATGCGGTGGACCTCATCATCGTCCCTGGGATCGCCTTTGATCTGGCTGGTCATCGCATCGGGCATGGCATGGGGTATTACGACCGATTACTCTCCAAGAACATCAAGGCAACAAAGATTGCATTGGCTTTCGAGCTGCAGCTTGTCGAGAAGATACCGGCTGAGTATCATGATGTGTCCGTGGATATGATCATAACGGAGAGAAGGATTATTCACACAAAGAAATCCTCATAATATTGTGTTTTCGTTATGTGACGATTTCCTTGAGACGCTTCGTCGTGACCGCTTTGTTAATCTCCATCGCGATTCGCTCCCCGTAACTGATAGGCTCACCGTACAAGTACCCGGAATGCGGTGTGAACTGCGTCAGCGGACTGCCCGGGATGCGCATCGAGACGTCAAAGACCACCATCTCTTCTTTCCCTTTCTCAGCGACTATCGCACCCTGCAACGCGAACGGTCCGATGATCCCTGGCGGGTATTCCTTCTTGGTGGTTGCGACGAATCGCTCGCCAAGCTCAAAGATCATCTCGATGATGGACTCCTTGGTGGTCGCAGCGATATGCCCGGTCTCGATGATCTTCGGCTTCATGTACTTAAGCACCGCGAGTTGCTCGTCAGCTGGGAGTCGCAGCAGACCGTCCAGGTTCGTCTGCCTCCTGGTGTCGGTTCCCATGATCTCCAGCTCGTCATCAAGAATCGAGTAAAAATAATTGAAGTTGATCTGCGTCCCGATCACGTACTCCTCGATTACTGCTTGTTCAAGCGCTTCTTTCGTGATCATCTTTTTCGCGAGCAGCTGCCCTGATTTCTTCTTGTAATCCGCGAAACTCGACGCGAAGAAGAACGCACGCTCGTACCCGCGGATCGCCTCGCTCACCTTCACAATCGCGAGCCTGTCGATATCCTTAGGTGACTTAAACAGCTGAGGGTACCGGATCCCTGCCTTCTTGAGTAGATAGTACTGGTTCTTCGGGACGTTCCTTTCTTCAAGCTTCAGCATCGAGCGTGTCCCAAAAATCGGGACCTTGAAGTTGTTCTCGATGTCCGCGAAATCGAAGTACACCCAGAAATACCGGTTGTGGATGAAAATCGTGTTCTCTCGGCGCAATTGTTCCTGGACCTCTGGTTTGGTGATGCCGGAGAATTTGTCAAGCACGATGGTCTTATCGATGCAGCCTTTTTTGCCGCCATCACGGGTCTTGTAGTAGGTTGTGTAGGTCTTTTCTCGTCCCTTCTGGCAGACCGCGAGTGTCCGGAACCCGTGCTTCTTGGCACCCCTGCAGACATCAAGTGCTGAATGTCCACCAAGGACGCCGATCGTGATGTTCTTCGGATCGTAGGTTCCAACGAGGTCTTGGATTGCTTTTCTTCCTATCATATGATGATCCTCCCTCAGATGCGGGTGATACTTCATTATCCTTTGAACTTCGGTCGTTTCGACACATACAGGTTGACAGGCAGCTTCTGTTGTGGGAACTCCTTTGTCTGTGAGATAATCAATTCATGGAGTTGCTGCATGCTGTACGGTTTGTCCCCTTGACCGAGCTCGGGGATACGAACACGAGGTGTCACGACCTTCTCGGTGCGTTCCTTTTCACCGACGACGATGATGAACGGCACCCACTCCTTCTCCGCGTCCCTGATCTTGCGGCTCACGCTCTCCTCGCGGTCATCGATGTCAGCTCTGATGAAATAGAAGGGTGAGATTTTGGTAAGCTCGTCGACGAACCGCTCGCAATCAGGGGTGAACTCGTCAGCGACCGGGATGAACCGTACCTGAGTCGGCGACAGCCATAGGGGCAGCATCGGTTTCTTCCCCTGGCTCATCTTGATCGCCTCCCGCTCAAGCAGGGCGTACACGTTCCGGTCGATGCTCCCGGAGATGCTCGTATGAAGGATGTACGGGTACTGCTTCGCCCCTTTCTCGTCCGCGTAAGTGATGTCAAAGCGTTTCGCGTTCTCCACGTCGATCTGCACCGTGGAAAGCGCGCTCGCCTTCTTCATGGAGTCAATGATGTTGAATTCGAACTTCATGACGAAATAGTAGTAGCGCTCGCTCCAGAGCTCCACAAGTACCGGTTTACCGGCGAGCGTCGCAAGGTCTTTCGCAAGCTCTTTGTTCTTGTCGTAGAACTCCTTGACGAACCGTAGCGCGACCTCCGAGTCGAGCTTCAGATACCCCATCCAGCGCATCGCGGTGGAGAACTGGCGTTTGAACTCCTCGGTGGCCTGGGGAAGGTCAGCGCAGAAGGTATGCAGATCAGGCATGGTGAACGCACGTAGCCGTTTCAGGCCGCTCACCTCACCGCTCTGCTCCCGACGGAAGCTGTAATGCGTCAGTTCGTACAACCGCAGTGGCAGGTTCCGATACGAAATCGTCATGTCATGGGCTATCATATACTGCCCGAAACACGCGGCGAACCGCAGGAAGAACTCCTTGTCAGATTTCACGGTGTACTGCCGCGCCGGGAATTTCTTCACGTACTCGCCAAGCGCGGGATGCTCTAGGTCGTACATGATGGGCGTTTCCACCTGCATGCCGCCAATGTCACGCACCATGTTGTTGATATGCTGCTCCAAGAGTCCCTTGATTAAGCGTCCCTTGGGGTACCAGCGGAAGTTCCCAGAGTCGCTTGCAGGCTCATAGTCCACAAGCTCCAGGGACTGCATCATTCGAACATGCGGGGGTTCACCCACAATCTTGCGGGTCCCAGTGCTTTCGTACTCATAGAGTAATCGCAGTTCCTCATGACCTGTGAAATCGAACTTCTCCGCAGGAACCAGGTCACCTGACGGTGTGAGGATGCACCACTCGGAAACGATTTCCTTCTCCTTCTCGACTGCCTTTTTCTCCTTTCCAGGAATGATTTCCTTCGAAAGCTCGGACAGCGGATGTCCCTTACATTTAATCGTAAATCCCTTGTACCAACCGAACGGGGATCGCTTCACCGTGAAAGGACCTTGTTTCACTGCCTGTTCCAGTGAGACGAGTATTTCTTTTCCGGCTTTTGCCCCTGCAAGGTCAGACGATAGGTGTGCGTACGGGTACAGCATGATGTTGTTGACCTTCAGCTGCTCCGCAGTGCTAATGATTTCTCGTGCTGCCTCATCGACCGCCTGCACCGGAGAACTTTCATCGACTTTTTCAACAGCGATGAATACGACGAGCGCCTCGTCCAACCGGTCTTTCATCGTGGTTGTTTCTTCAGGATGCGGAATTGCTTTTTGTTTGACTTCATATTCGATAAAGTCGCTGTGGATAAGGAGTAGCTTCATAGAATCGGACCAGTAAAACAATCATTGTTTTTAAAGCTAGTGTTTCAAAGAGAATATGGGGGAGGCGGCGGAGGTGTAAACTCCGTAATTAAAAAATTTTTTGGTATACTTGCAATCCCATCTCTCCGCCTGACCAATGAATATATCATGCCCTATAAGAATATTTCGAAAATTTCTACGCAACTCTGTTATCCCTCTTTTTTTTCTCCTGAGAACCAATTGACAAAAAAAACGAGATGCTCGTACACGATGACGTTATAAAAACCCAAGCGCCTCTTCGATGCGGCCCATCTCGATGCCTGTTGTCATGTTGCCGATGATCGCACCGTTGGAGTTTGCGACAAGGCCGCTGCCGATCATGGGGAACCCGTGGTTCACGGTCCCGATCATGACCTCGACACCGAAAACCCTCTCCATGAGCTGCTTCTCCTCTTTCGTCACCTTCGGATGGCACAGGCAGCCCTTGTTAGTGACCACCGCTGCCATGCCGACCGTCCCAAGTTGCGCGATCGTTCCTTTCTGGACCGGCACCCCGAGCGTGTCGCTGATCCTTTTCACGGTCGCGGGTTTGAGGTCAGGATGCACAAGCGCGCCCTTGTCATTCGCTAAAATGTCATTTCCCGCCGCGTTGATGACGTCTTTGATAGGGAACAATTTCAGTCCCTGGCTTGCGATGAGCTGCTGTGTCTTGGTATCAGCAAATTCGGTGACCACGGCACCATGGGAATTCAGCATCAGCAAGGAGCCGATGATCGTAGAGTCGGCGATGGTGAGTTCCACGACTTTCGCACCGAGTACCGAACCAAGAAGATGCCTCGTCTTCTTTGACAGGCTTTTCTGTAAAAAAACAGTGGAATCATTCGCCCGGCAGTAGATCCCTATGTTCGGATTTTCGTTAAAGTCCATTACTTCAAGATGAGGTATTTTTACACTACTCCTGATTTTCCTGTCATTTTTTCGTAGTATTTAAAATTAACTCATTTGATGTATCTGCTATTGTTTGGTGAGATTCCATTGATCATTTTTAGGAGACGAGGTTAGGATGAGCGATTGATTGTTGTTGGAAAAGGAGTATGCATAAGCCACAGCTGGGTTGCTGTCTGCAGTCTTCATCAGTGCTCCATTGGTGATATCCCAGGTCCCATTGTCTCGAATCAGGGGGAGTGTCGCGGAATAGGTTCCATCGGAAAAGAACGTAATGGTGGTCGGTACCCTCCTTGTGAGATTGCCTGCCCAGGAGTACGTGCCTTCCCATGAGCCGATAAACTTGTCCTTGTCGCTCTTTGATGTTGTACAACCACCGAAGATGACACAACTCACCATTATGATCAACCAGAGGAGTTTGACTTGCTGTTTCATCCTGTTGTCACAACCAAGCGTATGAACGTACAATACCTCGTGATATAAAAGCATATTCTCGGTGACTCTCCCGATTCTTGCCTTAGACGCCTCATGAGGTTCTCTCAGTGTTTTTACTTTGGAATTCACCTGTTCGATAGCTATTTAAATGGAGAATCCATATTTTAATTATTAGGGGATATTTATATGAATAAAAAGATAACCAGTATCATATGTTGTACGCTAATGATCGCGGTTGCTCTGTTACCACACATCGGAGCAGTAGACACAAAAGCAACATCCGCTGGGGGTTCACTCCTTCAGAACCTGGGTAACCGGGGCGGGTGGAGCCTCCAATGGACTCATGCGTATGGAGGGAACGGCGAGGCTGAATTTGCGCAGCCTATCGGTGACGTCGACGGTGACGGCATCATCGAGACCATCATGGGTGGATACGATGTGAACCCTTCTGCTCGCATCATGCACTATGATACCGCGCAGAAAACCTATGTCGAGGAGTACACATGGGACCAGGCTGGTGGTGTGCCCTCTGGCGCAAGCATCGCTGACCTCAATGCTGACGGTTCACCGCTCCTGTGTGTCTCATGGGCGTACTCCAGCGCCGATGGCGTGTACGCGTACAAATACGACGGGACGAGCCTCACCCAGCTCGACTACTATCATGGGATCGGAGTTGATTTCGTCTTCGATATCTACGCCTGTGATTACAACGATGACGGCTCTCTTGAAATCCTGATTGCGAACGCACCGAATATGGGGACCGGTCCGTATCATGTGACCGCGTTAGGTTGGAATCCTGATACTGAGAAATTCTATTACGAAACATCCTGGACTTGTCCTGGTGGCTCAAATATGGAATGCCCTATGGTATGGAGTGGTGATGTCGATAATGACGGTTTGACTGAGGTGATCGCGGATGTCTCAGTAGGAACCTCTGCAACCGCAGGGACCTGGGCGCTGAACTGGAACTCTGGAACTCAAACATGGGATGGAGTACCGGTCTATCAGAACTACGGCAGCTCAACCGTCTATGGGGACGGGGTCGGGGATGTCAACGGTGATGGAACCCTTGAGATCGGCATTGGATGTTATGGAGGAATCCCACAAGGATGGCTCTTCGAATGGGACGGCAGCGCCTATCAGCTGGTCTGGAACGGGCAGTACCCAGGCCAATGGCCGACGATCGAGTCGGTCGCAATCGGGGATGCGGATAATGACGGCCATAATGAGTTCTGTTTCGGGACAGGATATGTCCATATCATAGGATGGAACGGTAACAGTTATTATGAAAAGGCCACCCTCACAGACCCAACCGGGGAGCTTGCGGGCATGAACATCGGGGACTGTGACACTGACGGGAAGAATGAGCTGAAAGGATGCGAGATTCTCAGCGGCACAGGGAGCCAATTCATTTGGAAATATGTAGAACCAGATTCCGTGCCACCAATCACGACCTGTCATCTTGATGGACAGATGAATGGTGAGATTTATGTCAGCAACGTGACCGTGACCTTATCTGCCACGGATAACGGGTCCGGTGTCGATTACACGAAGTATAAGCTCGATTTGGGCTCCTGGACAACCTACGTGGCTCCGTTCCTCGTCACCACCGACGGTGGTCACACCCTTTCCTTCTACTCGGTTGATACGGCAGGGAACGTCGAAGCGACACAGAACGTCACTTTCACGATCATGCATCACCCGGACGTCACCCTTTCCGTGAAGGGCGGCGTTGGCGTGTCCCTGGAGATCGTCAATAACGGGACGCTCACTTACACCCTACTTCCCTGGAGCATCACGCTTGACGGGAAGCACATCATAAAAGGGCAGAGTATGAGCGGCACGATCCTGAGTCTCGACCCGGGGAAGACACGGACGTTCAAGGACAGCGTGTTCGGCTTTGGGAAAACAGGGATCATGGTTGATGTCGGTGGTGTCCAGAAGTCGTACACGGCCTTTGTGTTCCTTGTCTTTGTGCTCGGAGTGAAATAATCCTTCACTCTCTTTTTTTCCTTTTATTATTTTTCAATATAGATTTGATATCCCAAAAAAGATGCTTCTTATGATTATTAAAGAAAGGAAAGAAAAATAGCCTTGGCGAGAATCAGGGTTATTTCTTCGTCTTTTTCGCAGCAGGCTTCTTCTTAGCAGTGGTTTTTTTCGCGGCTGGTTTCTTCGGTGCCTTTGGCTCTTTCGCGGTCTCTTCTTCCTCTGGCTCTGGTTTTTCCTCTTTCGCTGGTTTTTTCTCTTTCTTCTCTGCTTCCGGTGCTTCCTCTTTTTCCCGCGGGGCCTTCTTCTTCTTTATCTTGACCTCGCCTTCACCGGTGGGAGTAATCTCGTAACCCTCAGCGCCAGTCGCTGCCTCAGTTGGTTTTTCCTCTTCTCGTCGGAGGATCGGGGTCTTCTTCTCTTTTTCTTCTTTGAGCAGCTCACGGCGTGATTTCTTCTCACTGATCTCAGGTAGTGTTGCTTCCACCACCCCGTCGTCGAATTTCACGGCGCGGACACGTATTTTTTTCGGGACCCAGAACTTCCCGTGCGCCCAGAGTTCCCTGTTGAGTGAGTCATCGATCCAGACGTTTTTCTCTTCGACCTTCATGTGCTTCATGAGGTAGTGACGGAGATCGTCGACCGCGCGGGGCGCTGCCCGTGATGTCGGCCCGATCTTCGCTCGTCTCAGTGGTATAATGTAGATCCGTTCGAGTTCCTTCTCCGCGTCTTTTTCAGCCATGCATATCACCCTATTTTGAGTTTATTTCTCCGCCAGTTGCGGGTGTGTGGATGTCGTGTGAACCGTCGGTTCGTCCGTATCATGACCCATGCTGGGACACGTCGGTTGCTTTTCGTTGCTCTGCTTAATCGGAGTTTTCTTCCTAATGATTTGTGACTTGACATGTTAGATTCCTCTTCTTCGAATCGTGATATCGCGTTTCTTCGGGAGGAGCTTTGCGAGTAACTCCCGGAGTTGTTCATCGCTTATCTTGTTTTTGAGCCGCCCGGACTGCGCAAGCATGATGAGCTGGTTTTCCAGGTTTTCCGCAAGTTCTGGGCGGGCTGCCTTGATTCTTCCCAGGCGTTCCCGGGCGTCGTCCGTGAGGATCGCACGGAGCGCCTGCTTTTTCTGCTCCTCGAACTCCTGCTGCTGCTCTTCCTGGAATTCTTCTTGCGACTGCGCTTGCTCTTGGAGTTGGCGCAGTTTCTTTTTCCTAATCGCGTCTATATCATCCATAGCGAGCTAGAACCTCAAGACGAACCTATGGCGACGTCCCCTATTTAATATTTTTTCAATGCAGGCATTGCCTCGACGAGCGTTTGCTTCACCTCATAGGAGGTGTTATCCAGGAATTTGACCCCTTTCGGGGTGAGGCTTCGACCTCTGCCTTTCATCTTTGTGACGTACCCCGCTGCTTCGAGCTGCTGCAGCGCCTTGCGGACGATCGCGCCGCTTCCTTGTTTTGCTTTGTTGGGTTTGGACCCGCGGTCGCGTTTCCCGCCGTACTCCGCGCGGAGACGTTCGATCCCCATATATTTATTAATATAGAGTTTCCGCAGGATTGAGGCGCATCGGGTATGCCACCAGTCTTTGTTCTCTGGTGGGTTTTCCTTTGAAACGCCGGTGCGGACGTACCTGCTCCATTCTGGAGGGGTGATCGTCGTGTCACTCTGGAGTTTTTTACTAAGATTCGCAATCAGGTCTTTTGCAGGGACATCGTATGCAGTGGTCATAGGAATTCTCTTCCGTTCCTTGGAATTCGGGTATCGGTAATAAACCATATGTTATTTAAGCATATTGGATGCAAGAACCATATATCTCATCCCCCTGAAAATAGCTCGAGGTTAGTAGATGGTCTTCTTATAATATTTCGAACAAAACAAACCTCCAATAAAAGATATGTTTTTAAAGGAGAACCGTGTTATAAAATTGTATTGCGGGGGAAAGACATGCAAACAAAATCATTATTGAAGAAAGGTTTGGCTGTAGGAATCATTGTTGTGTTAAGCATTAGTAGCTTTCCTATTCTGGGTAGTACCCATGTAGGAAAATACAAAATAATACAAAATCTGACAACAGAACCATATTCTGTACAGGCCATCGATTCACGGGATATAAATGTCACCATCTCTGGAGAGATGGGAAATAATGGTTGGTTTGTCAGCTCTGTTGTGATTACGATTACTGGTGAGGGAATAAATCATACGTACTATTCTTTTGATAATCAAACTTGGACAGAATATACAGCACCAATCTGTATCACGACTGATGGCATTTACGAACTGTATGTTTATTGTATGAACTCTGATGGAGAGTATCAATATTTTGGTCCGTTCCCTTTCAAGATTGACCAGACACCACCAATAACGAGTTATAATTTCTCTGGGAACAGGTTGGTCCTTTACGCATATGATAATACCTCAGGAGTCAACCATACGTACTACAAACTTCATGCAGCAGACCCCTGGACTGAATACACCGGTCCTGTGACCTTCGCTCTTGATGGCATATATGAACTCTACTTTTATTCGGTTGACAAAGCAGGTAATGTTGAAGAAGTGAAAGGTCCCTTTTGCTTAAAAGTGGACAAGACACCACCAAGCATCTCCCTCTCAGTCACTCCTGAAAATCTGCTGAAAACTAAATGGTTACTCAATGCGACCGTCGCTGATGCGACCAGTGGTGTCGCCAAGGTTGAGTTCTACATTGATGATGCCCTTGTCGATAACGCCACAACAGCCCCCTACTTTTACATCTATAGGGGCAAGGGCAAGACAGCATGGGCAATTGCCTATGATATGGCTGGTAACTCAGCAAGTAGCCCAATCATGACCCCATATACCCAAAACCAAGGTAATTCTATTGTACGACAAATAATTATATTGTTAAGGAACCTAATTGACAACCTATTGTTTCATCATCAAATGAAAGGGTGGAATCGATGAACAAATACCCTTTGATTGGAGGTAGTATCTGTGCTGTGATTCTTCTTGTTCTTGGTTCGCAGGCGAACGTGGTTGGATATCAAACTCAAACAATGCTCACTTCAACAAAATGCGAAACAGGGTATAATGTAACTTTTATATGCATTGACAAAATCACTTTTACTCATTACTGGGATGAGTGGGAAGGGTGGGTCTATTACTGGACAATGTACGCAAATATAAAAAATACAGGGCTCCCAATCCCAGACGGGTGGTTGGTGGGTGTTGACGGTGAAATGTATCGTAGCTTAAACCCTAACAAAATTGTTGGCTCTAATGGTTTTGCAGGTAGTTATTTAACTCCCTGGGCAACTGGCGAAGTAAAATCAATACCTATAATAAAGTATGGACTTCTATGTACTATTATACCAGGAAAGTTTCATCTTAAGGTCATAATTGAACCCACAACTCAAACAAGCTGCAAAGTCCTAGATAATGACTTTTTCATGTTTGTAAATTACATTTTTCCTAAGGAGTAGGAGTGTCTGAGGTTTGAAGAAATGGTTTGGGGTTGGAATCATTCTCTTGTTCATCGGAACAGCAATCATTCCATCGAGTGGACAACAGATAGAGAAATTATCATCACCAACGTCAAGAGGAAACTGGCTTTATGTCGGTGGGAGTGGACCTGGGAATTATACAAGGATTCAGGATGCGGTTGATAATGCAAGTGATGGAGATACGGTTTTTGTCTACAGTGGCAATTATCAGCAGAGTATGATTATAGTAAATAAAAAAATAAATCTTCATGGAGAGGACAAAAATACAACTATTATAGATGGTTATGGACAAACTTGTATATTCAGGTTGGTCAATGGCGATTTTTACACACTTTTTATTGAAATCAATGGTTTTACTATTCAAAATGCTTCAGCGGGAATCGAAATCTTTTCTTCTCATAATAATACAATCAGTGGTAACATAATTCAAAATAATATATACGGTATTGCAATAGGATGGGCGAGAAATAATTTTATTTATGGTA